>Ga0315289_10002958_pt1 | contig 25857 bp, 29 predicted proteins | sample YL17G11_40_MG_FD_203452 | JGI IMG/M metagenome (GOLD analysis project Ga0315289, IMG submission 203452) | Sediment microbial communities from Yellowstone Lake, YNP, Wyoming, USA - YL17G11_40 | ecosystem: Environmental > Aquatic > Freshwater > Lake > Sediment | place: USA: Wyoming | collected...
TAGCGGTCACGAAGCGTTTGAACAGGTCAGCGAAGCGTTCAGTAGGAAGACCAGGACCACTATCAAGCACTGCAATCGTTACCCGTTCGAGGTCCTGGGTGATGCTGAGCTCGATCTTCCCGCTCATCGGGCTAAACTTACTGGCATTGGACAGCAAATTAACCAGCACCTGGATTAAGCGATTAGCATCCGCCCATAGGGTGGGAAGTTTTTCAGGCATGGCCAAAACAAGTTTCTGCTTACGGCGCTTGAGCAATGGTAACATCAAAAGGGCTGCATCCTGAACGATCTCTTGAAGGTTGATTGGCCGGCGGTGAACCTGGAAGCAACCAGCTTCAATGGTGGTGCTTTCTAATAGATTCTCAACCAGTGTCTGCAGATGCAGAGTGCTTAATTGAATGGTTTCCACCAGCTCCCTCAGCTCATTGGGGGTCAACATGGTGCCCTCCTCCACCAGAATCTCGGAGGTGGCAGCAATACCGGATAATGGGGTGCGGAATTCATGCGCCACATTAGCCAGGAAGTTATATCGCAAACGATTGACTGCTTCCTCCTCGGTCACATCACGGATGACCACCACCCGCTCTGAGCCATAACCACTGGGAGGATTATTGTCTAACGGTGAAACGGTGACGTAGAGAAGTAGCGGCTTTCCTTGGGCATCAAGGACATTCAAGCGCTGTGCTATAGGTCCGTTGGTTGGTTTTTGCAGTAGCTCGCCGACCGTCATTGGCTCTCCCGGGGCTGGCGGGAAAATATGAGTGTAATGCAAGCGTTCCACTTCCTCGCCTTTGTAACCCAGGATTTCTTCAGCGTCGGGGTTGAAAAAGGTGATCCGGTCATTTTCGTCCAGGGCAATCACCCCTTTGGGGAGCAGTGATAACAACCGCTCGGCGTGTTTCATCTCCCGCTGGGTTACCGCTAGGGTATGGCGCAGCTGCCGGCGAGCCAGTTCAAAATGGCGGCTGAGCTGATTAATCTCCGGTATGCCACTATTGACGGGGGTAGAAACATCCAAGTTACCCTGACTGAATTGATCAGCGGTTTTACTCAATTGTAATAATGGGAGCGTGATGGAGCGAGCCTGACGCGCCACCAGGAACGTGCCCAATAGCATGACAAGGAGGCTAAAACCAGCCGAGACGATAATGGTGTTAATCATACCCTGCCGGATAGAGTTGCCTGGAAGTGCAACTTCACTTAATGCCACTACATTATCATGAGAATCACGAAGTGGCATCAGTCCTACATAATAAGTTTGATCCAGGGCAGCTCCCATTGTACAGCAGGCCTGGCCGGTCTTTTCAACTCGCAAGGCTGATTGCGGGTCAAGCGACCAATCAGGAGCAGCTGGCAGGCTGGTGGCAACCCGTTTACCGTTAATGATCAAGCTTTGTGCCAATCCAGTTTCGCTTTCAAGGGTGAGCATGTAGTCTGTTTTAAGCTCACGAGCTACTAGCACCCATCCAAGGACGGGATTATTTTCCTCCGTTGACTGAATTTGGCTGACCCCCACGATGAAAAGCCGTCCCGGATTCCCCACAATGACGAAATCAGCGTAATAGGGTTCATGTCCAGCCAGGAAAGCCTGTGGGGAAGGCAACTCTGCCAACTGATCACCAGCCTGCAGGTCAGGTGTGATCACCTGTACGATATCCAGGTTCCCACTTTCCTGTTTGAGACTATCCAAGTATGGTCCCATCGCCGTTACATCAGCTTGTTGGATCAGGTTGTAAAGAGTCGGACGTCCGGCGATCAATCCGGCAAGCTTCTTCAGGCGGGTAATTTCTGCATTATAAAGCCCCTGGGTAGCAGACTGTGTATCCTGAACGCGTAGCCATATCTGGCGCTCGAGGGCCCGCCACATGGCTATATTGGCTGGCAAACCGCTGAATACGATGACGGCAATCACCACCAACACGAGGCTCAGGATGAGCCGCTGCGATAGGTTCATCTGTTGGAAACGTTGGCGTATTGCGAGTAATAAGCGGTGCATATCGGTCACACGACCCAGCAGGTTAAATGCCGGGGGACATGTTAGCCAATATTAATTTTAACACAAGTGCTAACCCCAAAGGATTGACGGATGTGGAAAGTTCATTCTTAGAATTCATCTTCTCTATCTATATAACATAGATAGACTCCTGCAATAATACACGAACTGTCCTCCTTGGCAAGAATTAATTATCAAGCTAAATATCACCCAGCGGTTTTGAGGATCCCTTTACTTGCTAAGCATCAAAATAGATCGGGTTGGATATCAAGGCCGGCAGCAAGGGCAGCCCTGGCAGGAAGCTACGCAGGACCTCAATAAAAGCAAAGCCGGCAGCTTCCATGACGTACCCGCCGCACATCTCCCCGTCTGTTTCGGCCTTGAGGACGGGGGTACTCCCTTGCTTGGTCACCACCTGAACGACATCCCCGGCAAGCAAGCGGCTGACCTTATATTCAATTTGCTTTACCCTGGAGAACTCCACACTATCTCCCAGAATGGCCTCTCCAGCAGTCATCTCCAACTTGGGACCTTTTACACTATACGTGATGTAGGCATGCCCAAGCTTCAATCCAGAAAGGATATCTCTCGTGCTGGAAGACATAGCATAGACACATGTGGTTGGTCCACCAGGAAATAGAAGCAGAGAGTCCCGGTGATAATCGCTCCCTCCACAAATGGGTACTTTTTTACCTACCATGAGCATGCCTTGCCATAATCCAATTGCCTGCAGGTTGGACCCGCGCATCGGACCATTCCAAATCTCAAGGAAGTCAAATGGTAGTGAATTCATGTCAAATAGGAACGGGCAAACGGCATCACATGGGTGGTTAATGCTAATAAATGCCCCGCGTGAGCGGGCTGAGGCGAAGCGTGCATGCACTTCCTCTATCGTATTGGCAAGGAAGGGTTCATCATAAGGCTGATCCACTCCCAGGAAGTTGGCATGTCCCTGGTAATGGGTCCATTCGAGCCCAGGTATCAGAGTAAGGTCGGAGTGCTGAAGCAAAGTTTCCGCTGAGACCATCTGGTTGTGGTCTGTGATGGCCAGGTAATCCAGGCCATTTTGCAGGGAATGTTGAGCTAATTCTTCAACCCGCAGGATACCGTCCGAGGCAAGGGTGTGGGTATGCAAATCTCCTTTATAAAGCCGCAGGTATTTCGAGGTGAAGGATAGCTCGTATAGGACATCCACACCTTCCTTGGCTACCTTATAAGCCCCAACAATGATCTGCCACTCGCCAGGAACCAGGGTGCATGGATGGTATCCTGGCGTAGCATGCGTCTCACTAATAGAGATGCATAATTTATCAGAACCGGATGCGCCCACTTGCGTCCCATCGGGGCGAATCAGACCCAGATCGATGATATTGATCTCTTTGTGGGAGATAAAACTACCATGCTCTACCTGGGTTTCGCTTTCACGGTGCCTATCGTAGTGATACGTGAGAGAGAATGTCTCGGTATTCTCCGGCATAGTGAATGGAATAGTAAAGTAAGTTCCCTGTCTGCTGTGCTCAATGAATAATGGGATCTGTGTTCGTGTTTCGATAGGTTTTTTGTCCATGGAAATTTATATAGGCCTCAGATTGGCAGCCAGGAAGCGCTGAATCTGCGCATTCCAAAAGAACCAATCGTGGAATCCATCTTCCTCGTGGTAATCCACATGAATACCCAGGGATTGGCAGGCGGCATAGAATTGCTTGTTAAGTGGATACAGGTCATCCTGGCGCCCGCAGGCGATATATAGACCAGGTAATTTACCTGGATTATTAGCCGCGCGCTTTAACCAAGCGGCTGGGTCATGTTCACTACCGGTCATTTTGTCCAGGTCTCCAAACAGATACTCAAATTCTCCACGACGTGGATCGTTGGGATAATCCGTTATGAATGCAAGAGATAGTACTCCTGAGAAGCTGGCTGCCGCTGAATATAATTCTGGGTGGAGGAAAGCTGCTTTGAAAGCTCCATATCCTCCCATGGAATTACCGGCGATGAGGGTATCTTCGCGGCGAGGGGACAATCCAAAGACCTTCTGAAGATAACCTGGCAGCTCGTCCGTCAGGTACGAAAAATAATTCTGCCCGTTAGGCAGGTCGGCATAAAAGCTGCGACCTGCCGACGGCATGATAACCACCAATCCATATAGTGCAGCGATCGATTCTATAGCCGTGTAACGCTGCCAGGCACTTGCATCGTCGCTGAGCCCATGCAGAAGGTAGAGTACTTTACGCCTGGCAACTGCTACACCACCCAATTTCCCTGGGTCAGGAAGGATAATATTCAGTGGCAGATTGACCTTTACAGTTTCGGGCACATGATCGATGCGTAAAAGTGCTATGAAGACCTTCCTTGCTTACTTGATTTCAGCCACAGCCGGTGTATAACCAACTTTTTCGAAGTTGATAAAGAACGAGAAGGCAAAACTGATCACCATCAAAACAGGGGGAAATATAGTGAGCAGAAACCGGGCTGCTTGATCTGGCTGAGGACCGGGGTTCGTACCACTCTCATATTTGTACAGGATGAAAACCAAATAAAAAGCAACACTGGTGAACAAGCCATTCAACCGGTTCATAAATCCCAAGGCGTTAGAGATAATCCCTTCTCTCCGCAAGTTATGCTTTTGGGTGTCCTCATCCATGATCTTCGCACCAATCAAATCCATGGTTGTAATCACCCCGGCAAAGCCGAAACCCACCAGAGCACTACAAAGGATCCCGCTGATAAGGGAATTAGCAAAATAGAGCGGAATAAAAGCAACCGCCAGTGCTAATAAGGAAGCTCGCCATACAGGCATCAAGGAGTACTTTTTGACCCACCTTGCCCAAATAGCAACACATCCAATGGCAATGAGCAAGACCGCAGCTAAAAGAAATGTCGTCTCGCTTCCTGATAGGTTCAAGGCATATTTCACGAAGAATGGCATCGATGCTAACACAAGCGACATAGCGGCACTATAAAAGGCATTGGCGAATCCAGCAATCCAAAACTTCTGGTTAGTGACCAAGCTTTTAATGCTGTCCCAAAGCTGGGGTTTCTGTTCATCCGTATGGACCTTTGTTTCCTTACTGGTAAAGGTCATATATAGGATGACTCCACCGCCGAGCAGGCCATACAGAATAGCGGTGAGGCTGTATCCGAGAGCATTGGTCACCATGGGCGTCAGGGCGATGCTGATAATCATAGCAACCAGCTGAAAGGCCTGCCGGAGAGCATTCGTGTTCGCCCGGCTTGTGTCGTCACGGAAGAGCTCCGGGAAAAGGGCGGCATAATTGGCATTGATCACCGAATCAAGTGTTCCGGTAAACATGTAAAAGAGCATGCAATAGACGACCAGGGAATTACCTGCCAGAAACGCTAGAGGACTGTAAAAGGCAATGAAACCCAGGACCAATAATGGAGTTCCAATCACCAGCCACGGACGCCTGCGTCCCCAACGCGAGCGTGTTCGGTCGGAGAGAAAGCCGTACACTGGATTATCCAGAGCATCAATAAAGGTGTAAATCAACAGCATAAGAGAAAACTGCACAGTCGTCATCCCTAATCTGTCCACGTAGAAAATAAACGCAAAGGATTTCAACATATTAATCGGGATGGATGTGCCAAACATGCCAATGGCGTAATTAAAGGATTTCAAACGAGGATTGGACACTGTGAAAACCTCCTTTGATGATACGGATTACTTTCTTGGGAAACTGGATTTGGTGATTGGTATTCAGGTATTATATAACAGAACCTGAAGCGAGCGCGTTCTCAACAATAAGGGATGTGTGAGTGAACACAAAAATCGTTACTCCCCAATCTCTAGTATGGGATTGGTAAATCGCTCCCCTTCAATGACTTTCTGGGCAATTTCATAACCTTTGGTGATTAAACTATCGGTGTGTTGAAAATCCCATATCGGGACGGGCAATTCCCCCGTGAGACCGAGGTAGAGGATCGGTATTCCGCGTGCTTCTGCCAATGCCAGCTCGAGATCCAATTGCCGTTTTTCTACCGTGAAGATCAATCGGTCCAGAAATCCCCTGAACCCATTCCCTTCGCCGATTGTTTCACGTGAATCGATTAAATCCAATGCCACGATCTGTGTGGCACCGAGATTGAGAGCTGGCTCAACCGGCAAATTACTCACCACGGCCCCATCCATAAGGTAGCGATCTTGCTTTCTTACCGGCATGTACCAGGGTGGTAATGCGGTGGAAAGCAACAGCGCATCCAGAATTTTGTCATCTGGCTGTTCTCCATGTAAAATCGGTTTTCCAGTGTTTAGGTCGGCAGAGACGATAACCAGGTTTGGCTGTGTGATATCCATAAAACTTAATTCAGGCGCTAAGCCATGGTCAACAAAAAAATTTCTCAGACGGTGCGAAGGATCACTGGATGAACGATTAAACATAGCGCGTACCGTAAGCCATATATAATTCGCTGGAAGCAGATCGGAAGCACCCGCACTGCGCCAGGCAGCCGCAAGCTGATCCAGGCTGCCTTTAGAAAACCCATTCAATGCCAAAAAGGTGGCGTTCACCGCTCCAATCGAGGCGCCGATCAAAAAATCGGGTTGGATACCCGTTTCTATCAAGGCATACAAAGCACCCACCTGCAACGCTCCGCGTGAGCCGCCTCCACTTAATACAAATGCTAATTTCTTATTCATAGAATATCACAATTACCAGGCGCATAAGTTCCTTGGTTGATTTCAACCCCGATAGATTACGGATATAGGAACAGTATAACAAGGTAACGAATGGCAGTCAACCAATAACCTAAAAAACACTCTGATGGTTTTTATCCCCCTGAAAAGGATCACCCCAAAAAAGTTAAATATAAACCAGTATATAATTTAATTCTAGCCCTCTTCTTCAAGAGTTAGCTTATAACACAGTGATGGAGAATGATCCGATGGATACCCCTCGAACCGATCCTTATTCAAAATCGTTATGGTTAAGCCTCTTCACCTGGTCAATAGTCCTGCTAGCTTCCGACTTACCCAATGCCATCTGGCAGTCGTTGCTAGGAGAGCCACCTGCCTGGCTTTTCTGGGCAAAGATTGGTCTTCTCTTGGTATTGATTTTGATCAGCCTGGTATGGAAACCGATCCAGATCGTACGTCCCTATTTCTTCCTGCTGCTTGTGCTGATGCTGGCACTATGGGGCATGAATTGGTTCCGAGGAACTACTGTGTATAGCCAATGGGAAAATCGAGTGGATTGGATAGTTGCCATGGCGGGCTTCCAACTCTTAAAGCTGGTGGTTGTATTTATTATGATCGTGGTTTTACTGGTGATAGGAAGGCGATGGAAGGATTTCTTCCTTTCACGGGGCCAGCTTGATGCACCCATCAAGTCCATAAATAATGAGAAAAAAACAGGCAAGCGATCCATTTCCTGGGGGTTGTTGGGGCTTATCCTGGGTCTTTGCATTGCGCCACTCACGCTGCTCTTTTTTGGATTGGGAAACCTGCCCACATCCAGCCTCTTGATCAAAGCATTACCATATTTTCCGGCTGCCCTGCTTTTTGCAGCCACGAATGCCTTTTCTGAAGAAATGCAGTTCCGAGCTTCCTTGTTGAGTGACCTGCAAAAAGCCATAGGACCCGATCAAGCTATTTGGCTAACCGCGACATTTTTCGGGTTCGCACATTATTTTGGAGGTGCCCCTGCCGGAATACCCGGCGTTTTGATTGCAGGCTTGCTGGGGGCATTATTCGCCAAGTGTATGCTTGGGTCAAAGGGTATCGTTGTTCCGTGGTTCATCCACTTTTGCCAGAACGCGGTCATCTATGCCTTTTGGGCTATTGGCTATGTTGCATAATCGGGCAGAATAGTTAATTAACTGCTAAATGCCACCCCTCCAAGTTTGACATTTAGGGCTGAACGACAGAAGCCCTGACGGCGTTACAGCGCGCACAATCCTCACGTCCACATAACAGGGCTAAAGGATCTTCTTTCAGCATCCCGCAAACTGAATCCATCAAATTAACCAAAGGTATCGCTTGAATTGCCGCCTCTCCCACCCTGACGTTGCGTATAACCTCATCCAAGTGGGGGGTAATATCCTCAAAACCATCTGAGCAGCCAGGGAACCCGCGGCAAGGGATGACTCCTTTCGGCGTCAAAGCCCAACGGATGAACTGTTTACGCCCAGCAAGCTGCTCGCCGTAATGGATACTCGTATTGACAGTCTGATCCACGCCCATGAGCAGCACCCATCCTTCCTCATCAATGAGTGTTTGAATGGGGAGGAGGGGTTCATGAGTTGTTTGCGAATCCAGGATTTGTTTTGCATTGATGCCCGAAAAAGAAAGTATCGGGTGCATAGAGCGAAGTGCTTTGGGATGAGTGCGCAAATACTCAGCCACCACCCCCATCATCGTGTCTGCTGGCATATCCGGACGATAGATTTCAGCCATCCTATTATTATCTTTCCCACTTCCATAGGAAATGGCATTGTCAGTTGGGCCAACCTCTGGGGTAATCATCGTTTTATACGTGAAGACAGGCATGATGATTGTGTCGAAAGATGAACAGAGTGCACCTAGCACAGTTTTGGCACCGCCATGGACTTCTCCAAAGGCGGAGAGTGAAGCATGCACTATCACCGGACGGGAGTGGTCAATATCCAGCTTTCGAAGCCCGGTAAAGAAATCACGAAAAGTCAGCACAATCGGTTATTCCCCCTTCCAGGCTGCTTTGCGCTTCTCCACAAATGCTTTCATCCCTTCTTTTTGGTCTTGTGAGGCAAAAAGCAAATAGAAAGCTCTGCGCTCATCTGCCAGACCGTCACTTAAAAAGGATTCGAAGGCATGGTTGACTGCTTCTTTTCCCAGGCGTACGGCCAGTGGGGCGCGGACTGCAATCTCACCAGCCAGCTGTAGAGCTTCTTCCAGGTAACGTTCGACTGGCACCACCCGGTTGACCAGGCCAAATTGCCGTGCTTCTTCCGCTGTTAAAGTGCGGTTGTTGAGCACCATTTCCATGGCCAGTGCTTTACCCACCGCACGGGTCAGGCGCTGAGTACCTCCAGCACCGGGGATCACTCCAATGTTGATTTCTGGCTGACCAAAGCGAGCTGTTTCAGAGGCAACGATCATATCACAAGCCATTGCCAGCTCATTGCCTCCCCCCAGACACCAACCCGATACAGCGGCAATGACCGGTTTATGGATGCCTCGTATTCGATCAAATTGAGGAATATGGCTGCGAGTAAGCATGTGCACCGTGGTCGCATCTGCCATCTCTTTGATATCCGCACCAGCTGCAAATGCCTGGTCGTCGCCCGTGATGACCATTGCGCCCACCCCAGGGTCATTATCAAAGGTTTCCAGGGCTTCGGCTAACTCATACAAAACGATGCTATTGAGCGCATTCCGCACCTTGGGCCGGTTGATCCGCACAAGTCCGACCTTTTCATGGATTTCGATCAGAATGGTTTCATAGGTTTTGGACATAGCCCCTCGCATATTGAGAAGATAAGTGGAAAATTATTATTTAATCTTGATGATTGAAATTATACGTCATAATGGAGAGTCACAAGTCAAGTAAGGCAGAAAGCTCCTTTAGCTGTTGCTCGGAGTAATCCAGCTGCAGCTCAACCCACCACTGCAACGTGTGCACCCCCCACCAGGGGTGTCTGGCAATGCGACTCCAGGCTGCAGGCGATAACTTGCGCAACCAATTAAGCTCCTGCTTGCGTAAATTAACGAAATCCTCCATGATGCTCAAGGCTGGTTCTTCTGGCTTGTAATGAATCGCCATCCAAACATCATCATCAAAGGCTGGCACCAAAGGTGTTTCTTCATCCAGGATACGGTGCAATTGAATCGCAAATACCTGGGCTTCAAGCTCCCGTAGATGAGTCAAGATGTAATGGGGGGTGTGTGAATCGCGCCCGAATGGTTGATGCCAGGCACTGGAGGGTATACCGGCTACTGCTTTAGGAAGCTCAATTAACACACCCTCTAAGGCTGACAACAAATCCTCTCGGTAATCCACTATTTCATCCATGGATCAATCAGTCTCCGCTATCCTTAGTCATGATTTCCTAAGGTCCATAGCCATGATCTGCCCAGTCAGGGAGGAAGCGGCTTGAGAGCACAAGAACATCACCAAACTGACCAGGTCAGGATGGTCATCCAAACGCGCCTGGGGAAATGATTCCAGCCAGTGATGAAGATTTGATATATCCCAAGCTTGTAGGGCCACCAAATCCATTTCAAACGCACCATGGCAGACCGCATTTACACGAATATTGTGCGCGGCAAACTCACGCGCCGCGGCGTGCGTCAATCCAACCAGACCAACCTGACTGGCTAAATGAGCAGCATTACCCTTCTGTATACAATCCTGCCCGATTGTGGATATAAGATTGACAATCGCACCACCGCCTTGCCTCTGCATGACCCGCCCAACCTGCTGCATGGTGAAGAATGGTCCACCCAAGTTTACATCCAATGTACGATGAAATTCCCACTCATCCATTTCCAGGAGGGAAGCATCAGGCTCCACTGAAGCCTGATTTACCAGGATATCAATGCGCCCGTAATGATCTAACACCTGCGTCACCATGGCTTCAATCGGCATGCGCTTGGCAATATCAAATACATATGCTCTGGCGTTTCCTCCTGCCTCGAGGATTTGACTGACCGTCGCATCCAAATTAATGGGGTTAATGTCATTGGCTGCCACCACCGCACCCAGGGAAGAAAATGCCAGAGCAATCTCCCGTCCCACGCCCCGACCAGCCCCGGTGATTAATACCACTTTGTCAACAAATTCATCCATTGCGTAATTCCCACACTCAATATTCGTTTATCTAACATGTGGATTATCCATCCACACTTATTGATCATTAACTTGAGATACACAGATCACAATCCCGCTCGGATTTTGGTCTGCGTTAAGCGCAAGACCCAGGTAGAGGGAGGGGTCAAGAGTGTTCTCGATCTTCAACTCATTACGGAAGCTGCTCTGACCATCATCCAGGACAATTGAAAAATGTAAATGAACCCCCACCGGGTTATTCGGGTCACCAGAAAAATCCCCTTGATACCCCAAGAAAGTGCCTGCCTCCACGAAAACTTCGCTTGATCCGGGTGGAAATTCTGGCGAGACATAAGAGGTGCCATTTTTATCCGCCATGTGTGTGTAATAAGTCCAAATTTGGCGGCTGGAGTTAATGGGATCTGTGGGGATACGAACGATGACTGTCGATTTCCATTCCGGCATCCGGGTGAGATAACCGCTATATACCGCCAGGACTGGCGTTTTTCCTGGCTCGTCTCCACCAAAGATATCGATACCTTGATGCCGAGTACCTGGGTGGAATGAATCACCCCAAATAAACCCAACATAACCACTTGTGGGCAGGATGAATGTCACCTGATTACAACGCTCGCCAGCCTTAATTGCCCAATCTACATGCGCTAATGGATCATGCAACCACTCGTTCAGCTGCCTCATTCGCCCAAACCGTGTGCGCAGCCACGGATAAGCAAAATAGGCTGCTACAAGGATAAAAACGAATGCCAAGGCCAAAATCCATCGCCACAAAGCTGGTCGATCCTTTTTTATCATCCGGCACCAAAAGAGTTGTATCTTCCCATGGTTAATTCAAACCAGTAACTGACACTTTCTCAGGAAATTACTATCTGTTATGTAGTAACTCTAACTTCATCGTTTACTTACTTTGAATTATAAAGTATATATAATACACAGATTGATTCGAGTATGTAAAAACGTCCACATATTGTGAAGGATAGCCTATGAACCAAAGGCTTTCGGAATTCCCTACCCAGTTCGAAAGTGAACGTTTAGCCCTGCGAAGCTATCGCCATGGGGATGGAAAATGGTATTATGCCATGAGCTTGAGGAACCGAGAGCACCTTATGCGGTACGAATCAGAAAATGTCGCCGCAAACATCGCCAGCGAAGAGGTTGCCGAAGTATTAGTCCAGGACCTTGCCAAAGAATGGATGAAGCGAACTTGTTTCTTTATTGGGGCTTTTGATAAAAAGACGGGGGAATTCGTCACTCAGATCTACGTCGGACCCGTGGATTGGAACCTGCCGGAATTTCAAATTGGCTACTTTGTAGATGTTGATCATGAAGGACAGGGGTATGTGACGGAAGCAGTAAAGGCTACGCTACGAGTCATATTTAATCAACTGAACGCCCATCGCGTGCGTTTGGAATGTGATGAGACCAATTTGCGCAGCATACGGGTCGCAGAGCGCTGCAATATGATCAGAGAGGGATATCTCCGCGAAAACAAGTGCAACCCGGATGGAACGTATAACAGCTCATTGATCTACGGCTTGTTGAAAAGCGAGTATAAGATGGACTGAAACACAGAAACAAATAAAACGGAATTAGGTATGGACTAGCCCACCGGAAACCTAGATCCCTGAATACGCACTTGGGCTAATGAAACATATTCCTGATTGATTTCATAACCAATATAATGCCTGCTCGCTTTGAGGACTGCCAGTGCGGTTTGCCCGCTGCCCATAAATGGATCAAGCACAACTTCGCCATTGAATGAATATAACTGAACCAGTCGATAGGGAAGTTCGACCGGGAATGGCGCTGGATGACCGATCTTGGAGGCTGGCTCAGCAGGAAATGTCCATACACTTTTGGTAAATTCGAGGAATTCCTCCTTTGAGATTGTGCTCTCTCTTTGCAGAGGATTGTGTCGTTTGAATGCACCTTTTGAGAAGACCAGGATATATTCATGCACATCCCGCAAAGTGGGGTTGGTGGCAGACTTCCAGCTACCCCAAGCCGTGGAATGGCTGGCACTGGCAGCTTTGTTCCAGATGACTTCACCGCGCATTAAATATCCCAAACGCAGCATGCTCTCTGTGATCCATGCATGCAGAGGGAGATAAGGTCTGCGACCAAGATTGGCGACATTGATGCAAGCTCGCCCACCAGGTACCAAGACCCTGAATACCTCTGCCCAAACCCTTTCCAGGAATGACAGATATTCTGGCAAGGTTAAATCGGCGTCATATTGCTTGCCGACATTATAGGGTGGGGAGGTCACCATCAAATGAATGCTATTATCGGGCAGCTCAGCCATTTTCTCGGCAGAGCAGCAATAAATTTGGTCCAGGCATTCCACAGGGATAGGATTCTCGATAAAATCAGCAACTTGCTCCTGGGGTTGGTCGTGATACAAACGACCGGCATAAAAGGGCGCGGAGTCGTGACTTTCACGCCCAGGTGACCCGAAATTGCTGGTAACGGTTTTCCCTTGTTTTTTACTCATGCGCTATTCAAGCAAATCCAGTACTCTTGCCTCGGTCACGCGAAGGATGTCCTGTGGATTGAGACGCACCAGTGCATTTTCAGCTCCACCCCCAGCATAAGCTTCTGGTACTTCAAACACCCTCCGGTCGATCAATGTGCTCAACGGCATACGATGTCCAAAAGGAGGCATCGCCCCCACTTCATAGCCACTAATTTCAAGCACCATTTCTGGCGTGGCAAGCTTAACTCTCTTCTTGCCTACCCCATATAAATCTGCGATGGGACGGCGACCGATGGTAGACTTTCCACAGGCAATCGCCAGCACCGGTTGACCGTCAACTATAAAAAGGATGGACTTGATGATCTGCTCTAGTTTGGCACTCACTGCCTGAGCCGCGCTTTCCACCGTGGGGGTGGGCACATCCAGGTGCAGGATTTCGCCCAGGATGTTGTGGGATTGCATATATGCACTTAATTCATGCACACCGAGTCTATCTGTTTGCATCTTGACCTAAAGTCTTGTATTTTCGAATATTTTCCAGCTCATCTTCACTGTGATCGGCTATGAGCAGGCCTACCCTTCCACCGGTCATTTCCTGCAAGAGTCTGCCGGCTTCCTTTCCGGATTCTGAAGCCAACCCAAGTTGCAGAGACTTGTAAGAATCGAAAAACAATTCATGTATAAGCGAGCATTGCATATCCCCGTATAATATCTCACCGATGCGACTTGTGGCTTCTCGCTGCAAACCGGGGATATTTTCAGCTGCATGCAGAAAGCGTGGCCAAAAAACATGGAAATCAGGGGTGGTAGTCGATTCGACCAAAATGATTAATTTTTGCATGCATCCATTATACTCTTGGCTGGGCTGGTATAAAAAGATAAGAGATGACTACTCCTACAGTCTTTCGTGGTATGATTCCAAAAGTGAGGAGCCAGTAAATGGATGATAAGATCACAATAATTGAAGGACCACCCCCGAACTTCGAGGATGTTCATGAGGGCTGGCCTCTGGGGTTGAATGAAAGCCCAACCTTGCATAAATTAGCCCTGACTCGTTTGCGCACATTTAATGGTCCATCTTTAGTGGAAAGGTGCTATCGCGCCTGGCATAAACAACATACAATCCAACTCGAATTCCGCGCAGCTGATGGACTAATTCACAAGACACCGATTGTGGCATCGCGCACTATGGAAATGGAAGACGGACAGCTCATCTTCCTGTGGGTGCGCTTGACTGAGCAGGAAGCCCTATTGGAATTAGGCGCAGACGATGACCAAGTAGACAACGATGAAGATGATCAAGAACCACCAATCTAAATCTCATCCATAATCATTAAGAACAGGCAGGTCGTTGAACCCGCCTGTTCTTTGTTTTAAGGATTAGAATAAACCTGGGAGGAATCCTAATGGCAGAAACAATCCTTACTGAATTCAAAGACCGAATTTTTACAATCACTATGGACCATCCAAAGGTCAATGCTCTGAGCCTGGAGATGGTTAAGTCACTTCAGGGAGCCTTCAAGACGGCTGCTCAACAGAGGCTGGCGCGAATTGTGCTTCTCAGAGGAGCAGGAGATGTCTTCAGCGCTGGGCAGGATGTATATGAAATTCTGAATGCTGAAGGGGAGTCGTACCGAAAGCACATGTTGGAGACTTATAATCCGCTGGTAGTACAAATTCGCCGGTTGGACATCCCCGTACTGGCTGAAATTCACGGAACCGTGGCTGGTGCGGCGTTGGGTTTGGCTTTGGCTTGTGACCTGCGCATTGCCAGCGAAGATGCTCGTTTTGTGGTCGGCTTCCTCGGCATCGGGTTGGCGCCTGATTCAGCTGTCTCTCTGTTCCTGCCGGCATTGATCGGTTTGGGGCGGGCAACCGAGATGGCATTCACGAACGAACCCCTTACGGCACAGCAAGCGCTAAGCTGGGGATTGGTCAACCGCGTGGTTCCACCTCGCCTATTGCAAACAAGTGCCCTCGAAATGGCCAGGGCTTTGGCGAAGGGACCCATCCATGCCATGGGGTTAGCCAAGCGGGACTTTAACAAAGCCATTTACCCCCACCTTGAGCAGGTTTTAGACTACGAAGCGTACATTCAAGAGATTGCTCGGCTAAGTGCTGAACACAAGGAGGGAGTGAAGGCTTTCGTGGAGAAACGGACCCCCAATTGGGAAATTTCCTAACCCCTACGCATGAACATCACTGCAATGGTGAGGAAGAAAAACAAAGCGCTCACTGCGGTGCCCGCCACAAGCGCCTCCCGATTGCCACGCCCGTCCGTCAGGGTATAGGGAGGGACTAACCCTTGCTTATGCAATATAGGACCACCAAACCATGCAAATAACGTCCCACCTATCAGACCTCCGATATGTCCCCAATTATCTATTCCTGGTGTCAAGCCAATAATCAGATTAACCACTGCGATGATGACCACTTGAGATAACGCCCGGCGGGCAGTATTCCCAAATATTTCCCGGTTCTGATAAATGAGCACTCCTTCTGCGCCTAACAAGCCGAAAATCGAAGTGGATGACCCGAGCGATTGGTATTGAGAAAACATGAATGAGATCACATTCCCAGCAAAGCCACTTAATATAAATAACCCCAGGTAACGCCAACGACCATAGAACCTTTCAAGAGCCGGACCGATATAGAACAAGGCATACATATTAAAACCAATATGTAGTATTGAGCCATGCAAGAAAATGGGAGTAAATAATCGCCAAACCTGCCCTTGCATGATCAGATTATTATCTTTGACACCTAAAGCTGCTGGGATGTCAACTTTTAAAAAATAACTTGTACCTGCTTGAAGAAGATAGACCAGCACACAAATGCCGATCAGCACATAAGTCACATAGGGACGGTAGATGGAGCGTACGAACGACTGCCCCCCGGGCATTACAGTTGAAGGAGGGATTTCTTGAGGGGCAGGATGATCCTGGTTCATAACGTGACCTTCCGTTGTTTTACCCTGTGATGCTCTGCGACAATGATCGAAACGATGGTATCAACTGTCTCGTCAAGGTGAAACTCACGATTAACGACCACATACTCAAATGTATCAAGCTGGGTCAATTCTTGTCGTGCAGTGGCAATACGCAGCTTGAGCCCATCAGGGCTCTCTGTCGCGCGCTCCTGAAGACGGTTGATCATATCTTCTTCCCGGACTGTTAGGAATATCATCAGGGCATCAGGGCAGAGCCTGTGGATCGTGGCAGCACCCTGTACATCCAGGCGCATAACCACATCCTTGCCGCTTGCCAAAGCATCCCTTACCTGCGCCTTGGGGATGCCCTTATAATCGTTATAGACGATTGCATATTCCAGTAACTCGCCTTTTTCGATCATCTCTGCAAATTGGTCATGGGAATAGAAAAAATAATCTTTTCCATGAACTTCATTTGGGCGCGGTGGACGAGTGGCGGCGGTTACAACAAAGTGGATGGGTAGATTTCTTTCTTTCATCCTCTGAATGACAGTATCTTTACCCGCTCCAGATGGACCGGATATGACGATCAGAAGTGGTTCGGGGTAGGGCAAGTTAAATTCAGATTCACTCATAGAATTCTCCACAGACAAGCATTATAATTCAGCCTTGCTAAGGTTGCGAGCATAAACTAACCGGCATTTTTGTAGATGGAGACCAATCATGCCAATTTACCAGTATCGGTGTCTGAATTGCAAAAAACGCTTTGAAGTGTTTTTATCTTACAAGGAATATGGGGGGAAAAGCGTTCATTGCCCTCACTGCACGAGTGACCAGGTTCAACGACGGATCGGGCGCATTCGCGTCGCCAAATCGGAAGAAAGCCGGCTGGACGCCCTCACCGATCCATCTGGTCTGGAAGGGCTAGAAAATGACCCACGCGCCCTGGGTAAAATTATGCGTAAAATGGGCAATGAAATGGGTGAAGAAGTAGGACCTGAATTTGACGAGGTTGTCGACCGTTTGGAGGCCGGGCAGAGCCCGGAAGATATTGAAAAAGCAATTCCTGATCTGGAGGGGGGAACAAGCGGGTTGGGTGAGGATGCGGATTTCTGAACCACCTCACCTTACTTGCTAACATTTAACCTTTCAGCTACCACCCGACGCATCTCTTCCTGAACCTTTGTAGGCGACTGTGAGGCATCAATCACAACCCAACGCTCTGGTTCAGCTTGAACAAGATTGAAATACCCGCGCCGCACTCGCTGGTGGAAATCCAGATCATAGGCATCCAGACGGTTCCACTCACCTTTCAACTCCTTGCGACGTAAGCCGGTTTCCACGTCTACATCCAATAAAATTGTCAGATTGGGTTTCAACCCGCCGGTCGCAAAAGTCACCAGCACCCGCAATGGCTCGATATCAATTTGATGACCATAGCCTTGATAGGCTAAAGTCGAATCAGCATAACGGTCACTGAGCACAACCCCGCCTTTATCCAGGTGAGGCCGGATGACTTGCTCCACAAGCTGAGCGCGTGAAGCTTGAAAGAGCAGGATCTCGGTACGTGGATTCATTTCCTTGTTTTCAAGGTTATGCAAGACCGTCCGTATTTGCTCGCTGATCGAAGTACCTCCAGGCTCACGGGTGGTTAAGATATCAAAACCGCGCTGGCGTATATATTCCGCCAGCTTGGGTAGCTGGGAGGTCTTGCCACTGCCTTCAGGGCCTTCGAGGGTAATGAACATTTAGGTCAATCCCTGAAAATCCGCACCCGCCGGTACGGCTCTTTCCCATAGGAATGTGAAGTCAGATTCGCCTGGCGTGCCATTTGGTGCTGCAAGCGGCGTATATAAGCTGTGGCAGGGGGTAACTCGACATAGCGTTCTCCATTCAAAACGGCGTCGATAGCTGCCTGGGTATTCTGCATGGCAGGCTCCATTCCACGCTCTTCAGGCATCGATGTGGAAAGATTGTATAAATCACTCAGAAAGTGTTGCATCTGGTTGACTGTATTCGCCCGTAAAACGTAGATTGGCATTCCCCGGTTTTCTGCTTCGATTACTGGATGCTGGCGGCTGCGATAATATGACCTAAGCGTGACCAGGACTTGCGCCTCCCCCAGCTCGTTTACAACGACAGCAGGAACACCCAGATACTTGGCAGCCTGGATTAACCGATTACGTGCCACGCCATACGGATAAATCCGTACAGGTTGGAGGGTGGAGAGAGATTGCTTGGATTCCTCATCATCCTGGGTATTGGACAGTTCACCCACGCTCACCCGACTTTCGGCAACCGGAAGGCTGCGGTCTTTACCAAACTCAATGGGTTGACGGCTAAATCCTTGGGCACCAAGACTGCGTTTAGCAGGTGGGGTGGAATGCTCAATATGGATCTCCCCACTTTCATCACGATAACGCAACTCGGGTGGGGTGGGATATCCACGCAATAATGCATCTACCGAATTACCAACATCCAGGTGTACTGCCAGGCGGTCGCGGGTTTGTATCTCGATAAGCATATCGAAAGTGGGTGGGGAGCGCCGCTCGAGTACAGTCTTCTGGGTACCACGTCTATGGGCTTCCTCATCAGAAAGCGTGACCGATTCGATCCCACCCACCAGATCCGACAAGGTAGGGTTGAGTAGAAGATTTTCCAGAGTGTTCCCGTGTGCTGTACCAATTAGCTGTACACCACGTTCAGCAATGGTACGTGCCGCGGCAGCCTCCAATTCGCGACCAATCTCATCGATCACGATCACTTCTGGATTATGGTTTTCCACCGCTTCAATCATCACTTCATGCTGTAGCGAAGGTGTTGAGACCTGCATGCGGCGAGCACGTCCTACTGCGGGATGGGGAACATCACCGTCGCCACCAATTTCATTGGAAGTATCGACAATGACCACGCGTTTTTTCTCAGCCAAGAGACGTGCAGCTTCACGCAGCATGGTCGTTTTACCAATCCCCGGGCGACCCAATAACAATAAGCTCTTGCCACTTTCAATCAAATCCTGGATAATATCAGTTGTGCCATAGACGGCACGACCCACCCTGCAGGTTAATCCGACAATATCGCCACGGCGGTTACGGATAGCAGCAATACGGTGTAATGTACGTTCCATTCCAGCGCGATTGTCCGTATCAAATGCGCTGATTCGCCCAACCACATAATCAATGTCGGTGTGAGTAACTTCAACCTGGCTAAGAGTTTCTTCCCGGTCAACATAACGAGCCGTTGGCATTCTCCCCAGGTCGAGGATCACTTCTAATAGATCGTCTGAGCGGTTAATAACCGTCAATTGTTGAGCCACCTGTGGTGGTAGCACGTTCAGTAACACATCCAAGTTATCGGTAATTCGTTTTCTTGTCATATACATCCTAAAGAAATCCCTGTTGATGGATTTCTTTATAACTTATGATATAGAATTTGCCTTTGGTTGGTTTTCAACTTCTGACAACTCCAAGAATCGGGGGGCCTCAATTCGAGCGATAGGTGCAGTGGGTTCAGCACGGGTACCATTAATCGCAGGCAATGGGTAAGATTGAGTTACCCGGCGCGAAACGGTCAGATGACGAACCATTACAGCTTGTTGTGGTCCTGGCTGAGCGCCCATCGCTTCGATGGCGGTCTCCAACCAAGATTGGTAAGACCGGACACAGATGTACAACGGTCGCTCGTGCCTTCCAGGCAAATCTTGCAGCAAATGTACCAGGTAGCGATCGAAACCCTCCGCATCTGGATGTACAAAAGGCTGTACCCATATGCCATTACGTCCATATTTCAACTCGACAAAGGCGTGTAGGTCACCATTATGGTAATAAACGACCCCTTTTAAGTCCTTTTTAGGTAGAGGTTCCACCTGTTGAACTAACCCTGGCACCACATTACAGTATAGTGAGCGTACTCCAATTGCATCTCTGGACCTGCTGGCTCTCCAGGTGACCGGATTTCCTTCCCCTATCGGTTGACCATCCAATCGCCATATGCGCTGCCTTGCATATATCGCAAACCCGACCCGGTGCAATAACTGAAAGATTTGATTGCTCTCATCCACATCTGCCAGGATATGAAATGCACCCCGGCTTCCCATTTGAACACCCAGGTAATCTGTCAATGCAGATAACTCGGGCTGTTCCATTGCATCCTCAGGTGCCAGGAAAGAAAGCCGGGCCTAGGAGGCTCCCATTAAATAGATCACCTGTCCAATAAGTGGTTTAGCAGCTTGTGAGTTGTTTTCACATCGATATGTAAAAATCCTGGTTGAGGGTCCAAGGAAGGTTATCAACGCCCCCATGGGAACCATCATCTGTCCATGGATTAATACACGCGTACTATCCAGATATAGGCCATAATTGCGGTACCTATTAAGGAGGGATAAATCACGCCATCCAAAAGGGCGAATGTTCATGCTGCCAACTGCAGGAAGTAACGGTGAAATCGATCATCTTCGGTCAGCTCTGGGTGAAAAGCGGTTGCCAATAAACGGCCTTGCTGGGCTGCCACGATGCGTCCATCCGTAAGTTTTGCTAAAATACAAGCTTCAGCCTGCACAGACTCGATCAAAGGAGCGCGGATAAAAACCGCATGGAATGGTTTACTATTTGGGTCAATTACCTGCAGGGATGGGACATCCAAATCCACCTCAAAACTATCCACTTGCCGACCAAAAGCATTACGTTCCACTGTAATATCCATCAATTGGAGTAAAGGCTGGTTACGGTGAGCGTCTTTGGACATGAAAATCGCCCCTGCACACGTACCCCAAATTGCTTTGTCTTGACCGAACTCATGCAGAGGCTCAATTAACCCGTAACTCACTGCAAGCTTGGCTATCGTGGTTGATTCACCGCCTGGAATGATCAAACCACTCAATCCTTCTAACTGCTCTGGCAGGCGAACTTCGACCACCGTGACACCCATACGCCGGAGCATCACACTGTGTTCGGCAAAATCACCTTGTAAAGCTAAAATGCCAACTCGCATTTACCAACCACGCCCAGCCAGCCGCTCCACCTCAGGCATAGTGGAAACATTGCGTCCCACCATGGGTTCACCAAGATTACGACTCACTTCTGCCAGGATATATGGATCGTTATAATGAGTGACTGCTTTGACAATTGCAGCGGCGCGCTTGGCTGGGTCGCTAGATTTGAAGATTCCCGATCCAACGAATACCCCATCCACGCCCAGCTGCATCATCAAGGCGGCATCTGCAGGGGTTGCCACACCACCTGCGGCAAAATTTACCACCGGAAGCCGACCTTCCTGGTGTGTCTCCACAACCAGGTGATAGGGTGCGCCAATCTCTTTCGAAAAAGCCATTATCTCTTCATCTGGGAGATTTTGTAAATGACGGATTTCTCCTATCACTGTGCGTGCGTGTCTGACGGCCTCAACAATATCCCCAGTACCGGCTTCACCTTTGGTGCGGATCATAGCTGCGCCTTCCCCGATCCGTCGTAAGGCTTCCCCCAAATTTCGACAACCACACACAAAAGGAACCTTGAAATCATGTTTATAGATGTGATTTTCTTCGTCTGCGGGGGTCAGAACCTCTGATTCATCAATGTAATCAACGCCAATGGCCTCCAAAATTTGGGCTTCAACGAAATGACCTATGCGACATTTTGCCATAACCGGGATTGATACTGTATCCATGATCTGAAGGATCAGCTCTGGGTCGCTCATTCGAGCGACACCACCCTGGGCACGGATATCCGCCGGCACCCGTTCCAATGCCATCACTGCCACTGCGCCTGCATCCTCAGCGATCTTGGCATGCTCAGCGGTAACCACGTCCATGATCACCCCCCCCTTGAGCATCTGGGCCAGGCCTTTCTTCACCGTAAATGTATTTGTTTGTCCTTCCATTCCAACAACCTCCTGAAAACGGGAAAAGACTCCCGTGCTACACCAGCAACGCCAGTCTCGCAAAAAAAATATGTTAATTTGTACTTCTTACAGCATTCTACCACGCCCCATGGGGAGTGACAATCCGTCGGGGAATTGACATAAAACCCCTTGGCACTTGAATCTTGAGAGGTATTTTGTTACAGTTAAGAAAATATCAGAATGTAAGGAGAAATTTCAATGAACCTGATCAGCGTAAAAATTGAAAAACCCGAAGAGATCAATTTCATCCTGGGTCAGTCTCATTTCATAAAGACAGTGGAAGATTTGCACGAAGCCCTGGTTAATACAGTGCCTGGGATCAAGTTCGGTGTTGCCTTTTGTGAAGCCTCCGGCAAATGCCTGATCCGATGGAGTGGTACTGATGAAACCATGAACGATCTGGCGCGTAAGAATGCCCAGGCAATCGGTGCTGGGCATAGTTTTATCATCTTTTTGGGGGACGGCTTTTACCCGGTTAATGTGTTAAATGCGATAAAGGCAGTTCCTGAGGTATGCCGAATCTTCTGCGCAAGTGCTAACCCGGTGGAAGTTCTGGTTGCGGAAACCGATCTTGGACGAGGTATCTTGGGCGTGGTGGATGGCTCTTCACCGCTTGGGATTGAGGCTGAAGATGATATTGCCTGGCGAAAAGGCTTTCTGCGGATGATTGGATATAAGTTATAAGATCAGCGATTGGAGGGATACTTCGTAACTTGTAATATTTCTACTAATTGCAGTGTATGGATAAGAATTGCTAACCTCATCCCGGCGCGGTTATCCGCTGCGTTGTAATCCACTGCGCGAATAATCACGAGGTGGTCATTCGCGTAATTTTTTGCCCACAGATAAAAGCTCCACGGTTTTTTCAATCCTGCGCTGCCGAGTCTCTTCTTGCTTGGCGCCCATTATCCAGTTCACGTATTCTTTCTTATGTGAATTAGACAGCTTTTCAAAAACATCTTTGGCTTGTGGCTGGTTGACGAATGCCTGCACTAAGTCATCCGGGACGACAACCTGTCGCACTTCAGAATCCAGCTCCAATATGACCTTAACCGTATCTCCTTGGACTGCCTGGATCTGGTTGCGAATGCTTTTCCCGACCACTAGATAATGTGTCCCATCTCCCATGGGTAGTGCTGTGCTCCGAAATGGATACCCATTGATCGTTCCCTTTACTTTGACCTGCCCTTTGGAACCAAATGCTTCGGATATAGCCACTGGAATACTGAGGTAGGTCCAGGTTCCAATTCCCTCTGGTCTGATGAGTGTGGCTTCAAATATGTAACTTGACATAGTAAATCTCCTTTGGCTATTGGAATAGGGCGGGTGTTTGACATTAATCGCAGCCTTCATCGATTATATGCCAGAGTGGATTCCTCAAGGGGGTCTATGATATTTAGTTGACTTATTATTAAATTGTGCTATAATACTATTATACTATTGTTATAGTATAATAGTTCAATTTTGATATAATAACGATAACCGTTTATGGACATCCGCATCGATAAAAACAGCCGTGTACCCATTTACGACCAGATCAAGGAACAGATCAAAGGTCTGATCCATGCCGGGCAGATCAAGACCGGAGACCAGCTACCCACAATCAGAGAGCTATCTGTGGAGCTATCAGTAAATTTCAACACTGTGGCCCTGGCCTACCGCGACTTAGTCAATGAAGGGGTGATCATCACCGAGCGCGGCAAAGGTACTTTTGTAGCCAGTACGCCCGGCGTAGAGGAAATGCTGGTCATCCGCACTGAAAAACTACACAATTTGATAGAGACATTGATCAGAGAAACAGACCGGTTAGGTTATAGACGCGAAGATGTTGAAAGTGTGTTCGTTAATCAAGTCAATAAGAAGGGTAAATAAACAAGTCTTATGAAAAAAAAGAAAGCGAGGCTCGCTATGTTAAAACAGCTCACTGTATCTGATGGCTCTGCCACCAAGGTAAAATCAAATTTTCGTGTCAGTGGAGTCGGGGGATTCCTATTCACCGTAATATTTGTGCTGGCGATTGTTGGGACAGGCATCATGGATTCAAATGGCGTACCTGAAACCATCGCGATTCCATTTCTAATCATCATGCTGTTGATCGGAACCTACGTTCTTATAGCTGTGCAAATTGCCTCACAATGGGAAAAAGCCGTGGTCTTACGCGTTGGGAAATTCCGCAATCTAAAAGGACCTGGGTTATTCTGGATCATCCCAATCGTCGACACAGTGGTCAACTGGATCGATCATCGGGTTAACGTAACCCCTTTCTCAGCTGAAAAAACGCTGACAAAGGATACCGTTCCTGTCGATGTGGATGCGGTCTTGTTCTGGTTGGTCTGGGATGCACAGAAAGCTGCGCTGGAAGTGGCTGATTATAAGGTAGCAATTTCATGGGCAGCCCAAACGGCATTGCGCGAGATCATTGGGCAAATGTCTCTGGCAGATATCCTGGTTGGGCGCGCCAGGATGGACGCTGACCTGCAGAAAATCATCGATGAACGTACCACACCGTGGGGCATCACGGTGCAATCCGTCGAGATCCGTGATGTGGTCATCCCACCTGATTTGGAAGATGCCATGTCTCGTCAGGCACAAGCTGAACGTGAGCGGCAAGCACGCGTAATTTTGGGTGAATCGGAGCAGCAGATCGCCTCCAGTTTCGCAAAGGCCTCAGAAGCGTATGCCAATAATCCGACCGCATTGCACCTGAGAGCCATGAACATGCTTTTTGAAGGCTTAAAACAAAAGGGAGCCCTGGTCATTGTCCCCAGCTCAGCAGTGGATACGATGAACTTAGGCAGCATGAGTGGATTAGTATCCTTGGGGTTTGGTCAGGTGAATAAGAGCAGTGAGCCGACCACTCATGAGGGTGAGAAATAGAGGAAGCGATTGATTTTGGATGCTATGACCCCTTTCATACAAGCTCTTGATCTACGGTGAAGCTTTAATGATATGGAGGCAATCGCTGGTGTCAGCTTCAACGTACAGCGTGGAGAAATCTTTGGGTTACTTGGACCCAATGGTGCGGGAAAAACGACGACCATCCGCTTGCTGACTGGACAGATCGACCCGAGTGGGGGGTAAGCAACCGTCGCATGCTGCGATGTTGTGAAGGATCGCCAGCGATTGAAAGAGCTTATTGGGGTCGTCTTCGAAGAGCAAAACTTATATGAACGGCTTTCAGCAGTAAATAACTTGCGCTTTAGCTACTGGCTCTATAATTTGCCAGACAGCCATGTCGATGAGGTTTTGGAGTTGGTACACCTGACGGAGCGTTCCAAAGATCCTGTGCGAGCCTTCTCAAACGGGATGAAATAACGTTTGATGATCGCCCGGGCCTTGCTACATGATCCTCCTTTGTTTTTACTTGATGAGCCAACCCGGGGACTCAATCCGGTCGCAGCACGTGAGATACGTCTGGCGATTGAGCAGCTCAGTCAGAATGGTTAAACCATTCTACTGACCACTCATTTGCTGGAAGAAGCCGACCAGCTTTGTGGTCGAGTCGCTTTCATTGTCAATGGTCACATCGTTGCCAATGACACACTCCAAATCCTAAAACTCTCACATGGAAAACGGTCTCTGAAAGTAATCTTATCTGATCCAGTCCAGACAGAACATCTTTCCCAGCTCATCTTGAGCATGGATTAACCAAAAGACCAACAATACTTGGCAGATTTATTAGCTAGGGGGAATGTGCGCTCCGTTCAGTCTCAGGAAGCCACATTGGAAGAAGTGTTTATCGAGGTAGCCGGAAATCGCCCTTCGTAATGAATTCCTGGAG
>Ga0315289_10002959_pt1 | contig 25854 bp, 24 predicted proteins | sample YL17G11_40_MG_FD_203452 | JGI IMG/M metagenome (GOLD analysis project Ga0315289, IMG submission 203452) | Sediment microbial communities from Yellowstone Lake, YNP, Wyoming, USA - YL17G11_40 | ecosystem: Environmental > Aquatic > Freshwater > Lake > Sediment | place: USA: Wyoming | collected...
TCTTAATTGGGGGCAAACTCGTCAACGTCGAGACTGCCGAGATAGAGTCGAAGGTTGATATCGCGATCAAGGGCGACAGAATAGCGCTCGTCGGGGATGCCAAACACTGCGTCGGCGCTGAAACTCGAGTGATAGACGCTCGTGGGAAGTACATCTTGCCGGGCCTGCTCGATGCGCATGTGCACATAGAGAGTTCGATGTTGACCGTGACGCAGTTCGCGAGGGCTGTGCTACCACACGGCACGACGGGCGTCTTCATAGACCCGCACGAGATCGCGAACGTGCTCGGGATGCTCGGTGTGAAGTTCATGCTCGACGAGGGCGATCGGCTGCCGCTCAAAGTTTTCGTGACGTTGCCGTCGTGCGTTCCTTCCGCGCCCGGTCTCGAGACGAGTGGCGCCGAGATAAATCAGAACGACATCGTGAAAGGGCTGAAATGGAGGCGCGTGGTCGGGCTAGGCGAGGTCATGAACTACCCGGGCGTCCTAGCCGGAAATAAAAAAATGCGCGACGAGATAGATGCGGCGTTGAACGCGCAGAAAGTCGTAGAGGGGCATGCTCCCGGATTGCTCGGCAAAGAACTCGCGGCATACATAGCCGCTGGTGTGAGGTCGGATCATGAATCGCTCACCCCCGGGGAAGCTGTTCAAAAGCTCAGGCTCGGCATGGCGCTGGAGATAAGGGAAGGTTCGGCTGCGAAGAACTTGGCGGCGCTGGTCAAGCCCATCATAAAATTCAAGCTGGATACGAGGCACTGCTTGCTGGCTACGGACGACTGCCACCCCGAAGATTTGATGAAAGAGGGCCACATCGACCACGTCGTCAGGCGAGCTATCGAAGAAGGCATCGATCCAATCAAAGCGATTCAGATGGCTACTTTGAACACTGCCGAGCACTTCGAGCTGGACCGAGATATTGGAAGCATCTCTCCGGGGAAAATTGCTGATGTTGTGATAGTTAAGGATTTAGAAAAATTCAACATCGAGCGGGTTATCGCAAACGGGAAGATCGTCGCTGAACGTGGAAAGTTGAAAGTGGCATTGCTCATCCGCAGGGCGCCAAGTTTTGCTAAAAAAACGATGAAATTGAAGAGAAGAGTGAACGCGGAGGACTTTGAGGTAATTGCTAAGAAGGCGGGCAAGGTCAAGGCGCGGGTCATTGGAATTGCGGAGGGGCAGATAGTCACATCCCAACACATCGAGCGCTTGGAGACGAGAGACGGCGTGGTTTTGCCAGACGCGAAGCACGATATCGCGAATGTCGCGGTAGTTGAGAGGCATCGCGCGACGGGCAACATCGGCTTGGGCTTCGTGCGGGGCTTCGGAATCCGCAGGGGGGCGATAGCTTCAAGCGTGGGGCACGATGCGCACAACATAACCGTGGTTGGAGTGAATAATGAAGACATGGCCACGACAGTGAATACGATCGCATCAATTGGTGGGGGTCAGGTGGTCGTGAGCCGAGGCGAAGTTTTGGCACGCGTCGGCCTGCCGATCGCCGGCCTGATGTCGGATAAACCTGTAGAGGTCGTCGCCGCCCAACTTGAGAAATTGCACCGTGCGGCCCGGGGCCTGGGCATCAAACTGAAATCGCCTTTCATGCAGATGGCTTTCCTGCCGCTCGCCGTGATTCCCGAGCTCAGGATAACTGACAAGGGCTTGGTCGACGTGAAAGGGGGAAAAATCGTGCCTCCTTTGGTCGAATAATTACAATAATAAAAATAGTGGGAGCTAGGACAGCCCCCACCGAATGATCGTCGTCACTCAAGACAGACTTAATCTGGGTCGCGGATGCCAGCCTCGAGTATCTGGAACGTCGCGCTCTCCGGCGGTAACCCGGGGTGGTCGACCAAGTGTGCGACTCTAGTGTTCGCCTTGCTCTTCCTCAGGTAGATCCGCGCGGTCGCCGAGTGCCCGAGTATGTGGCCGCCGACCGGCCTCGTCGGGTCGCCGAAGAAGACATCGGGCCTAGACTGCACTTGGTTCGTCACGAATACAGCCATGTCGTACATCTCCGCGAGCTTGTGCAGCGCCGCAAGGTGTTGCCCGAGCTTCTGCTGCCTCTCGGCCAACGCGCCCCTCCCGCAGTACTCGCTCCTGAAGAGCGAGATGAGGGAGTCCACCACGATCAACTTGAAGCCGCCCTCCTTCGCTATGTCACTCGCCTTGGCCGCGAGCAGAATTTGATGGTCGGTCGTGCACGCCCGCGCCACGTAGATGTTGTCCAGCGCCTCCTTCGTATCGAGCCCGGCAGCCTTGGCTATCTGCTCGATGCGCTCCGGCCTGAAGGTGTTCTCCGTGTCGATGTAGATCGCCTTCGCACTCAGTCCACCTTTTTCAGGTGGAAGCTGGACGTTCACGCACAACTGGTGGGCGAGTTGCGACTTGCCCGAGCCAAATTCTCCGTAGACCTCGGTTATCGCTTGAGTTTCTACTCCTCCCCCGATCATCTTGTCAAAGGCTGAACTCCCCGTCAAAATTCTACCTATGTGCTTCCTGCGCTCCATGACCTCCGTCGCCTTCTCGTACCCCATCTTCGACGCGTCCCTAGCCGAATTTATTATGCGCACTGCCATGCGCATCCCTATCTCAGCGGCGTCCATGAGTTCGCCCGTCGTGGCCACCGCCAAGCTTTCGATGGAATCGTAGCCGGCCCCGTGGAGCTTCTCAGCCGTGGCCTCGCCGACGCCATCTAGTTCATCCAATTCTACCATATCCACACCTCCACGCGACCATCTCTTCGATCGCTTTTAAGGCGATTTTGGGGAGGGAGAGGTCACCGAAAGTAATTTATAAACCCCATTCCGCGTGTCGTAAATACGACAACGTGACAAACGTTAGACATCGGGTGTCGTAAATAAGACAGCCAAAACCTTAAGTTAAGCAGCCAAAATACACGCGTGGTGATATGGAAGAAGCTGAAAAACAGGCGGAAAAGCCAGCCACGATAAATCTCCAGAAGCTGCTGAACACGAGGGTAATCGTGCACATCAGGGACGGCAGGAAACTCAACGGTACCCTCACGCAGTACGACGAGTACATGAATATACTGCTCGAGGACGTCGATGAAACGATGGGAGATAAACCAGCGAACAAGTACAAAATTTTGGTGGTGAAGGGCGGCAACGTTCAGGCGATATCAATCTAAACTGCTTTTATCTCTTTGCCCATGAACTTCTCGCTCTCCAAGCCCTTGAAGACTTTTTCTCCAATATCTTTCGCGAGCTCGTAAGAGCCATCTTTTAGATTGACCAAGCCTCGTTTGACGAGGTTGTCCACGTGATACTTCACGGGCCACCAGTCGTCGATGGACATGTCATCCTTGAGCGACCTTATCGTGGCCTGACCGAGCTTCCCCAAGGATATGAAAACCGCGATTCGATCGGGGTCGTCTTTAAGCCATGTGATTTCTTCTTGGACGCCCATTTTCCCACAACCAAAACTCTGCTCACTCCAAATAAAAGTACTCGCCCTTATCCCTCTGCTCCACATCTAGGCGGCTGTCCGGCTTGTTTGCCCTCGCCCTGCCTGTCTGGGGGTCGCGCCTGAACGTAACGCCGACCTCGCGCAGGAAGAGGTTCATCCCGTCGCGCATTTCGAGCGGTCCGTGGGTCTTGCCCTTCTTTCCAGACTCACCAGAGAAGACGAGCAATCGGTCAGAGATGTAGTCAACAGCGAGGACATCGTGGTCCACAACGAACGCCGCAGCCTCGCGCTTCTCCATCGTCCGTCTTATCACCTTCGCCATGCCCAGCCTCTGCTCGACATCGAGGTATGCGCTCGGCTCGTCGAGTAGGTAGAGGTCGGCCTTCCGCCCGATGCAGGCTGCGATCGCGACGCGCTGGAGCTCCCCGCCGCTCAGTGTGGAGAGCTCCTTCTCTATGAGGGGCTTCACATCCAACGGCTCGAGCACCTCGACGTCGAGCGCCTGGTCCAACTCGCCCAGGGTCGAGCGAAGCCACGACTCGACAGTCCCCTCGAAATCGACCCGCGGATACTGTGGCTTGTGCGAGATGTTCAGGCGAAGGTCGATATCCCCACTCGTAGGCTTGACCTCGCCCGCAAGCATCCTCACGAACGTCGTCTTGCCTATGCCGTTCGGGCCGACGATGCCTATCACTTCCCCTTTGTGGATCTCGCCTGCCTGCACCTCCAGTTCGAACCCCTTGAAGCGTTTCGTCAAATGCTTGTAAGATAGAAAAATTTTGCCCGCCGCCCTCGACTTCATCGGCGGCCTGACCTCGAAGCGTATCGGCTCCTTCCTGAACCTCACGTTTTCCTCCCGCAGATAGCCGTCGAGGTACACGTTTATTCCGACGCGCACCCCCCGCGGCTCGGATATCACACCGTACGCGCCGGGCGTGCCGTATGTGACGTGGACATGGTCGCACATGTAGTCGAGCGTTGCCAAGTCGTGCTCCACGACGAGAACCGCCTTCTTCGAGTGGGCCAAGCTCCTGATGACCCGTGCGGCGTTCAGGCGTTGATAAACATCGAGGTGCGAGCTGGGTTCATCGAAGTAATAAACGTCTGCCTCCTTCGCAGCTGTGGCCGCTATCGCCAAACACTGGAGTTCCCCGCCGCTCAAGTGGCTGATCTCGCGGTCGAGCACTTCGCCCAGCTGTAGCTCGTCCGCCAACTTCTTCGCCGCCCCTCGCTCGTCCACTTTTTCAAGCAACTTTCCAACTTTTCCCTTCACGGCAGTTGGCAGTTTGTCGACCGCCTGCGGCTTGTACACGACCTTGGCTTTACTTATATTCGCGAAATATGCTTGAAGCTCTGACCCCTTGAAAAATTCTTTTAGATTGTTCGCTGACGCTGGCTTCGAATGCCCGAGGTTAGGCTTGAGTTTACCCGCCAATATCTCGAGCGCAGTCGTCTTGCCTATGCCATTTTGTCCAACGATGCCGGTGACCCCGCCCGCCCGTGAGATGGGCAACCCGTAAAGAGCGAAGCCGTTGCGACCGTAGCGATGTACGCACTTTCCCTCGAGCTCCTTCGGGAGGTTGATGATGAATATCGCTTTGAAAGGACACTTGTGAACGCAGATACCACACCCGCTGCACAAATCTTCAGAAATCGTCAGGCTCAACGTTCGCTCATCGATGACAACTGTCTCATCGCCAGTGCGCACTCCGGGGCAATAGAGTCGGCACTCTAAAGCGCATTTCTTCGGATGACACCTATCGCGATCTATGATGGCTATCCTTGGCATGTTATCAAACCGTCCTTTTATCTTTATATAATCCTGATACTTATTTCAGATGGGTGAGCCGATGGAGTGGTGGCAGTGGATCATCAAAATCGTACTAGGACTAGTTCTACTTCTGATAGCTGCAGGCAGCGCCCTCTTCGGCTACATATGTGCGAAAGCTCAGGCCAAGAGCTGGGCCGCTGGCTGCTTCACAGTTACGGCTGTCAGTATCGCGATTTTCGCCTGGCTGATATTTTTCTTGTGGCGATAAATGAAAAATAATTAGTTAAAGTTCTCCTTTTTTCCAATATTCCATGTTGAGTTTGACTGCGTGCTCTCCGAGCTCAGCCCGTATCTCGTCCACCGCTTGCTTGAATTTTTGCTCGGTGTCTAATTCATTTAGTTTCCTCAAGCGCGGAATTGCAAAAACATCGAGCGCGAGCTCTATGTCCTGTTTGGTGAGTGGGGCCTCCTTCACCTTGTCTTGAAGCAACTCGGCCGCCTTTTGGGCTATCCACTCCAACTCGTGCGTCATTTCATCCCAACATTTTTAACATGCACACGCTTAAAGCTGCTCGGTGATTGCATGGATGTTTTCGACGCGATAAAGGGGCGCAGGAGCGTGCGCGCTTTCAAGCGGGACGCGATAAAAAATGATGATCTCAAAAAGATTTTGGAAGCTGCGAGATGGGCACCGAGCGCGGGAAATCGTCAACCGCTCGAGGTCATCGTAGTGCGAGATGAGGCAACTAAGCAGAGACTGGCCCAAGCAGCACGAGGGCAGGATTTCATCATCGATGCTCCAGTAGTCCTCGTAATCTGCGCTAACATGGCGAGGACATTAAGTAGGTACGGTGAGCGCGGCGCTGATCTATATTGCATCCAAGACACTGCGGCGGCGGCGCAAAACATTCACTTGGCGGCGTACGCGCTCGGTTATGCGACGTGCTGGATAGGCGCCTTCGATGAGGGAGAGGCAGCTGAAGTCGTCGACGCGCCAAGTGGCGTGAGACCAGTTGCCATCATCCCGATAGGCAAGCCCGCGGAGAAGCCGAGCGCGCCGCAGCGCATTCCGTTAAGCGAAATAGTGCACGAAGAAAAATTTTAGATGAGCTTTGCCCCGACTTCATCGATGCCGACGACGAGCACGGAGCTTGGATCGAGCCGCTTCAGGAAGGCTTTCTTCACCGCTGCGATATTCTTCTTTTCGACCGGTGCGAAAACAGCTTTGCCTAGCATCACCATGCTTGCCCCCATTGCTCCAGCTGACGCGGCGGCTTCCATCAGCGCGCGCATGTCATCGTCGAGCAATCCCATAGACTCTGCGAACTCGCTTGAAACATCCACAAAGTTTTTGATTTCTGGAGAACTCAGCAACTTCTTGAGAGCTATTCCGCCATATTTTTTTGATCGCTCCAATATTTTCTTATCTCGAAGGAGTTCTTTCGTCGACAGCGGACCAAGCGTGCCGCACACTATCTTTATGTCATTTTGAACACTGATTCGCTGCCATCCTCCGTGCGGTGGAGCTCCTGGCTCGATCCCGATCACCAAGCCGCCTGTCATCTGTGCTCCAACATCACCCAAGCCTGTGCCGCATGTTACCTCGGCGATATGCGCGACCTTCGCAGCCTCAGTTTTTGAAATCGTTATCCCCAAAGCTTTTGATAGGGCTAACGCCACACCGAACGCGCCGGCGCCGCTCGCGCCATATCCAGCGCCAATCGGGACCTGCGAGTAGTGCTTGACGATGACATCCGATGGTTCTGGTGCATCGCGCAATATCTGCTCGGCCGCGACAAAACTTGTCCGGGCTTCGGGTGCCTGTTTATCGTTAATAAAAATTTTGACTTTTGTTCGCTCGCTCGGCCGCACCTCCACGCGCGTCGTGACGCCGATGTCTATGCATGGGCCGCAGTTGCGGGAGCCATTGCGCTCTGGATCGCTAGCTTCACAAACTTGAAAAAATCCTGAGATGTGGCCAGGTACGAACGCCGACGCTTTCTTCATCGCTGGCTTCCCCGAAGTTTATCTATCGCAGCATCCAAGATGATTTTTGCTATTTCCGCCTTGCTCCCCTTCAAGTGTCTGGAGCTTGAGGAGGTGACGATTTCGACCTCATTTGTATCGACACCAAAGCCTGCCCCTTGCCTCGAGACATCGTTCGCGATCACCATATCAAACTCGCCCTCGCGCAGCTTCCCAACCGCCGCCGCCTTCAACTGCTTGGCGCTGACGTCGTACTCCGCCTTGAATCCTACGATGAAAGCTTTCGGCGCAAGCTCTCTTGCACCATCCACGACCCTTGGCGCTGGAACGAGCTTCAGGCTCAAAGGTTTGTAATGTCTGAGTTTTTCTTTAGATATTTTTGCCACGACGAAATCTTGAGGCGCAGCTGTCGAGACGACGATATCTGGTCGCCTCTTCATCTCATTCACGAAGGCTTTGCGCATCTCGGTGGTCGTTCTAACTCGGATCACCTTTACGCCCGCGGGCGGTTCCTCTGACCCTGGACCATAAATCAAGGTGATGTCGGCCCCGCGAGAGGTCGCAGCGCGCGCTACAGCTATGCCCATCTTGCCCGAGCTCTTGTTTGTTATGAATTTGATTGGGTCAATATGCTCGATTGTTGGGCCAGCTGTGATGAGCACCCGCACACCCACCATGTCCTTCGGGCCGAGTAGGTCGATCACGAAGTTCGTTATTTCCTCGACGCCGGGCAGCTTTGCCTTGCCCTCTACAAGCTTCGGCTCTAACACCTTGACGTCGGCCGCCTTCAGCCGCTTGAGATTATCCTGAAGCAACTTGTGCGAGTACATCGAACCGTGCATCGCTGGCACCATTACTACAAGTTTTCCTAAACCCATCGCGACGGAGATGACCGAGGTTACCGGCGTATCGTCGATCGCACATGCTACCTTGCTCAAGGTGTTCGCCGTCGCAGGGGCCACGAGTATTAGGTCAGCCCAGGTCGCCAGCTCCACATGCTCCAGTTTACCCGTCAACTCCGAAACGACTGGATTGCCTGTCGCCCAGTGCATGAGCTGTGGGGTTACCAGTCGTGTCGCGTCCTGCGTCATGACCACTCTGACGTCTGAGCCGTGGCGCATGAGTTCTCGCGCCAGCTCATGGCAGTTCACCGCAGCTACGCTACCAGTGATGCAAAGGGCTATCCTTTGGTTCGCTAGCTCGGCGCTCTTAGAGCCGCGGATGTCGTGCGAAGGATGCATTTTCCACCTTAGATAAACAAAGTCTGCTGAAGTTTAAAAGTTGTTTTGTGTCGCTTGTGAAATCCCAGCTTGGCATTCAATCGGTGTACCGCTTCAGCAACTTGCCGTGTACGTCGATTTCTCCGTACATGACTCTTACTGAGGATATCGATGACCCGTCCTCCGCGAGCACGAATGGTATCTCCACTATCTCGAGCGCCGCGAGCCCATTCGATGTCCTAAGTTTGTTCAGCTCCTCCGCCCTCGCCCTCGTCTCTTGGCTGACGACGATGGCCTGGAGCGCAACATCGCTTACAGCTGGGCCAAATGGATTTGATATTATGGTCATCTCCGCACGCTCGACCCACCTCTTGAGTCTGAGCAACTCTAGGAGCGAGCGCATGCGCACCTCGAGGGGAGCTATACCTGCAGAGTCTTTCCTGAGCTCCATCTCATCCGAAACTATCCCGATGACCACGCGCTCGCCAATTTCGAAGGCCTTCGCCAAAATTGCAATGTGACCATCGTGCAGGCAATCAAAAGTCCCACCGACGGCAACCCTCTTGAACTTCATCTAGCCAGCTCTCTCGCCTTTTTGGTCGCGGCCCTCACGGCCTCAATCATGGCCTCAGCTACTTTCCGCTCCTCCATCGCCTTGAGCCCCTCGGCTGTGGTGCCCCGGGGCGAGCGGACCATGTCGATGAGCTCGTCAGGAGTTTTTCCGCTCTTCAACACCATCGCTCCGGCGCCCTTCGCCGTCTGTGCCGCCAGCTTTTCTGCCACATCCCTCGGCAGCCCTTCCTTTACTCCGGCATCCGTCAGCGCCTTGATGATCAAGTAGAAATAGGCCGGGCCGCTTCCGCTCAATCCAGTCACCGCGTCAATAAGTCCTTCCTTGAGTTCGACCGCAATGCCTACCGAGCCGAAGAGTTTTTTTACGACTTCTTCATCCCTTTTGCTAGCGTTTTTACCTAGACAATATGCGGTGGCTCCTTCACTAACTGCGCACGGCATGTTCGGCATCACCCTGGCAACCCTGACCCTGGATCCGAGCTTGCCCTCGATGAGTTTAATTGGAATACCAGCTGCTATCGAGATGACCAACTTTCCGTCTACTAACTTTTTTATCTCATCAAGCACCTTCAAAACCTCTCCGGGCTTCACGGCGAGAAATATTGTATCGGCTTTTTTCGCAATTTCTCTGTTATCTGACGTCACGACCATGCCCAAGGCAGCAAGCGCCCTGAGCTTGCCCTCGTCCTTATCGCTGGCCACTATGTCTCGCGCCTTCAGGGCACCTGCGTCGAGGAAACTCCTGATGAGCGCGGAACCCATCCGCCCTGCCCCGATGAACCCAACCTTCATTACATCACCACTTGGTTTTACTGACCACACGATTTAAAAGCTCGCTACGCATATCACATCCTCGTCATCGGATATCTCCTCCGCGATGATGGGCTTCAGACCAGCTGAACTGGCCCAATCCGCAAGTTTTTCTGGGCTGTGTTTGCGCTTGAGGCTCGTCACGATTGCTATCCCTTTCGGCTTCAAAACTCGGGCTATCTCCTTCATCGTGACGACCGGCTCCGGCACGTTTTGCAACAGCGTGACTGACACCACAACATCGAAACTTCTGTCCTTGAACGGAAGATGATCTGCGTCCGCACACACGAGCGACGCCCCACTCGCACGTTTTCGAGCGATGTCCAACATCTTCATGGAGGAATCTACTCCAATGACAATTTCGTTTCGCTCGGCCAGTTCTTCCAAAAACATCCCAGTTCCACAACCTAAATCCAATATGCGCGCAACACGCTTTGACAAATACTTTTTCACAACTTCATATTTTTCCCGCTGGATGCGAGTGTAGCGCTCATCGTAGATTTCCGCCGTCAAATCGTATCGACGCTTGATGTCAAGTTTTCGTTCTGCCATCAATGACTGATGTGCGGCAAAACTTTTAACTTCATGCCCCAACTCGATTTGATATCATGCTCGAACGAACTAAAAAATTAAGGGCCAAACTCGCCGCGATGGGGCTGGACGCATTTGTCGCGGTCAGAAATGCGTATTACATATCCGGAACAACTGCATCTATTGCTGTGATCACCTCGAGCAAGGAACAGACGCTCATATGCAGCCGCCTAGAGTTCGACAGGGGAAAGGGAGAAAGTGCGATAAAAGACGTTGTAGCTTATTCCCCGCATCGAGTTCCGCTGCGCTCAGGTGAGAAAGTTCGCTTCGGAGAACTATGGCTGGTGATAGCAGAGCGCCTTCACGAACTCAACGCGCGCGAGATAGGTTTCGACGCTTTGAGGCGCGACCAACTGCGCAAGATGCGAAACTACCACGACGCCAACTATAGGGAGATGCCAAATCTCATCGCCGAGATGCGCATGATAAAATCTACACATGAGATCGCTTGCCTGAAAAAATCTGCTGCGCTCGCCTCGCTCGGCATTAAGCGAGCAGCTGAGCTTATAGAAAAGGGACGAACGGAGTTGGAGATCGCGGCTGAAGTTGAGTATGAGATGAGAAAAGCTGGGTCCGATGGCATACCGTTCGACACGATCGTTGCATCAGGAAAACACTCTTGGCTCCCGCACGCTATGGCGACAAAAAAATGCTTGCGCGACGGTGAGTTGGTCGTCGTGGACCTTGGCGCCAGATACAGAGGATATGTTTCTGACATGACCAGAACTTTCGCGCTATCTCCGACGAGAAAACAATTGAAACTGGTCGAAACGATAAAACGCTCACAAAAGGCAGCACTCGCTCGAGTCAGAGACGGTGTCCGCGCGAGCGATGTGGATGCAGCGGCAAGAAAGGTAGCCTCGCTCGCAGGGTACGCGAGGTTCTACTTGCACAGCACTGGACACGGCGTTGGGCTCGACGTACATGAACCGCCGAGCTTGTCGCCGAGATCAACGGAGATACTGCAGAGCGGCATGGTAACGACGGTCGAACCGGGCGCCTACGTCAGGGGAGTTGGAGGTGCGCGGTGGGAGGACATGGTGCTTGTCACTAAGAGAGGATGTGAATTGCTTACAAAAATAAACATTTAAGTTTGTGTTTGATAACTATCTCAAAGGTGGATTTATGAAACGCGAGAAGTGGCAGAAGGAATTCAGCGGATGGTTCAACCAGATGCTGCGAGATGCGGACATCATGGACACCCGCTACCCAGTGAAGGGGCTCTACGTCTGGCTGCCGTATGGGTTGAAGCTGCGCAATTCCGTTTTTGATATAATAAAACGTATGTTGAACGATTCTGGGCATCAAGAAGTTCTCTTCCCGTTGCTCATCCCGGAGGACATCTTCAAGAAGGAGGCCGAGCACATCCGCGGCTTTGAGGGAGAAGTGTACTGGGTCACGCACGGTGGTCGGGACAAGTTGGACGTGAAGCTCGCACTGCGCCCGACGAGCGAGACCTCCATCTACCCGATGTTCGCGAAATGGATACGGTCGCATGCCGACCTGCCTATCAAAGTATATCAGATAGTCAACATCTTCCGCTACGAGACGAAGATGACGAAGCCGATGATGCGCCTGCGCGAGGTTACGACATTCAAAGAAGCCCACACCGCACACAAGAGCTGGGAAGAGGCTGAGCAGCAGGTAAAAAAAGCCGTCGAAATCTACAAGTGCTTCTTCTACGAACTTGGCGTGCCGTACGTCGTCACGAAGCGACCGCCGTGGGACACGTTCGCAGGGGCAAAGTACTCGTTTGCCTTCGACACGCTCACGCCAGATATGAAGACCCTTCAAATCGGCACGATACACAACCTCGGCCAAAATTTCGCAAAAGTCTACGATCTCAAGTTTGAGACGCCCGATGGCAAGCACGACTTTGTGTATCAGACATGCTACGGTATATCAGAGCGGGTCATCGCGGCCGTCATGATGGTGCACGGCGACGACCACGGACTGTGCATACCGCCATCCGTGGCGCCCATACAAGTGGTCGTCATTCCGATTCCATTCAAAGAGGAGGTCCCTGTCCAACAGATTGCTGAGAGTGTTGTTAACGAGCTAAATTCCATCGGCATCAGAGCGCACTTGGATGCGCGCGACATCAGGCCAGGGAAGAAGTTCTACGACTGGGAGCGCCACGGCGTGCCGCTCAGGCTGGAGATAGGGCCAGAGGACGTGAAGAAGGAGCAGGTCGTCGCAGTCAGACGGGATACTGGTGATAAGCAGACGATGCAGAGGACGGCGATCAGGGTCAAGGTGAGGCAGCTGCTCGACGAGATAAACGGAGACATGCGCGCCCGGGTGTGGAAACTTTTCAATGGGATGATACATGACGCATCCGATGTCAAGAGTATCAAGCAAATCATCGAGAAAAAAGGCGGCGTGGTCCGCATTCCATGGTGCGAGCATGAGGCCTGCGGCCAGACGCTCAAGGAGCAAACTGGCTTGGAAATTTTGGGTCAGGAGCTGGAGGGCAAGCAAGCTTCCGGCATCTGCCCGATATGTTCCAAGCGGGCGAAGAGCCGCGTGCTCATAGCTAAGACTTACTGATCGCCTCAGAAATTTCCTTGTCGGATGGGAATCCGGTCGGCCCCTTGTATCTTATCTTTAGGGCCGCAGCAGCGTTCGCGAACTGCGCAGCTTCGATGGCGTCGCGAGACTCCAAATATTTCACGAGGAAGGCCGCACCGAACACATCGCCTGCGCCCGTGAGGTCTTTTGCATCCACTTTCAGCGCCTTGACTTCGCTCAACTTTCCGTCGGCAAAAACCAGACAACCCTTCTCCCCTTGGGTTAGAATCGCCACCTTCGGGCCGAGCTCGGCAAGCTTTCGCAACACTTCTCTGATATCGCCATGAAGCACTCCCGCCTCGTCCTTACCCACCTTCACAATATCCGCATACTTCAGGAACTCTCCAAGATCTTCACGCGCCTTTAGTCTGACTTCACCACTCGCGCCTATTTCCCTGAATATCCCCTGTGGGTCGAGCATCACCAAATTTATGTCCTTCTTTATCGCTTTCAGGACATCCGGCGTTATCTCATCTACGATCGGTGAGATGTAGAAGCCGCTAGCATCTTGGTATGCGTACGGGATGTCGTCCGGCGATATCCTGGGTGTGACGCGCGTGCATGCCTGCTTGCGGTTGCCCGCCTCGTCGTATGTGTTCTCAAACGTGGTCGTGTTTTCGCCAGCTATCAAGATGCCTTCCGTGTCGAGCCCAAATTTGCTGTAGAGCGGCGGGAATTTATCCGGAAAATCTGCGCCCACCTTCGCCACTATGCCCGCGTTTTTCTTCAGTGCTGCGAGCGCGAAGCCGGCATAGGTAGGCGCACCACCGAGCGCATTCTCTATGACTCCCCACGGCAGAATGTTCACGTCGATTGAAACGTGCCCCACGACGATAATATCAAAATCCATCATCTCTCCCTCCTTCCAGCTATGAAATCCTCGACGGCCTTCTTAGCATCAACATCTGGCATTTGAACTGGTGGATGTTTAAAGAAGTATGCTGAAACTCCGACGAGCGGCCCAGCGATGCCGCGGTCGAGCGCCAGCTTCACGGCCCTCAGAGCATCGATCACGACTCCAGCGCTATTCGGCGAGTCCTCCACCGAGAGTTTTACGTCGATCGTCAGCGGGATGTCGCCAAACTTTTTACCCTTCATGAAGATGTAACAGACCTTATTGTCCTTCAGGAACGAGACGTAGTCGCTCGGCCCTATGCGCAGCGGCACCTCATACGGTATCTGGCTCGACACCGCCTCGGTCTTGCTGATGCGCTTGGAGCTCAGGCGTTCTTCCTCGACCATATTGAGGAAGTCCGTATTTCCACCAATATTGAGTTGATAGCTCTCCTCGAGCTTGACGCCGCGATCTAGCAGGAGCCTCGCGAGCGTCCTGTGCAGGATGGTGGCACCAACTTGAGATTTTATGTCATCGCCGGTGCATGGCAGGCCAGCATCCTCAAACTTCTTCCCCCAGTCTTTCCCAGATACTATGAATTCCGGTATGCAGTTTACGTAGCCACAGCCCGCGTCGATAGCCTGTTGCGCGTAATAACGGGAGGCCGCGTAGCTTCCGACCGGCAGATAGCTCACCAATATATCGGCACCAGAATCCTCCAGCACTTTTTTAACATTCACTTCTTTCTGTGTTCTATCTACCAGCACGACTGGCTTCAAGTACTTGCCCAGCCCATCGAGCACTGACCCCTTCATCACCTCTACCCCCAGCTTGGGCACATCGCTGAATTTGATGGTACAGTTGGGCGGGGTGAATATCGCCTCGGCGAGATCTTTTCCCACCTTGTTCGCATCGATGTCAAAAGCAGCTACAAAATTGACATCGTGGATATGGTATCCGCCGAAGTTTACGTGCATCAGGCCAGAAACAAACTCATCCTCGCGCGCGTTTTTGTAATATTCTATACCCTGCACGAGCGAGGAAGCGCAGTTCCCTACGCCAACTATCGCAACATTCACTTTTCCCACAATTTTTCCTCCTTATATTTGTGATATATATCCAATTCTGAAATACTTCAAAATTAAAACTTATAAAGGTTGCGGTCAGATAGTATTTGGTGTAATCTTTGGCTATGCAGCGGTTAAAACGCAAGACAACTGTAGAGCTGCTTTGGCCCTACATCCTGAAGTTGCTTCAAGAGAGGCAGATGTACGCATACGAGTTCAGAGAGCAGATGGATAAGAAGTTTGGGTGGAAACCGCCGATGGTCACATGTTACGTTGTACTCTACAAGTTGCAACGCGGGGGCTACGTGACGACGAAGTGGAAGGAGCAGCGAGGCAGGCCAGCGCGAAAATATTACAAAATCACCAAGAAAGGAAAGGAACTATCTGAAGAGGCAAATGGCTATTTCAAAGAGCTTTGTGGGAAGCTTGTAAAGAAATCCTAGCGCAGGCGGCTGTATGCGACGGCAAGCCTGTGGATTACTGTTATATATGAAAAGATCGCCACCAATATCATCGCATATCCAGTTCGTTCAATCAACGCAAATATTGCGAAGATCAACATGCGCTCGGCCCGTTCAGCGAAACCGACATCTAACTTTCCGGCCCCAGCCGCTTCGGCACGGGCACGAGTATAACTCACCATGAAACCTCCCACTAACGCCAAAACACCAGCTAGCCAGCCCCATTGTCCAAGTTCCGGCATCCCTCTGTATACGATTCCGATGATTATCGCTGCCTCTGTAAAACGATCTACTACCGAATCAAGAACTCCTCCGAAAGCGGTCACTTTTCCCGTGACGCGTGCGACTGCACCGTCGATCATGTCGAAGAATCCACACACAAGCAGTGCGATTGCAGCGAAGCGTGGCAAACCGTAAGCAAAAAGTATTCCTGCAAGCAAGCTCACCACGAGCCCGATACAAGTTAGCACGTTTGGCGTGAACCCTGCACGAGCGAATGCTTTTGCCACTGGCTCGAGCGCGCTGTCAACCTTGCTCCTAAGTCCGCTTAGCATGATATCGCCACAACAGTTTTTTTCTTGGCAAATAAGTGTATTTGGGTGAACATTTGATATATCTTGGGCCAGCTGGAGTTCCAATCTCATGCGAGGAGCGAACCACTCTAGCCGGCATCGAGTGCACAGCCAAGCTCAAGCTGAACGCCCTCGAGTGCGAGTTCGTGCGGCAAGTCGGTATGGGAAACGAGATGGCGCGGCAGGTCGGAGAGCTCGCTGAAAAGCTCGGCGTTCGTCTATCTGTTCACTGTCCATACTTCGTGAACTTGTGCTCGCAGGAGAAAGAGAAACTCAAGGCTTCGAAGAAGAGGATACTCGACTCGGTGGAGAGAGCCCATTTCATGCACGCCGATGTAGCTGTATTCCACGCTGGGTTTTACGGCGAGCTCTCCCCTGATGATGCACTGGATGCCATCAAGCGGGCATGCGCCGAGATGGTGGATGAAATGGCATCGAGTGGGATAAATGGTGTCAACCTCGGGTTAGAAACGATGGGGAAGCAATCGACCTTTGGGACAACCGGCGAGATAATTTCAGTTTGTAGGGAAGTCAAGAATTGCGTGCCTGTCGTAGATTGGGCACATATCAACTGTAGATACCTTGGGATTTTCAAGGGGCAGGAGGACTATAGAAAAATATTCGACCAGTTGGCGCCGTTGAAACTGGAACATCTACACACTCACGCAACGTGCGCCGAGTGTACCGTCACTAAATCAGGATTTGGAAACGAAAGACGCCACCTGACACTCGACGCGAAGAAGCCAGACTATGAACCACTTGTCAAAGAAATTTTGAGGAGAAAGGTGGACATCACGATGATTTCAGAAAGCCCGGTACTGGAGCAGGACGCCTTGGTATTAAAGAAGATGTTTGAGAAATACGGATACAGATTCTGATCATGTTGAGCGCAGCTTATCCAAAATGTCTTTTTCGGCGATTTCCGCTTGTTCTCCAGTGCTCATATCACGAATCGTTACCTTTTTTGCGGCGAGTTCTTTCGGGCCAACGATTACAGCATACTTTGCTTTTCTCGAGTTCGCGTAAGATATCGCCTTTGCCAGAGTTCGCCCCATCAGATCGACGTCCACGCGCAAGCCTGCTCCGCGCAGCTCCTGAGCTATCTCCAAACACTTTGGCAACGTCTTTTCACCGGCTGGCAGGAGCATGCAATCGAGGGTTTCCGCTTGAGGCTTTTTCCCTTGGGCGAGCAAGGCGGCGGCGATTCTATCGATGCCGAACCCTACGCCCACCGCCGGGCACGGTTCTCCGCCGAGCAGCGATATCAATTCATCGTACCTCCCGCCTCCTCCTATCTGCACATCCCCCACGTAAAGTTCGAAGACGAGATCTGTGTAGTACTCCAGCCCGCGAGCTATGCCGAAATCAACGTTGAACTCTTCGACCCCCAAAATTTTTAGATAGTCTAGTATCTCCCACAAGTTTTCGACCGCGGCCTTGGCCTTCGATATATGTGTGACTGCTTTCTCGGCTTTTTCGATCGCATCGCTGCCCCGCAACTTCACCAACGTCTTCAACATCTTTTTATCCATTTCTTTCACAGAGGCTTTGTTCAACTCATCGTCTAGTCGCGCTTCATCCTTGCTGTCAATGGCGCGCATGATCGGATCTTGGACTTCATTTTTCACGCCCGCATGCGCCAGGACTTCCCTCAACACTTTTATGTGGCCGATTCTTAACTCGAAGTTTTTGAGCCCAAGCTCGCGAATTGCATGATATGCTAGGGCGATGACCTCGGCGTCCGCCTCAGGTTTTGCCGAGCCAATCAGTTCCAATCCGGCCTGCAGGAACTGTCGCCATCTCTTCGCCTGCGGCTCCTCGTAGCGGAAGCAGTTGCCGAAGTAGAAGAGCTTCAGCGGCTTCGGCTCGGCCTTGAGCTGCTCGATGTATAGACGCACAACTGGCGCAGTCAGCTCGGGTCTAAGAGCCAGCCACCGCCCAGACTTGTCCTTGAAAGCGTAGAGCTGCTTTACAACGTTCACCCCGCTTTTTTTCTCGAACAGCTCTAGATGCTCGAAAATCGGCGTTTCGACTTCGACGTAGCCGTAGCGCTTGAACATGTCACTCATTACTCGCGTGACGCGGCGTATGCCCACCAGTTCTTCTCCAACCAAGTCGCGCGTTCCCCGTGGTCTCTGCATTTTGTCATCCCGCCACGTTTTCCACGATGAATGTCCAAGTCGAAGAGAACGACCCAGCGTTGCCCACGTTGTCGTATGCCCGGACCTTCCAACTGTAGGTTCCGTTTCCTAGAGTTATTGTAGGAGTGTATGTGCTGAGAGAAACATCGCTCACTGGAATCTCTGGGGATGAAAAGTCCGCGTAGTTGTCCACCAATATTTCATAGCTTTTTGCATCAGCGACGTCGGACCAATCGAAGACGGGCGTGTTTTCCACATGCAGCCCGTTCGTTGGCGAAACGAGCGCGGGCGCACTCGGTGGCGTTGTGTCAACGGTGAATGTCCACACCAGCGACGAATTTTCTCCCCAGGCATTGATCCCAATCACCTTCCAATAATAATTATCATCCGCTAGTGGGCCTACCGTCCATGCCTCCATAAGTCCGAAGAGGTTGTCCACTTCAGGCGATGAGAAGTCCAGATCGTTGTCGACCAGCAAGCGATGATTATCAGCGTAGAATCCAGCCGCCCATTCCAAAATTAGAGTATTTTCACTCAGGCGCGCTTCATTCTCTGGCGTATATGGCTGTGGTGCCCCAGGTGGCGCGATGATGGTGAGCTTGAAGTTCTCCGACCAAGCGCCCCAGTTGCCAGCTGCATCCATAGCGCTGACCCGCCAGTAGTATGTACCGCCAGCTGTGAATGCGAACGAGTACGAGTTCTCTACGATCGAACTATTGTCATGTACGTACGGCGGGTCAAATGAAGGAGCGGTGCATATCTGCAGGCGATAGGTTGCATTTGGTTCTGGTCGAGTCCATGTGAACGTTTTAGTCACGATATTGTCGGTCAAATTATCCACTGGAGATGCTAACATTGGAGCGGCGGGCTGCACAGTATCTATCGTAAATGTCCACGTCGATGTCCATCCGAGCTCCCTGTTATCGGCGCCAAGTGCTCTGACCTTCCAATAGTATGTGCTGTCGACGAGAGCCGAGGTCGAAGTGTGCGTGTTGCCTGCGATGTTTTCGAGTATCTCTGGAGAAGAGAAGTCTGGATTGTTGTCGACCCAAAGCTCATACTTCTCCGCGCCTATTGCAGAGGACCAATTGAAAGTTGGAATGTTATCGTTTATCCACGCACGATCAACAGGCGATGTTAATGACGGCACGTAATTGATTTGAACCACCTTGATCCAACCATTTGAACTTGTGTATGCGATTCGCAGGTAACTGATGTCCCCTACATCCCCCTCAAAAATACGTACGCTCATCGGGGTGGGGAGCGCAGATATTTCGGCCGAAACAGACTCAACGAGCCAAGCACCCACTATCTGGCTGTTTTCATCAAGAAATATCAACAATGACTCGGGGAGATCGGGAGTCGATGGTGGTGAATTAAACCCGCCAAAATTAGATATCCCTGTTCCCTCTGCGTTTAAAGTAAAAACTGCGTAACCGTCTAGGGTCTCGGACAGATCGCCGGTTCTGAGATAAACCTGCATAGTCTGTGTGTCGAGCACGATGTTTTCCCGATTTTCGCCTAAATTGAAAACGTAGCTTTGGTCTTCGCTACTCCATGAACGGAGTGTTGCTCTGCGTACTGCGCTCAGCAACATGTTTGCTGGAGTCCAATTCAGCCAATCCCTCGCGTAAGAGTATCCACTCGCGTCAAAGATTACATAATCAATCTTGCAGTTGTAGTTGTCTCGATACGTGTTGATAATCTGTCGAAACTCGTCTTCGCCCACCTCCGAAACAAGCCGCTGAACGTCGGGCCGTCTGCCACCAATCTCTTGGGCTTCATGATCTACCACGCGGTAGATGTAGTCAGGCGGGCGGATGGTCGCGGTGTTTTCCCACTCTTCCTCGAACCCGGTGGTCTCGGTGCCGTCCACCACCGAAGGTCTCCTAGCTGTGGCGGTGAAGAGGTGCCCATATGACCACTGGATTGCGAATATGGAGTTATCGGGCGTATTTTCTTTAGCCCAGCATGCCGCATCCATTATCCCCTCTTGTAGGATATCTCCTATCGGCGGACCGGTATTCTCGGCCTGAGCACGCGCATTTATGATATACGGAGTGGCGACCAGACAAATGATGAGAGCGATCGCGATGGGCCTGCGGATGGGATTTATAGCTTCGATAGATGGTCCAAATGATGAAATGGAGAGACGTTTGAGTCCAATTACTATCGATGCCGCCCCTACCCCGGCTAATACCGCTAGAATCGGCCACCACTGCCTGAGAAAACGTAGCTGAGCACGAGCAAGTAAGAACAGCACAAGCAGCCACGGCAACAACAATAGTTCCCCCCGCTTCCTCGTGTAAATTATTTTTATCAATGCAACAGCCACGAGCAAAAACACTATTGTAGTGAGCAATCCTGCTCCATAATATCCTGAGAGCGCTTCACCCCACTCCCCAGCCGGAGACATCTCGCTTGCATATCTTGGTATCGTGACGCTCGGCGTCCTGAGACCGATAAACTCTAGGGCCCCAGAAACGAAATTTATAAAAGATGTTCTCACAAAAAATATCCCAACACAGGCCACAGCTATCACAACAATCATCCCTTTGATTCCGAAATACCTTCCCGCTAGCACAAATGCTGCGATGGCTGCAAATGCCAACATTAGGGGGAGATTGGAGCCGCCACCGATGAGCCAAATGACGAGTGGGGTAATGCTTAACATGACCGAGGTGCCAAATATTAGCTGTGAATTTCTACAGATGCTATCCCAAATCGCCTTTAACCCCCAGCCTCCTCGCTTATGGGTGAAGCTTTCGTTGAGGATGACCAAGATGAGCGCGGCGAAGATTATCACAGCTAAGTAGAGATAACCACCACCCCAGACAAATCCAAGGGCACCGTAAACCAAACCTCCTATCACAGAAAATTTGAGAATCGACTCGCGCGGCGCTTTGAACAACTTTATGGTGAGGAAGATCGTCCACGCCGCGAGCATTATATCTAACACATCGTGGTCGAAAGCCCCAACCTTCGCCCAATATATTGGAGATGTGGTCCCTGGGGCGCATGCCATGATAGATATGAAGAACGCGGCTGCACAGCCGCCGATGTCTCCGAAGAGCTCGCGCCCAATGAGGAAGACGGGGATAATCATCAATATGAAGAAAATTGGCGGCAGGTAGCGTGCCACGTCTTCAACCGTGATGTTTGGATTGATGGCGCTGAGGCCCTTGTATAACATCGCCGCTATCACTGGCTGCCCCTGCACAGATACCCCGGTGGACTGTCCCTGCGGCGGATGGGAGAGCATATATCTGTCCCCCATGCCGTTGTTGTTGACTATATCTTCAGTCAGCCCGAAAAACCAGCCGGCGTCCGAAGTCGTCGGGCCCTGAAATTTTGATGTTGGTAACAAATATGAAAGTGATACCGCCATCAACGCGACTAGATAGACAAATATCAGCCATCGCTTCCAATTCAAGCTGTCACCAATTGCCTTAGTAGCCCGCGCTTTAAAAATAGTGCTACTCAGTAGCCCCAAGACTACCTAATCTCCCCAACAGTTTTTTTAAATTTCGGCCTGTTCAGTTAGTTCTTTCCGCATCTCTCTGAGGATGTTCTCGCTGCTACTGGGGGCTTCTTGGAGGATTCGCTCGATGAATTTTTCCACCAGTTCCATTCGTTGCCTATACTTTTCCATCGCCTTGTTCGCGCTTATCGGATCAAGCGGGGCATTGCAGCCTTGGCAGAACCTCGCGCTTGTCGAGTTTTGAGTCTGGCACCAGGGGCAAGTCTTCGGCTCTAGCGAGTCCTCCCTTGGCACTTCGACTTTGATCCCATAGTGTTTCAACAAGGTGCTGTCAGTATCCCTATTGCTTAGATGCACGTAAATCTCTGGCATCCGACTACCTTTGGCCCATCCAAAGAATTGCCGCATCTGGCTCTCAGTTAATACCCCTGCCGCTAGATGTGTTGCTCTCGAATGTCTTAGCAAATGTGGGTGGATGTGTTTGCTAAGTTTCGTGTCCTCGCCAAGTTTTCTAAGCAAGAACCAAAAACCAAGCGTCCCTAGCGAGCCGTGCTTCCCCGTCCATAGTCGTGCGTCGGGGTTCCTTCCGTCGGGGTGCATCGAAAGCCATGTTCTAAGATCAGGCACCGATTCAACCAAGCGAATCATTCGCTCCCCGGTTTTTCCTCTAAGGTGCAAAACCGCGCCAAACTGATCGAACTCCACATCTCCGATCTTTAGCCCCATGAGTTCGCCCGCCCTAGCCCCTGACTCATAGCCGACGAATACCAACGCACGGTTTCTTTGTCCCAAAGACTGAAGCACGCTGCGCCATGTGCTCGAACTTCACCTGCTTCTTGACCTTCTTGTAACATTCCTTGCAGTACCATTTTCCGAGCGCGTGTTTCGCGCACGCACGGTGGAGCTCTGCGCCGCAGGTCGCACACTTGATCGTTGGGGGAAGGTGAGGGATTTGTTGCACACTAGACAATCGACCATGTAATCACAATAAAACGTGAACTGTTATTGAATAAAAATTTTAAAAAAGGGAGAGGGGTTGAGCCCCCATCATTTTTATGCTCGCCTGACGACAAACGCCCCTTTCGCCAATTCTAGAAAAGCTCCCATGAGGGCAATCACGCCGCCTACTAGCGTTAGCGCCATTGTCCAATGAGTAATATCCCATCTAATCCAAATTTCTAACGTCAGAATCAAAGATATAGCTCCGCAGACGGATGCTACGCCTATAGGCGGAAGTAATCTCTTCAGAAAACCGATGTTGATGAAGGAACCCGCCACAGAGACTAGCATTACTATTCCCATGATTATCAGCGTTACCACTTGGTCAGGAATCGCAGCCCCTGCGAATAGAATCATGAATCCAGCGATCAAAAGGAAAAACTCTATTCGGAGCAAGTCTGCGATGTTGATTGCCCTTGGTGCCGGTTGTGCCGCTGCCACTTTTTCACCTCCTCAGATTTGTATCTACACTATGTAATTTGCACAGCCCTATAAAAACATGCCAAGTTTGTAGCGGAGTGCCCCGGGCGAGATTTGAACCCTCAACTAACCAGCTTGCCGATCATCGCTTTTTTTCTTAAAACCAAAAAATAGAGGGGTAGTTTAACGGCATCAGAGTGGTGCCCCGGGCGGGATTTTAATCCGCGCACTAGGAGTTAACCGATGAAAGCCCTTTGCGCGCCGCACGGGGAAAACGCGCAATACGTATCCTAGGCAAACAGGATTTCATGCTGGTTTTACTAGTAAAAAGGGGCGCGAATCTCCTCCCCCACATAATTGGATTAAAACGGAATAAATTGCCGAAAATGTCAATGATTTGATGATTGAGAGAAATTATCGCAGGAAAATATTTTTGCTTCCTCTGCGGTTATATTTAAAATCATCTTCTGTTTCATTTTTATTATCCTCAATATACTCGGTAATCTCTGCTAATTTTGAGCTTAGTCCATCGGCGCGGTAAACGGCAACGGCCTCTGGGAAGATCGGTTCTTTCGGAGACCCCAAGTCAGCCTCTCCATGATGACTTACTATTATATGTAACAGCTTATCTTTTGTGTAATCATCAATTCCAAATTCATCCATTTTTTTTGCAACAAGAATACACCCAAGAACGAGGTGACCACTCATTTGTCCTTTTCTACTGCCTTTGATTCTTGAAGTTACCTCCATTTCATCCAACTTTCCTATATCATGTAGCAAGGCCCCAGCTAGGAGTAAATCTCTATCCATTGTCGGGTACAATTCAAGGCTTAATTCACAATATTTTGCAACTTCGAGCGTATGTTGAAGAAGACCGCCAACCCAGTTATGGTGAATTTCAATTGCTCCGGGATGCGTTTTAAATTTTTCTTTTACCGTATTTCCTTCAAAAATAGACAAAAGAAGTTTTTGTAATCCTCCATTTTTTATTGACATGATAATTTTCATCAAATCATCATACATTTGATTAATGTCTTTTTTTGGCTTCTTAATAAAATCAGATTCATCATATTGTCCTTTTTCAAGTGCTTCAATGACATCGGGCTCGTTTGTTGTTATCTGCGGCATATCTCTGTAAAACCCAACTACTCCATGCACATGGACTACAGAGTCAGCCTTAATTGAATTGTACATAGTTCTGACTGCTCCTTCGTTTCGTCCACCCCAAAATTTGTAATCAACGGTTTTTCCACTTGAGTCAGTGAGCAGAAGATTGAAAGAATACCCTTTCACATATTGGGACACGCCTTTCTTTATTTTGACAACAAAAATATCATCAACACGGTCGCCCTCCGTTAGAGCGTCAATTAATTGCTTCTTAGTGAATTTTTCCATATTCATAAATTCTTTTTAACCTTTAAAACTTATGCTGAGCTGTTCCAAATTAGAAATCACCTGATTGAACCCGCAACTGGGCCAAAAGATCGCCGTTTTTGCTGGACCCGAACCCGTTTGGGTGTGGGTACCAGCGGGCCCATTCAGCAAAAGTAGATTACAAAATGAGCGCGTGGAGGGGGGTATCTCAAAATAATCCTATGGTGCGGGGAAAGGGATTTGAAGCCCTTTGCGCGCCGCAAGTGGAGTTATGGAACAATTTTAACAAAAAAATCAAAGGGAAGGTTTCTCTAGTCCTCCCATCGGTTTTCGCAAATATTTCCCCAGTTCCACAGGTGGTTTTCGCAGGTGTTTTCCAAGTTCTGCCATCGATTTTCCCCAGTCTCATCTCTATTTCCCCAATCGCTCCCTCTATTTTCACAGACGTTTCCCCAGTTCTCTAATCGATTTTCACATGCGTTTTCCCAGTTCTCTAATCGATTTTTCCGGTTCCGCCAGTGGTTTTCGCAGGCGTTATTCTCTGGATATTGTTCGTTCACTTCAAGTTGCTCATTATCTGCGTCCTTTGGATATTGCTCGTTCACTCTCCATTGCTCATTATCTGCACTCTCTGGTTGCTCGTTTACTCCGATGTGCTGATCTGTGGCATTCTCCGAATATTGCTCGTTCACTTTATCATTGTTAGGGTTTGCTGCCGATGCCGACGTATTCAGTATCTTCGCATGAGCCGCAAGGGATACGCCGAGAACTAAGGGTAGAGCGATGGCAAAAATGAGTAATACCTTGGTCCATAATTTCATACTTACTTCCTCCGTTACCTTTTACAGTAATTAAAAGTAGAACCCAGCATAAATAAATTTATCGGTACAAATCGATTTACGGCAGTGTAAAGCCCTTCGCGCGCCACCAGTGGAAAATGTGCGCTTAAATCTCAACGTCTTCTCATGTAGAATACAACCACAATAGCGGTTATCGCTACTCCAAAGATCCCAGCGATAAACGGCCAGTTCCTTTCGTTGGGGGAGACTTCACCAGTGGGGACTTTGCTCTGGAATATTTGCCCGATGATTTCTCCCTCAGAATTTTCAGGGGGCCGCACTCCCACGAGCTCTGTAATTGTGGGAGCGATGTCTATGATGCGGTGCGCGACGTAGGTTTCATCGTAGTTTCCATAAGCCGGGATGTAAATCGAGTCCGCCATCTCGTACCCTTGCTTTACCCCAGGGCCGTGCCAGACGGAGAAGATACGTATGTCTGTTTCGTAGCCGCCGCTGTGCGAGGTTCCCGTCATACCATGATCCGGAGTAATCACGATCAAGGTGTTCTCATAAACTCCTAGTTCCTTCAAGGTCTCCACCAATCGCCCTATTTGATAATCCGCATCTTCGATCGCCTCACGGTACTGGGGGCTACCGCTCCCGTACGAGTGCCCCATCTCGTCCGGCACCGGGTCGTAAATAGCTATGAAGTAGAAATCGTTCTCACGCAGTAGGTCGATCGCTATGCTCATGAAGTGCTCAGCAGGGTCAGGGTCAG
>Ga0315289_10002960_pt1 | contig 25851 bp, 13 predicted proteins | sample YL17G11_40_MG_FD_203452 | JGI IMG/M metagenome (GOLD analysis project Ga0315289, IMG submission 203452) | Sediment microbial communities from Yellowstone Lake, YNP, Wyoming, USA - YL17G11_40 | ecosystem: Environmental > Aquatic > Freshwater > Lake > Sediment | place: USA: Wyoming | collected...
CGCAAGAAGGACCTCATCATCACCTCGGGCGGGAAAAACATCGCGCCCCAGCCGATCGAGAACGTCCTCAAGACCATCCCCTACATCTCGAGCGCCGTCGTCGTCGGCGACCGGAAGAAGTACGTCGCGGCCCTGATCGTTCCCAACTTCGAGAAGCTCGAAGCCTGGGCCAGGAAAAACGGTATGTCATTCGCCAGCCGGGCCGAGCTCGTCCGGGACGAGCGGGTCGTCTCCTTCCTCCGGGCCGAGGTTGACAAATCGACGCCGGGCCTCGCCTCCTACGAGCGGATCAAGCAGGTCGCGCTTCTCGACCGCGAATTCGAGATCGAGGCCGACGAGATCACGCCGACCCTTAAAGTCAAACGGAACAACATCGAACGGAAATACAAGGACCTTATCGCCTCCCTCTACAAGGACAAGGACGACAACGGATAAGGGGGTTAGTCCGGCTTCTTGGTCCAGAGCAGGATCCGGCCGCAGGCCTCACACAGGATAAGGGCGCTTCCGGCCATGAGCTCCTCGAGGACCTGGGGGCGGATCCGCATGTGACAGAGCGAGCAGAAGTCCCCCTTGACCGGCGATAGGACGATCCCGGCCCGCTTGTGGAAGATGGCCTGGTAGTGGTCCAGCGCCTCGCCGGGAACTGTCCGGAGATGGGCTTCCCGCTCGGCCCGGACCCGTTCCAGGCGCCCTTCCAGGGCGGCCTTGCGGACGAGGAAAACCTCCTTCTCCTTCTTGAAAACGCCCTCGGCTTGGCGGCAGGTCTCGGTGGCGGCCCTGATATCCCCCTCGATATCGTCCGCGGCCAGCATTTCGCAGATGATCGATTCCTCGATGGCGTCGACCTTGGCCTTGGCGTTGTCGATTTCGTGGAGGAGGGCCGTGTACTCCTTGTTGGTCTTGATGTCGTTGAGTTGAACCTTGTATTTCGAGATGTGGGACTTGATGTCCTTGACCTGACCCTCGAAGTCGCGGCGCTTCTTCTGGTTCTGGGCGAGCCGATCCTTGGCCTGAGCGAGATCCTGGGAGCTTTTTTCGATCTTGGCGTCGATGGCGGCGACCTTGGCCGGGATCGTGTCGAGGAAGGCGGAGAGGTGCTTGAGCTTGGTGTCCAAGCGCTGGAGCGCGATCAACTGGTTGAAATCAACGTCCACATCATCCTCAGTCTCGACTGGGCCTACCAGGATTCGAACCTGGGACCTGCCGGTTATGAGCCGGTAGCTCTACCGCTGAGCTATAGGCCCTCGGCCCATGTTTATACCAGATATGGGGCGGAGAGTCAAACCCTCTACACTCATACTAAGCCGGAAACGGCTTAGTATGAGTGCTGCAAGGCTGCCCCAAGTCATCAGGCCGCGGTTGTAAGGGTTGACCCTGAGGCTCGGCGAACGGGTCAACGAACTTCGAGCGAGAAAAATTCCAGGGACACATAACTTAATTCGAAGAATTAAGTTATGTGTCCCTGGAATTTTTCTCAGTAGTTGCTGGTGAAGGAGCGGAGACGCTTGGAGCGGCTGGGATGTTTGAGCTTACGGAGGGCCTTGGCCTCGATCTGGCGGATCCGTTCCCGGGTGACCTTGAACTGCTGGCCGACCTCCTCCAGGGTGTGCTCGTTCCCGTCGCCGAGCCCGAACCGCATCTTGAGAACCTTGGCCTCGCGCTCGGTCAGGCTTTTGAGGGCCTCCTCGATCTGCTCCCGGAGGTTGATGTAGATGACCGTGTCGGGCGGGGAGGGGATGAGCTTGTCCTCGATGAAGTCGCCCAGGTGGGAGTCCTCCTCCTCGCCGATCGGGGTCTCGAGCGAGATCGGCTCCTGGGCGATCTTGATGATCTTGCGGACCTTGCTGACCGGCAGGTCCATTTTTTGGGCGATCTCCTCGCTCGACGGCTCCTTGCCCATCTCCTGGACGAGGCTGCGCGAGACGCGGATGAGCTTGTTGATGGTCTCGATCATGTGGACGGGGATCCGGATCGTCCGGGCCTGGTCGGCGATGGCCCGGGTGATGGCCTGGCGGATCCACCAGGTCGCGTAGGTCGAAAACTTGTAGCCGCGGCGGTACTCGAACTTGTCGACGGCCTTCATCAGGCCCATGTTCCCCTCCTGGATCAGGTCCAGGAACTGGAGCCCGCGGTTGCTGTACTTCTTGGCGATCGAGACGACCAGGCGGAGGTTGGCGGCGACCAGCTCTTTCTTGGCCTGGTGGCTGATTTTCTTCCCGGTCGCGATCGAGCGGATGGTCTTGCGGAGGCTCTGGGAGTCGAGGCCGACCTCTTTGTGGAGGAGGCGGCGCTGGCGCTCGACCTCCTTGAGCCGGACCTTGAGGTCGGCGGCCGTCTTCTTGCTCTTGGTGTGCTTGAGCTTGAGGGCGATCTCCTCCTGGGTCTCCTCGAGGTCGTTCGTCCGCTTGAGGAGACGGCGCAGCTCGTCGATGATCCGCTCCTTCTGGGAGGAACGGATGTTGAGTTCCCGGATCAGGCGGCTCATCTTGACGATGAGCCGTCCCCGGGTGATCATCTTGCGGCGGGTGGTCGGAATCCCGTCCAGGCGGCGGCTCATTTCCCGGATCTCCTTGATCCGGTCCAGAATCTGCTTCCGCTTCTTGTCGAGCTTGCCCTCGGCGATGTCTTCCTCGCTGACGTCGAACATCTCCTGGATGGCGTGGGAGTTGTCCTTGATGATGTCCTCGAGGGACAGGATCCGGTTCAGGACCAGCCGGGTCCTGGACAGGGCCTTGATGATGGCCTTTTCGCCGCGTTCGATCTCCTTGGCGATGGCGATCTCGCCCTCCCGGGTCAGCAGGGAGATGTTGCCCATCTCGCGGAGGTAGAGTTTGACCGGGTCGGTCGTCCGTTCCAGGCCGTGGGTCGAGACGACGTCGCTTTTGCGGCGGCGGGGCAGGATCTCGGCCTGCTTCTGGTTGAGGATCTTGATCCCGTAGCCGTCCATCGAGGACAGGAAGTCGTCGAAATGCTCCTCGGCGTCCATGTCGGCGGCGAAGGTCTTGTTGATCTCCTCGAACAGGAGGAATCCCTGCTTCCGCCCCTTGGTGATGAGCTGGTTGATCTCGTCCTTTTGGAACTTGCCGTCTGAAGACACGCGTCTCTCCTCTTAGCCCGGGTCCCGGCCCCCCGCGTCCTTATATGCGTCTCTACCACTCATTCCGTTGCTCTATTCCGCCGTCTTGCGCGTCCGGAGGGCGATCCGTTCCCGGGAGATCTCGTGTTTTCGGGAGCTGAGGCCGGCCAGTTTTTCCATTTCTCCCAGCTTGATCTGGGCATTAACCTTCTTCTCTTCATCGGCAAGCCGCATTTCCCGGAGCGTGTAAAGACAGTCCAAAGCCCGCTCGACGGTTGGAACCTGCTCCTCTTCAAGAAGGGCTTGATCGAGAGCCCCGGCCAAACGGGGATCGATCTTCGGCCGGAGTTCCGCATAGACCCAATCCTGCCCGTCCTGGAAAGCGCTCCGGATGAGGTTGAGGATGGGCTCGCTGGGAAGGCCCCGGACGTCATTATCTTCCATCTCGGCGAAGACATAACGGGCGATCGGGCGATGATTTATCAGGATCTGGAGGAGGCTCAGTTCGGCATTGGAGAAGACGCTCCGCTCCTCGGCCTTGGCCGGAGCGGAATGGCCTTGGGTCATGGCCCTCAGGATCTGTTCGTCGATGGACAAGAATTCCGCCGTCTGCTTCATGTATTCGCTGCGCGTGACCGGGTCGGGAATTTTGTTGAGCTCGATTCTGATGAGGCCGAATATCCGGGCCTTCTCCTCGGGAACCCCGAGCGATTTTCCGCGGCTGATCTGTTCCATGAAGAACCGGAACCCGGGGAGGGCCTTGGCCAGCAGCTCCCGGTAGCGGGCGGCGCCGTATGTCCTCATCGCCCCGTCGGGGTCCAGGCCTTCGGGGAGGACGAGGACCTCGGAGGGGATCCCTTTCTCGAAGCAGAGCGAGACGGCCCGGAGGGCCGCCTGCTGTCCGGCCGCGTCCCCGTCGTAGTTGACGACGACTTTGGGGGCGAAGCGCTTGAGCTCGTCGAGTTGATGGACGGTCAGGGCCGTGCCGAGCGAGGCGACGACGTTTGTCAGCCCGGCCTGGAAAAGGGTTATGTAATCCGTGTAGCCCTCGACCAAAACGGCCTCGCCCTTGTCCCGGACGGGCTCCTTGCTGAAGTTGAGCCCGTAGAGAAGCTTGCCCTTGGTGTAAACGGGCGTATCGGGGGAATTCAGGTACTTGGGATCCTGGTTGAAGAGCGACCGGCCGCCGAAGGCGACGGTTTTTCCGGACCGGTCGAAGATCGGGAAAATCGCCCGGCCCCGGAACCGGTCGTAATATTCGCCGGGCTTCTTGCCGGGGAGGACGAGTCCGGCCTTTTCGAGCAGGGCGGCCGGGGTTTTCCTGGACTGGAAATGGGACAGCAGGCCGTCCCAGGCGTTGGGGGCGTACCCGAGTTTGAAGGCCTGGATGGTCTCGTCCGAGAGGCCGCGCTTTTCGAGATAGGCCATGGCCTGGGCGCCCTCTTGGGTGTTGGCCAGGCTCCGGCGGAAAAAAGCCAGGGCCTGCTCATTGATTTCGAGAACCTGCTCCTCGAGTTTTTTAGCTTGGGGAGAGAACCCCGTCCTTTGAGGGAGGGGGACGTGGTACTTCTCGGCCAGGTGCTTGAGGGCCTCGGGAAAGCTGAGCTGCTCCTTCTCCATGACCAGGGAGAAGACGTCCCCGCCCGCGTTGCAGCCGAAGCAATGGTAGAGCTGCTTGTCCTCGTCGACGGTGAAGGAGGGGGTTTTCTCCGAATGAAAGGGGCAAAGGCCGACCTGCTTACTGCCGCGGCGCTTGAGGGTCGTGTATTGGGAGGCGACTTCGACAATAGAAGCCGCCTGCCTGACCTGTTCGACGATTTCCATATAAGATAGAGATTATTCTGAATTTACCAAGTTAATATAGGGACCGCCCCCTGATTTGTCAAGGCGAGCCGCCAAATAATTACAGGTGGTTTATAAGGCTGGCCAGGTAGGCGGCCCCGAACCCATTGTCGATGTTGACTACGCCGACCCCGCCCGGACAGGAATTGAGCATGGCCAGCAGGGCGGCCAGGCCCTTGAAGCTCGCCCCGTACCCGATGCTGGTGGGGACGGCGATGACCGGGACCGAGACGAGTCCGGCCACGACGCTGGGGAGCGCGCCCTCCATGCCGGCCGCGGTGACGATGACCCGGGCCGCGCGGAGCTTGTCCATCTCGCCCAGCAGGCGATGGAGTCCGGCGACGCCGACGTCGTAAATCCGGACCGTTTCGTTGCCCAGGATGTCGCAGGTCACGTAGGCTTCCTCGGCGACCGGAATGTCGGACGTGCCGGCCGTGACGATGGCGATCCGGCCCTTTCCGGTGACGGCCGTCTTTTGCTTGAGGGACAGGGTCCGCGCCGCGGGATTGTAGACGGCTTTGGGGATTTTCCGGCGGATCCGCTTGTAGACATCCGGCTCGACCCTGGTCGCCAGCAGGTTCGAACCCTTCTTGACGATTTCGAGGGCGATTTTAAGGATTTGGTCGGGAGTTTTTCCCGGGCCGTAGATGATTTCCGGGAACCCTTTGCGGAGCTCGCGGTGGTGGTCGATCTTGGCGAAATCCAGGTCCTGGTAGGGGTAGTCCTTGAGCTCGCGGAGGGCGTCCGCCCGGGTCAGCCGGCCCGCGGCGACCTTGTCGAGGATGTCTTCGAGGCGGGATATCATATCTCCCATTCTACCAAAATTGGCGACGAACATCTATTTTCCGATTGACCCGTTCTCCAATCAATGATATCCTTCCGCCAAGTTGTCCGAGGGGTAAGCATGTCCATCAAGTGTTCCAAATGTCACTTCGACAATCCGGACAAGACGGTCTTCTGCGGGAAATGCGCGGCTTCTCTGCCGGCTCCGGGGGACCGCGGCAGCTCGACCGAGACCGTCCGGACGGTCGTCCTCAAGGAACTGGCCACGGGCTCGACCTTCGCCGGACGCTATCAGGTCATCGAGGAGCTGGGCCGGGGAGGCATGGGCCGGGTTTACAAGGTCTTCGACGAGAGGATCAAGGAGAAGGTGGCCCTCAAGCTCCTCAAGCCCGAGATCTCGGCCGACGAGGCGTCCATCGAGCGCTTTTCGAACGAGCTGCGCTTCGCGCGCAAGATCGCCCACCGCCACGTCTGCCGCATGTTCGACCTGGGCGAGGACGACGGCGCCCGATACATCACGATGGAATACGTGCCGGGCGAGGACCTCAAGAGCGTCCTGCGCATGATGGGCCAAATGAGCGCGGGGAAGGCGGTCCTGGTCGCCCGGCAGGTCTGCGAGGGCCTGGCCGAAGCGCACCGCCTGGGCGTCGTCCACCGCGACCTCAAGCCGCAGAACATCATGATCGACCGGGAGGGCAACGTCCGGATCATGGACTTCGGGATCGCCCGCTCGCTCAAGGTCAAGGGGATGACCGGGGCCGGCGTCGTCATCGGAACGCCCGAGTACATGTCGCCGGAGCAAATCGAAGGCCAGGAGGTGGACGGCCGCTCGGACGTCTATTCGCTGGGGATTATTCTCTATGAGATGATGACGGGCCGGGTGCCGTTCGAGGGCGAGACGTTCATGAGCATCGCCCTCAAACAGAAGACCGAGCCGCCGCGGAATCCCCGCGAGATCAATCCCCAGGTCCCCGACGATCTCGTCCGGCTCATCCTGCGCTGCCTGGACAAAGACAAGGCTAAAAGGTTCCAGGGCGCCCAGGACCTTCTTTCCGATCTGGGTAAGATCGAGAAGGGGATCCCGACTACGGAGAAGGTCCTGCCCTCGGTCAAGCCTTCGACCTCGCGGGAGATCACGGTCAAGCTCAACCCGCGGAAGCTCGTCATCCCGGCGGCGGCTCTCGCCGTTCTTGTCGTTGCCGCAATTTTCGCGCTTCGGCTCCTGCCCCGAAAAAGCGTCCCGGCCGCTTCGACCGGGAAGCCCTCGCTGGCCGTGATGCGTTTCGAAAACAACACCGGCGACGCCGGCCTGGACCACTGGCGGAAGGCTCTGCCCGAACTCCTGATCACGGACCTGTCGCAGTCCAAGTATGTCAACGTCCTCGCCAGCGACCAGCTCTTTGACGTTCTCAGCCAATTGAACCAGATCGAAGCAGGGAGCTATTCCTCAAAGACGCTCAAGGAGGTCGCCGTCCAGGGCGGAGTCAATCATATCCTGCTGGGCCAGCTGACCAAGGCGGGCGACTCCTTCCGCCTCAGCTACATGCTCAAGGCGTTCGGGACGGGCGAAACGGTCGGATCGGGCTGGGTAGCCGGCCAGGGCATCGAGAGCTTTTATGCCATGGCCGATGGCTTGACCCGTAAAGTCAAAGAAGACTTGAAACTGACCCGGACCGAGATCTCCGGCGACGTCGACGCCGAGTTGGGCAAGATTACCACCGCATCACCGGAGGCGTTCCTCCTCTATGTCGAAGGGCGGGAAGCCCATCACAAGGCCGATAACGTCCGGAGCATCGAGCTGATGCGGAAAGCCGTGGCCATCGACCCCGGCTTCGCCATGGCTTATAGGTCCATGGCCATGTCCTACCAGAATTCCCAAATGAATGCCGAGTCCAAGAAGTGGCTGGAGAAGGCCATGACGCTGAGCGATCGGGTCTCGGAAAAAGAGCGATACCTTCTCCAGGGCAATTACTACAGCCTGAGTGAACGGACGATCTCCAAGGCCATCGAATCCTATCAAAATCTCTTAAAAATCTACCCCGACGATTCGTTCGCCCATATCAGCCTGGCTTATCTCTATCTCGGCTACGAGATGTGGGATAAGGCTATCGATCATTGCCTGGCGGCGGTCCGCAACAAGGACAGGATCTATTATGCCTACAGCTATTTATCGACGGCCTATTTTGCCCTGGGCCGGCCTGAAAAAGCCCGGGAAGTCATCGACGGCTATTTCCGCGATATCGGCGAGAGCAGCCAACTCCATGTCGATCTGTCCGGATACTATCTCTACCAGGGAAAATTTAGTGAAGCCCTCGAGGAAATGGATAAGGCCATCGCTCTCAGTCCGGCGACCGCTTCCAATTACATCTATAAAGCCGACCTCTTCCTCTTCCAAGGCGACTTGGCCCGAACGGAAGAGGAATGCCGGAAGCTGCTCACTTTCTCGGACCCCACGGCTCGGGGCTATTATCTGTATGGAGCGATCGCCATGGCCATTCTTCGGGGAAAATTCAATGAGGCAAGGACGCTGGCCGGTCAAGCGGTTCAAGCCCTGGAAAATTTGAACGAGGAAGAAACGGCGAACGCCTTCCGGAATCTGTCGGCTTACAGTCTCTGGAGATCGGGGCATCCGCGGGAGGCCATTCGCGAATATGACAAGATTCTGGAGATCGCGGAAAAAATCGACAGCCTGTTCTGGAAGATCTCGGCGTTGCACCGGAAGGGTTTGGCGTTGATCAGCCAAAATTCGTTCGATGAAGCCGGCCGGGCGGCCGAGGCATTGTCCGCGGCCGTCCGACAGGGGATGAATCCGAACGAAATCCGGAGAGTCGATCATTTGCAGGGTGCGATCGAACTCCGGAGGGGAAACACGAAGGCGGCCATTGATCTTCTGAAGAAGGCCTTCGGTCGATTGTTCAGCGAACGCGGGTCTTTAACCGATTCTCAGGCGCTTTTTCTCGAGCCTCTGGCCGAGGCGTATCTCAAATCCGGCGACTTGGGTAAAGCTCGGGAAGAATATGAGAAAATCACGGCTTTGACCGAGGGCCGGCATATGTTCGGCGATATCTACGCCCGAAGTTTCTATCAATTGGGGAAGATCGCCGAGCAGGAAGGCGACAAGACAAAGGCCCGCGAATACTACCGGAAATTCCTCGACCTCTGGAAGGACGCCGACCCTGGCCTCCCCGAAGTCGCGGATGCCCGGAAGCGGCTGGCGGGGTTGTGACGCGCCTCTGACCGTTCTGTCGCCTTTGTTCTATTTCGGATATACTGGGAAAGGCTGCCCTCATGCCGGAAATGATGACCCTGGAACGGAAGGCCGAAATTTCGGGAGTGGGCGTCCATTCCGGCCTGCCCGTCGAGTTGCGAATCAAGCCATCCAAGGCCGGCCGTATCCTGTTCAGGAGGCTGGACCTGGGCCGGGAAGCCGTCCTCGATCCGCGCAAGATGGAAGCAAAAAACTCGTCGTGCTTCCGCGACGGCGACTTTGAAGTCCTGACCCTTGAGCACCTCCTGGCCGCGCTCTACGCGTTCGGGATCGGGAGCGCCGAGATCGAGCTGACGGCGGCCGAGGTCCCGATCCTCGATGGGAGCGCCGCCCCCTTCGTCCGCGCCCTCAAGGACGCTGGAACCAAACCGATCGGCCGCGCCTGGGATCCGATCAAGATCGTCGAGCCCCATCTTCTCCAATCCGAGGATGCATCCCTGGCCATCGAGCCGTACCAGGGCTTCAAGATCAGCTACGGAATCGAGTACTCCCACCCGGCCATCGGCCGCCAGGAGATCAGCCTCGATATCGACGCCGCGTCTTTCGCCAAGGAGGTGGCACCGGCCCGGACATTCGGCTTCGTGAGCGACCTCGCATCCTACCGGAGCCGCGGGTTGGCTTTGGGCAGCTCCCTGGAGAACACAATCGGCCTCGACGACGAAAAGGTCGTCAATCCTCCCTTCCGTTTCCCGGACGAATTTGTCCGTCACAAGGTTCTCGACTTGCTGGGCGACCTCGCCCTCCTGGGGCGCCCCGTCCTGGGCCATTTCCGGGCCTGGCGGGCCGGCCATGCCCTCCATCTCCAGGCCGTCCGCTTCCTCCTCGGCCGCTCTTAAGGGACGGGTGCCGCGGGCTTGCCAAAGGGGGGCAACTGGGCTAAAATAGGCGGTCTCAACGAATTGCAAACCGCCTCAGTGGGAGAATAACCGTGAAAGACCAGAAAGCCAAAAAAGACGAATACCAAAAAGCGCTGGCGTCCTACGGCCAGGCCATGAAGGAATTCCACAAGCGGGATTTCGACAAGGCCGCCGATTCCCTGACCGAGTTCATCGAGAAGTACCCCGCCGAGCCGGAGCTTGTCGACCGCGCCCGGATCTATATCGAGCTTTGCAAGAACCGGGAGAAAAAAGAGCGGATGGCCTTGAAGACGGCCGACGATCATTATTTCTGCGCCGTCTACAAGATCAACCAGGGGGACTATGACGGAGCCCTCAAGCTCCTTGAAAAGGCCCTCGACATGAAGGGCGACGAGGGCAAGGTCCATTACTTGCTGGCCGACATCCACTGCATCCAGGGCCGAACCGATGAGTCCCTCGAATCCCTGAAGAAGGCCATCCAGAAGGATAAGTACTTCAGAATCCTGGCCCAGAACGAGATCGATTTCGAACCCCTCTGGGAGGACAAGAGGTTCAAGGTCCTGACCCGGGTCGCATGAAACATCGGCTTGTCGCCGTCGTCCTGGCCGCCGGCCAAGGGACCCGATTCAAGTCCGGCCGGGCCAAAGTCCTTCACCCCCTGCTGGGCAAGTCCATGCTTAGGCTGACCCTGGACACGATACGGGCCCTCCGTCCGGACCGGATCGTCGTCGTCGTCGGCCACCAGAAGGACGATGTCATGCGCGAGGCCGAAGGCCCCGGCGTTTCCTTCGCCTGCCAGAAGGAGAGGCTGGGGACGGCCCACGCCGTGATGGCCGCCCGTCCGGCCCTCCGCGAGGACGAGGCCGCCGACGTCCTCATCATCAACGCCGACCTCCCCATCCTCCGGCCCGGGACGCTCCGCCCCTTGATCGCCCTCCACCGCCGGAAAGGCCACGCCCTGACCTTCCTGACGGCCGACCTCGAGGATCCCTCCGGGTTCGGCCGGATCGTGCGCGGCGAGCGCGGGCTGCGCATCGTCGAGGAGCGGGAAGCCTCGCCGGCCGAACGGGCCCTTCGCGAGGTCAATGCCGGGGTCTACGTCTTCAAGGCCGCGGACCTGCTGCGGGCCCTTCCCCGCGTCTCCAACAAGAACAGCAAAGGCGAATACTATCTGACCGACCTCGTCGAGATCCTCCAGAGGCAGCGGACCAAGGTCGGCCTTCTTAAAACCTCCGCCGCGGACGAGATCCTGGGCATCAACACCCGCTGGGAGCTCGCCAAGGCCGCAGCCGTTCTTCGCGACAGAAAACTCAAGGCGCTGGCCGAGGACGGCGTCGGCTTCGCCGACACCGCGGCGACCTGGGTGGACATCGAGGCCGCGATCGGTCCCGATACGACGATCGGGCCCGGCGTGGTCATCGAGGGGCGGACGACAATCGGCGCGCGCTGCCGGATCGCCCCCTACGCCCACATCAAGGATTCCGTCCTGGGCGACGGCGTCGAAGTCCGGACCGCGACCGTCATCGAGGGCTGCCTCCTCGAGGCGGGGTCGGGCGTGGGGCCGTTCGCCCGGCTCCGGTCCGGCACGGTCATCCGCGCCGGCGCCCATGTCGGGAACTTCGTCGAGATGAAGAAGACGGATTTCGGCCGCGGTTCCAAGGCCGGCCATCTCAGCTACCTGGGCGACGCCGAGGTCGGGCCCGACGTCAACATCGGCGCCGGGACGATCACCTGCAACTTCGACGGGGTCGCCAAAAACAAAACCGTCATCGGCGAGGGCGTCTTCATCGGTTCGGGAACCGAACTCGTGGCGCCCATCACGGTCGGGAAAGGGGCCTACGTCGCCGCCGGCTCGACCATCACCAAGAACGTTTCGGCCGACGCCCTGGCCGTGGCCCGGGAGCGCCAGTTTGAGAAGCCCGGCTGGGCGGCCGGCCGCCGCGCCAAGCACCCCGCCCACAAGCCTAAATCCTGATCGGCGCCGCGCCCCTCCGCCATCCCGCTCCATCCGAGTCCGCCCGCTGCGTTCCTCCGATGTCAAGAATGGGAAGACAGCACCCATTGATCAGACGAACGATCGCTTTTCTCCTCCTGCTGATGGCGCCTTATATAGCGGGGGCCGCTCTGGCCGATGAGCCGATCGGCGTCTTCGCCAACTCCAACACCAACTGCATCCAGCTTATCGATCCGATAATTCTAAAGCCCTAGAAGGATGATGGGGCGAATTAAGTGATGTGTCCCCCGAATTCTGCTGTCCCCCGAATTCTGCTCACCACTTGAAGCGCAGCGTGGCTCGGGCCTGGCGGGGCTGCTGACGGCCCCAGACCGCGCCGAAGATCGGGATGTTCTCCTTGACGAACGAGACGGGCCGTTGGCTGTCGAGGAGGTTGAAGACGTCGAAGCGCAGACTCAGCGCGCCGCCCCCGAACAGGGGCATCTTCCTCAGCGCGAACCGTTTTTCCAGGCTGAAGTCGAAATAGGCGTGGGCCGGCGATTTCCTGGACCCGCGGCCTTCGGGGTAGGAGTAGTAACCTCCGAAGAACGGCACGTAGCCGAGCTTTTCCCAGTAGTATCCGGAGAGCCACTCGAACGCCCCCGAGACGGTGACGCCCCAGGGCGCGAGATAGCTCGCGTTGATCTTGACGTCGTGATCGACGGCGTAGGGGAGCTTTCCGTACCATCCCTCGTCGCCGATGTTCCGGCCGCCGAGGCCCCCCAGCGCCCAATCCAGATAGGCCTTGATCTCGGCCAGCTCGGGAATGGGCAGGACATAGATGTGGTTCCCGAACAGGCCCAGGTAATTCGTGCTTCCTTCCTCCTGGGACCAGGAGCCCGTCTCGGTCTGGCCGGGGTTCGTCCCCTTGGCCGAGGAGAAGCTGTAGGAGGCGTTGACCCGCAGCGTGTCGCCGACGGCGCCGTCGAGCTCGAACTCGAGCCCCCAGTAGTGCCGCCGCTTGTACTCGAAGTTGTCGTAGAGGAACTTGTAGAGGGTCTTGATGTCGAAGATGGCCAGGATTTCGAGGAGCTTCTCCGCGTCGGCGCGGACATAGCGGGCCTTGACGGCCCAACGCGGTCCGAGCCGGCGGTCGAACTCGACGAGATAGCGCGTCAGGAAATTGGGCTTGATGCCCTCGGCGACCTCGAAGGGCTGGGTCTTCTGCTCGGTCTCGAACCGCCAGTTGGCCGGGTCGCGCAGGGCCGCCTGGTCCGGGTTCAATCCGCCTTGCCAGCGGTGGGTCCGGAAGGTGAGGCCCGCCCCGGAATTGAACAAGCCGAGCGGCATGGTCGTGATCAGGTCCGAAAAACGGCCCCAGCCCAGCTTGAGGACATTGGCGCCGTCGCCCCCGATGTCCCAGGCCAGGGTCAGGCGCGGCGACAGGAAGTCGCCCAGGCCCCAGGACCAGAGCTTCCCGCGATCGTTGTCGAGGCAGGACTGGGTCTGGCTGCGCAGGCCGAGCATCAGGGTCACCCGGCCCAAGCTGATCTTGTCCTTGAGAAAGAGACCGATCCCGTGGGCCGAATTGACGAAGCTCAGCGGCCCGTACTCGTAGAAGAAGGTCGGCGTCCGCCGGCCGTCCCGCCACGATTCGAAATAATATTTTGTCCCGGCGTCGAACCCGTTCCCGGGAAAAAGGTCGGCGTCCCGGCCGGTGAAGTCCACCGTTAAATCGGAGGAAATATCGTAGTATTCGAGGCCGGCGACGACCTCATGGCGGCCGAGCCGGTCGGTCTCGAACGACTTGGTGTACTTGAGGCTGGCGTCGAACCGCCGCTGATCGTCGGTGATCCGGCCGTAGGAATTATGAATATTGCGGGCGAGGTCCTCGACGTAGTACATGCTCGGGCCGAGGTCCCCGTCAACGGGTTCGGTCAGGTCGTCGCGCCGGACGAAGCCCAGTCCGGCCTCGACGAAGCTGGTCGCGTTGAGAATCCCTTTGTAGTTGAGCCGGAGGGCCGTGTCGCCGAAGGTCTCCTTGTCGAACATCTCGGGGAATCCGGTCCCGCCGCTCTGGCCGAGCGAGTTGCGGTTGATCGAGGTCAGGGACAGGGTGTGGTTCGGCGTCAGGGCGTAGCTGAGCTTGGCGAACAGGTTGTTCTCGCGGGTGGTCTTGGCCCCGCCCGGAACGTCCAGGTAATCGACCGCGGCCGCCTTCGTCTCTTGGATGTCGGTATAGAGGTTGTCGGACAGGAAGAACCAGAGCTTGTCCTTGAGGAGAGGGCCGCCCAGGTTGAAGACATAATTGTAATTCGAGAAATAAGAGGGCTCGCTGACGACGGCCAGCTGCGCCTCCCGCCCGGCCTGGAGGCTCTTGTCCGAAAAGATCAAAGCCAGCTCGCCCCGCAGATCGTTGCTCCCGCTCTTGGTGACCATGTTGATGATCCCGCCGTAGGCGGAGCCGAACTCGGGGCTGAACGAGTCGGACAGGACCTGGATCTCGTCGATGGCGTCGAAGTTGAGGCGGACGCCGGAGTTGCGGAGCCGGACGCCGGATATGGACAGCCCGTCGATGATCCAGTTGTTGCCCTCCTCCCCCTCGCCCCGGAAGCTGGGCTGTCCTTCGTTGGCGAGCCCGCGGCGCGTGTTGACCCGGACCCCGGTCACGCCGGGGGCGAACTTGACGACATCGACGACGGTCCGGTTCTGGGCGGGGAGCTTTTCGAGATCCGCGCTGGACAGGCTGAAGGAGGTGTCCCCCGAGGTCTTGTCGATGAGCGGCGCTTGGGCCGTGACGACGACCTCTTTCTCGATGGCCGAAACTTGGAGGACGGCCTTCAGGCTCGTGACCCGGCCGAGCCGGACGACGACATTCTCCTGGATGAGCGTGTTGAACCCGGGGAGCTTGAAGGTCAGCGTGTAGCTCCCGACCGGAAGAAGGGGCAGGCGAAACTCGCCCTCTTTCCCGCTCAGGCCGGTTCGAGCGCCCTGGAGGCTGGGACCGGCGGCCCGGACCTCGACCCCGGGCAGGCCGGCGCCGCCTTCATCGACGACCCTGCCTTGAATTTCGCCCGTTTCGACGGCCAGGGCCAGCCCGACCGCCGCGACCAGGAGGCCCAGACTCAGTCTCCATGCGGATGATTTCATTTTAAGCATCGGCTACCCCCGGATTGTCTCGATTCGATTCATGGCGTTCGGAAAAGACCATGCCCTCCCGGCAGACGCATTCGAGCCGCGGCCGACCGCGAACGGAACGGACTGCCCGCCCGCTCCTCTGACCGAGCTATTTCTTAGCCTTGGGCTTGGCGGCTCTCGATTTGGCCTTGCCCTTCAAGGCGTACTTTTGGATGAATTTTTCGGTCAGGTCCCGGGCTTCGGTATCCGTGTACTGGCGCGGGGGGGACTTCATGAAATAGGAGGCGGGGCCGTAGAGGGTCCCGCTGACCTTGTGATTGAGGGCCAGTTTCGCGCAGCGGATGGCGTCGATGACGACCCCGGCCGAATTGGGCGAATCCTCGACGGACAGCCGGCACTCCAGGTTCATCGGGACGTCCCCGAAATGGCGGCTTTCGATCCGCAGGAAGCAGAGCTTGTTGTCCTTCTGCCAGGGGACGTAATCGCTGGGCCCGACATGGACGTTGTCGGGGTCTATGGACAGGCCGCGGTTCTTGATCTGGGAGACGACGGCGTTGGTCTTGGACTTTTTCTTGGAGTCCAAGCGCTCCCGCTCGAGCATGTTCAGGAAGTCCGTGTTCCCTCCCGTGTTGAGCTGGTAGGTCCGCTCGACCGGCATGCCCCTGTCCATAAACAGGTTGGTCAGCACCCGGTGGAGGATGGTCGCTCCGACCTGGCTCTTGATGTCGTCGCCGATGATGGGGAGCTTCCGCTTCTCGAAGCGGCTCTGCCAGTATTTTTCGGAGGCGATGAAGACCGGGATGCAGTTGATGAATCCGCAGCCGGCCTCGAGGACCTGCTCGACGTACCACTTGGTCGCCTCCTCGCTCCCGACCGGGAGGTAGCTGACGACGACGTCGGTCTTGGTCTCGCGCAGGATCGAGACAATGTCGGCGGTCGGCCCGGGGGCCTTCTCGATGATCTGGGACAGATACTTGCCCAGGCCGTCGTGGGTCATCCCGCGCTGGACCTTGACGTTGAGGGCCGGGACCTTGGCGAAGACGGTCGTGTTGTTGGGCTTGGTGACGATGGCCTCGGCCAGGTCCTTGCCGACCTTGTTCTTGTCGATGTCGAAGGCGGCCACGAACTCGATATCGCGGATGTGGTAGCCGCCCAGGCTGACGTGCATGACGCCCGGGACGGAATCGGTCTCCCGGGCATTCTTGTAGTATTCGACGCCCTGGATCAGGGAGCTGGCGCAGTTGCCGACGCCGATGATGGCGACCCGGATCTTATCCATGGCTTCAAACCTCCTTCTTGTCCGCTGGGACGTTCAGGCCTTTTTCCGCCCGGCGGACGTAGGCGATCCGCTGGATGGCGGTCATATGGGAAAAGAACGCGATCAGGCAGAGGGCGACGGCCATGGCCGGGTCGAAGACCCGAAACAAGGCGCCCAGGATGGAGGCCGTCGCCAGCAGGACCATCCGCTCGGCCCGCTGCATGATCCCGACCTTGCAGTCGAACCCCAGCCCTTCGGCCCGGGCCCGGGTATAGCTGACCATGGTCGAGCCCAGGAAGCCGAAAAAGATGACCCAGAGGACCCAGGAGGCCCGGAAATGCCAGGCCAGGCCCGCCAGGATCAGGAACTCCGAGTAGCGATCGAGCGAGGAATCGAAGATGGCGCCGTAGCGGCTCTTCTTGTTGGAACGGACCGCGACTTTGCCGTCGAGAATGTCCAGGAAACCGCAAAGGATGACGGCCAGCCCGGCCCAGAGAGGCTCGTTCAGGAAATAGAGAAGCCCGACGGCCGCCCCGGCCGCGAGCCCGATCAGGCTCAGGGTGTTGGGCGTGATCCGGAGCTTGACGAACAGGCCGGCGATCCTTTCGAAGAAAAGGAGGGTGGCTGAAATCCAGGCTCCGGGAAGGAAACGGTACGTCTGCGGTTTAGATGTGCTCATAGCTCTCGTCCGGCAGGAGACGCCGAAATTGCAAATTACCTCAAAACCGGGTGAAAAATCAAGTCGGCCCGGTCTCAGGCCGATAATTCCTTGTCCCGCCCGTAACTTTTCGGCCGAAATCGTCGTATAATAAATGATGTTCAGGCCGGTGTCAGCGCAATGCCGGGGGAATAAACCTCGAGATCGGGTGTAATTTCTTTAGCCGGAAGACTGTCCAAAGGAGTCTGCCCATGAGAGTTCGTCAGCGGATCGTGCGGGTCCTGCTGGTCGTCTTGGCCCTATCCTGGGCGTCGGGCCTTGTCGCCCAGGAGGACGAGACGGATATCGAGATTCTGAAGAGGAGCGCGCCCAAGGTCTATCTCGATTGCGGAAGCTGCGATATCGACTATATCAAGACCGAAATCACCTTCGTCAATTACGTCCGTGACCGCAAGGAAGCCCAGGTCCACATCCTGATCACGACCATGCGGACCGGCGGCGGCGGCCGGGAATACACATTGAGCTTTTTGGGACAGAACGAGTTCGAGGGGGTCGATGACGTCCAGAAGTATTACGCCGGCAAGATCGATACCGACGACGAAGTCCGCCAGGGCCTGGTTAAGGTCCTCAAAATCGGCTTGATGCCCTATGTCGCCCGGACTCCGATCGCCTCGCGGATCGTCCTCAATTGGGCCCCGGAGGACAAGCCGGCCGAGGGCAAGGACCGCTGGAATTTCTGGGTCTTCAGCCTCAGCGGGAGCGGGTACTTCAACGGGGAATCGTCTTATAAATACCGCTCGCTCAGTCTCAATTGTTCGGCCAACCGGGTCACTCCCGAACTCAAGATCGGGCTGTCCGCGTCGACCCGCTACAGCAAGAGTCTATTCAGCTATGACAGCGGTTCCATCGAGAGCCCTTCGGACAGCTCCTACTTCAACGGGCTGATCGTCAAGAGCCTGGACGACCACTGGTCTGTCGGCGGCTATTTCGAGGCCGAATCTTCGACCTACGAGAACATCCGAGTCGGCGTTCAGGTCGCGCCGGCGGTTGAATTCAACCTCTTTCCTTATTCCGAATCCACTCGGCGCCAGCTCCGTTTCCTCTATAAAATGGGATTCCGGACCGTCCGCTACCGGGAGGAGACGATTTTCTTGAAGACCTCCGAGAAGCTCTGGAATGAATCCCTGTCGGCGAGCCTCGAGCTGAAGGAGAAGTGGGGAACGATCAGCGCCTCGCTCTCCGGCTCCCACTACTTCCACGACTTCAGCAAATACAGCCTCAACCTGTTCGGCATCCTCTCCCTCCAGCTCGTCAAGGGGCTCAACCTGTTCGCCCTCGGAAGCGGCTCCCGCATCCATGACCAGCTGTCCCTCATCCGGGCCGGCGTGACCCTCGATGAGGTTCTCCTCCAGCGCAGACAGCTCGCCACGACCTACAATTATTTCTTTTCGGTCGGGCTGAGCTTCACCGTCGGCTCCGTCTACACCAACGTCGTCAACCCCCGCTTCGGCTCCACCGGCGGGGGCGGCATGTCCATTTCGATCGGCGATTAAGGGGAATTCCATGAACATGACAAGAGCGCTCAAGAGACTGGCCCTGGCCGGGCTCGGACTGGCCGTCTTCGGCGGACGGGCCGCGGCGGCCCCGGCCGCGAACACCGACCTGGTTCAATCGGTATCCGGGTTCACGATCCAAACGCCGCCCCGGGTCTTTCTCGACTGTCCCGGCTGCGACATCGCCGGCCTGCAGAAAGAGATCGCTTTCGTCGAGTGGGTCGCGGCGGCCGGCGACGCCCAGGTCGTCATCGCCATCACTTCCGAAGCGGCCGCTTCGGGCGAGACGGTCTATAAGATTCAATTCCGAGGGCAGCGGGAATTCAACGGGGACGACAGCAGCCTCGACTATACGGCCGGGCCGGAGCCGAATCCGGACGACCTCAAGGCCGGACTGGGACGGACCCTCAAGCTGGGGTTGATGCGCTACGTGGGCAAAACCCCCGTCGCCAAGCGAATCGATATTGCCCTCAAGGACAAGGTTATGCCCACCTCCGTCGTCGATCCCTGGAACTTCTGGGTGTTCAGCCTCAGCCTGGACGGTTTCTTCAACGGCGAGGCTTCGACCAAGTACCGCTCGATCTACGGCTCCGTCTCGGCCAACCGGACGACGCTGGATTGGAAGATCCGCCTGTCCGCCAACGCCAGTTCCTACAAGAACGTCTTTAAATACGAGGGCGAGGAGATCGTCAGCACTTCGGAAAGCCGGTCCTTCCAGGGGATGATCGTCCGGAGTCTGGACGATCATTGGTCGGTCGGGGCGTATCTTTCGGTCTATTCCTCGACCTACAGCAACTACGATGTCAACGCCAGGATCGCCCCGGCCGTCGAGTTCGACCTCTTCCCTTACTCCCAATCGACCCGGCACCAACTTCGCTTCCTCTACATGATCGGGTTCAACTTGGTGCGCTACCGGGAGGAGACGATCTTCAACAAGACGAGGGAAAGCCTCCTCGCTCAATCTGTCGACGTGACGCTCGAGCTCAACCGGAAATGGGGAACGGCCAGCGCCTCGCTCGAGGGTTCGCATTACCTCCATGATTTCAAGAAGAACCGGGTCGCTCTCAACGGGGAAATCTCGGTCCGGCTGTTCAAGGGATTGTCGTTCAACATCGACGGCGGCGGATCGAGAATCCGCGACCAGCTCAACCTGGCCAAAGGCGGGGCCACGCTCGAGGAAGTTCTGCTCAGGCGCAAGCAACTGGCGACAAGCTACTATTATTATTTCTCGGTCGGGTTGAGCTTCAGCTTCGGCTCGATCCGGAGCAACGTCGTCAATCCGCGCTTCGGGACCGGCGGCAGCAGCATATCGATAAGCTTCTGATTCGGGTGCGGCCGGAGGGCGTCGAGGGGGCCCGCCCGCTGAAATGTGATGCAGGACGCGGGTTGTTTAGGTAGACTATACCTGGATTTCAACTATGCGTCCCGCTTGGAAACGCCGGCTGCGAAGGGCCCTCTTTTTCCTGGCCGGCCTGTCCGCGTTATTCGCGGTCTTAATCGTTCTCGCCGACTCGGGCTGGGTCAAGCGGCGGCTGATCGGCCTGGCCGACCGGAAGCTCCGTTCCGGCTTCGGGCTTTCGCTCCAGGTCGGGAATTCCAGCCTCCGGCTGGCGAGCCTTTCCGCTTCGCTCCGCGATGTCCGGCTGTCGTCCCTCCAAAGCGGGCCTGCCCCCGTTCGGACGTTCGCCGCGTCCGAGGTCGCGATCAACCTCGCCTGGTCGGGCCTCTTGACCGGGCATATTCATATCCAGGAAGTCCGCCTCGTCCGGCCCCGCGTCGAGATCGCGGTGCCGGCGGGCCCGGCCCGCGCCGCCCCGGCCGGAGCCTCGGGGCTTTCCCGCCCCGTCCGAAAGCCGGTCTCTGTCCGCGTCGACAAATTCACGCTTATTGACGGTGAAGCGCTTCTCGACGGAAGCGGCCGATCGTTTTCGGCCGACCTGCGGGAGATCCGGCTCGACCTCCGCTATCTTCCGGAGGACAAAGACCATCAGGGGACCTTGGCCTGCGGCGGCGGCCGGATGATCCTATCCGGGAACGAGATTCCGATCAGGAGCGTCGAATCCGAATTCAGGATCAACGAGGGCCGGATCGGCCTCGAACGCTTCCTGGTCAGGACGAACCTTTCCTCCTTGGAAATCAAGGGCGAGGTTCGAAACATCCGGGCCGATCCGGCTTTCCGGGCCGATCTCGCCGCGAACCTCGACCTGGCGGAATGGACGCGGCTGATGCCCGCGCTGCCGTCCGGCCGCGGCGCCCTCGTTATCGACGGCCGCGTCGAAAGCGGGAGCGACGGAATCCGTTTTTCGGCGGGGGCTCGAGCGACCGGCCTGAAGCTCGAGGGTCTGCCCGAGCTCTCTTTCCGGGCCGCCCTCGAAGGAAATCCCCGTTTCTTCAAGCTGACCGAGTTCATCGTGGAGGCGGCGGGAGGCCGCCTGGAGGGCCGGGGCGAATTCCATCCGCCGGGGGAAGGGGAGTCCCGTCTCAACCTTGGCTGGAAGGGTTTCAGTCTCGTCCGTCTCGCGGATTTTTTTCCCCGAATCCCGGTCCTTCCGGCAACCGCCGAGGGCGATTTAAACGCGGCTTGGGAGGATTGGCGACCCGAGGCGATACGCGCCTCGGGACGGGCGGTGCTTCGTCCCTTGGATCCATCGCTGCTTGGCGCGGCCGGGGCGGCTTTTCCTCTTGAGGGAGCGATCGAATTCGGATTGTCCAGGGAAGGGATCGAGATCAGTCGCGCCGATTTTCGGGCCGCGGCCGCCGAGCTTTCTTTCTCGGGTCGCTTGGGTTGGAAACGCGATCTCCGGGCCAAGTTCCGGGCGGTTTTTAACGACCTGGCTGAAACGACCCGATATGCCGGAATGTTGGGCGGTCCGGCCTCGCTTCCCGCAATCGGCGGCCGGGTCCGTCTTGAGGGACGAATGGAAGGGGCGCTTCCGCGCCCCTCCGTCCAAGTCGAGCTCGAGGCGGCGGAGATCTCATGGAAAGAGCTGTCCGTGGACTCGGTCGAAGCCGCCCTGTTCCTTGATCGTGATACCGTCGAAATCTCGCGGTTCAAAGCGAAGATCGGCGAGGGGACCGTCGAGGCCTCGGGGCGACTCTTTTTGAACAACCTGGGCCGGCCCTCCGGTCGGGTTTCGTTGACTCTGGCCGGTCTCCCCCTCGAAGCGTTTTCGTCGTTCCTCCCGGAAAAATTCGGAACGGGATTCGGGGGAGCTCTCGACGCCGGAGTGGAGGTCTCGGGCCGCCTGGACCGGCCGCGGCTGGATTTCAGGATCAAGGCATCTCCCCTCCAGGTCCGAGGGCTTCGCCTATCTTCCGTCTCCGCTTCCGGCCGCTTCGAGGCCGGCGGCCCGGTCGCCGTCGACGAATTCCAGATCGTCAGCGATGGGGGGACCATCGAAGGAGGCTTGAGCCTGGATTCCGGGCGCCGCGAATTCTCGGTCAAAGCCGGGACCTCCGGCATCGACCTGGCCGTCCTCCATCCTTTCTTTCCCGGTCAGGCGCCCTCGGGGCGAATCGTTTTCAAGCTTGAAGGCGGCGGCCCCTTTGAAAAACCGGTCGGAACCTTCCGGCTTGACGCGGAGCGGGTCAAAACCACGGCGTTCTCGATTCCCGGCATCGGGCTCAAACTGGAATCGGACGGGAGATCGGCCCGGGCGGTCCTGACCGCGACCGATCCCGGAGTCCTGATCGAAGCCGAGGTCCCTCTCCGCGAGCCGCATGTCGTTTCAGGCCGGTTTAAAACCGAACGAATCGTCCTGGACCGGATCCTGCGTCCGGAAAGGGGAGACGCATCGCCCGGCGCGCCGGCGTTCGCCGCCGACGGAACGTTCTCCCTTCCCCTTGAAAACCCGGACGGCTTCGCCGCCCGCCTTTCTTTTTCCGGGTTCGACCTGGGGAGCCTGGCGGCTTTCTCCGGGGGAAAGGTCCCGCCCGGCCTGGGCGGCGAAATCGGAGGATGGCTCGACCTTGTCGGGAATCCCGGCTCGCTCGACCGGATCAAAGCCGAGGGCGAAATCGGCCGCCTTCGCGTCTCCTACGACCGCTTCTTCCTCGAAAACAAAGGGCCGATTCGCTTCGGGTTCCGTGACGGAGCTTTCGATCTCAAGGAGCTTCGCTTGACCGTCGCGGATTCCGAGATCGGGGCCTCGGGCGTTGTGCGCGGCCTTCCGGCAAGCCCGGACATCGAAGGCCGGATCTCCCTGGATGTCGATGCTTCGCTCATTCCTCGAGACCTTTTCAACGCCGTGGCCGGAGGCCGGTTCAAGCTGGCCCTGGATATCAAGGGCCGGCTGCCTCGGCCCCGCGTCCTGGGCGAAGGGACGTTGGTTTCGGGCTTCTTCCAGCCCGACGATTTTCCTCTGACCGTCAGCGACGCGGCCCTTCGGCTCGAATTCAAGGACGGCGCCGTCATCGTGACCGAGGGCCGGGGCTCGGCCAACGGCGGACTTTTCGATCTTTCCGGGAGGGCCGATCTCGGCGACGGCTTCAGGTTGAGCCGGGCCAAGCTCGAGGCCGGGTTCAAGGGCCTGCGGTTGAACTATCCCCCCGGTCTTATCACCGTTTCGGAAGGCAGCGGCCGGCTGGAAGGCGACGGCCGGACCTGGACGATTTCCGGGGATGTCCGGGTCGTTCAGGGATCGTTCCGGGAGGATGTTTACCCCGGCGCCGAGCTGCTGGGTTTCTCCAGCCTGCCCCTGATCCAAACGCGAGTGGAGACGCCGGCCTACTACCACGACTTCAAGCTCGACCTGGGCGTTTCGACGACCGGCCCGTTCCTCGTCCGCAACAACATGGCCGACCTCGGGCTCGAGGCCAACCTTCGGGTCGGCGGGACGATCGCGATGCCGCTCCTGTCCGGACGGGTTCAGAACACGGCCGTCGGAGAGGTTGTCTTCGGCGAACGGCGCTACACGGTGGAGACGGCCCGGGTTGAGTTCCTCGGCAAGGGCACCGTCAGCCCGGACGTCGACATTGTCGCCCATACGCAGCTGCGCCATCGGATGGAGGATCTCGATGTCCGGCTGCGGATTTCGGGAACGGCCCCTGAGCTGTCCTACGATTTGACGTCCTTTCCGCCGCGCTCCCGGGAGGAATTGTCCCTGCTCATCCTGACCGGCAAGGGCCTCGATGAGATCCGCGGGAGCGCCGTCAACACCTTGGGGAGCCAGATGATTCTCTATTTCGCCTCGCCCCTGGCTTCTCCCGTCGCGGCCGGGATCCGCAAGCTCCTCAGGGTGGATGACGTAACCATCGAGCCGCTGAACATCGCCTCCGAAGCGGATCCCGGCGCCCGGCTGACGTTTTCCAAAAAGGTCTCGGCCCGGGCGTCCTTGACCTATTCCCTCGACATCAGCCGGAGCCAACGCCAGACCTGGCTGGTCGACTACAACCTGATCCGGAACTTTTCGCTGCGGGGTTTCCGCAAGGACGACGGGAGCTACGGCGGCAGCCTTAAGCATTCGTTTTCCCTGGGCGGCCCTCCGCCGCTCGGCGATGAAGCGCGGCTGTCCGGCGCGAAGCCCCGACTCCTCACGGAAGTGAGCATCGCGGGAGACTCGCGCCTGCCCCAGGCCCGGCTCGAGAAAGCCTGGGCGCCCCTACGGGCGGATTCGGTCTTCCGCGTCTCCGACATCGGCCTTGCCGTGGACGCCTTGACCCGGCTCTATAAGCACGAGGGATACGCCAACGTGTCCGTCACTCCCGAGATCCGCGAAAGCGGACCGGACGGCACGGCCGTCCTTTTCCGGATCGAGGCCGGCGATCCCGTCGCCTTCGTCTTTCGCGGGGACGGAATCTCGCGGCGTCTCAAGAACAGGATTCGCGACGCCTGGACCGGGAAACTTCCCGAGGCCTCGAACCTCGGCGAGGCCCGGAGGATCATCCTCGAATCCCTCAGGCGCGGCCGGTATTACGCGGCCGATGTCGAAGCGGCGGCCGTCCGTTCGCCGGGCGCGATGACATACACGTTCTCGGTGGCCAAGAACGGCCGCTACACAATCGGCCGGTTCGAGGTCCTGGGAAGAGCGTCCGTTCCCGAGAAGGTCATTCGCAAGGCGGCCTCCCAGGTTCCCCTCTCCGGAAGCCGCGGGCTTTGGAACCTCGTCAACCAGCCGCGTTTGGCCGTCCGATCCGTCCGGAGGGCGCTCCTGGACCGAGGCTTCACGAAGGCGGCCGTCGAACCGCCCAGGATCATCGAAGACAAGGAGCGGCGCCTGATCGACATCGTCCTTCCCGTCGAGGCGGGACCGCTGAGCCGCGTCCGGAGCGTGGCCTTTATCGGGAACAGCCTGTTCGGTCCCGAAGAGCTGCGCCGCGTCCTGCGGTTGATCGAGGGCCGGCCGTTCGCGCCGGACCGTCTCCCCGAAGACAAGACGGCCCTTCTCAACCTCTATCGAGGCCGGGGCTTTGCGAGCGCCGAGATCGACGCCGCGGCGATCCCGGCGGCGGACGGGGACGATCTGGACCTGGTCTTTACCATAAAGGAAGGGACCCGGCATATCGCAGCCGACTTCGATGTCCGAGGCCTCGTCCGGACGAGCCGATCCTTCGTCTTGAAGACATTCGGCCTCAAGGCGGGCGAGCCCCTCAGCCTGGACCGCCTGGCCCTGGGCCAAAAGCGGCTCTACGATACCGGGGCCTTCGCCGGCGTCAGCGTCTTCAGCCTTCCCCCGACCGGACCTGAAACGGGAGAAAACAGGCCGGAGACGGTCGTCATCGAGGTCCGGGAGGCGCCGCCCCTGGCCGCGACCTACGGCGTTCGCTACAACTCGGAGGAGAAGTTCGAAGGATTCGGAGAGATCGGAATCCGCAATCTATTCGGCGCCGGCCGGAGCGGCCTTGCCTCCTACCGGCAGAACGCCCGCCAGCGGGACCTGAGGCTGTCTTTCCTATCCCCCAGCCTTTTCAGCCTTCGCCTCAACCTCCTGTCGGCTTTCTATTCCAAGCGCGATATCCGGGAGTCTTTCACCACCGACGAGACGGGTTTGACTCTCCAGAGCAGCCTCCGCCTGCCCCTCCAGTTCTCCCTGTCGGCCCTCTATCGTCTGAACAAGATCCACACCTATGAGCCCGAGCCGCTCGGTCCGTTCCCCTTCGATATCTCCCTTTTTCTGTCCGAGGTCGGAGCCGTCCTCGTCCGCGATACGCGGGACGACCTCCTCGATCCGCGGCGCGGCTCGCTTCTCTCCCTGGCCTTGATCTATTCCCCCGAATTCCTGGGCACCGAGCTGCCCTACATCAGCGCTTTCGGCCAATTCGCTTTGAACCTGAGCTTCGGGCCGGGCCTGGTCTGGGCGTCGGGTTTGCGCATCGGGCTGGCCGATGCCTACGACCAGGTCCTCATCCCCAGCCGGAGGTTTTACGCCGGCGGCGGCAATTCCATTCGCGGTTTCAGACAGGACCGGGTCGGACCGATCGACCCCTACTTGGACATGCCGGAGGGCGGTGAGGCCGTCCTTATTTTCAACCAGGAGCTGCGCTTTC
>Ga0315289_10002961_pt1 | contig 25851 bp, 29 predicted proteins | sample YL17G11_40_MG_FD_203452 | JGI IMG/M metagenome (GOLD analysis project Ga0315289, IMG submission 203452) | Sediment microbial communities from Yellowstone Lake, YNP, Wyoming, USA - YL17G11_40 | ecosystem: Environmental > Aquatic > Freshwater > Lake > Sediment | place: USA: Wyoming | collected...
GCGGTGTTGCTACAATCACCTTCGCATCCTTATACAATTGTGTACGATCCTCAGGCTTTATTTTGCCAGTTATCAAAACAATCCTTTCCTGCTCTATGTTTGTGAATTTTTCAAAACTCTTCTTATGCTGCGCATTCAGCGGCCTAGTGGGGCTAGTAACCAAAGCCTTGCTGCCAGGATATCTCTGCAGTCTTGTAATCGCAACAAGAACAGCTATAAGCGTTTTGCCCATGCCTGTGGGCAGCACAACAAGGGTGTTCTTCTCCTTTGCTATATCAGCTATATTAAGTTGATACTGCCTTGCCTCGAAAACGCCCTTCTTAAGCAATTCAGAATATTCCATACAAGTGAGAATTTGTATTTACTAATTAAAAAATGAGTTGTTTTGTAAAAAGAAAAAAAAGAAAAAATTATTTCAACTCTATTTTGATGCCGCCAATCTTGCCAGCTACAAAGTTGTAGAACACAGACCATACTAGGCCGCTTATGAAACCAGCTATTGCATAGACTATTGGCATTATGATTATTGCCAATACTGATAGCTTGCCCAAGCTTGGCTGCATTGCACTGTACGTGCCCATCATATAACTCATGGGTGAACTGCTGCCAAGTATGGCAATTAGTATACCGGCTATGAGACCTGTTATAGCACCTAAGCCTGCCATTACTTTTGCGGCTGACATCGGATCAATTCTTTTGATAACTTTCATCATTTCACCTGTATAATTATTTTATTTCCCCTTTTAAAAAGGAAAATAAATGCAAAGCGATACATTTAATTAGGCGATGCTATGGAAGTTGTAGTGCTTTTCAGCGGTGGAAAGGATTCAGTCTTTTCATTGTACAAGGTCATGCAGGAGCACAACATAAAATGTTTGCTGACCATGAGACCTTTTAAAAGCGACTCGTGGATGTTTCATTATCCTATGTTGGATTTAACAAGGCTGCAGGCTGAGGCCATGGGGTTTAAGCATGTTGAAAGAAAAACTTCTGGCGATAAAGAGAAGGAACTGGGAGATTTGAAGAATGCATTGAAAGAGATAGGTGTGGAAGGTGTGGTGAGCGGTGCAGTTGCAAGCGAATATCAGAAGAAAAGGATTGACAAAATCTGCGCAGAGCTTCAGCTGAAAAGCATAGCACCATTATGGCATAAGGATTCTGAAGAAATAATCCGAGAGGAGATTAGAAATGGGTTTGAAATAATTATTTCTGGCGTATATGCAGAGGGGTTTGACAAAAGTTGGATTGGAAGGAAGATTGATGAGGAGTGTGTGGATGAATTGATAAAACTAAACAAACGTTTTGGGATAAATATTTCCGGTGAAGGCGGTGAGTATGAAAGTTTTGTTATTGATGGACCTATTTTCAAAAAGCGCGTGCAGATATTAAAAACAAGTATGGTGTGGGATGACAAGACTGGTAGCGGTTATATTGTTGCTGATTATGCGAAACTTGCAGACAAAACCAATCGGATTAATTTTTAATGAACCACTTGGCAAATTTTTCCAATGCTTTTGCACGATGTGAATATTTAGCCTTCTCATCCTTTGTCATCTCGGCAAATGTTCTTATATCTCCTTCTGGGGTAAAGACAGCATCGTAAGGTAGTCTATGGTGTGGAGTTCCTCTTGGCTTGTTAGTAATCTCACCTTTGCAAATACCAACGAATGTTTTCGATTTTTTTTCAGGCTCACAAAATCCGACTGTTGTTTTGAAAAAAGCCTTTCTTGTTTTCCCTTCCAAAAGTTTGAGTATGCCTTCATAACCTAAGGCAGTGAAAATCCATCTTGAATTGGTTCCGGGAAAATTTTTATAGGCCTCGAAATAAATCCCCGTGTCTTCAGCAATCGCAGGTTTTTTTATTTTTTTTGCAGCAAACTTTACCTTTTCTATCGCAATCTCTTCCTGTTCATCAGATTTTATTTCTGGTATTTCTATGCTTTTTGCAACAACATCTATCCCAAACTTTTTCAGATGCAGCTTTGCCTCCTCCACCTTTCCAGGATTAGTTGTTAGCAAGTAAATAGTCTTCATGCGATCCTTAGAAATAAATATAGAATAAAGTATTAAATATACGGTTGCCGAGGTCGCATAATCAGGTGGTGCACCAGTCTCGAAAACTGGCGGGCGAAAGCCCATCTGGGTTCAAATCCCAGCCTCGGCGTTGATATATTACCTCAACAAAATAGGCTTTAAGATTAAGAACAAAAACATTTTAACTCAATAAAAACAATATTTTATTATGAAGTTTGAAACGAAAGATTGGATAAACATTATAATTAGTTTGATGATAACTATTGGGATTTATTATGCCTATTATTATCTTAATGAGGGAATAGGAACGATATTATTACCAATCTTGTTCTTTGTAGTATTAATCTATCTTAAACTATCAGATATGGAAAAGAGAAAGTGATTTCTAAGAAAATTAAAATCCTATTCTTTTTAAATGTACCTATCAAATGAGCCTACAAAATTGATATAGCATATCAACATGCAGCCTCGGCGTATTTCTATCCAATAGAAAGGTTTAAATACTATTCATCCCATGTTAATTAAAATCAAAGTACAAAGCTGTGACAAATAGCGTTAGACGAATGTGCTAATTCTATTGTTTTTGTGACTTGAAAAAAATAAAAAAATAGAGAGGAAATATTATGAAATTTGAAGATATGAATATTGAAAAGAGTGTATCAGATTCGTTGAGCGATATCGGTTTTGAGAAACCGACGAGGATTCAGTTAGAAACTATACCTGTTATCAAGCAAGGTTATGATGTCATCGGCCAATCTGAGACAGGTTCAGGAAAAACAGCAGCTTTTGGAATACCTTTGGTAGAGAAGGTTATCAGGGGCAAAAAAATCCAAGCGCTTGTGTTAGCACCTACACGAGAGTTGTCGATGCAGATAGCAGGCGAAATAGTAAAATTTTCGCATTTCAAAGGACTTTGCATACAAACAGTCTATGGAGGGGTTTCAATGGAGCCTCAAATATATGGTTTGCAAAAGGCTGAGATCGTTGTTGGGACACCTGGCAGAATTCTTGATCACATGAGGCGAGGAACTCTTGATGCCAAAAACCTGAAAATTTTTGTCTTGGACGAGGCAGATAAGATGATTGATATGGGATTCATCGAAGACATAGAGGCAATTGAAAGAAACATTCCAAAAGATAGGCAGACACTATTGTTCAGCGCTACAATGCCAGAAAGTTTGATGGAAATAAGAGGCAGATTCACAAAAAATGCGAAAAAAATAAAAACAGAAACCATGGTGAGAGAGGACATTTTAAGGCAATATTATTGCGATACTGAACAGAAAATGAAATTTTCATTGCTTGTGCACTTGATAAATCAAGAAGATCCAAGTCTTGCAATTATTTTCTGCAATTCCAGAAGAGAGGTAGATGCTGTTGCTAGAAACCTTCAGTATAATGGTATAAACGCTACGGCTTTACATGGAGGTTTATCACAACAGCGAAGAGAAAGAGTTATGGAAGATTTTCACAGAAAAATAACAAGAATTTTAGTCGCAACGGATGTAGCCGCAAGAGGATTGGACATCAAGAATGTAACTCACATTTTCAACTACAATATACCAAAGAAACCAGAGGAGTATACGAACAGAATAGGAAGGACGGCAAGGGCAGGAGAATCTGGAAAGGCAATATCGCTTTTAAGCAGAGAAGATCATGATTCTTTCAGAAGAATAATACATAGTTTTTCTTATGAAATTGAAAAAATGGAAGTCTCGGATTTCAGGATGTTACCGTTCAAAAAATATCACTTCGAAGGAAACAGAAATTTTGAAGGCAGACGATACTTTGGAAGAAGATCTTGGTCGCATAATAGGCGATAACTGCAACCAACTCCCAATCTCGGCGTTATCAAACATCCTTCAATAAATCTCCAGCACTAAGCTCTTCCTCTTTTTTTTGCTCTGACTTTGGTTCTGTTGGCGTCTTCTTTCTTCTTTTTAAAATTAGATATATAGCTGCCACGGCAGCTCCAGCAACTACTGCTACAAGTATTATCCAAATATAATCACTGAACATATTTTCAATTGGGTTGGCTGTTGTTGTAGTGGGAATAGTCGAAGTATTTTTCGCAGCAGCTGTGGTGGTTGTTGCAACAGTTGTAGTAGCGCTCGTCATGGTCTTTGTCGCAGAGTTTATAGGCAAGCCGCTTATTGTCGGAATTTGGCCATTAGTAATGCCCTTGGCCGAGACGGCTATAACCTGAAACGTATAGGTGTCACCAGCAGAGCCGTTTACAAAATCATAAATTATTTTGAAATAGGAAGATGTGCTTTTGTTGATCTTGTAACCGTTAAAACTTAGAATGAGCGTACCATTATCTGCAAAAAATTTATAGTCTGCAAAAATATTTTCTCCAGCAGAATACTTCCCTGTATTGTTTATATCCTCAACAAGTAAGACGTGCTTTATGTTTGTTTTATCATCGCCAGTGCCGCTGGCGACTAATGACACTGATGTGAAGTTTATGTCATCATAGCTATCCGCGCTCAGTTTTAACTGTATCATAACATTATTATTACAATCTGTCAGGTTTGCTGCATTGCATGAATGCGAAGAAGGGGTGTTCGGTCCTAAAGCTACTGCCAGTGTTGGCTTGGATGCAGCTGTTACGACAAAACCTGTTGTAGTGGTGTTCCAAATATAATCTGTGTCAGTTTCGTAATAGCCGTCTCGATTTACATCCGCCACAAGGTCGTAAGATCCAACCTTCGGATCGGCCCATACAAGCTGAAGAAAATAACCAGTGCTGTTCGTCGTAGTAGCTTTACAACTACCGGTGGTGTCGTTTATGCGTGTGCCATTAGTCCATGTTGCAGTGTCGTTAACTGCACATAGCAGTATCTGAGAGTTTACAGAGCTTATATTACCAGCAGCATAAACTATTTCCAAGGTTGTGAAGGAGCGCTTTGAAGTGCCATTAATGTCGGCAGTCCATATACCATTTATTTCAGCTGCAACACTGCTGGCAAAAAGCAGAAAGAAAACCATTGAGAAGATTAGCAAACTTTTCATAATATAATTTTCTTTTACCACTAATTAAAAATTGAACTACCAACCACCAGAGGCGCCGCCACCACCACTTCCACCCCCACCATAACCTCCTCCACCTCCACCGCCTCCACCTCCGCCACCTCCCCAACCACTACCAAAACCTCCGACAAAAAACCAAAATCCCCACCTTTTTTTTGCCTTTATTTTTTTCTTGCATTTCTTGCATTCATAAACTATTTCATCCTTTACATAATACCTGCGCATGCGACTGCCACATCTAGGGCATTTCCTGAAGAATACATCCCTAAAGATTAAAGCAATTATTAAAACCGGTATTATAGCCAAAATAATTATAACGATGGCTATAATTATCAAAAAATTTTTGTTACCCTCTGACATGAAAGAAGTGTCACCACTGTTTTGAATAACTTTGTTGATTGCAGCAACTGCATCATATATCCCATTACCATACCTTTCCTGCCTGAACGGCCCTGTAAAGTATGTCCTGCCTATCAGGCCGGCCTTCGCATCGTTTATTATCGGCTCCAGGCCATAACCAACTTCAATCCTCCATTTTTTATCATGCAAAGCAACAACAATCAACAGGCCATTATCTTTATCCTTATGGCCAATGCCACTCTTCTCAAAAACCTTTACAGCATACTGTTCAATTGTCATCGGTTTTGTCGTGTCAACAGTCAAAACAGCAATCTGCACTGTAGTATTTTTTTCTATTTCGCTAGCCAAGGAATTGATTTTTGCTATGTCTTGCGAAGTAAGGACATTCGCATAATCATTAACATACTTTTGCAATGTAGGAATTTCCTGCGCAAAGGCAAGAGGAAATGAAAATAAAAAAATGGCTAAAATAAGGCATTGTGTGCATTTCATTTTATCACTAAGAAATGCTTATGTTTACCTTCGGAACTATTTCTGAGCCCGGTTGAGCTTGGAAGTATGGCCTTTCATTGAATCCAAACATGCCTGCTATGGCATTCGTTGGAAATAGTTTTATTGCTGTGTTGTAGTCTCTAACGCGGTCATTGAATCTCATCCTCTCCACTGAAATCCTGTTCTCTGTTCCTGCCAACTCATCCATCAAGTTTGCTACAGCTGTTTCTGACTTTAGATTAGGATAGTTTTCATACACTGCTAGTAATCTTCCTAAAGCTGTGTCCAATGAGTTTCCAAATCTAACCTTGTCGTCAACAGTTGCCGCGCCCATCCATTGGCTTCTCAAGCTTGTTATCTGCTCTAGCAAGGATTTTTCAAATTGCATGTATCCCTTAGCTGTATTCACCAGGTTTGGTATAAGATCTATCCTTCTCTGATACTGCGTCTGTACTTGCGCCCATTGATTGTCTACTGCTTGGTTCAATACCACGAGACTGTTGTAGGTTCCGATGAACCATACTGCTATGACTGCTACTATTACAAGCACCCATAACCAGGGCTTGAAATAAAACGGTTTATCTTTCGGCATACAATTATTTTATTCCGAAGATTTATATAACCATTTCAAGGATAAATCTTTTCAATCAGTTATTTTGTTTATGAATTCAATAAGAATTTTAAATATACTTGGTACGAAAAAATTTTATTTATTTTCAATTATATTTTTCATTTCCCTAATGTTCATTTCATTAGTTGCTAGCTACTTCAAAGGATGGTCTAATGAAATTTATGCCATAGATTTCATTTCTTTCCAGCCATACTACATGAAATTGCAACTTAAGCCGATCACCATATTACTTTATTCATTCCTCGGCCTGGTAATTTCCATTTTGCTTTTATTACGAGATTTTATATCGAAAATTCCACAAAGAGTAAGATTAGCTATTGCTCTTTTTTCCTTAATTCCAGAAACCATATATTTGAATGAACTCATCTGGCATTTTCTTTTTTGGTTAAAGAATGGTTTGCTAGAAGAAAGTTATTTTGTTTTTCATACAAAGTTAAATGGGGTACTTTTATTCGCTTTTGTTGCGTTACAAATAATGTTGCTTTATACCAAACAGGAAGCTGAAGCAATAACAAAAAAATAGGGTCGAGGTTCTTATTATTTAGATGTCATGATTTTTATTACATCATTATTTTTTAGCTGATGATCCTTACCCAATCTCCTCTTGCTTCTCGCGTCTATGGCAGAAACGAACTTGTTCCCAATATCTGTATGAATCCTGAAAGCAAGCTCAAGGGCAGTTGTTCCAGCAGGAACCAAATGCACGTCAGGCAAAACGTTTCCTTGTTTGTCTGAAAACTTGTTCTCATCCTCAACAGGATAAACTGCAATATAATTCAAAAGTTCAAACACTGCCTTGTTCAAACATTGCTGCACGCCAGTAAAACCATACTTATCTATAACCTCCCTCTTTATAGTCTCTAATGCATTTATTTGCGGGGCTACTAGTTTTGACGGGTCTGGAATTGTGAAGTTATCACCAGGAATATAATTTATCAAACTCTTTTCCGCAGCCTTTTTTAGCGCAATCTCCGATTCAGCCGATGTTGGAATAATTTTTTCATACTTTTGTTTTAAAATTTCGAAATTTTTCTGCGCCGGCTCCAAGTCTATTTTGTTAGCTGCTATGAGAATCGGCTTTGATACCTTTCTTAATTCAGTCGCAAAGGCTTCTATGTTAGTTATAGATACCTTCTCCAGTGTTTGTTCAACCTGTTTCCTGTTAACCTCCAAACCACTTAGCTGCTCTGCTATGGTTTGCACGATATCTGTTGTAGACTTTCCAAATTTCTGCGAAGTCTTTTTTATCACAGCAGCAAACCACATGTCTATTTCCTTCTCCAAAAATTTTATATCATTTTCAGGATCATAACCGCTTGTAATCTTTCCCTCAGCATCCCTAGTGCCGGAAGCGTCGACGATGTGTATCAGTGCTGAAGCCTGCCTTAGGTCATCTAAGAATTGATTGCCGAGTCCACGGCCTTCATGCGCCCCTGGAACCAAACCAGCAACATCGACAAGCCTAACAGGAACAAAACGTTTACCATCCTTGCAATAGCCTGTCTTAGCCTTGCAACTGACACCAAACTCTTTGCAAGCACAATCGATAACTATGTAACCCACACCCACGTTTGGCTTGATCGTGCAGAATGGTATGCCAGTGATCTTCACATCTATCAATGTAGCTGCCTTGAAGAAGCTTGATTTTCCCGATGAAGGCTTGCCTACAAGGCCTATTATCATAATCCACAATTGCACAGCAAGCAATAAAAATAGTATGCAAACTGCTTTTACTGCCAAGGGCTATATACTCTTCTTAAAACAGATTTAAATTTAGAGAAAGAAATTCTTGAAGTAAAAGGATGGAAGCATTATGCAAAAGAGGATTGTCGCATTGGATAAGGATTTGTGCAAGCCAAAGAAGTGCAGCTACAGATGCATGAAGGTTTGCCCAAAAAACAGGAGCTCTGAGGCATGCATAAAAATAAATGAAGAGACAAAATTTCCTGTTTTCAGTGAGGATATTTGCATAGGCTGCGGTTTGTGCGTGCATGCATGCGATAGGGCAGGATTCAAAGCTATAACAATTGTGAATTTGCCGCATGAGCTTGATGAGAAGCCTGTTCACAGGTTTGGGCCAAATGAATTTGTGTTATATAGATTACCGGCACCTGTTTTGAATGAAGTAGTGGGTTTGATTGGAGCGAACGGTGTGGGAAAAACAACTGCTTTAAAAATATTATCCGGTGAATTAAAGCCGAACATGAGCGAGTTTGGTAAACAAATATCGTTAAACGAGCTTGTAAAAACATTCCGTGGTACAGAGCTTCAGGCCTATTTTGAGAAGATTGAGAAAAAGGATATCAAAGTCTCTTACAAGCCGCAGCGGGTTGATGAAATACCAACTGTTTACAAAGATAAAGTTTCAAAACTTCTTGAAAAAAACGATGAGAGAAAGATTCTTAACGATTTGATAAAAGCGATGGCATTGGAGGAGGTTGTTGATAAAAAAATAAATGAGATATCGGGCGGGGAGCTGCAGAAGGTAGCAATAACTGCCTGCTTGATGAAAGATGCTGATGTTTACTATATAGACGAGCCTACAAGTTTCCTAGATGTTTTTCAGAGGCTGGCAGTGGCAAAGATCATACGGGAGTTTTGTAAAAACAAATCTGTTATGGTTGTCGACCATGACTTGGCAACGCTTGACTTTTTGGCGGATCGCATACACATCTTCTACGGTACGCCTGGTGCTTACGGTATTGTTTCAAAGCCTTACGGGGTTAGGGTTGGCATAAACACATTTTTGGAAGGGTACATTAAGGAGGATAATGTAAAAATCCATAGCGAGCCCATAACATTTTTTACCTCTATAATAGACAAAAAAATATCGCCAGAAATAGTTGTTTCCTTTAGCAGCATTTCCAAAAAGTTTGACAGGTTTGAACTAAAAATAAATCGTGGCGACATACGAAATAAAGAAGTTTTGGCAGTTATGGGTGCGAATGCGCTAGGAAAAACCACCTTTGCAAAGATACTTGCTGAAGAAATAAAGCAAGACAGCGGTGCGATAGACAAGAAAATAAAAATCTCATACAAGCCACAGTATATAAAAACTGATTTTTCAGGAACTGTAAAAGAGTTGCTTTCAACAGTTGCTGATACGAACAGTGATGGCTACAAGGCTGAAATAATGAGGCCGCTTGGTATAGATAGCATGATGGAGAAGAATGTTGGTGATCTATCCGGCGGCGAGTTGCAGAGGGTTGCTATTGCGTTGTGCTTATCGCAGCAGGCGGATCTGTATTTACTTGACGAACCTTCTGCCTTTCTTGATGTTGAACAGAGGTTAGCAGTGGCTAAGATGATAGGCAAAATTGCTGAGGTGAAGGAAAAGTCTGCGATGGTGATTGATCACGATCTACTATTTCTCAGCAAGGTTGGTAGCAGGGCAATGCTATTTACAGGCAAATCTGGCGTTAATGGCCAAGCAAACGAGATGGGCATAAAAGATGCATACAACACATTCCTCAAGCAAGTGAATGTGACCTTCCGCAAGGATCCGCAGACAGGCAGGCCTCGTGCAAACAAATTAGACAGCCAGTTAGACAAAGAACAGAAGGAAGCTGGAAAGTACTTTTACGTTTAGATTTAATCTTTTTAATTATGAAAAATAAAGACTTCTTTATGCCATACACCCTGATAAAGTTTTTAGAGCCTTTTGAAAAAGAGTTTATGAAAAAAATGCCGAAAAAGAGGGGACTTGTCATAACAGTTTCAGGTTCCACCTCCTCAGGCAAAACCACTGGCGCTAAAATAATTGCCGAGAAATTTGGTTTAAGGTACATAAGCGCAGGTGAAATTTCTCGCGGCATAGCTGCAGAGCGCGGAATATCGATAGAAAAGTTTTCTGCAATGCGCGAGCCAGAGATTGATTATGAAATGGACAAGAGAAGTTTGATGTATGCCATAAAGGGCGGATGCGTGCTTGATGGCAGGATGACAGGTTGGGCTGCTGGAAAATGGGCTGATGTGAAAATATATTATGACTGCGATTTGACGATAAAGGCCAAGAGGATTGCCAAAAACAATGGCATAACGGTGGAAGAGGCTAAAAGGGCTATAGAACAACGCGATAGTGAGGACAATAAAAAATACATGAAACTTTACGGTATTGACTTGTTTGACAAATCTATTTACGAGATAATAATAAACAATGACGAACTAACAATAAAAGAGGCAATGATAGTTCCAGTAGAACTGGTTAAAAAGTTTTTGCAAAAAAGTTAGCTACTGTTTTGCCAATTCATATATTGCATTCAGCATTTTCTCAATTCTGTCAAGGCGTTCGTTCAACGTTTCGTATTTGATGCCAAGACTTTCAATCTTTGTTGCAACCAACTCCATCCTTGCATTTATGTTCTCATTACCCACCTCCATGGGTTTAAGCGGTTTTATTTTTTCCAGCTCTGTATCTATGGCACCAACCTTTTCTCTTTTCTTGAAAATGTTCAGCTTTGAGAATATACCCATTCAATCACACTCCTATGTCAACCTCTCTCTCATTGGTACACCAAACATACCTCTCAGTTCTCCCTCAAACTTTTCCACACCGGCTTTGTAGACTTGTATGTAGCGCCTGCGGACCTTGTTATAAAACGTCATGTTGTATAGCCAGAGGAAAGGTACAATTATTAATCTTTCAAAAGGCGTCTCTGCTGGAAATCCTGTAAGTATATTAGACCCTATCTCCACAAACATCGCCCCAGTTTTTTTCGGATCAGTAGGCTGCTCGCCTATTATTTTTAGATGGACTTGTCCATGGGTAAATCTATCGAGTGGTTTGTCTAGATGCATTCTTAGCAAGAATTGCCTCGGATCATTAACCGTATCCCAGCGGAACTCGTCTTCAAAATAGTGCACACCCCTTGCTTGAAATATTGACTGCAACAGCCCACTTATCTTAGAATAGAAGGCAAATGGATTCGGGCCCCTATACTCAACTACTATCCTTCCCTTCGGGGCCAGAACATCGTCTTCGATAACGAATTTATTTGCCATAGCTTTCTATATAAATTTGTTTTCCTTTTATATTCAACTTTTTTATTCATTCACCCATCTTAGGCAGCAGGTTGAAGAATGTCTTCAGCTCGTTCTGCACAGTGAGCATCTGGTCCCTGCATATATCAGTGTAGCGCTTCCTTTGTTCTTTGTACAATATCGTGTCGTACAATCTCCTCAAAATTTCGTAAGGGAAGCTCCTCTCCCAAGGCGTGTCCTGCGGATATTCTGTTCTGACAATGCCTTCTATCACTATGCTCACATTACCTTCCTTGCCAAATTCCTTGCTTGGCTTTAGCACGCCCTTTATCTCTATGGTCATCTGCATGTACGAGAATTTGTCATAATCTTTAACCACTTCCAAGGCCGCGGAAAAATTTTCCGTCTCACCACCACGGTCCCATCTGAAATCCTTTTCCTGTATATTCTCCCTTGGGACTGCAATGTGGGTTACAAGTATGTCCATAAGCTTTTGGTAGGCCTTCTGGGGGTTAGGTCCGGTATAAGTAAAAATAAGCCTCGGCCTCAACGTTATACAGAACTCTTCCATGATCAGTTTTGTCCTAGCGAACACTGGCATTTACATATCCCTATAAAAATCTTTTATTAAACGAAATATTAAATATATTGTAGGTGCTGGTGGAGAGATGGATAAGTTTATAGGTATGCTGGTTGCATTCGTAGGCTGCCTTTTGTTGCTTATAGGCAACTGGACTAGGGATGCAAGCATATTCACCATAAGTTCAGTTATGGGCGTACCAGCTATATATTTGGGCGTGAGGATGCTCTTGGGATGATAAAATGTCACTAGTGTTGAAATTTTTCGGTGCCCTTTCAATACTCGCTGGAATATTTTTCCTATTCATGTTTTCCGATATGCCGAGATTCCAGCCGTCTGGATTCCATAAAACAGCAATAATTTTAGGAATTTTTTTCTTTCTGCTTGGTATATATCTGTTGAGGTTGTGATATGCCAGTTCCACCTGCATTGACTGCAATGGAAGAAATAACTGCTGCGATGGAAAGCAAGTCTCAGCCTGAAACCTCAAGCGGGTTTATGGTAGAGGGTGAAATATACCATGTAGCGCCATACAACCAAAGGCCGCTGTTGGATTTCACATCGCCACCTGGCAAATGCAGTGCAACCCTTTTCGGCTTTTTATTTTATCTGGCAAAATGGCGTTTCAAAGTTGTTCAGGCAGCAAGTGTTATGGAGGTTTCTCCTGTCCATTCTCAATACTATCAAATGACAATACAACAAAAGCAGCAGTTGGAAAGCCAGATAAAATCTGGCCTCGCAAGTGTAACCTCAGCAGTCTCGGACTTTGAGCTTTTATTTCACGATCTCAGAAAATACAAAGAACATGTGGATCTGTTCGAAAAGATTGACAGAGGTAAGAGAGAGAAAAATGAAATGCTGGTTAAAGAAGGTGAGCAAAGCCTTAAGGCAATTTTTATTGACGAGGTCGATGTTCACACTGGTGAAGGGATTGCGCTAAAACTTATAGCGCCGAGATGGCCTACCATCATTGCAGACTTTATGGAAATGGATGATGGTGATAGGGATCCAAAGAGTATTGCTAAAAACCATAACGTCTCCGAGGCGGAAGGCGTTGTGCTTGCCACGAAAAATAAACTGTACATAGAATGGAAAAGAATTTTTAGGCAGACAGTTTTAGACCGCTTCAACAGATTGTTTGCAATGTCCAAGGCTAGAAAAAATTCCATAGACGAATACAAAAATATGTTGAAACCATACATAACCAGATACAAATCAATAACAGAACTTGGCTCGAGCCAATGGGGTAGGGGTTTTCTCAGGGGAGGGTCGTGGGCGGCTCCTTCTGCCCAGGCAGTTTCTATTGACCGTTCGATAATATGGGCTTTCAAATCCTTCCATCCGCCTGATATTTACAGGGCTGGTGTTGAAACATTTAGGGGAGAAAAGGTTGATGCAAGGCGCATGCCCTTTCCCCCAGAGTTCAGAGAAAAGATAGGGAAAAATTTTAATGCGTTGAAGGACGAAGGCCTTGACAAGGTTGAAATATCCATAAACGGCATAGAGCCGCTTGACAAGTATGTCATAGGCCTGATGCCGCACATAGAAAGGCATTACAATGTTAAACTAACGCCAGTAGATGTGCTAACTGTGAGGAGAGATTTTTTCAATACGTGCAAGGAATATGGATGGTTCGACCCATACTTTGGGGTCCTTGACATGACTATAACAAGACAGACTGTTAGACTGCAAGATGGTTCTGAGCTGGAGGATATAACAATTTTTCCATTCCTTCCCTATGTGGATACGCAGAATGTAATGCTGCTGAGGATGTTGGAGCTAAAAGCGCAAGAGAAGGCTTTGGAGAGATATATATCCGAGATGATTGGAGAGCTGCCTGAGGGGACGAAGGTTCAGGACTTGCTGAAAAATTACAGCGATTTGTTTGAATATAAGGAAGAAGGGGGGGAAGTGGAGAAGGTGAAAAAGAAAACAGACTTTTTGTCAAAACTAGGCATGGAATTCAGCTTTTTCAGAAAGGGCCAATACGAGCCGCATTTCGAGGATAATGTTAACGGCCCATACTTCAGGGAGTTGAGGGATTTTGCAATAGCACCAGCAATTACTTGGTGGAAGGGTACTTTTGAGGTGCCGGGTTTCAGGAAGCCTGGATTTGTGAAATGAGGTGTGAGTTTGGCATATATTGTCGGAGTGTCTAGCGGATTTTTTGCAGCTGTGGCGCAGGAAGAAAAGATTCAACTAGTGACATTATCAAAAAAAGCAATGTATTCCATAACACAGGGAGTCAACTTCACACAGATTGACGTTGAATCCATGTCCGAGTTTAAAGAGCCAAACCTGAAGGATAATATAGAAAAGGTGAAAAGACTTAACATATCCTTTGGCATACACGGCGAGACTGGGGCTTTTGGCGGTGGTCGCGACGTTCCATTACAGTTGGATTCTGCTAATGAGGAGGATTATGTTAGATCACATAAAAGACTTGTAGAAACGCTGATGCAGGCAGGAGAAATAGGTTCAAAATATTATCTGATGCATGCCTCTGAATCACATCCATATATTTTGCTTGCAAAAGACTTGCAGCCTTCTAGGCTTGTTGATTTTAAAGGTAGGTCATTGGCAGAATTTCTAAGGGAAAATCCCGATTTGTTAAATTGGATAGTTACTAAGCATGAATTGATAGACATGCTTGGTTTGCATGTGGACTATTATATGCGGCAGTTTGCTGCCGAAAAAGTCAATGAAGCAAGAGAAAAAAAATTCCTAAGCATGACAGAAGAACAAAGAAAATTAATACAAGACCCCAGAATAGTTGAATTGTTAACGCCAGAAGAAAAGGCAGCGGCAGAGAAGCAAGGTATGAAAGAGGGAATAATGAAGTATGTTATGGCCAGAGATAGCGACTGGGGACCGGAAAGATTTGCTTATTTTGTTACAGCAAAATGGATGGAAATGAACAACGACCCTCTTTGGAAGCCTATACTGGAAGTTTCCAAAAAATTCTACCTCAAACCTGGTGAGGAAAAGGCTATAGGTAATTTTTCCGTGGAAAATGAAAAATTTTACAATAGGTTCGAGCTGTGGGTGCCTGCAGTTGCCGCAAGATATTTGCTTGGCCATTTCTTCCCTGATTCTTCATATGAAGATCCGAAAAAGGTTTTGGATAAATATAATATCGATTTTGTCATTGAAACCCCCATGGCATCGCCTGGAATGGAAAATCTCATGAGACTTGCAAATCCCGTGCACATGTATTTCATAGCCAAGGAATCAGGCATCAGCCATTTCAAGATTGCAATAGACTGCGAGCATATACTTGGCAATTATCTTGATCCAAAAAAAATTATTGAAGAGTTGCCAGAGGGAGCAGGCAAGTATGTAACAGTGATGCATCTTGGCTGGCCAACACCTATACAACCTGCCCACATGCCCATGAACCTTGGCTCGGAGGAGCAGAAATATATCTATGAGATAGTCTATGCGCTCAGGCAGAAAGGATTTACGAGCGACGAGGACAGGTATTTAATCTACGAGCGCGGTGCGGCTCCTATATCGCAGACAGTGACTGCCATGAAACTTATTGTCAAACTTGCAGAACAGAATGTGCATCCTGATAATCTACCTCTGGAAGAATTTTATGGTGTAAAGACAGGCGAGTTGGCTTCATACGAAAGGCAGAGGGAAATTATTGAGGAGCATGCGCGAGAGCCGCTCAAGGGAATGCTTGTTGTTGCAGAAGAAAAGCACGGCTTCCTAGGAAAGGCTGCGATAGAGAAAGGCAAACGACCAGAGGAATGGGCCAAGGAAGAGCACAAATAATTATAATCTGGACATAATTACAGCCTGGATATCATAAACTCTTTTGCTTGATCAAGTTCTTTAACAGTTCCTATATCCTTCCAGAATCCCTTCATCTTCACGCAAGTAAATTTCAGACCTTTCTTTATCAATATTTGTATCGAGTCTGTTAGCTCGTACTCTCCACGAGAAGAGAGTTTTGTTTCATCTATTGCTGAAAATATTTTTTTCGGCAGTATGAAAATCCCGCCCAAGACAAGGTTAGAAAGAGGGTTTTTAGGTTTCTCGATTATTTTCACCAGTTTTTTGTCATCGAGCTTCAACACACCATAAACAGCAGGGTTATCAACCTCCTTCCCGCATACCACACCATCACAATTTTTACTCTCCTTTATCATTTCATCAATAACGTCTGGATTAAAAACATTGTCGCCATAAATGAGAAGGAACTTTTCATCACTTACCTTGTCTTTAGTACATCTCAATGCATCAGCAGTTCCACCTTTGTGATTTTCCTGATTCACGTAATCTATTTTTACACCAAATTTTTTTCCATCACCAAAAAAATCCATAATCATATCTTTCTTGTAGCCGACAACTATGACTATGTCCCGAACATCTTTCTTGGCAAGGACTTCTATGAGATACTGTAGCAGTGGCTTGCCGAAAACCTTCACCATAACCTTTGGGTGATCGTTCGTAAGATCCTTCAGTCGTGTACCTCCCCCTGCTGCTAGAATAACTGCCTTCATCAAATCAATCTTACTGTTAAAATAGAAATGCAGTGCTTAAATTGTTTGTGGATTTCGAAAGTTTTTCTTATTTTTTACGAATATCTTTTAAAAAAATGCTGCAAAGGCAAAAAACCCCCATAGAATTATTTTAACTACTCCTCAGTGATAGAAATCTATATATACCCCGTTGCAACAAAGCATATATATGTCCTTGGAAAAGTTAGAAGAAGAATTAGAGGCTACTGATTTGGCAAGCAAAAAAGAGCAGCAGGCTGCCAGGGAGGCGGAAAAGACTTCCAAAGAGGTTTTTGCCAAGGTTGTGAAGTTTACCAATGAAGCCAGAAAGCAGTATGGCGATTTGATCAAAACAGTGCTGATTTTTGGTTCTGCAACAAAAGGTACGATGGTGAAGGGTAGCGATGCGGATGTGTTTGTTATACTTGACGACACTGCTACGAAGGGTTCTGAGGACTTGGAAAAGATAAACTCTCAGTTATACCTGATTGCGCATGAGCTCAAGGACCTTCACATCCAAACCCACACACTTACAGAGTTTTGGCAGTGGTTGAGGATGGGTTCTCCAGAGCTAGTAAACTTTTTGAGATATGGATTGGTTGTTTACGACACAGGTTTTATCAAGCCTGTGCAGAGGATGCTGCAAATGGGCTTGCTGCCGCCTAGCGAGGAAACCATCACATTGAAGGCTAGAACTGCTGAAATACGTTACAAAAAGATAAAGGCGGATATAAAATCAATGATTTTCGAGTTGCGATACACCATGTTGGATGCAGTGCAGGCAGTAGTGATGTATTACTACAAAAAACAGCCAGACTACAAAGCTGCACCAGAGTTTTTAGAAAAGTTAGTGGCAGAGAAAAAACTTGAAAAAGAATATATTGAAAAGTTCAGGGAGTTGGACAAGCTTTGGAAGGATATTGATCATAAAGAGATAAAGGAAGTGACAACCGAGCATTTGGAAAATGCATTGCAGATTTCGAAACAGGTAATAGACAAGATGAAAAAACTGTTGCCGACGGATTTGTGCGGAGAAGAGTTGCCTGAAACAGAGGTTTGATGATCATGTATGTTAATGGAAAACCAGAAGAGAAAACGGGGGAAGATTTGCTTAGGATATTGAATTGCGCTAGAGTTGTTGAAGAATGCTATAGAAAAAAGATTATAAATAAAAAGGATGTCAGGCAAGCACGCATTGGTTTGCAAGAGGCATATAATGGTGATGAGATTGATATTGCACTGTTGGTAGCGTGCGTAACCCCGATGAAACAAATACTGAATGAATTGAACATTAGACAATATATTATGTGATTTGCATGGCAAACAAAGAGGAAAAAAAGGAACTGCCTGTGACGAAGGAAGAACGGCTGGCTGAAGTTAAAGAATTCACAAAACAGGCCATGGAAAAGTATGGCAAATACATAAAAAGCATTGTCATGATGGGCTCTGTTGCGAGGGATGAATTCAAGCCAAAAAGCGATATAGACATTTTTGTTGTTATTGACGATACTGCCTTCAAGATCACACCAGAGCAGCACGATAAAATTGATGATGACCTGGAAAAAATCGCAGAAAAAATTTCTGATGTTATATCAGTTCAACCTTCTTACACACTAACAGAGTTTTGGGATTATGCCCGTGTATGCCATCCTATAGTTTACAATTTTATCAAGGAAGGGGTTGCCATATATGACACGGGATTTTTCGAGCCAATCAAGCGTTTGCTCGAAATGGGTAGGATACCTGCTACACGCGAGGCAATAGAAAGTTATATGGAAGGTGCGCCAAAAAAACTGATGCGTGCCAAAACTGTTAAGTTGCTAATGCTGGCAGAGGATTGTTATTATGCCATGTTAAACAGTAGTCAAGCAGTTCTGATGTTTATGGGTCTTGAGCCTCCTGTTCCCAACAAGGCTTACGGAGATGTGAAACAGTTTTTGGTCGAGCCTGGCATACTTGAACCAGAATATGCAGAATGGCTCAAGGAGATTATAGAAGTAAGAAAAAAGATTGAGAGAAAAGAGCTGATGGATGTTGAGGGCAAGTTTGTTGATGAATGGATTGCCAAGGCAGAGAAGTTTGTGGATAAGATGTTTGGCTTGCTGAATGCGTTGGAGATAAGAAAGAGGGAGAAAATATTGGAGAGGACGCATGAGGTTATGATCAAAGCTGCTGTTACTGCGTTAAAGTCTTTGAATAAGATGCCTGGAAAAGATGATGAAATATCTTCCACATTCAAAAGAGAATTCATAGACACAAAACTAATCGAAGATTATTACTGGGATGTTTGGAAAAGGATAGAGGGTATGAAAAAGAAGGCTGCTGAAAAACAGATTCATGAAATTCCTGACAAGGATGTCAATGAAGCTAGGGAATATGTGAGAAAGCTGATAAGGGATTTGGCAAAGGTTCTGAAAGAAAAAGAAATTAGTGAAGAAAAGAAAGAATAAGATATGGAAGTTATAATTCTTGGTTCTAGTGCTTCTGGCATACCACAGATAGACTGCATGTCTTGCAATGCTTGCAGATCTGCAATTGAAAAAGGCGGTAAAGACAGAAGAACTATGCAATCCATAGCGATAAAAAATAAGGATGGTTTTACGCTTATAGATGCGGATCCTGATTTAAGGTTCCAATTCGAAAGAGAAAAAATAAGGCTGCAAGACATAACGGAAATATTCATAACGCATGTTCACGGCGACCATATCTTTGGTTTGTTCCAACTTTCTGTCGGTGCGGATTTGCATATACCTGTATATTCTAAAAAAGAAATCCTAGACCTGATTTTTAAGAAATCTTTCGATTATCTGGAGCAGTTTGGATTCGCCGAACCCATTCCAATAAAAAATGAGATAACTCTAAGAGGAATCACTTTTATTCCATTCGAAGTCCCGCACACCATTCCAATGGCAGGGCCCACTTTGGCATACAAAATAAAAGAAGGAGGAAAAACCTTAACTTATGTCCCAGACATAGCAGAGCTTACGCCAAAAATTCTAAACATGATTGACAATTCAGATGTGCTAATCTTTGACGGTGTTTTTTATAGCCGATCTGCAGCAATGCACATACCAATAATAAAATCTATCCCATTTTTAGAAAAATTGAATTTGGGCGAAGTATATTTTACCGAAATGAATCACTCAGAACCAACGCATGAAGAATTAGAAAAATTGGTCAAACCGTATGGCTACCATATAGCTTATGACGGATTGAAAATTAAATTATGAGAATTTTTTATGACAAAAAATAAGTTTACTCTTCTTTCACTTTCTTCTCTACTTCGTCTTCAATTCCAAGTTTCTCAATCAATTCTTTATATCTGTTTCTTATAGTCACTTCTGTAACGCCGACAATGTCAGCAACCTCTCTCTGCGTCCTCTTCTCTCCTACCAAAACGCATGCAACATATATTGATGCTGCTGCCACACCAGTAGGGCCTTTGCCACTTGTGATGTCATACTTCTTTGCCTTCTTCAGTATTTCAACAGACTTTGCCTGAACTCTATCGCTCAGGCCAAGCATCGAACAAAAACGAGGAACGTATGTTACCGGATCTGCAGGAAGAATTCTTATGTGCAATTCCCTTGCAATGTATCTATATGTTCTGCCAATCTCTCTTTTTTCTACACCGCTTGCCTCAGAAATCTCATCAAGCGTTCTTGGAGAACTGAATTCACGACCTACTGCATATGTTAAGGCAGCTATAACAGATTCAATCGATCTACCACGAACAAGCCCTTTGTTTACAGCCTCTTCATAATATCTTGCAATCCTTTCGTGTATCGGTCTTGGAAGATTCAAAAATGAAACTATTCTTTGCAGCTCGCTTAATGCAAAAGACAAATTCCTGTCCTTTGATTTTATCAATCGCTTGTGCCATTTGGTAAGCCTGTAATACTGTGCACGCTTTTTCGCTGGGACTTTGTACAGTTCACCTAAACCCTTTCCTATCTCCGTTGTCAGACCTTTGTCATGCTTCGTGAAGGTTAAAGGAGCACCACCACGAGCCCTCTTACTCATCTGCTCGCTGTCAAATGCTCTCCATTCCTGCCCTATATCAGTAATATCTTGTTTTAGAACCAAACCGCAACGAGGATTCGCACAAATCAATTCACCACGGGTAGAATCTTCGATAAACTCAACATTGCCGCATTCTGGGCATCTAGCCATTTGGCTTGTTGGCTTTTTTGGCATTTTTAATCACTTTTTGGTGAATAATTATTTTCACAATGCAATAAAGTAAATAAATACTATACCGTAAACTATTTAAATATATGCTTTTTGGGATTTAATAAATTGCCAATATGGGAGATAAAAAATTTTATTTTATTGTTTTCGAGCCTGTCATTACCCTCCAAAGCTTGGTTCCGCAGATAGGGCATGAGTCGGCATCAAAATATTCCAGGCAATTCCTGCAAAATTTTTTCCACGTCACAAGTTTTTTTATTTTTTCTCCAAAAACAGAGATGTATTCCAAACCAATCTTCTCAGCCACGTTCTGTATATTCCTATCATCAGAGACTATAGCAGAGCCATTCCCTTTTGCTAAAGCAAGAACTTTAATATCAGTTCTAGAAAGTTTGTCTATATCACCTGTAGTAGTTGCAACCTTTTTTATTTCCTCCACATCCTCATGGAGCGGATCCATAATTTTCATATTGCTCAACCCCTCAAGCTTCATAAGCGAGGCTTGATCTTTTGTTTCGATAATGACCTCTGGTGCTGTGCAAATCTCGCTGAATCTGCTAAAGTCATTCAGGTAAATCAATGCCGTGGTGTCCAATACAACTTTCATACTCTTTACTTTATCGTACAGTTTAAAAAGATTTATTTTATAGGAATACAATTAATCTAAAGGTGCTTTTTTGGTCAAGGAATTTCCCATTTCACCTCTTGAAAAGATCGCAAAAGAGGCTGGAAAAACAGTCGGAGCTGATCGCGTATCAGCTGAAGCCTCTCGCGAGCTGAGAAATGTGATGTTGGAGATTGCTGACAAGATTGCCGCAGATTCTGTGGCCGTTGCGCAACATGCTGGCAGGGTGACAGTGAAGAGGGAAGACATAATTCTTGCAACTAGAAGGAAATGATTGCATGGAAAAAACTAATACTGGAATAAAAAATCTAAAGCCAAACGGATTTGTGATGATTGACGACGCTCCTTGCAGGGTGGAGAAGGTGCATGTTAGTTCTAGCGGCAAACACGGACATTCGAAGGTGAGGGTTGATGCAATCGGTTTGCTGGATGATACAAGGCGAAGCATTATTAAGCCTGCTGACGATGTTGTTGATATCCCAATAGTTGTAAAGAAGAAGGCGCAGGTTTTGGCTGTGGTTGGAAAGAAGGCCCAGCTTATGGAGCTGTCAGACTATAGCAATTTTGAGCTGGACATACCTGAAGAAAGGAAAGATGATGTGAAGCAGGGAGAGGAAATAGATTATTACGAGGTATGCGACATCAAGACCCTCAAGCAGCTTAAATGATTTTTATCAATAGCTCATGCTAACGAGTTTGTTGCCGCATTGTGGGCATTGCTTCAGCTTGTTGCCAAAACTTTTGTTACATTTGTTGCAGTATTTCATAACATCAATACTGTTTTGTTAAAAAATATTAGTTGTCCTCTACTTTGAATCCATAATTTTTTAACAGCTGAAACTTTAGTGAACCAGAAATCTTCTGTTTCTTCTTCAATCTAACCCTTTTCGCTTTTTTCACTTGCGTAGCGTTAACGCTACCAAAGTTTTGCGTGTTTCTCAACTTCAATATTTTAAACTCATTTTCTTTCATTTTCACCATCTCTATAAATACGTCTGCTCAAGTTGAAAGAAAAAAATGTGCACTACCTTTTTTCGGATCAAACTATTTATCAAAGTCTAGCCATCTCAGGCTTTTGGTAACAGCGGGCTGAACTGCTCGCTCGAAAGCTTGCAGCGTACACCCCTGTCCCATCAAACTCGTATTCTACGAGGGCCTTTGTCGTTCATCCGATTATTGCTAACCAGACTTGCGAGTGGCTGTCTATTTTTCCGGACGGTTTCGAGCTTAGATGCTTTCAGCTCTTATCCGTGTATGGCTTAGCTGCCCGGCGATGCTATGAACAACCGGTAGACCAGAGGCCACGGAGGAACGTTCCTTTCGTACTTGTTCCTCCTTCCAGTCAGACAACCAGCACCTCTAGTAGATAGCGACCGAACTGTCTCACGACGTTCTGAACCCAGCTAGCGTCCCCCTTTAACCAGTGGGCACCTGTACCCTTGGCTGCTGCTGCACAGCCAGGAGGGGGGGAGCCGACAGCGACGCACCAACGCGCCGGGTCAATATACCCTTTGTTCAGAATCTTCTGAACGCTATCGAAATAATGTGGGAATGAAAACCAAATGTGGGCTTTCACCGGCCACGGGCCCATTATCCCCGAGGTAGCTTTTCTGATACGACCGAGCCCCATTAAGGAGCTACGATATATCGCTAACCCATGCTTTCGCAGCCGATTCTTTCGCTTTGCGAGAATCGGTCAATCCAGCTTTTGCGTTTACACTCTACTCGAGATTTCTTTGAGGCGATTGCAAATGATATCTCATCAGCTACCTCCAAAATCATATTGTATCATTCTGGAACGGTTTAATCATCGCCAATTGCAACCGTAACCTCGATGAGCTGAACTTTGGGCGCCCTTGATATCTTGTCAAGGGCGTACCGCCCCAGCCGAACTGCCCATCTGATGCTGTCCTATTTCTAGTTAGCAGCAAAGCAACGAAAGGGTAGTGTTACATTTTCCTCTCAGCTTTCGCCCAAAGGCTAAGCCTGATAACGAGTCCTACCTACGCTCTGCAACCGCAACTATGCAACAACATCAGACTGCAGTAAAGCTCTACGGGGTCTTCGTTTCCCACTAGAGGTCTCTGGCCTATTCACCAGAACAGCATTTTCGCTGAGTTCCAGCCTAGGACAGCGAGGAAGTCGTTAAGCCATTCATGCGGGCCGTCAATTAAACGGCAAGGGATTACGCTACTTTACGACTCTCAGAGTTAGAGCCGCCGTTTACTGGGGCTTAGACCTGTTGAACCAGGCTTTAACACACCAGTACTGGGCAGACATCAGAGACTGTACGAATCCTTTCGGAACAGCAGTCTCCTATGTTTTTGTTAAACAGTCGCTTCCTCCTTGTCACTGCGGCCTGCGATTCCTTGCGAAATAACAGGCATCCCTTCTTCCTAAGTTACGGGACTAGTTTGCCGATTTCCCTAGACTAGTTTGTCTCAACACACCTTCGCCTTCTCAGCGTCTCCACCTGTGTCGGTTCTCGGTACGAACTTGGAAGATTCGATAAGCTTCCTTTTCACGGGCTCCAGGAATTGGCCGAACTTAGCATACACCAAGCCCTATGCATTAACCTGCTGCTCCACGTTATGTGACTTCGCAGGCTTGAACACTTAGCTTGCGTCGACCTATCCCAAAGCGTCAGAAGCTTAACTTGCGTTGCCGCGTGTACTCCCAAGGTATCTGAATATTAACAGATTTTCCATTGATAGCTCCAGTAAAGGGCTACCTTAGGCTCGACTAACTGCCAGCTGACGAACATTGCTGGCAAACCCTTGGAGTTAAGGTGATTGTGATTCTTGCACAATTATGCTGCTACTCATGGCAGGATCTTCATTTCTGCGCGGTCCACTGTTGCTTACGCAGCAGCTTCTATCCACGCAGAACACCCCCCTACTCTTGCTTTCGCAATCCTGGGTCTCGGTAACTGACTTAGTCCCTTCCATTTTCAAGGCATAAACCCTCGGTAGGTAAGCTGTTTTGCGGCTAGATACACGATAATAATTTTTTCCTTTTTTCTGGATGTTGGATTTGGAATGTATCAAAGAATTTTTTATTAAATTCTTTTGAAATTCTAAGTACAAATCTCGGATGTATGCCATTTTTGTTTTCGTATTTACCTATCTCCCCGCATTTTATTTCGAAACTTTCTAAGATGTTTTTTACATCTTCTAACGGAAGGCATTTGTTGCCATTCCACGAGAGATAGAATTTTACTTGTTTATTCTGCAAGTCAACTCCACCTTCAGCATCCCAAAAACCTGCAATGTAATTTTGCAATATTTCTTTATTTTTACTTTCTTTTATTGTGTTTGGAGTTATCCAAGAAATTTGTACGCCGAGCGGATGTTGGAATTCGTCGTGTAAAATCTCGGCAATGTTTTTAGAATATATTCTTATATACGGTGTTCTGTTTTTGTATGAAACTATTTTGATTTCAATACCGAATACATCCTTTACTTTTTCTTGGATTATATTTAACCATTCTGCCGATTTGCTGTAGAATGTTATCGAATGGTGTTCTTTTCCAAGATGATCTTTGAATTTGCTCACAGAACCATCTCTGAGAGCACCTACCAAATATGCTAGGTTGTTGGTAAGCTGCATTGTACTTAATTATACATTTCTAAACTTAAAGATTTCATGTATCTAACTTACGCACTTTTTAACTGATGGCTGCTTCTGAGCCTACAGTCCTACTGTTTTAGGGTTTAAACTCTCTTCTTCGTTTAGTCAGTATTTAGAGACCTTAACCCAGGGCACGCTTGTTCGCGTTTCGGGTACCGAACTTAATCCAGTACCCTCACTCCGGCCTTCTACGGCGACAATATATTCTGAGTTTGACAGGAAAGCTGGATCTTTCGATCCTTGACTATCCAATCAGTATCTTTATCCTATTGCCTACCTCTGGCCAGGCTGTCCTGAGGGACATATAGAGGGGAACCAGCTATCACCGGCTTCGTTAGGCTTTTCACCACTAACCCTAGATCACCCGAGGGATTGGGTCTCACCATCGGTAACAGACTTCCATCCTTCTTTCGAAGGACTTCATCTTATCAGGGGTTAGATCAACCGGTTTCGGGTCTTATCCCAGTGATTTCCCGCCCTTTCAGACGGCGCGCCACGCTTGTACTACGCGCTTGTTGCTTTCGCTTAGGCTACTCTGCTTAAACAGATTAACCTCACCACTGAAATAAACTCCCTGCCCCGTTTTTCGGAACGGATAGCACGATCCTGTAAGCCACTCTTGGTAATCACTGCTTGCGCAGCTTTCCTTAGGAATGGCACCTTCCGGACCGTGCATGACTATGTCCATCTTGGTTTCAGATTCTTTTCACCCCGCTTTCGCGGTGTTTTTCAGCTTTTTCTCACGATACGTATTTCGCTATCGGTCTTCCTTAGTATTTAGGGTTAC
>Ga0315289_10002962_pt1 | contig 25849 bp, 19 predicted proteins | sample YL17G11_40_MG_FD_203452 | JGI IMG/M metagenome (GOLD analysis project Ga0315289, IMG submission 203452) | Sediment microbial communities from Yellowstone Lake, YNP, Wyoming, USA - YL17G11_40 | ecosystem: Environmental > Aquatic > Freshwater > Lake > Sediment | place: USA: Wyoming | collected...
CGGCGGCGATGCGCTCGGCCGCCTCCTTGACGTTGCGGATCCCCTGGTCAGTGAAGCGAACCAGCGACACGTACGTAGCCATCAGGTACCTCCTTCTTCAACCTCTTAGACGGTCATGACAGCCCCATCCTACTCGCAGCGGCGAGTGTTGGCAAGAAGAGGGCTACGGCCACCACGAACCGCACGATGGGAACATGGTGTGCGGTCGTTCGGCCGCGCTACCTGAGCCACCGCCTCCTGGCGTACCACGGGCTTACGGTGATCACGAGGCTTGCTCCTACGCGCACTGTTGGTTTATCTTGCCGTTGTACTTGAACACGTCCGCCATAGTGATCCAGTTGTCCATGTTGAGGTCCAGGCGCTTCAACCAGTTCGGGCTGGGCGGCGGCCCGCCGGTCTCGTTGATGCGCCCCGCATACTTGTAGACGTCGGCCATGGTGACATACGTGTCCATGTTGATGTCCAGCGGCCAGGCGTCGCCGCCGGGCCCGGGCGGATTGTTGGGGCAGTTGTCCAGCCCGACAGTGTCCAGGTAGATCTCAACGTCATCGCCGAACCCATCGTTGTCGTCATCGTCATCGCACGCATCGCCCAGCGAGTCGCCTGCCACCGACGCGCCGGCCGCCTCGAGGTTCGCGTCGGTGTTGGTCTGGTCAAGGTTGGCAACCGACGGACAGCTGTCGCAGGCGTCGCCCAGAGGGTCACCTGGCGGGTCAGTCGTGAGGTCTGTGTTGGTCTGCCCTGGGTTTGCCGCCGTACGACAGTTGTCCGCTCCGTCCAGAACGTCATCACCGTCGCAGTCATTGTCACCGCTGCACACCTCAAGTGACCCCCCTGATGGAATGGGCTGATCTTCAACGAGCACGGAGCCCGAGCTACTTGGAGAATTGCTCACCAAGAAGACGTTGGGAGATGTCTCTTCTACGGTTGCCACGGCCCCCGTGGAGAGGAAAGCCTGTATTGAGCCGAACTCTGCGCTTACCGGTCCAGAGACAACCTCAATTGTCACGCTACCGCAGGTGACGACGATGTCGCCGCCGCTGGTCAAGCTGAGAGTGGCGATGTCGCATACGCTGACGGTCGCCGGGCCGCCGCTGCCCCCTGCCACGATCCTCACGCCGCCAGGACTGGACTTATCGCTCACCTCGACGCTCAGACCACCCGTGCTCAAGATCTCCCCGAAGGTGGTCCCGTCACTGAAAGCGGTGGAGACTGCCAGGGGACTCAAGTCGACCTCGTCGGCCAGCCCATCGTTGTCGTCGTCGGGGTCGTAGAGGTCGACCACTGTGTCGCCGTCGGAGTCGAGGAGGACGCTAACCGACAGGTTGAGGGACCTCAGGTTGTTCTGCCTGGCCGCTGCCCCCGTGTCCTCCATGACCGGCGGCAGCACCCACACGATCCTGGCGCCGTTGATCTCCTGCCAGGTGCCGAGGACGTTGCAGATGATGACCTCCGTCCGCTCGATGTCCACGGTGGCACCGGCGGTCAGCAGCTCAACCGGGAACCAGTCCACGCTGATCACGTCGCCGTTGGGCTGCATCATCCTCCCGGTATACTCGTCTTGGCTGGCCCTGCCGACAGGGATCCAGCCGGAGGCGCAGTTGTAGGTCACGAGGTCAGGCTGGCCGTTGCCGTCCACGTCCGCAAGCTGCTGCGGGGAGCAGTCGGAGAGGGCGTCAGCGTCGCCGAAGGGCGGCTGGCTGTCCGACTCGGGCGGACCGCAGGCGCCGCCGGTGGTGTCGCACGTCCCGTCGAGGTCGTTGTCGATGCCGTCGAAGCAGGTCCAGGGCGTCCTGGCGTGCTCGATCGTGCTGTCCATGTCAGAGGGGATCGACCCGTACAGGGCCTCGTAGGCGTCCGGCACCTTGTCGCCGTCGGAGTCATAGCACTTGGGGTCGGCATTGTCAATGAGAGGGAATGGGGGACCGTCGTTGTCCACGCAGTCCTGGCAGGTATCAGCAATGCCGTCGGAAACACCCGGCGCCACGTTGACGCAACTAACCCAGGTGTTGCTGTCGAGCGTCGGCGCCGCCTCGGGCGTGCTGCCGGAGCTCGCCGGGTCGGACCACAGCCAGGACTCCACGAAGTTCACCCAGCCGTCGCCGTCCGAGTCGCAGCCGGGCAGCGCCGGGTTGGCCGCGCACTCCGCCGGCGTGTTCTTGATGGAGAACGACGTCTGGAAGAAGACGGCGCTGACGGTGGCCGGTCCGTAGTTGCCGTTGGTGATCGATGACCGGACGTCCACGCGGTTGGGCGCGGTAGGGGCGGTGGTGATCTGGTTCACCTGGCCGCCCCCCTGCCACTTGGTGACCGAGCCCACCGAGGGGTCAGTGTCCGGACAGCCGTCGCCGTCATCAATGCCGTCCATGTCCTCGGCGACGGTGGGGCAGTTGTCGCAGGCGTCGCCCCAGCCATCGGCGTCGGTGTCGGTCTGCTCGGGGTTCCAGACCAGGTCCGGGCCCGGCCCGCCGCAGTTGTCGCTGGCGTCAGGTACGCCGTCCAGGTCGATGTCCCCGATGTAGCTGGCGTCGGCGGGGTTGCAGCCCAGCGCCTGGTTGTCGGTGTCCACCGTGGTGTCGCCGTCGTTGTCCACGTTGTCATTGCAGCTCTGGGGGGGCTTGGCACTCGGCTGGGCGGCGGGGGCGTTGATCGTGGTGGTGTCTATGACCAGGCTCTCGGGCACCCCGATCACCGGGCAGCCGTCGTTGACGTAGGGAGGAGCGGGAGCGGTGGTGGTCTCTCGCGCGTCAGGGGTGGGCGTGTCGTCGCTTATGTTGTTGGCACACTCCGCGCCCACCTCGGCATAGCTCCCCTTCATCACGCAGCCGTCGTTGACGAGGGTGTCGGCGTCGTCGTCAGTGACGATCACAGGGCAGCCGTCGTTGACGTCGGTGTCGCCGTCGTCGTCCACCGCGTCGTTGCAGGCCGTCTCCGCGGCGCCTTTGGCCGGGCAGCCGTCGTTGACGTAGCTGTCGCTATCATCATCGGTGTCGTTGGCGCAGCCGGGGTTCTCGGCGGTGTTCACGGCCGGGCAGCCGTCGTTGACCCTAGTGTCGGCGTCGTCGTCCACTGCGTCTAGGGGGCCGCAGACCGTCTCCGCGGCGTCTTTGGCCGGGCAGCCGTCGTTGACGTAGGCGTCGGCGTCGTCATCGTCGGCGTCGGCGCAGGCGGGGTCCTCAGCGTCAATGCACTGAGCGCCGGTCTCGGGGCCGTCGTTCGGGTTGGAGCCGAGCTGATTCTCCAGGGCGTCGCAGTAGCCGTCGCCGTCAGTGTCCGTCGCACCGATGCACACCGCAGACCAGGGCATGGCGTGGTAGTAGAGGCCGGTGCCCGGGTTCGTGCCCCAGGCAGTCGGGTCTGCCTTGTCCATAGAGGGTATGCAGTCGGGGTCGTTGCCGTCGACCACGGTGTCGCCGCCGTTGTCGATGCCGTCGGCGCAGCTACAAGGGGTGACCGCCCCATCCTCGACGCCGTCGCAGTCGCTGTCGTCGCAGGAGTCGCCAATCGAGTCAGGACCGGGCCCCAGGTCGGCGTTCAGCACCCTTGGGTCCTCGTCGGACTGGTTGTCCCAGATCGGGTTGTTGGTGGCGTTACAGGCCGGGGTCTTGCAGCCGTTGGCCACCAGCGGGCAGTTGTCCTGGCGGTTGTTGTAGTAGTCGGCGTCCTGGTCTGTGTTGGCCGTGGTCGGAGCGGGGTCGCAGCTGTTGGGCAGGCCGTCGCAGTCTTGGTCGCCCGGGCCCGGAACCGTGCACGCTGCCCGCGGGTCCCAGAGCGGGTCGAGCGTGTAGGGGCAGGGGTCCATAGCGTTGTCGATGCCGTCATTGTCGGCGTCGCGTTGGCTCTGGCTGTAGTTGCGGGACATGTGCGTGCCCGTGCCCAGAACGCCGGTGTTGGCCGCCGGGTTTCTCTGGGCGGTGTAGCCACTCTCGTTGGGGTTGCCGTCGCCGTCGTCGTCGAGAGCGTTGTTGCACTGGGCGTCGGTCTCGCTCGTCGTGCCCACTTGGGGGCAGCCGTCGTTGATCTTGCCGTCGGAGTCGTTGTCGATGTAGTCGCTGCAGGCCGTCTCCGCGGCGTCCACCGCCGGGCAGCCGTCGTTCACCCAGCCCGTCGCCAGATTGTCCGTCGTCGTCCCGTAGAGGGTGGTGGTGAACTCCGTGGGCGTGCAGACATCGCTGATGGCCCAAGGCACCGGATCCGCGCTCGGGTTATTCAGGACCATAAGTGTGGGGAAGCCCAGCTCAGGGCCCATCTGGGCGTAGACACCGCCGAGCTCAGTCAGGCCGCCAGGGTTGAAGACGAGCAGTTGGATGAGCACGTTGCTGCCGGCCACCAGGGTGTGGCCGGCGTAGCGCGCCCGCGGCTGCAAGGGCAGCAGGGGGCCAGCCCCGTCCGGGTCGAACATCTCATTCAGGAAGTAGGGGTAGTACTCCAGGTAGTCCGGGAGCTGAAGGTTCGAAGCTATTTCAGCCTTGGCGCCCCGCTGGGCGCAGCCGTCGTTGACGTAGGTGTCGGCGTCATCGTCGAGCGGCAGCGTCTCGTTGGACCCGCAGTCTGCCTCCGCCACGCCCTCGACGGGGCAGCCGTCGTTGATCCAAGTGCCGGCCGGCGTCCCGTCGTCACTCGCGTCGTCGTCGACGTCGTTGGAGCACTGGTATCTGTACGGAACGGGCCACAGGTCTTGGTTCCTAAACACCCAGCTCATGGCGGCTTCGTCGAGGACGTTACTGGTGTCCACGATAGCGTTGTACAGGTTGAAAAGTGGAGACACGCTGGTGTAGCATGCCCCATTGAACAAGCCGAGCGTACTAAGGCTATAAAGTCGGCCCATGCCTGCCCCGATGGGGATCGAGCCGCCGTTTGCCAGCCACCAATCGACGGGGATGAAAGTGTGCGTCATGAGGGTGGGTGACCAGGAATCTTCGTAGCTGTAGTCGGGGGCGGGAATGGTGAAGACCCGGGTACTGTCCGAGATGGCACCCGCTGCGGGGTTGGCCACCGAGTGCTTGTACTGGGGCCTGTAGTCCCCAGCCCCGGTGCCGCTCGAGGCGAATACCGCGAGGGCTAACGCTAGTAGAGCGAAGACGGTGAGCGTAACAAAATGCCTGCCAGCCATGTGGCACCTCCCGTTCCGAATAGCGGCTTTGTCGTGTGACGCGCGGCCTTCTAGCACCACATATCCCACCTGCCGCCCGCCGGCTGGGCGCCAGGCCTTGTGCGTTTCCATTATGGAAACACCTTGTATGTACACCGCGGCGCTAACTTTGTCAACAGGTGCTCTATTGCTGCGGTAAGGATCGTTTCAGAATATCTGCCGAAATGGCAATAGCTCAACCAGCAAAGGAAAGCGGGGCGGCTAGCAAAGGGAGAAGTCTGCCCCTAACCCCATCGGCTACCACGATGAAGTCTTAGTGTGCGTCCGCGTGGCAGTTCAAGGCCGCCCAGCTTGGCGACCTGCTGCAGGACTCGGGTTTTTCCCAGCCAGCGCGCCCGGTTCACATTGCGGTTCACCCTGCGGCGGGGTCGGGAGGCCGAGGGCTGGAAGTCGATCCTGGTCCTAGCGGCTGAGCTTTCTTCTCAGCCCTCCCAGAAAACGGCCCCAAGACTCCTCCGCGGATGCGGCGCGGGCCAGGTCGTGGACCCTCTCCGCGATGATTTCGCGGACTCGGGCTTCTTCGCCGGCGTCCAGCCAGAAGCCGTGGTCGTCGCAAGTGTCCAGCTCTAGGTTGTAGGCCCGGTAGTCGAAGGCTGTCATTTCTTTGCCACACACCGGGCAGTGGAGCTCGCTAGGCCGCTCTGCGTAACGGATAGTGGCGCGACGCTCCTCCGGCGTCGAAGGGGCTGTGGCCTCAAGCTGGTCTAGCTCGTCATGATCGAGCCACCGGCCGTCACAGGACGGGCAGCGGTCCACCTCGATGCCGTGGTACTCCTGCTCAGCGACGAGATCGGCATGGCAACGGGGACACTTCATCGCGCTTCCCTCCAAGACGAGAAGGATACGAGTCCAGGATAGCACAGGATGAGGCATGACCGCAGAGTGCGGGCGCATCCCTCAACTAAGATTGTGGAGGAGGCGGAAGAGCTCCTGCGGGATTCGGCGTCCTCGCTCCCGAATGACTCGCCCGGACAATGGGGACAAACCCAGCTCCCCGCTTGTACACCATCGGCACATGGTGTCACGTGTCTTGATGCAGCCAGCGCTGCCTAAGCCACGCAACCCGCTCCTCATTGTCCTCGGCGAAGCCGCCATGGCTAGGCCTGAGCGATGCGAACCAGTACAAAGAAGACCGTCGTTTCATCACCAGAGAGAGGCGGGTTGACAGGGGAGCGTACACTGGTTTCGCCGGGAGCAGACACACACTGTCCATCTGGGCGTCGGCAAGTTGAAATGGGGGTCTCGGGTCATGAGACGCACGCATCGCATCTGCATCGCAGCGATCGCCATCGGTGTTGCGGTAACCTTCGCAGCGTGCAGCGGCGGGAGCAAGACGCCGACGCCGACCGCGGCACTGCCGTCACCGACGTCCGCGCTCGGGACGGCAACCGTCGTCGCGGCCACGGGCACGTCCTCACCGGCCGCGACCGGAACCGCCGCTGCGGCGCCGACGCCATCCGCGTCGGCCGTCGACCCTTGCACGCTCCTCACGTCGCTCGAGGGACGGCCGCTCGCGCCGGGCCCGTCGTTCGCCCTCGATGCGAACACGAAGTGGCAGCTCTGCGTCGGCGGCGTGGCGGCGGGCAGCGGTGAGAAATACCTCTTCCACACCACCAACGGCGGCGCGGTGTGGACGCTGATCAGCCGCACGACGCTCGGCAACCCCGCACCGGAGGCCGGCGTCGGCGACCTGCCGAATGGCAACGGGGTGGTGCAGATCCTGTTTCTCGACGCGACGCACGGTTGGATGGGCTTGAACAGCCCCGGCGTCAACCTGTTCCGCTCGCAGGACGGCGGCGTGATGTGGGCGGAGGTCGAGGTGATCCCGCCGGCCGTGCCCGTCACGTCGATCAACTTCACCGACGCGATGCACGGCACGGTCGTCACACCGAAGGGCCCGTGGACGACGTCGGACGGCGGCGTCACGTGGACGCACTAGGCGCGGGCATTGGCACTGTACCGTCACGTGTCTTGACGGAGCCAGCGCTGCCGCAGGAACTCGACCCGCTCCTCATCCGGCTCCGTGAGTTCGACCTCGACGTCGACGAAACTCAGCAGGGGGTGAAGCTCGACGAGGTCCTGGCGGGTCTTGTCCAGGACTTCTCGCACCGCGGGCACGAGGGGATCTTCGCCGTCGAACTCCTCCGCCACCTCGGCCAGCACAGCCTCCACGGCCCGCAGCTCCTGCCAGCACCAGGGCACGCCTTCCCGCAGGCTCTCCCGGAGGGCGGCCATCGCCTCGTCCCAGCGCTCCTGCCGCTCCGTGACACGGCGTCCGAGCTTCTCTTCCAGAAACGCCAGCAGCGGGCTGGTGGGCGACCTGGAGACGGCCTCTTGGGCGTCGAGGCGCCCCTTTTCTTCAGGCGGTCCACCCGTTCCGCCTGGTCATCGGGCAGGACATCGTAGCCGTTGCCCCAGTCCGGAGACACAGGCACCGGCTCGCCCAGCCAGTCGTAGCTGGTGGCTACGGTGACGCCGGAAGGCTACGGCAAGTGGGAGTACATCAGCGACGTAGTCTCCTTCAGGGACTAGGCGGGCGGCCCGTCGGTCTCCCCCGTCCGGCCGCCTTCAGCCCCTCGCTATGAGTGCAGCCCCCAAAGCGCCCACGATCTGTGGCCGGTCCGGCACCGTCAATTCGACACTCAGTTTGCCGCCGAGCAACTGCCTCAGGCACGGGTTGAGAGCGCCACCGCCGGCAAATACCACCCGCTCCCTGGGGCCAACCCTCCGCGCCAGGGCGGCTATGCGCCCCACGATTGCCTCATGCAGACCGAGCGCTATGGCCTGACTGTCTGCCCCCCGAGCGATCAGTGAGACCACCTCCGATTCAGCGAAGACGGTACACAAGCTGTTGATGCGCACCACTTCTTTGGCACCCAGCGCATGGTCGCCCAGTTCGCCTATCTCCAGCTCCAGAACCCTCGCCATCACCTCGAGGAACCTCCCCGTCCCGGCAGCGCAGCGGTCGTTCATCTCGAACTTCCGCACCTCCCCACTGTCGGAGAGCAGGGTAACTTGGCAGTCCTGACCGCCAACGTCGATGACCGTGCGGCAGTCCGGGTAGAGGTGCCTGGCCCCCACAGCGTACGCCGTGATCTCAGAGATGGCATCGGCGGCGAAGGCGGGTGCGGCCAGATGGCGGCCATACCCGGTGGCCACCAGCCGCCGGTAGGTCTTACCCTTCAGGAGGCGACTACAACGCTGTAGCGGGTTAGGCCCCGCGTCGACAACGACCCACCCCTCCGGCCTCTCGTCCAGTTCCACCAGGGCGATGGTGCGGGAACCGATGTCCAGCCCGGCGTAGGTCATCGCCGGATCATCTCCAGAAAGGCATCAACCCTGGTCTTCAATTGGCCCACGTCCTCATCGCTGTAGTCAGTCTCGATACGCAATAGAGAGATGTTCTCTCTGGCCAGCCTCCTCTCCACCTTCACCGCTTCGTTGGCGTAGGTGTGACAGAACTGGAGAGTGTAGTGCACCACCCCGTCCGCCGCCCAGCCGCTGGCCAGCTCCAGCACGTCTTCCACCCGCTCATCGTTCGGCGTGAAGCAGGCGCAGTGAGTCTCCAACTGGCGGTCGGCTATAGCCCTGAGTTGACTTTCCAGCGTGCCATCGCTCTTGCCTGTCAGGTTGCCGAAGTAGCGGGTGCCGACGCACGATTCCTCCCCAACCACAACCGCCCCGCTGTCCTCGATGACGGAGTGCAGCTTCCAGTTGGGTATCGCCATTGGGCAGCCGCTGAGCAGAACGCGCGGGGCATCGGCTGGGAACGGCCCTTCGCCCCTGGCGATTCGCCCTTCCAACTCATCACACAAGGCGTTTACCTTCTCCGTGAAGCGAGCCGCGTCATCGTAGAAGGCGATCTGGGTCACCAGCAAAGCGTCCAGGCCGGAGATGGGAACCGGACGGGCCTTGCGAGCGTTGTGGAGGCGCTGCAGAGCGCGACGCTTGCCATCGACCAGGCTTGTGGCCTCTGCCAGCCTGTCCGCAGTGATGGTCACCCCTGTCTCTTGCTCGAGCTTTCCCTTCAGGCCCCGCAGCTCCTCCAGGAAAAGCTCGCGCCCCAGCGGCGTCTTCTTCTGGGGCACTTCCATAACGTAAGTGGGGTGATATTCGCCCAGGAGCTCGTACATCTTCTTCTTGCCGTCGCAGGTGGTCTCCCCTACAACGAAGTCGCTGGCCTGCAAATAGGGGCAGGTACGGCCAAGCTTGAAGCCAAACGAGGACTTGATCAGCGCGCAGGTGTTGCGGGGCAGCACCTCCTCGGCGTCGGGCACGGAGAACTGCGTCCCCGCGCAGAGCCCCACCGGTATCGCCCCGGCGGCTATGATCATGTCCGCAGGCACAAACACGCAGTATAGCCCGACGACTTTGCCCCCATTTGACCTGTGGTCCATCAGCTCCTGTACCCTCAGCCCGTGGATCTCCCCGATGACGAAATCGAAGTAGTCCATGGCCTCGGGCCGACCCTTCTGGCTCAGAAAGGTGCTTCCGTACATGCTGGAAAGCGCCTGCATCAGGGCATCGTGCTTCTCCATGTCCAGACCCAGCTCCGCCCACATTCCTCGATAGTCGCTCATTGCTGATTCCTCCTCCTTGCGCTCGACAGGTGAACGGGCGCCATCGTCCGCTCGCGGGGATGTCCAGTGTTCGATGCCCACGCCAAGCGTCTGATGCGCCTACTATGCGGCGATGGGCGGGGCCTCGAGCGAGCCTCAGGCCGTCGCTCTACTGCGGCGCGCCTGGTTCTGAAGAGGTTGCGTCTTTGGAGACGAGGCGATAGCTAGGCCACGACGGGAAGAGAGGCTACTCGAGCAAATGACTGACGCAGCACCTGCGTCAGGCCCCCCGGGCGCTCAGCGCCGCCTCAGACGAGGCGTTGTCGCGGGACCGTCGTCATCGCTCTCACCTCCTTCCCTCCTGCCTAAAGCTACCCGCTCAAATGCGGGGTGCTATTGAAAAGATTATCAGCGCCGTCAGCGCTTCGATCAAGATTCGCGCTGCAGCAATCTCGCGGCTTCTTCCAGGTCGGCCTGGGTGTTGATGTTGAAGAAGCTCAGGTGGCGGGGGTCGATGCGGTCGATCGTTTCTTCGTCCACGTAGCGCACTCGCACCGCCTCGAACAGCGGCGCGATCTTGAGCTCACCCGCCCGCAGCATCCGCTCCATGGGCGCGAGGCAGGCCTTGGAGTAGAGCGCGTGCAGGGGCTCGGGCTGACCGCCCAGGCACGGCACCACCGCGTCGACGTTGGCGCTTTCCCCTATCAGATGGAGCAGAAGCTCGCGGTTCAGGAAGGGCATGTCGCAGGCCACGACCAGGCTCCACGGCTCGGCGCAAGCCTCAAGTCCGGTGAAGATGCCCCCCAGCGACCCGCCGCCGGGGTAGCGATCGCTCACCACCCGCACCGAGGGCGGCAGGCGCAGGGCCGCCGCCTGCTCAGGCCGAGCCACCACCACCAGCACCTCGGTGGTCAGAGGCACGAGGCTGTCTATGACCCGCTCGACGAGGGTCTTGCCGCCGATGCGCTCCAGCGCCTTGTTCCTCTCCAGGCGCCGGCCCGCACCGCCAGCCAGGATGACGCCGCTCACTCGAATCGACTTGCTCATGTTATGGGATTCGCAGAAGCCGCCAGCGGCTCTCCCCGCCATCACTGAAGCAGGGGCGTTCCTGCGGCGGCCTAGACGTGTTGGGTCGGGGCTGGCGTGGACATGACTGGCTCCACCACCCACCTGCGCCCCACCACATCCGGGCCCACCAGCTCCCACAGGCCCAGCTCCCGCAGCTTTGCCTCCGGGATCAGGCCCTCGGCTGTCCACCCCCGCGCGCGATAGTAGGCGGCCACCATCAGGTCCAGCTCCGCCCTGGTCAGGCCTACCCCCTGGGCCACGCCGCTGGGCAGCTCGTCAGCCAAAATGCGCGCGGGAAGCGTATCGTCCTCGCGCCTCCATCCCTCCCGGATGTTGAAGGCCTTCTTGAGATTGACGACCCTCTCCCCCGCCTGACGCAGGGCTTCAGGTGTGAGGTCGAACCCGGTGACCAGATTGTAGATATCGGCCGTCTCGGCATAGATGTCGGCGAAGCAGCCACGAATGAACTTGCACAGAGCCAGGGAGTCGAGAACCGCCTCCTGGTCCTCTCCCTCGGCCACCAGGCGGCCGCGACTCTCCTCCGCCTTGAACCGATCCACCAGCTCCGCCACGTCCGCCTGATAGGCAGCCGAGCGGTTGTGGCAGGCCCCTCTCGTGGCGACCGCCAGCCCGAGAGCCAGGGTCTTGAGGCTCCTCGGCTCGTATCCTGGCATCTCCAGCCCCTTGACCTCCATCGCCCACTGGTCGGACCCTCGCCCGACCTGCGCAGCGGCCCGCCTGCATCCTTCCGCCAGCAGGTCGCCAACACCGTCTCTGCCAGCGATCTTCTCGATGGTTGGCAGGAGCGCCGCGCCGCTGCCGAACCTGAGGTCCAGCCCATCGGTCTCGCCGGGGCTGAGCAGGCCCCGTTCGAAGCACTCCATAGCCCAGGCAATCGTGCCGCCGGTGCTGATGCTGTCCAGGCCCAGCTCGTCGCAGAGAGCGGCAGCGCGGATGACGATGTTTGGATCATCGATGCCCAGGAGAGGGCCCAGAGCGAACAGCGTCTCGTACTCAAGCCTCCCGCTCGCCTCGGCTGAGCCGCCGTCAACGGTCCGATAAAGATGGGTGCAGCCGATGGTGCAGGAGGCGCAACTGGAGACGGCCGCGAGGTGTCGCTGCTGGAGCTGCCTCCCGCCTAGCCGCTCGGCTTGATCAAAGGTGGAGCACCGGAAGTTATGGCTTGGCAGGGCCGCCAGCCGCTGGAGGTGGAGCAGGTTCGCCGCTGTCCCGAGCTCGCGGTAGCTGGCGGTGGCCGGCCCGAGGCTGCGCTCCACCAGACGCTGGCCCATCACCTCCAACTCAGCCGGCCTGGCCACACCAACGTGCTTGTCCCCGGCCACGGCGATGGCCTTCAGCCGCTTCGCCCCCATGACCGCGCCGTTGCCGGTCCTGCCAGCATGCCGGCCGTCGTTGCTGACCGTGGCGTAGCGCACCAGGTTCTCGCCCGCCGGGCCGATGGCCGCCACCCGCAGGTGGCCGCCGAACTGGTGGCGGACTGCCTCCTCCGTCTCGCTCGCCCCTCTGCCCGCGAGGTGACCGGCGGGTAGGAACCGCACCTGCCCGTTCTCGATGACCAGGCAGGTCAGCTCCTCGGCGGCCCCCGTGACTATCAGGGCATCCGCCCCTGTTCGCTTGAGCTCTATCGCCAGGTAACTGCCGGAGAGGGAGTCGCCAATGAAGCCAGTCAAGGGCGACTTCGCCACGACCACATACTTGGCAGACGTTGTGACAGGGGTGTCCACCAGCGGGCTGGTGGCAAAGATGAGCGGGTTATCAGGCGACAGCGGCTCGCAGCCCGCTGGAGCGTGCTCGCATAGGAGACGAGTTGCCAGGCCCGCCCCGCCCAGGAAATCCCTCAGGGCTCGCTCCGGCAACTCCTGGAGCTCGTAGCTGCGAGACGAAAGGTCTACCAGCAGAACCTTGCCGTGATAGCCATAGAGCATTGCAGCCTCTCCACCCCTACCCTTGTCCATACCCGGCATCGAGCGCTGCCAGGTCCATGGCCGCGGTCAGGATGCGTTCCACCGGCAGCAATCGCTCGCCAGCAACCTGGCGTAGATCGACCGTCTTGAGGTAGCGGCGGCACTGTTCGCAAACACTGAGGCGATAGATCTGATCGTCGCTAGGGTAATAGGCCAGGCGGCGCGGGTCGTCGTTGCCGCAGAACGGGCAGCCTATTCGCTGAAACGCCCACTCGCTGTCACAGCGCGAGCAGAGGAGTCGCCGCTGCCCGCTCCCTCGTCCCAAGGCGGCCAGGTCCGGCTCGCCGCCGCAGATCGGGCAGCGGCCGCGATACCACATGCTGTCGTCAACCCAACGAGCAAGCGCCTGCGCTTCGGCTCGCAAGAAGGGGCGTAGGACGTTGTTGAAAATGAAGGCCAGGAGGTTGCCATCGAGCCCGGCTTCCTCTCCTTCGCGCACCCGACCCTCGTGAAGATACTCCAGGGCGAGGGCCTCGATCTGCTGTCGCTTATCGTCCAGCCAAGCATGAATCCTGGCCAAGCTATCGGTCAACTCCGGTCTGCGCTCGCCGACGATGCAGCCTATCTGGTCACAGAGCCCGGCCAGAGTCTGGCCATCCACCCCCAGAGACTCTGGCGAAAGCAGAGGATGCCCTTGCTCAAGCCGCGCACCGGCCTCCTCCCCGCTCAGGGCTGGGCCGTGCGGCGAAACCTGAGCGCGGGCCTGAGCCTCGAGCAATTCGCAGTGAAGTTCGATGGTGTCGGCTATCTCAGGCCGCTTGTCGGCCTGGCGGTGTAGCTCCTGCACGATCTGGGCGTAGCCAACCACGACAGCCCCCCACAACCCAGCTTCGCTCTTCCTCCCCGCCTTCGGATACCTGCCAGTGATGTGGCCCGCCTACTTCCGGGCCGGCTCAGGGGCGTGTTCGACGAACAGAGGCAGATAGCGCGCCACCAGGCCATAGGCGAGGACGCCCGCAGAGATTACGCTGATGGTGATAGCGAATTCCATCGGGTGCGGCCAATAGCGGACGGAGAAATCCGGCCTGCTGAGGTTGATCAGGCTTACGGCAAAGCGGCTGAAGACCACATCGCCGACAACCAGGAGGGCACTGAAAAGCAGCCAGGTGCTGCTTCGCCTCACGGCCGGCAGCGAGAACAACACGATGGGCAGGAGCACGAAGCCTATCATCTCCAGCCACCAGAGGCCGCTCGCCAGATTCCATTTTGTCAGCATGTCCAGCTCACCTGAGCCAGCCAGGTCCCCGATCTTGACCGCGGCATAGGCAGCCAAGACAAACGGGATCACCCGGGCCAAGCCACCAAGGAGGTCTAGCTCCAACCCTCGCCGGAACACCCTCGAACTGATGCTGGACTCCACGATCACCATGGCCGGGCCCACCGCTACCGCGGTCAGCCAGAACATCAGCGGCAATAATGGCGTGTACCAGATCTTGTTCAGTTGGTCGGGCAGGATGGTATACAGTGAACCCAGGGAAGACTGATGCAGCGTGGACAGCGTTGCCCCGGCGATGGCAAGCGGGATGATGAGGGCGTGAATGAGCCGGCGCGGCGCCTCCAGCCCAAAACGCTCGAACACCATTGGGCTGAACTCCAGGGCCAGCACGGCGGTGTATAGCATTACGCACCAGCCTACCTCGAACATGACCGAGTGGTAGTTCCAGAAGATTATGAGATACCAGATGCGCTCCGGACGGCCCAGGTCAACCATAAGAGCCACGATCACCATCAGGTAGCCCAGGAAACCGGTGAGAATAGCTGGCCGCAGGACCGGTCGGTACTGCTCCTGGCCAAAGAGATAGACGAACGAAGCCGTAACGAATCCGCCGGCTGCCAATGCCACGCCGCAAAGGAGGTCGAAGCTGATCCACAGCCCCCAGCCCGTGCTATCGTCCAGGTTGCTGATAGCCCCAATGCCGTATACGTAGCGGATCAATGCCACCACGGCTCCAATGGCCATCAGGCCTAGCAGCACGATGACAGCGGGCGGAATGGAAAGACGGCGGAGGGCGATTCCTCTGATCATGACGATATCTCCTTACCTACCTCAGCCTCTCTTCTTGCCCATCATCTCTTGGCGGCGTTTTACCACCCAGTAGATGCCGCTCAGGCCGACCAGCATGCCCACCAGAACCGTAGGCGTGGCCTTGGTCATGATGCCCTCGGTCTTCTCCTGGATTGGCTCCGGTCCAAGCTGCGGCATGCCCAGCTCTTCGAAGCGATGGGGGCCGATGTACAGGAGGGAGGTGCCTCCTGCCTCCTCCTTGCCGTAGACGTGATCCACGTATCTCTCCGGGTGCTCCCGAATCCTGGCCTCCGCCACGGCGATGAGATCGTCGCGCTCCCCGAACTCAAGCGCCCCCGTCGGGCAGGTGTGGACGCAGGCCGGCTTCAACCCCGCGCTCAGCCGATCGGAGCAGAAGCGGCACTTCTGGATCACCGCCCCTTCAAGCAAGCCCTTGTCCCACTGAAAGGTGGGAACATCGAAAGGACAGGCGATCATGCAGTAGCGACAGCCAATGCAGCGGTCTCCGTGATAGAGCACCGGGCCTTCGGCCGTCTTGTGCAGGGCGCCCACCGGACACGCCGATACGCAGGCGGGCTCCAAACAGTGCATGCAGGCCTTCCGGCGGAAGGCCCATCTCGCCCCACCGTCGCCGTCGTCAACCTCCCTGAACTCCATGACAAGCCAGGTGTTGGCCGAGACGCGCGGCGGGTTCTGGTAGCTGCCGGTATTGTGGGTTACCTCCGCTGGCAGGCCCCACCACTGCTTGCAGGCGACCTGACAGCCGCGGCAGCCGGTACACTTGAATGCGTCAAACAGTATCGCCACCTTAGCCATATCACTTACCATCCTTTGGCAAGGCAAACGCCAAGGCCGTCATTTCCCTAGGCCTTTCTCACATCCACCAGGAATGCCTTGTACTCTGGAATCATGGTGTTGGCATCGCCGACGTGCGCGGTCAGGTCGTTGGCGATGTCGCCGGTGGCCAGCCCCTTCCAGCCGTAGTGCCAGGGCATTCCCACCTGATGCACCTTCGTACCGTTGACCTGGAATGGCTGCCAGCGCTTGGTGACCACTGCCACCATCTGAATCTGCCCCCGTGCCGAGGTGACAACGACCTGATCACCGTTCTTGATGCCCTTCTCCTGGGCCAGCTCTTCGCCGATCTCGACGAACATGTCGGGCTGGCACTCGGCTAGCCAGGGGAGATTGCGGGACATCGGCCCGGTCTGCCATTGCTCGGCCAATCGATAGGTGGAGCAGATGATGGGGAATTGATCGGCTGTGCCCACCTTGTCGCCAATGTCCTTGTCGGCGTCGGTGTCCCACAGCTTGATCACCGGGTTGTTCTGCACGCTGGAGATCGGGTTCTTGATGGGCGACTCCAGCGGCTCGTAGTGCTCTGGCAGCGGCCCCTCGTTGAGCCCCTTGGGAGCGAACAGCCATCCCTTGCCGTCGGCCTTCATGATGAAGGGGTCGGTGCCAGCTTGAGCGTTCAGGCCGGTCTTGGCGGGGTCGGCCTTAGCGTCTGGCTTCTTGGTCAGCGGAAAGTCGGGCACGTCGTAGCCCGTCCATTTGCCGAGGATGGGATTGCCCTGGGCATCCTTCGTCCCCGAATCGGCAGTGGCGTCCCACCAGATGACCTTCTTGTTCTCCGCCCAGGGCGTCCCGTCCGGCTTCGCCGAGGCGCGGTTGTAGAGGACGCGCCGGTTGGCTGGCCAGGTGAAGCCCCAGTAGGGGTAGAAGCCGTAGCCACCGTCGTCCTTCTGCCCCCGCCGCTTCACTGCCGGCATGCTGACACCAGTGCCGTCATCGGCTGGAGCGAAGTAGCCGCTGAACAGCCAGTTGCCGCAGGCGATGGTCGTCGGATCGGCAGCCGAGGCGATGGTGGCGAAGCCAGGGATGACCTCGCCCGCCTTCACCAGCACCTTGCCGCTCGCATCCTTTACATCCGCCACGGCATAGCCATTGATCTCGCGGGCGACAAGCTCCACATCCACCTCATCCCCGTAGTCCCAGGCCAGGTCGAGGATGGGGCGATCCTTGGCATCGGTCGAATCCTTGTAGACGTTCTTGATGGCCTTGACCAACCGGTCGAGGATCCAGATGTCGGGCTTGGCCTCACCGGGCGTCGTTGCCACCTGGGGCCGCCACTGACTGCGGCGGCCGCTGGTGACGATGCTGCCCGCCTTCTCCAGGGCATCAGCCGCCGGCAGCAGGAACACCTCGGTCTTGATGTCACTGGGCTGGACACCGGGCCCTTTCCAGAACTGGGCCGTCTCGGTCTCGAACAGGTCCATGGCCACCAGCCAGTCCAGGTTCTCCAGCGCCTTCCGCTCGAAGCGGGCGTTAGGCCCACCCACGGCTGGGTTCTGGCCCATGCAGATCAAGCCCTTGATCTTGCCCGCGTACATCGCCTCAAACAGGCTGATCCAGGAATAGTTGCCGGTCGTCTTGGGAATGTAGTGATAGGCGTAGTCGTTGTCTTTGGTCACCGCGGCGCCGAACCAGGCCTTCATCAGGCTAGCGAAGAAGCGCGGCGCGTTGACCCAGTAGCTGGTCGCATCGAACTTGGCGTTGTAGGTGCTGAGGTCGGGGTGCTTGTCGGTGGGGCAACCCAGGTAGCCGGGAAGATCGCCAAACAAAAGGGCCATGTCGGTCGAACCCTGGACGTTGGACTCGCCCCGCAGAGCGTTGACGCCGCCACCCGGGATGCCGATGTTGCCCAGCAGAAGCTGGAGGAGCGCAGTGGACCGCACATTCTGCGTGCCCACTGTGTGCTGCGTCTGGCCCATGGCGTACATGATGGTGCCGGACTTGTCCGGGGCGCCGGTAGCGCAGAACAGTTGCGCCACTTGGAGGAACTTGTCTTTCGGCGTGCCGCACACCTGCTCGACCACCTCGGGCGTATAGCGAGCGTAGTGCTTCTTCAGGTGGGCGAAGACGCAGTTGGGGTCATCGAGGCTTGTAGCCTGCTTGACGACGGTCACTTCCTTCTGGGTCGTTACGTCCGCGCCGGTGACAGGATCCTTCTCCGTGACTGCGACCGTCTGCTTCTCGGTCTGATACTGCCACGACGTCGTGTCGTACGATCTCTTCCCGGCGTCATAGCCGGAGAAAAGGCCGTCGAGGTCGGCCGGGCCCTTGAAGCCCGGCTGGATCAGGGTAAGAGCGTTGGTGTAGTACTTGACGTACTCCTCGTTGTAGAGCTTGTTCTGCAGTGTGTAGTTGATCAGCCCACCCAAGAAGACGATGTCGGTGCCTGAGCGCAGGCGAGTGTACAGATCGGCGGTGGCGGCTGTGCGGGTGAACCGAGGGTCGACGACGATGAGTTTGGCATTGTTCTTGTCCCGCCCCTGGTTGACCCAAAGCATCGACGCTGGATGGTTCTCGGCAGGGTTGGCGCCAAGGACCAGGATACAGTCGGAGTTCTTGATGTCAGTCCAGTCATTGGTCATAGCACCGCGACCGTATGTGGGGCCGAGACCGGCCACCGAGGGCGAGTGTCATATGCGGGCCTGGTGCTCTAAATAGACGACCCCCAGAGATCGCATCAGTTTCGAGGCCAGATAGCAGTCCTCGCTGTTGTTGGCAGCGCCACCCAGCCAGGCCAGGCCCTCAGTGCGATTGACCGTCACGTCCTTCGCGTCGACCTTGACGGTAGTGACGAAGGTCTCATCGCGCACCTTCTTGATCCGCTGGGCGATCTCGGCCGCGGCCCACTCCCACGTCTTCTCCTCCCACTCCGCCGAGCCTGGGGCGCGGTACATCACTTTGTGCAGGCGCAGCGGGCTGTTGGAGAGCTGGCGGACGGCCACAGACTTGGGGTCGAGGGCGCCGCGGTTGGTGATGTGATCGGGGTCGCCCTCGGCGTTGGTGATATGCCCATTCTCGTCAGTGGCGATGACTAGACCACAGCCGCAGGAGCAGTAGGGGCAGATGGTATGCGACTCGCCAACCTTCTTGTGCAGAGGGGAATCGGCCAACGCCTTGGCGGCAGCCGAGCCGGTCGGCAGGAGGAGACCGGCGTTGGTCGCGGCGCAGAGCACAAGAAAATGTCTTCGGCTCAGCTTGGTCATGAAACTCGACCTCCTGGGCGGAAGCCCAAACAGACGAACGCTGTGTCAGCGGATGGCGGCCGCAAGACGTCTCCCCCTTCGATGAGCGACTGGCGACTAGAAGAAGACAGTCCTATCACTCTGCACTACCCAATCTACTAGGTCAAGCATGGAGGCGCTCTCCACCCCTTCCACCATTTCCTCCGCGCAAAGGCCTCGCTCCGCCGAGCAGACGCGGCAGGCCTTGACCGTCAGCCCTTCTTGCATCGCCGCCGCCAGTAGTTGCTCACAGTTGGGCATACCTGCCTCACCGACGGGCATCTCCGGCGGCTTCTGCCCCCTCTTGGCCGCAAACACAGCGTCTTCGAACAGAAACAGGTTCACCTGGTGGCCTTCGTGAAGAGCCACCAGCGAAAACCGGAGAGCGGTGTAGACTCGTTGTTTTCCATAGGGCGGGTCGCCCACCGCAACTGTAATGATTGCCACAGACGCCTTCCCTCTCCTCAGCCTCCACCGAACTCTCGATCCAGAACAGCCGCAAGCCGAGAGCCCCCTCGGCTAGTCTTCGCTGGATCATACCAAACACAGCCATTTGGCTCTAGCATGTGAATCTTAGCACAAAGTCCGCGTACAAAATACTACCAGAGTAGTAACAAATAATTACAATTAGCTGCGGCTGCTGCGAGCGGGGTCGCGCCACGCCAGAACCCGCGTGCCGACGCCCTTGTCAGTAGAGAATGTCTGCGCTAGTCTACAGCAGCAGAAAGGTGACATGGCTGGACGGCGCGGGAAGGAGGCCCCCAATGAACGAGAGCGATGTTTGCTTCATGTCGGCCGCAGACCTCATTGCATCCTACAAGGCGAAGGCCCTCAGCCCGGTGGAGGTGACGCAGGCGGTGCTGGCCCGCATCGACCGGCTCAACCCTGTGCTCAATGCCTTCGTCCTCGTAGACGGGGAAGGAGCCCTGGCCTCAGCGCGCGCCGCCGAGAAGGCCTACGCATCGGGATCGGCCGCGCCCCTGGCCGGCGTTCCGGTATCAATCAAGGACCTGACCGAAACGCGCGGCATGCGCACGACCAAGGGGTCAGTTGTGCTCAAGGACTGGGTTCCAGACTTCGATGCCGTCGTTGTGGAGCGGCTGCGCGATGCCGGCGTCTGCATCCTGGGCAAGACAAACGTCCCTGAGTTTGGCACGACGCTCACCACAAACAACCGCTTGTTTGGCCCCGCGCGCAACCCCTGGAATATCGAACGCACCACCGGCGGCTCCAGCGGCGGTGCTGCGGGGGCAGTGGCTGCCGGCCTCGGCCCCATCGGCCAGGGCAACGACGCCGCCGGCTCGATCCGCATCCCAGCGAACTTCTGCGGGGTGTTCGGCATCAAGCCAACTATGGGCCGCATCCCCAACAACACGAACACGGTGGGAATGCAGCTCTTCCTTCATGAGGGCCCGCTCACGCGCACAGTGGGCGACGCCGCCCTCTTCCTGACCGTCTGCTCTGGGCCTGACCCCCGCGACCCGTGGGCTATCGAGGAGAAGCCGCCAGACTTCCTGGGCACGCTGGACCAACCCGTTCGCGACCTGAGAATTGCCTGGAGCGCCAGCTTCGGCGGCCCGCCCACCGATCCTGCGGTGCTGGCAGCCTGCCAGGATGCGGCCGAGTGGCTGGCGAAGCGGGTCGGTAAGCGCGAGTTGGCCCAGGCCACGCCAGACCTCAGCGGCTTGGCAGAGTCATTCTGGACCGTGTTCATGACGGACGGCTACCTGTCTAACGCCGGACTGCTGGGGAACCGGCTCGACGACCTCTGCCGGCTGGCGCGGCAAGCCTACGAAAGGGCAAGGCAGCTAACGGCCACGGAATATGCCGCGGCCCTCGGCAAGATCGCCCGCGTTCGCTACAACATCCGACGCTTGTTCGAGGAGTACGAACTGCTGCTCACGCCCGTAACCTCGGAGCCTCCATTCAGGATCGATGACCCGGCCTGGGACATAGAGCATCAGATACCGCCGCTGGAGGTCGCCAAGTTCCTGTTCCCAACCCCGTTCGACGTGTCGGGTAATCCCGCGGCCTCCGTGCCGGTCGGATTCACCCCCGACGGTTTGCCCATCGGCCTCCACATCGTCGGCCGCTGGGGCGAGGACGACACGGTGCTGCGCGTCGCCCGTGAGCTGGAGCGCGAGAGGCCCTGGGCCCAGCGACGCCCGCCCGAGGCGTAGAGGCAATAGCACGGCCAGCGTGAAGAGCACGGGCCTGGCGTCCAGATCAAGGCCCAATGTGCTACCATTGCAGACGGGCTGAGAGAGGAGGTTGCCGCAGATGAAGCTCAAATGGTTGGGACACGCTTGCTTTCTCCTGACCTCTGAGAGCGGGCTGAGGATCATAACTGACCCCTATACCCCCGGCGTCTACGGATTGGAGTACGCACCGCCGGCGGAAACGGCCGACATCGTCACAGTGAGCCACGACCACGCCGACCACAACAACGTGGCGGCTGTGAAAGGCAATCCTCAGGTCGTGCGGGGGGTCGGTAGCCACGAGGCCAAGGGCATCCAGTTCAAGGGTATAGCCACCGCCCACGACCAGTCGTCGGGGAAAGAGCGAGGGGCGAACACGATATTCTGCTTCGCCCTGGACGGCATCAACGTGTGCCACCTGGGCGACGTGGGCCACGACCTGTCGGACCAAACAGTGGCCGCCATCGGCGATGTGGATGTACTAATGATCCCGGTAGGCGGCAACTTCACCATTGACGCCGCCCTCGCCAACCGGCTCTGCCAGAAGCTCGCACCGAAGGTGGTCATCCCTATGCACTTCAAGACCGCCAGGTGCCCAAGCTTCCCCGTCACTGGCGTGGACGACTTCACCCGCGGGCGCCCGCAGGTAAGGACTATCGACGGCAGCGAGGTAGAGCTGAAGAAGGGGCAGCTCCCCACCGCCACCGAGACGATAGTCCTGAGACCAGCGCTCTAAACGCCTGCCGGCCCTCGTCTACCTCACCCGGCTGACGCCGAACAGCGCTCTCGCCGAACGGGCGGCAAGAAAGCCGTGAGAGTCCGGAGCGGCGGAGTCCACCGCTTCCACATCCCCCTGGAAGTCCTCGACCCGAGTGACCCAAACCTCGTACAGACCTGATGAGCCCGGGCTGGTAGCGAAGGGGCAGAGCTGGACAGTGGCAGCTTCGCTGATGCTGGCGATGCCAACAGCGTGGCGCCCCTGCCCCGATACGCCCTCGATCACACCACCGACCACTCGAAACTGGCGGAACCTGACCTCATCGCTGGAAAGGAGAGCCTTGTCGGAAAAGGTGGTTACCTGGAAGAAGTAATCGCCGTCGGGCAGGCGTGGCACGCCTTCCTCCTGCCCCGCCACCAGGTAGGCACTGCACTTGTCTTCGAATATGACCGCCGCCGCTGTCTGGCCATTGTGAAGCGCCACCGAAACGCTGCCCGCGATGGCGACATACGGCAGGACTCCTCCCTCCTCGGCCGTGGAGCCACCACCGCGGCCGCCGAGGGTGAAGGCCAGCGTCAGGCCGACCGCCACAACGACGGCCGCGACAGCCCCGCCGAGCCACAGCCATCGCTGCCAGCCGGCTCTGTCGGGCCTCAGCGGTTCCCAAGACCAACTCCAGTCCCGTTCCAGCCCGCTCCTACGGCCTACCGGAATACGCCTCTTATCACCAAACCCCGGCATATCAATAAGCGCCCCAGTTTATAGACGCTCGGCAGCCGCCGATAGCTACTAGCCTCCTGCTCGCCGCCCCTTGTCAGGCGTCAACACTTGTGATAAACAACGAGCACCGGGCTTTGCAGGAAAGGAGCTGCGCCATGTTTCAGACAAGGATCACAAGACTCTTCAACATCAAGTATCCCGTTATCTGCGGAGGCCTGCACTGGGTCGGCCGGGCCGAGCTGATAGCAGCCGTGGCCAATGCCGGTGGCCTCGGCTTCATGGCAGCGGCCACCTTCCAGAATCTGGACGACCTGCGCGCCGAGATCCGCAAGGCCCGCGACCTGACCGACGGTCCCATCGGGCTCAACATCAACCTCTTCGCTGCCATCCGTCCACAGCCCATCGAGGCCTGGGTGGAGATCGCCTGCGAGGAGAAGATACCGGTGGTCGAGACGTCCGGTCGCAGCCCGGAGGCGATCGTGGCGCCGTTACACGCCGGCGGCGTCAAGATAATGCACAAGGTGCCCGGCGCCCGCTACGCCCGCACTGTCGAGCGGCTCGGGTGCGACGCTGTGTGCGTGGTGGGATACGAGTGCGGCGGTCAACCGGGCATGGACGAGGTGACCTCGCTGGTACTGGTGCCAGCGACCGTGGACGCGGTGAGCATACCCGTGGTAGCTGCCGGCGGCTTCGCCGATGGCCGCGGCCTGGTGGCCGCCCTGGCCCTGGGCGCCGAGGCCGTTCTCATGGGCACTCGCTTCATGGCCACCAAGGAATGCCGCGGCCACCCCGCCTGGAAAGAATGGATGGTCAACGCCACGGAGACAGACACCGCCTACATCCTGAAGTCCATCAACAACCCATCGCGCGTGGCCAAGAACGCCGTTGCGGCCAAGGTGATGGAGATGGAGGCGCGCGGAGCTACTCTGGAGGAGTTGCTGCCCATCATAGCCGGACTGGGGGGCGCTGTCTTCGACGACGGCAAGCTGGATTCTCAACTGGCCCGCGTCGGCCAGGCAGTCGGCCTCATCCACGATGTGCCTACAGTGAAGGAATTAATCGACCGAACGGTCGAGGAGGCGATTCAAGCCCGCGAGCGCCTGAACGCCGCGATCACCGGCGCCTAGCCCATGAAAGAGGACCTGAGCGGCTGACGGCGGCTCCTGCTCACGCTCGCTTCTCGTTCGCGATGCTCGCCAAACGCTCGCGGACGATCACAGCTTTTCGGCACGGGCCTCAGGAGGCCACCTTGCGGCCAATTCCGGCCAGGACCTCCTCGGCCTCGGCAGTTATCCGCTCCACAAGCTCCTTGACCGTGGGCAGATCATCGATGGCACCGATAACCTGGCCGGCGAACATGACGCCCTCTTCCTCATTGCCATCGTATATGGCCTTCTCCTGCCTCACAGCCCCACTTGCCATAGTCGCTAGCTGCAAAAGGTTGCGCCGTCCCTCGCCCCTCATCATCTTGAAGGCGCTAGCGGCAAACTGCCCCCAAGATTGCTTGAGCACTTGCTTTACCTTCAGCGCGTTGGGCACGGCTCTCAATGGCCCGAAGGACTCCCCCATCATCAGTTGTTCAGCCTTTTTGGTTTTCAGGGCTCTTCCAGGCATCCCATCAAAGGCACTGCTGTACAGCGTGTCTTGCTCCGTAGCCCGCAGGCAAAGCTGCTTGAAGCGCTCGTGGACGCCGCTCTCTTTGGTGAGGATAAACCGCGTGCCCATCGATATGCCATCGGCCCCCAGCGCCAGGGCCGCAGCAAGCCCCCTGCCGTCGCCAAAGCCGCCGGCCGCGATGATGGGGACATTCACCAGGCTGGCAACGATCGGTATTAAGACCAACGACGTGGCCTCAGCCCCATGTGCCGCTGCCTCGTGCCCGGTAACAAGGACGGCGTCACATCCCAATTCAGCCGCTCGAGCTGCATGCCGTGCTATCGCAACGGTGCCGACGACTTTGCCGCCGTAGGCGTGAACCTGATCGATAAACCAAGGTCTGCCCAGTGAATAGTTTATGAAGGGTACTTTCTCCTCTATGGATACCTGAATGTTCTCCTTAGCCCATCCCCCTAGAAGGTACTGGTTTATCATGAAGGGCTTATCCGTCAACTCCCTAACCTGTCTGATGCTCTTTCTTGCATCCTCGGGACTGTATTGAGCGAGTGCCAAGGTGCCCAATCCACCCGCGTTGCAGACCGCCGCCACCAGCTTAGGATCCGAGACCCAGTTCATCCCCGCGAGCATAATCGGGTGCTGTATCCCGAACATCTCGGTCATTCTTGTTTTCAGCATTTTGCCCCCCTGGACTACAACCAGTTTCAAAGATCGCTTTCCACCCCCGCCTGATGGTCATCAATAAGATAGCTCGACAAGAGGCAGGGCTGAAGCCCTGCAGCTACGACCCTAGCGCCTCCTCATTTCGTAGCTGCAGACCTTTAGGTCTGCCTGGGAAGGGCGACTAGGACTGTCGAGCTATTTAGTCAATGGCCATAAGCCTGGGGCATCGATGCCGCCCCGTCTACGGGGCAGTGCCGTCGGGATATTGAGATGCCTTCCGGACTTGCCAGGCCAGAGACGTCTTCGTCCCTTGCTTAGGCATCAGCCCCCAGAGCCTCGAACGCCTGGCGGGTATAGTCCTCAGGCCCCGCCCTCGTCGGCGATGCCCGCCAGGCGCTTGGCCAGTTTGATCTTCTCGGCCAGATTGGCCTGTCGGTACATAGCTATCTTCTGAGCCTGAGGCGAGCCAGCCCCATGCATGCACTCCACCAGCTGAGAGCAGCCTGTCATGCTCTCGATGAGACGGACGATCCGAATCCTGTCCTCGGCGGGGAATTCAGCGGCCCCCTGGAAGTACTTCCGGACGTACGGCCCCACCACGGGATGTCGCAGGTCCTTCTCCGAGGGCAGAGTGCCCAGGAGGCCACCCGCTATGTCGTGAGCCAGGCGGCCTATCTCATACATGAACCTGGTGGTGTTCAGCTTAACGGTGTTGGCCAGGAGGGGGTTCACATAGCAGATGCCGGAGGGCGTCATCTGCCCCTCGGAGGAGCAAGCCAGGGAGCAGTTGAAGAGAGTCTCAGTCAGGTGCACCATCTCCACCAGCTTGTCCCGAATATGGGCGGCATCTGCCACCCCATTCTGGCGGGCGATGAGAGCGGCCGCGCCGGTGAGCACATCGGCTAGCCCGCCCTTGCATGCCCCGTAGTTCTGGCGGTGGTAGGAGGAAAACGCCTCCACGAGCGGCAGGGCGAAGTCATACTCGCCGCACATGAACACCCTCTCCCAAGGCACGAAGACATTATCGAACACAATCAGCGCCTCGCCACCCACAGTGCCGAAACGAGGGT
>Ga0315289_10002963_pt1 | contig 25838 bp, 25 predicted proteins | sample YL17G11_40_MG_FD_203452 | JGI IMG/M metagenome (GOLD analysis project Ga0315289, IMG submission 203452) | Sediment microbial communities from Yellowstone Lake, YNP, Wyoming, USA - YL17G11_40 | ecosystem: Environmental > Aquatic > Freshwater > Lake > Sediment | place: USA: Wyoming | collected...
GCCGGAGCGATATGAACCAAGCCGGTGCCATCTTCAGCAGTAACAAAATCAGCGGAAATTACAAAATATGCCTTAGCCTCCGGCTTCATAAAATCAAAAATTGGCTCATATTCCATTCCTACAAGCTTAGAGCCTTTAAACTCTTTGATTATTTCATAACCAGTCGGCAAGACTTCCGAACGGGCTTTGGCTAAAATAAAATTTTCGCCATTTGATTTAACTTTGAAATAAGTTAATTCCGGATTAACTGCAATGGCAACATTAGATAGCAGAGTCCAAGGAGTTGTTGTCCAAACCAAAAAATAGTCATGTGAATTTTTAATTTTAAACTTAATATAAACAGCCGGCTCTTTGATGGTTTCGTAACCTTGCGCTACTTCGTGTGAAGAAAGAGAAGTGCCACAGCGCGGGCAATATGGAACCACCTTATAATCTTGGTAAAACAAACCTTTGTCCCAGATCTGTTTTATAATCCACCAGAGAGTTTCAATATAATTATTGTCATAGGTGACATAAGGGTGGTCCATATCCACCCAATAGGCCATTCTTTCCGTTAATTTTTCCCACTCAACCTTGTATTTCCGGGCGTTTTCTTTACATTTGGTGATAAATTTGCCAATGCCATAATTTTCAATATCCTGCTTGATTTTAAATCCCAATTCTTTTTCAACCTCCAATTCGACCGGAATTCCATGCGTATCCCAGCCAGCCTTTCTCAAAACTCTAAAGCCGACCATGGTTTTATAGCGACAAATTATATCTTTAACCGCCCTGGCCAAAACATGGTGGATACCAGGTAGGCCATTGGCAGTCGGCGGCCCCTCATAAAATACAAAATTCGGCGACTTCTCGCGCTGGTCAATGGATTTCTGGAAAATCTTGTTCTCTTTCCAAAAATTCAATATTTTTTCTTCAATTTCTTTGATGGAAAACATGATGGAATAGATATATATTACAAAAAATAATCCAAAAACACAAACTTAAAACTTGCCCTGCCGGCGAGATGTTTAACTAACACAAACGGCAGGAATTCAAGATTAACGATTAATGTTGATTATATTAATCGTGGCAATTAAAATAATGATTTCCAATAAAGGCGTGGCAAAAAGAAGAAAATAGCTTAAATCTCGAATTTTATCCCATAAAATTTTTACCAAAAACAAATGAAAAATAAAAAGTAAAATTGCCACCAGCCCCAAAACATATAAATTCCACCAGCTGCCAAATAAATCAATGCCGCCAATGGCTTTGTAATGAATGATATAGGGCCGGTCAGTCGGTCGGATATTGAAAGCCAAAAATCCCAGAATCACAACAATTACAGCTATTGTGATTGAAACAGACATTATCACCCACTGGCTTTGAAATAGTTTCCGCATAAGTTATGTAAATTTTAACGTTTTTTATCGATTTTTTCAATATAAAAGAAGAGGCGGTCGCCGAGGGGCGACCGCCGTGAAACGTTGAGAGGATTAAAAACCGTTGATGCGGTAGTAGTGATGGTTGCAGCAACCGTCACCTGTCTTTTGCGGACCTTTCCGGCCGCGCGGATTGGAGCATTCTGCAGTCTTCTTTCCTTTGGGTAAAGAGAGGCAATTGCCGCACATCCGCGGCTGATTCACCGGTCGGCCCTGAACAACCTTTTTCATGAAAAAACCTCCTCCTCTAGAAATTAAACGGAGTTTGAATAACTCCTTACCGTTATTAGTATAACAGCTCTATAATAAAAAATCAAGAAGGGGCAGTGGATAAAATAGCAGCCCCAACCAGAGTCGAACTGGTGTTTTCAGGATGAGAACCTGATGTCCTAACCACTAGACGATAGGGCCAAAATCTCTACCTCATTCTAATCTCTTCAATGATTTTTTCAAGTTTGATGGCGCGCGAGCCCTTTACCAATATTAAATCGCCGGCTTTAATTTCTCGCTCAATCATTTTTCTGGCAGCTTCGCTGGTGCCGAAAACTTGGATTTTTTTGTGGTCAAAACTGTTTTGACGAGCGCTCTCTGCGATAAATTTAGCTCGCGGCCCTATGCAAAAAAGATAATCGGCAACTTTTGCCGCCAGCTCGCCAACGGCCTGATGGGCTTCGGTGGAATATTTCCCAATCTCCAACATATCACCCAATACCACTATTCTCCTTTTGGCTGGCAAACTCCGCAGTGTTTCAAGAGCTGCTCGCATCGACAACGGAGAAGCATTATAGCTGTCGTCAAGAATCAGTGTATCTTTAACACCATTGATCAATTTCATCCGGCCATCAGGCGCTTCATAATCCAACAACGCCTCGCTGATTTTAATTAAATTGATGCCAAAAGCCAGGCCAACAGCCACAGCCGCAGCAGCTGCATAGGCCTGGGGCTTACCAAAAACATTATTTAATCGGACGGGCACTAAACTGCCGCCGTATTGCACCTTGAAGCTGATTCCGGCTGGCCGACCGGCTTCAATGCGATATTCCAAATTGTTCAAACCTAAATCCGCTCCTTCATTAAAACCGTAAGTTATAATATGGGCACGGGTCCGGCTTCGCAGATTATAAACTATTTCATCGTCATAATTTAAGATAGCGAAGCCGTTAGTCGGCAGAACTTCTATTAAATGGGCTTTTTCGCGGGCTACTGCTTCGGGGCTGCTGTAGAACTCAACATGAACCGGAATTTCGCCGATGGCAGTGATAACGCCAATCTGAGGCTTGGTAATCTCAGTTAAATACCGGATATCACCAGGCCGATCAGCTGCCATTTCCAGAATCAGAACTTCCGGATAATTTTTATCGCTGAAAATTAAACGTCCCAGGGATTTTATTATTATTTTAGGCCAGAAAAAAATTCCTTTAACTTCAGGATAGTTCCCCAAAACAGTCAGAGGTAATCCCAATTCATTGTTAAAATTACCAATGTTGCGGCGCACAGAACGCTCTTGTTTTAAAACGGCGTAAATCGCTTCTTTGGTTGAGGTTTTGCCAGCGCTGCCGGTGATACCGATGACGCCCGGCTGATATTTTTTCAATGTCAAAACAGCCAAAAGTTTTAAAATTTTTTTCAGTAAATTAAAGAGATGGGGGGATTTCATAATAGTTTAAAATAAATTCGGCTAATTCGCGGAACACCGGAATAACAGTGGCGCCGGCTAGCTTGCCTTTTTGAGGCTTGTCCATTTTTACTAAAATAATAAATCTGGGGTTTTCTGCCGGAGCAAAGCCGATAAAAGAATGAGTTGTGTCTTGGCCGTAGGTGCCGCTCGCATCCGCTACTTGAGCCGTGCCTGTTTTACCGGCCACTTGATATCCTTTAATGGCGGCGACTTGGTTTGTGTCCACGGCTTTCACGAGCATAATGCGCAGCAACCGGGCGTTTTCTTCGCTTAAGATACGGCCCCGTTCTTGTGGCGAAAATGCCTCTTCTTTATTATTGTCGGCATTAATCATTTTATCAATAATATACGGCTTCATCATTACCCCTTTGTTCGCGACAGCGGCAATGGCATCAAGCAGGCCCAAAGGAGTGACGGTAATACCTTGCCCAAAAGAAGCGGTGGCAAAATAGATGTCTTTAAATCCTTTCAGATTTTTAACATCGCCTTTGACCTCGCCGGGCAAATCAACGCCGGTTTTTTGGTTAATGCCGCTGTTTAAAACAAATTGATGAAATAAATCATGGCCCATTAATTTTTCCGCATAAACCGCGCCGGTATTTAAACTAAGTCCCAGAACTCCGGTCATTGTCTGCGTACCATGAGCTTTCAAATCCCAATTTCTGATTATTTCACCTCTAACTTCCACGCTGCCGCTGTCATAATATTCGGTTTGCGGCGTTAATTTTTTGTTTTCCAAGCCGGCTGCTATGGTAATCACTTTAAAAACCGAGCCTGGTTCATAGGTCAATTCCACCGCCGGATTGATAAAATTTTCAATGGGATATTTGGAATAATTATTAGGATCAAAATCAGGAAAATTCGCCAAGGCCAATAGCCGGCCGGTTTTCGGCTCCATCACAATGATGTTGCCAGAAGCAGCTCCCCAATCCTCAACGGCTTTCTGCAGCAAATCATCGGCCTTGCTTTGAATGTTGTAATCAATTGTTGACACTAAATCGAAGTTGTGACGGCTAAAAAGAATGTTTGACAGAGAAAGAAGGTCAAAAATATTTTTTGGCTGATTAGTGGCCGAGAGGTAACCATCGTAATATTGTTCTAACCCGTATTGTCCCCGCGAATCTTGTTCGTCATCCTTGACATAGCCTAAAACCTGCGCGGCTAAAGTTTGATAAGGATAAAAACGTCCGGTTACTTCGTCAACGTAGACGCCGTCCAATTTTAAATCTTTGATTTTTTGAGCCAAAACCGGGTCGATCTTCTTTTGAATTAAAGCAAAAAGGCTGTTTGATTGAGAAAATTTTCTCTCCAATTCGTCGGTCGGCGTCTGCAAAAGATTTGCGATGGCCTGGGCAGTGGCCGCCGGATCTTTTATTTCCTTTGGAACGGCATAAAGCCGCAAAAAATCCTTATTAATGGCAACTGGCATCAGCTGACGGTTTTTATCCTGAAAATATATTTTCCCTCGCAGATATTGCCAGTTGTTTTGCTTTGTTTGCACTTGAGAAGCGGCCTGAACAGAAAAAGCCCGATAGTTTAATACCTGGAGATTATAAAATCGGAGAATGATGGCAATGGTTAAAGAGAAAAAAACGAAAAAAATAAAATAAAACCGCCAGTTCTCTAAGAAGTTTTTTATTTTTCTATTCGCTCGCCGCATTATTGCCTTTGTTGAAGCCGACAGAATTAACGGATTTCTGATTGGCAAAATAATTGGGACGGCTTTCTTTGACAAGTTTGGTATTCGCCAAAACTTTATCCAAATTAGTTGGGTTGCTTAAATAACTCAATTGCGTTGTTAAATCGGCGTTCTTTCCTTCCAGCGTCTGTATTTTTTCTTCGGCTTTCTGGATATCTAAGCGGCTATCTGTTATTTGAACCATCCAAAAAATGTAAAATATTATGCCACTAATAATTGCAGCGAGAGCAAAAAGGCTTAACAAGGAAGTGATTTTAGCCGCTGCCGTATTGACGCGTCTATTTTTCTGCCAGCTTATTTTGTTGGTATAAACATTAAAACGATTGGCTTGATAGCTTAAAACTGTCATATTAAAGTTTTCGGGCAGCTCGCAATTTAGCAGAGCGAGCCCTCGGATTGTTGAAAATCTCGACTTTGGCCGGCCTAACCGGCTTTTTGGTGATAATATTTAAAGAGCTTGTATTGTCGCGAAAGAAATTTTTGACGATGCGGTCTTCCAGGGAATGAAAGCTGATGACAATGATGCAGCCGCCATTTTTTAGGATTCTCAGAGCTCCTTCCAATCCCCTTTTTAAATTATTCAATTCGTCATTGACGGTAATTCTTAGAGCTTGAAAAATGCGAGTGGCGGGATGCAAATGCCCATGTTGATATTTTTCCGGAACAGCTTGTTTGATTATTTCTACCAATTCAAAAGTGGTTTTAATCGGTTTTTCCTCGCGCCTTCTGACGATTTGTTCGGCGATTTTGTGACTGAATTTTTCCTCGCCGTATTCTTGAAAAATTTTTTCCAAATCATCAAGCGACCAATTATTAACAATTTGTTCGGCGGTTAACAAAGCGTCGCTGCCAAAATTCATTAAAAGCGGCTCGTCTTTTTGGAAACTAAATCCGCGACCCGACTCTTCCAACTCTTTAGAACTCATTCCCAAATCAAACAAGATGCCACTCACTTCTTTAAATTTATAATCATCGGCAATTTTTTCTAAATTTTTAAAATTGTCTTTCGCCAGGATAACCCTATAACCATAAGCCTTTAATTTTTTCTCGGCACTCGACAAAGTAGCGGCATCCAAATCTATGCCCAATACTTTTCCCGAGGGGCTGGTTTTTTGCAGAAGACAAAGAGTGTGACCGGCCTCGCCCACCGTAGCATCAATAAAATTTTCATTGGGTTGGGGGTTAAATATTTTTATGACGTCATTTAAAAGAACGGGGATGTGCATATAATGTTTTTATAATATTGTTTTGGATTTTGGGCCAAGCTCTTTAAATTCCTAAACCGCTTAACTTTTCAGCGATTTCAGTTGCTTCTTTTTCAGTTTTGGATTTGTAATCAATCCAATTATTTTCATCCCAAATTTCTATCCGATTATTCAAACCGGCAATTACTGCTTTTTTGTTGAGATTGGCAAATTTACGAAGATAATCCGGAATTAAAATCCTTCCTTGACTATCTAATTCGGTTTCAGTAGCGCCAGCTAACATAAAACGGGCAAAAGCTCGGGAGTTGGCTTGGCTCAATGGCAAATTCATTAATTTCTGGAGCAAGCTTTCCCAGTCTTTTTGAGGATAGACAAAAAGACAATTATCTAAGCCACGGGTGATGATCGCTTTCGGCGCCAGATTTTTCCGGAATTTAGCCGGAATGGCCAACCTACCCTTGCTGTCCAAATTGTGACGAAATTCGCCAATAAACATAAGTTCTTTTGTTGAGTAGTGGATAACTTGGGCTTTATCCCCATAGTTATCCACAATTCCCCACTTCTATTTTATAATACACCACAATTTAAAAAATCGCAAAATAATCAGCTTAAAAGAGGTACTAGCGATTTTGCTTAAAAAGAATTAAAAAATCCGCATTTTAAGCGGATTTTTTAAGAAAATCACTAGCACCAACGCCTTTTTAATCCACAACTTATCAACAGTTCCTATTTTATTGTTTTAAATCAGAGCTTTCTAAAATTCCCCACACCTCCTCTGGAATATTGGGCACGGTCCGAATCGGACTAATTCCCGGATATCGCCAAGCGCTGATTATTCTAATCTTCCTTAATTTTGATTTTTGACCTTTGAGTTTTGAATTTAAATGTTGGTACATCACCCAAATTTCTGTTGGGCGCTTCTGAGTGCCGGTTGATTGCATTACGGCAACAGTATTCGGTGCAATCCCCTCTTCTTTTCTTTTTGGCGCATTCAAAACCCGCCGGATTCTTTGCTCGGACAATTGATATTGTCTCATTTTGCCAATGGAGTGATTGGTCCAAACTAAATATTCGGTATTTTTCGGAATTTTAAAGCGCATAGATGAACGCTAACCAATAAGTGCGCCCTGTAGGGATTGGACCTACGGCCTTTCGGATGTGAACCGAACGCTCTACCACTGAGCTAAGGGCGCGTACTATTTAAATAATTCTTTCTATTCCTAATTTATCAATGAGTACTTCTTTTTGCGATTCCATTACATCACGAATTAATCGATCGAACATGGAATAACGATACTGAAATTCTTTCTCGGTTAGAACCAAATAATTCAACTCTTTTCCAAAATCCGCTTCCAGCTCGGCCATTAAATTAGCCAGCCTCCTTTCTTTTATTTTATTTCCAACGATTAGCATGTCAACTTCCCGCATTTTATCGTCGCCGGCTAAAACCCCGGTTAAAACCAACAACTTGATGACCCCGACTCTCTGGAATAATTTTATCATTTTTCCTTTGCACCAAAACGACGGACCAATAACTAAATTTGTCAGCGCTTCGTTAAGCGGAAAGAAGGGATTGAGAAATATTTTCTGCCCCTTCGTCCTCAAAAAGCCGATGTGTTTCAAATTCTTCAGCTCTTTTTTTAATAACCTGCTGTTTTTGATTTTTAAAAATTTTCTCAAATACTTTAAGTTAAAACCACTTCCTTCATGAAGAAGAAAAAAGCGGATGATTTTCACCCTGATTTCTTGGCCGAATAAAATATGAAAAACTAAATCATCCATAAATTATGATAAAATCCCGAATATATCGGGATTTTATCATAATTTCTATTTAATTTCCACTGCTGCTCCGACTTCCTCCAACTTCTTTTTCATCTCTTCAGCTTCCTCTTTTTTAATTCCTTGTTTTATCGGTTTAGGAACGGCATCAACCAAATCCTTGGCTTCTTTTAAACCCAGGCCGGTAATTTCTCGGACAACCTTGATTGTTTGGATTTTTGCCTGGCCGCCATCTTTCAAAATTAAGTCAAAGCTAGTCTTTTCCTCAGCTGGGCCGGCAGCAGGTCCATTACTGGCTGCGGCCGCCACCATCATCGGCATAGCTGAGACTCCAAATTTATCTTCTAAAATTTTTACTAATTCGGCCAATTCAGCAACGTTTAATTTTTCAATGGCCTCAACTAATTTCTCAAATTTTTCCGGAATATTTTTTTCACTCATATTATTTTTTAGCTATTTGATCTAAGGCAACTACTAATTTCCTCAGATTGCCATGAAGAACCCCGACTAAGGCTCTTGGTAAAGAATTTAATACATAAACCAATTGACTAAGCAAAACTTCTCGGGAAGGCAACTTCGCCAATTTTACAATCGTTTCCGCATCCGCAAAATTTTTATTAATAAAACCACCCAAAATTTTAAGAGTTTTGGCTTTTTTCGAAAATTCATAAACGTTTTTGGAAATCGCCGTTCCCTCTTCGGGACTGAAGACCAGGGCGACGGAAGCCGGAAACTGAAAAATATTAAATTTAGAAATGCCGCTGGCGTCCAAAACCCGCTGAACCAAGGTTTTTTTGATAACCTTCATTTCTACTCCGTCTTTTTTTAGAATGCGGCGAAGCTCCTGAATTTCCGAAACTTTTAAACCAGTAAAATCAACCAGTAAAATCGACTGGCTATTTTTGGCTTTTTTGGTGAACTCTTCAATAATTTTTGATTTTTGTTGACGAGTTAGCATGTTTTATAAACAAAAATCTGCGACAAGACCGCAGACAAAAATAACTTAGTGATTAACCTCGGCAGGATTTCTTTGGCTAATGGCCAATGCCTGTTGTCTACGGTGTAATCCTATTATAAACAGGCCGTGAAGAAAGTCAACCCCGTTAGTTTGCGATTGTTAAATAAATGCCTTGGTAAAAGATTGTTTTACAAGCGTAAAAGAGTGACTTCGACGCTCTTTCGCCAAAATTTACAGAGGTAAACTTCTAACGGGGTTGACCTCCCACAAGTTTTGACAAAAGAAATAAAAATAATTAATATAGAAGTTAGAACATTTATTTAAGAATAACGGAGGGATAAAATGCCCAGAATGTCTTGGGACAATTATTTTATGAGAATGGCTAAAGATGCTGCCACCAGGGCAACCTGCGATCGCGCCTCGGTTGGAGCGGTCATCGTTGACCCAGAAGATCATCAGACTTTGGTTACCGGTTATAACGGCGCTCCGCGCAAACTGCCGCACTGCGACGAAGAAGGCCACTTACTTATCAATAATCATTGCGTTCGCGTCGTTCACGCGGAAATCAATGCGATTTGCCAGGCAGCTCGCCGCGGCATCGCTCTTAAAGGCGCAACGCTTTACATCGCAGGATATTTTCCCTGCCTAAATTGCATGAAAGCCATCATCCAGGCCGGCATTAAAAAAGTGGTTTATGAAAAAGAGTTTCACTCGCCCGAATACGAAATCGAATTCAACATTGCTAAATCTTTCGCTGAAAAAAGTGGAATCGAATTAATCTGTCTCAATCCCCAGAAGAGAGATTGAATGCGATATTATCACGCTGCTTTCTTAGCCCTTATCATCATTTACAATCAAAGAAAGACTTACGCACTTTTCCGCCAAATCAATATTTCTTCCAAGAAAACCGAGCGCCGCCATCCACGCCAAAAACAATTTTTCCCGCAAAAATCGCAATCAAGCCATATTGCAAACCCCTCTCTGTCCTGCCACCGGCCTCCCATTCGCGGCCCTCCCCATTCAAAAACCTCAACGCAACAAACTCGCCCCTTGGCGAGTTTGTTTATTTTCTGTATAATAAATAGCTTATGATTAAAAATAAAACGGAAAAACAACGCGAACGCCTCAAATATTTCGCTTTGAAAAAATTGGGTGTGCCTTATAAATATGCCGTGAAAAAATCAGAAATCGGTAAGTTCTTTGACTGTTCCAGTTTGACCCAATATCTCTATCGGCGAATTGGAATCGAAATCCCCCGCTCCACGATTTTACAAGCCAGCTGCGGCCGGATGATACCAGCCAGAAAACACGGTCTAATATTTAAACCGAAAGATTTAAAAGTCGGCGATTTGCTATTTTTTAAAGGGGAAAGGGGGCATTATACTAAAGAGTTTCCTCAAGGAATCGGCCACGTGGAAATGTATCTGGGTAATGGTAAATTAATCGAGGCCTGCGGCCACAGCCGAGAAAACAATCGCGGAGTAAGATTGATTAATTTAAAAAAAGAGCTGAAGCGACAAGATTTCTGCCTTATTAAAAGAGTTCTGAAAAATTAAAACCGCCCCGATTATCTCGGGGCGGTTTTACCATTCCCTACTTTGTCTTTCCCTTAGTTTCTTCTCCTTAAAAGGGTCGGATGTCAAAAGGTGGCGTAATGACCAAATCTAATTTTTTAATGGAAGCGTCTGGGCTGGCGTTATAGTCTGACCAAAAATAGGCACGCTCCAAACCAATAGGCTGAAAATAAAAAGCAAGATTAAAATAAAAAAGATAATTTTTCTTTTTTTCATAAAATTTTGATAATATATTTTTGACTGTTTTAACTTTCCTCAATTTTTCTGATAAGGTGGTGCTCCCGCAATTTTTCCAGAGCCTTGGCTTCAATCTGGCGAATCCGTTCGCGAGTGACATTAAATTCTTTCCCCACTTCTTCAAGGGTGTGGGTTACTCCATCGTCCAGACCGAATCTCATTGAAAGAATTTTTTGCTCTCGAGGCGATAAGTCAACTAAAATGTGTCGCAGTTGGTCGCGCAGCAAACTTTGGGAGGCGGCTTGCGAAGGCGAAATGCTCTTTTCATCGGCAATAAATTCGCCCAAAAGCGATTCATCGTCAGAATCGGCAATGGGAGATTCCAAAGATAGAGTTTCCTGGGCAATTTTTATTAAATGATGCACTTTTTCCACATCAATATTCATTTCAACGGCAATTTCCTCCGGCAAAGGATCACGGCCTAAATCTTGAGCCAGACGCCGGCGAACTTGAGCGTATTTGGAAAGCGTTTCAATCATATGGACCGGGATGCGAATGATTCTGGTCTGGTCAGCCAAAGCGCGCGTAATAGCCTGCCTAATCCACCAGGTGGCATAGGTGGAGAATTTAAAACCTCGGCTATAATCAAATTTTTCCACCGCCCGGGCCAAACCGATATTGCCTTCTTGGGTTAAATCCAAAAGAGTTAGATTGGGACTGCGATTAACATACTTTTTGGCGATAGAAACTACCAATCGAAGATTGCTTCGGATTAATTGTTGCCGCGCCTCTTCGTCTCCAGCCTCCACTCTTTTTGCCAATTCTTTTTCCTGGGCAGCGGTTAAAAGCGAAATTTTTCCGATTTCCCGCAAATAACTTTGAACGGCGTCAGAGATATTGCCATAATCATCAATTTGGCCGGCTTTCTTTAAATCTTCTTCGGTTATTTCGCCTTGAGGAGAAAGCTCAATCAAATCTTTGGTTTCCATCACTTCCACATTGGCCTTCTCGCATAAATCATAAATTTTTTCCAAAAAAGAAATGTCGGTTTCAATGTCCGGAAATTCAGTCAAAATTTCAGTTTCGGTGATAAAACCGCGTTCCTTTCCTTTTTTAAGCAATTGGGATAATTTTTCCTCCCACAACGGCCGATTTTTTGACGCCAAAGAAATCCTCCTTGGTCGCCGCTTGAGTTTTTTCTTTAAAAATTTTCTGGTTCGTTTTTTGTAAATTTTTTGTTTTTTCTTTTTCTTTTTCATCGCGCTTGAAAAACGTTTTAAAAATTGGCGAACTCCTTAAGCAATTCACCAAATTCGCTTAAATTTTTGTTTAATTTTTCCAAATCATTGGCTCTTTCCGATTCTTTGATTAAAATTGTTTTCTGGAAAATCATTTCTCGCAAAATTTCTTTCCGCAGCTCCCGCAGAGCTATTTCAAAATCTTCCAACGTCTCAACGGTCTCGCTCCACTCATAATCCGCCAGAAGTTTGAAATAACCGATTTTCTCAGCCAGCACATCATCATTTATATCATTTAATTTATTGGATAGCAAAACATCAACAACTTCCAAATAGTCGGGGCTAAAATAACTTCTGACATCAACCAATCGCAAACGCGCCGTCTCATCTTTGATGGCCAGAGCCAAAATTCTTTCGCTTAACAATTCCTTCCGGGTTTTAACGATTTTGACCGGTTCTGCTTCGGATTTTTCAGCAGTCAAATGACGCGGCTCATTTTTTATTTTTAATAACTCCTCCTCTAAAAAATAAGGCTCTTTGATTTGCAAATCTTCGGAAATTCTGCTAATCCAATGGCTACGTTCAGCACTGGCCAGCCATTTTATTTTGGAAAGGAGAAAGTTAACGGCTTTTTTCTTTTCTGCCAAATTATTTTTATCCAAGCCGGAGGTGGCTATGCGGTAATAATAATCACCCGAATCCTCGGCTTTTTCCACCAACTGGCTGAGTTGATTTGGAAATGCCACTACAAAATCAGCCGCGTCTTTTATCCCTTCGGGTAAAGTTAAAACCGAAACATTGAAATCAAAACTTTTGGCTAAATCAATGGCACGTTCCGTCGCCAAACGGCCTGCTTCATCCATATCATAAGCAATCAGCAAGTTTTTGGTCGGCCGTTTCAGGATTTTTAATTGTTCTTCAGTTAAGGCCGTGCCGGAAGTGGCTGCAACGTTTTTTATCCCATCTTGCCAAGCCATCAAAAAATCCATTTGACCCTCAACCAGAATCGCCTGATTCTTTTCCCGGATTTCTTTTTTATTTTGGGAAAAACCGTAAAGCAGCCGTCCCTTACTGAAAATCGGACTTTCAGGCGAATTTAAATATTTCGGTTCGTTAGGATGATGCTCTTCATTGAAAATTCTTCCGGTAAAACCGACGATGCGCTCTTGATTGTCAAAAATCGGGAAAATAATGCGGTTGCGAAAACGGTCAAAATAAGAATTGGGTTGCAGATTGGATTTGATGATTAGACCTGTTTTGGCAATGTCCTCGGTTTTAAAACCGTTTTTGACTAAATAGCGGGACAAACTATCACTGGCTCCCGATTCAAAACCCAAGCGCCAAAAATCAATTGTCTCCGGTTTTAGGCCCCTTTTCCCCAGATATTCCAGAACAGCATCGTTTTCTTTTAAATCATTTTCAAAATATTCGGCGGCCTTTTCGCAAATGCTGTACATTTTTAGCATTTCGTTCTGAATTCGCGGGTCCTCTTTTTTTAATTCAACGCCGGCCTGCTTGGCTAATAATCTTAAAGCCTCCGGAAAATCCAAATTCTCGTACTTCATTATGAACTTAAAAATGTCGCCGCCCTCTCCGCAACCAAAACAGTGCCAAATCTGACGCTCGGGTGAAATCATAAAAGAAGGAGTTTTCTCTTTATGAAATGGACATAAAGTCCGGTAGTTGGCGCCGGATTTGGTTAATTTAAGATAACCGCTGAGTACTTCAACGATATCCAAACGATTTTTGATTTCATCAATAATCGTCATGATTAATCAAATTTTATTTTGAAAAATTTCTTTTTGCCAATTTTAATAATATGTTCTCTGGTCGGGTCCAAAATATAAAAGGGATCATTAATGGCTTGACCATCAATATCTATGCCGCCCGCCGAAACTAAAGATTGGGCCTGGGAATTGCTCTTAATCTCGGGATCAAATTTGGGCAGAATTTTAAACAGCGGTGTTTTTTCAAATTTCAAAACTACTAACGGCAAATTCGCGGGCAGTTCTTTCTGGCTAAAAGTTCTTACAAAAAATTCTTGAGCTTTCTCTGCGGCCTCCGGGCCATGATAAATTTTAACAATTTCCCAAGCCAGCCGTAATTTCAAATCGCGAGGGTTAATCCGGCTATTTTTCAAATCTTTTTCCAATCCATTCACTTCTTTTTCTGCCAAGTCGGTGCAAAGCCGGAAATATCTAATAATTAAACCATCAACGAGAGACATAATTTTGCCGAACATTTTTTCCGGCGCCTCACTAATACCCACATAATTACCCAATGACTTGGACATTTTCTTCTCGCCGTCTAATCCTTCTAAAAGCGGTAAGGTCATCGTCACTTGCTGCTGTTGCTGGTAAAATTTTTGGACTTCCCGGCCAACTAAAAGATTAAAGGTCTGGTCCGAGCCGCCAATTTCAATATCTGCCTTCACCGCGACAGAGTCGTAGCCCTGCATTAAAGGATATAAAAATTCCTGCAGCGATATTTCACTGCCGCCTTTAAAACGATTTCTAAAATCCTCGCGCTCAAGCAATTGAGCAACGCTTAAAGTGCTCATTAAGCCCAATAAATCTTTTAGCGATAATTTCGCCAGCCATTGGCTATTATAGCGCACCTCGGTTTTTTTAGGGTTTAATATTTTTTTAGCTTGTTGAAAATATGTTTGAGCGTTTTTCTTTATTTCTTCTTCAGAAAGAATGGGCCGGGCTTGACAACGGCCGCTCGGGTCGCCCACTCTCGCAGTGAAATCACCAATAATTAAAATCACTTGATGGCCGAAGTTTTGAAATTGTTTTAATTTTTTTAAAACAATCGCATGCCCCAGGTGCAAGTCCGGCCTCGTAGGGTCCACTCCCAGCTTTACTCGGAGCGGCCTTTTGTCGCGAGAAGATAAATTCAATTTTTCCTCAAGACCGCCGCGGGGTAAAATCTCAATTATCCCCTCTTCTAGCGTTTTTAATTGTTCCGAAAAAGAGGCGGCTAAAAACTTTTTCATATCGTTAATCTTCGTTTCTATTAATACTGATTATACAATATAAACCACAGAATCTCAATCAATTTTTTTAATCTTTATCCTCTCCATAATTTATTTCTTTTTATCCATAGCCAAATCCAGCAATTTGAGCACTAAATCAGTATAGCTTAAGCCGGCCGCGGCCGCTGCCCTAGCCGTTCCCGCATCGGAAGAGATGTCGGGATTGGGATTTACCTCCAAAACATAAAGTTGGTTCGTTTTTTCATCATAGCGAAAATCAACGCGCGCATAACCGCGGCAGCCGAAAATTTTATAGCACTTCTTGACCGTTTCCTCAATAAATTTAACCAGCTTTTCATCAATTTTAGCCGGACAAATAACCGGCGTCTTTTTAAAAGCGGTGCTTTGTTTAACCCATTTCGCCCGATAAGAAACAATCCGCGGCATATTGGACGGCATCCCGCTAAAATCAATCTCCGCAATTGGCAAAACCAATAATTTTTTATTTCCGATAACAGCCACGTTAAATTCGCGACCATCAATAAATTCTTCTACTAATGCCTCCTGTTCATAAACATCCAGGATGTGGCCGACCTGTTCTTTCAGCTGCTCTTCGTCGTTGACCACCGATCTCTCTTTAATGCCGACGCTGCCGTCCTCCCGAATCGGTTTAACAATTAATGGAAATTTCAAATCGGAATTTACTTTGCGATTGGCCGCAGTAAAAACTTGAAATTTCGGCGTCAAAATGCCGTTAAAAGTCAAAATCTCTTTGGTTCTGGCTTTATTTTGACAAAGGGCCAAAGTAAAATAATTGTTTCCGGTATAAGAAATATTTAAAATATCGAAAATCGCCGCCACGTGCGGCTCTAAAAGCGGATCTCCCCGGATGCCGTCGTCCGCTAAATTAAAAACTACATCTGGCCGCTCGGCTTTTAGCTGTAGATAAGTTTCTTCGGTGGCGGGCAGAATTTTAATCTCGTGAATTCCTTCCAAAGATTTTTTGATATCTAAGGCATCGTTAATATTTTCCCTGCCGTAAGTATCAATATCGTTTGTCTTTTTGGGTTCTCGGGTAAGAATTGTTATTGTCATCTCTCTGTTTTTTATTATATCAGAGTTTTTTTATTTTCCAATGCCTTTAGGGATTTTAACCGCGCCGGCTCGTCGAACAATCAACCGGCTACCTTTAATTTCAACCAACGTGGATGGTGATGAAGACAAATAGCCGCCGTTAACGTAAAAATTAATTTTATTCTTAAAGTATTTTCTGGCTTGTCTAATGGTAGAGGCCGGATTAAATCCTTGTAAGTTGGCGCTGGGCGCGACCAGAGGGCCTGTGATTTCCAATAATTGCCGCAGTTCCTTTTTGGCCGGCAAACGAAAAGCCAAAGTTTTAGCGCTGCGGTGCAAATACGCGAATTTTTTGCTCCGGCAAGGCAAAATAACGCTCACTTTCCCGGGCCACAATTTCTTTAATATTCTTTTCTGACGAATACCTGTTCGAATGCCGAATAATTTCAAATCATCCAAAGAGTTTATCAGAATAATCATCGGCTTTTTCTTCTCTCTCCTGCGCAACTTATAAATTCTTCTAACGGTTTTGGGCATTAAAGCCGAACCAACTAATCCGTAAATGGTGTCAGTGGCCACGACTCCCACTCCCCCATTAATTAAAATGGGAATTATCTTTTCTTTTTGTTTTTTAGAAATTGGCATTTTTTCTTCGCTGTTTACGACTGAAACTGTTGGCGAATTGTAATTTTAAAAGAGGTGAAAAATTCAAGACCTTACGGTTTTTAAATAATATATCTTTTTATTGTCGGCGCCAAATGGACTAAAAATCCATAGGGAGAAAGCATGTCGATTTTAGCATAATTTTCAACGGAATTTAACCTGGAAGGATTAGTGGAAATAACTTCCACTTCGTCTTCCAATTTCAGCGGTTCTTTAACATCGGAAATATCAACTATGGCCAAATTCATGCTCATCCGTCCCAAAAACCGCAAGGGCTGATTGTTAAAATAAACGGCTCCGCCTTGGCTTAAGGCCTGCGGCAGGCCCTCATAATAACCGCAGGGTAAAATTGCTATTTTCATATCCCGATCCGCTCGAAAAAGAAAATTATAGCCAATGCCCTCTCCTTTTTTAATATCCCGAATATTGACGATTTTGGCCCTGAACGAAAGAATTGGTTTTAAATCCAAAAGTTTGTCTTCACGATTCTCAAAACCATAAAGGCCGATGCCCAGACGAATTAAATTACTCTTTCCTCTATTCAAATAGCGCGTGCCGGCAGTGGCGGCAAAATGCAAAACAGCTTTAGGAAAATATTCCTCAAAAATCCTGACAGCTTCATCCCATTTCTCTATCTGGACCAAGGTACTGGCAGGATCAAAATTGTTAGCATCGGCCAAATGCGTCAGTAATCCATCAATTCTTATTTTCTTATTTTCGGATAATTTTTTAATGGTCGTTTCTAATTCGGGAATAGCCACCCCCTGCCGATGCAATCCAGTATCAACCTTCAAATGAACAGTTAAAGGAAAACTTATTTGTTTCCTTAAAATCTCGGTTTGAGCCAAAGAATTGACTACCAAAATTATTTTTTTCAATTCCTTCAGAAACCGCAAACCTTTTTCAGCCACATATCCCAGAATAATAATTTCCTTTTTAACGCCGAACTGCCTCAAGAGCTGGGCCTCAAGCAAACTATCAACGGCAAAATAACGAATATCGCGGTTACTGTCCAAAAATAAGCCAATTGCTTTAAGTCCGTGACCGTAAGCATTGCTTTTCAAAACTGCGGCTATTTGATGATTTGGAAACCTTTGGCGAAACTGCTCAATGTTGTGCAATAAATTTTGCGAGTTAATTTCAATCCGCAAAAGATGATTTTCGGGATCATTAAACAATTCTCGGAATCTCCTTAAGAAATTAAGAAAATACATGGGTTTCATTCAAAACTGGGAAAATCATTGCCCCAGGAGCAAAACTGGCAGCCGCTGTGCGAAGCAGGCGCCGGACCAGCGATTAATTGAAGTGCCTTGGCAAAAACTTCATAAGCCCTTTGAGGGTTGGTTTCCATTTTTTTGGGTTCAATTTGAAACTTAATGAACCCATTTTCTTCCACTTTTTTGGGAATGTAATAAATTAGATAACCAAAAGATGGAGTTGGATAACCGGATTTCTCTAATAAGAAAGCATAGCAATCCAGCTGGGTTTGATAATAAGAAGTGGAATCTTCTTTCAAATCAAATCCCCGAGTTTTGTAATCCACCGGAATATATTGGTCGCCATTAACAAAACACTCATCTAAAGCGCCGAAAAGAACGGCATTCAACCCGTTGTCGGCGTAGTACAAACCGGTTTTCCAATGGCGCCACTTGTCCATCAGGGCCTGGTTAGAAAAGGGCTTGCCCTCCACTTTTCCTTCTAATTCCGGCGGCACTTTAGCTAAGGCGCGGTATTTATCAAAATACTCTTTTATTAAACGGTCCAAACCACTCGGTAAACTGGAAAACGGGCCTTGAGGCCGGTGAATACCCTTAACTTCCGACAGCCAAAAACAAAGCGGGCACTCCTGAAAAAGATTTAATTTTGAGGGCGAAAGCCAGATTTTGGAGTTCGAATTTTCCATAAGATTTATTATATCTTTCTCGTTTTGATTATACCTCAAATTTTTGCGAACAACAAAAGTCCTACCTTTTGGCGTACTAATTTAAGTGGGACTTTCGTTAGAAAAAATGCGGGGTTGACAAAAAAAATAAAAAAGTCCTCCGTCTTCTTTTAAGAGGACGGGGGCTTTTGTTTGGTACGACAATCATTCCTGTTTTTTGTAGTTGGCCCAGAACCAGTCGGAAAACTCTTTTTCTCTTGCGAAAGAGATGTTCTCTTGTTTAACTTTCATGCCGGCCAAAGTATACATCAAGTAGAGCACATGCTTGTCAGAGAATTTTTTCTCAAAGAGACAGCTTAGAACTACCTGCCACTGCCGGAAAGTCGGCGTATTGCGGCCCATCAGGCTCACGAGCAACTCTTTGATTTTGATTTCATCAGAAGCAGTACGAATAGAAGCGATCTGCTCATTAACCAGTTCTTTTAATAATTTTTTTCGCATTCAGGCCTCCTTAGACAAAGGGTATTTAATTATTAGAAGCTATAATAGATTATAAAGACTTTTGCTGAAAAATCAAGAAGATTACTCGCCACCGCTGCGAAGTTTCAGTTGCATAAACATATCGTTTATCCTGTTCTGCAATTCTTGAATTCGGCTCTTTAATGTTTCGCGGTTCTCAATTTTATTCTCTAGCTGATTAACAGTGTTGGTAATTCTTTTTTGCACTTGCTCTTTTACCTTATCAGCATTTTGGAAAAATGGTCGGCTATCAGCGCCAATAATGATGGATTCGGCCTGAATTCTTTTGGCGGTGCTATCCCAGACGCCCCGGACAATCACTGTGTCGCCAGTTTTTAAATCGTTAAAAGTAGCTGCGGTACTGGTGCTTGAGGAACATTTTATCTCTGATTGCGGCACTGTTAATGTTGGAGTGCAGGCTATCGTTTCGGATTTAATTATCTTGGTTTCGCTTGAAACTAAAACATTGTAATCACCGGCGTCGGCAGTTTGTAAAACAAAGCTGTCGGGTGGAGTAATAGTTCCGATGACACCTTTAAAAACGCTGTGTTTTTTCTGAAGGGAAAGATTCCTGACGGTTTTGGCGTGAATTAAATAATTATCGCTTTCATCCAAGTAGCCAAACACATTGATTAAGTCGCCAACGGAAAATTCATCAATCTCGGAATTAGCCCAGTACTGCCGGACCAATTTGGCCTCTTTAAGGTCAATTTTATAAGCAACGCTGAAAATGGAAATTTTCAGATAATCAGCCGCCACCTCGCTGACTTTGGCAGCTTTTATCAGGGTCTCAATGTAGGGTTTTTCGCCGACATTAAAAGGGCAACGCTCCAATTCTTGACAAACTTTCAATCCCCGAATTTCTTTGATATCCAACGACTGGTGCAATTCATTTTCGCTAATACCCTTAACAATTGGTTGCGGCGTTGGCGCCAAAGCTGCTCCGCATTCATCCTGGCTTTCAAAAGTTCGCAGACCAGAATACATATAAGCACCGCAAAATTGCTTTTGCGAACAAGATTGATGGTCGTTATCAAACCACCATAAATTCTGACATTGAAGATTTGAATTCGATTCCGGCGCAGGTGTGGGAGTTTGCGCTAAAATTAATGCCGGCAAAGAACTGGCAACCAAAACAACAACCATAGAGACAATAATGTGTTTTTTCATAGTTAGTTTGTTGAATAAAAACGACTTTGATTCTTATTATATAATATGTGATTTATGGAAACAAGTGGCCGGCTTAAAAGCTTTTTTAATCAAATCAGTTTTTATTATCTTTTCTTTATTTGATTTTCTAAACGACTAATCGCCTTATTTTTATCGATTATTTGCCAATGAGTTTTATTTATCACTTCTTTTAAAATTTCTATGATTTTATCGTAAGTTATCCGGTCAACCGGATAAGGAGTGGCGTCTTTGCCGCCCAAAGCAAAGCTGTAACGCGCCGGGTCTTCATAGGATGGTTTCGCGCCATAAATCACTTCCGACACCAGAGCCAAAGCTCGCATTGTTTTCGGCCCAACGCCGGAAATCGCCAAAAGTTTTTCATAATTTTTCGGCTCCTGCCCCACGACTTGGGCCAAAATTTTTTCCAAATATCGGCTTTTGGAAAAATTTTCCGTAACCACCGGATGATAATCAAATTCTTTGTTCTCTAAATTTAAAAGTGTCAATCTTTGCTGGCCGAATTTGACCGAAGCCATTTGCGAAAGCGGCGAAGTATGTCTACGGAGTAAATTAATATCTTTAATCAAGGTGTGATAACCGCCCTGAATTAAAGCTACCGATGTCTGACGCGTATCTGCACTATTTTTAGAAACTAAATTCAACACTTGTTTTTGGAACTTTTCTGAAGCAATGGCGCTATGCGGCTCGCAAACCAAATCCTTAATGCTCTCCGAAAACCAGTGATAGCGCCTGGCGGTTTGTTTGTCGGTATTCATCCCCTGCTGCACCACCGACCAAGCGCCGCTTTTGGAAAAGAAAAAAGCGTGATGATAAATCTGAAAGCCGTCCTGCACCAAAGCGCTGTCAACTTTAGCGGCCATTTTGGAATTATAAACTAAGGCGTTGGCTTTCTGCTCGCTGAAATTTATTTTCTCTCCCCAATTCTTGATTTCATCCGGAGTTTTAAGCGAGGTTTTGCCCTTGCCGCCGCAAATAAAAATACCGAGGTCTTTTTCTTGGCCGCGAATTGCTTCTTTTAAGGCCGCGGTTAAAATAGTGGTCAAGCCCGAAGCATTCCAATCAAAGGCCAAAACCGTACCTAAAGATTGAAACCAAACTGGATCGGCAATCCTTTTAATAAACTCGTCCGGGCCGTATTCACCTATTAAAATCTCCGTCATTTCCCGGCCCAAGCTTACCATTCGCTCAAAAAGCCATTTCGGACAGCGGCCCTCATCCAAAGTAAAAGTGGCAATTCCCCGATACATAAATATTTTTTTACAAAAAATGGTTTTTGAAATAATCTAAACCATTAGCTGGCCCTGCGATGAATCGGTCTCCTCCTGTTTTTGCTCGTAAAGCGAACGAGATTTCCTGGTAATGGCTAAAACGCTTAAAACAGTAATATAAGTGTAAATCACCTCGCTGGGAACATGGTAAGATTTTTTAAAAACAAACTCAGCCAAAAGCAAAACTATAATCAGTAGTGACCAACCAGCCACAAACAGCTCGCCCGGATGCTTGCCGCGATAAAAAGACTGCCAGCGTTCAAATTCTTTTTCGCCGGCATAAATCGCCAAAATGGCGATATAAATGGCGGCTAAGGGCCTGAGCAACTCTTGAAAAGCATTATTGTGGATAAAATCGTAAATCACCGCCGCATAAAAAATAAGCGTCCACAAATAAACGAGGTAGCGCCAAAGATTGGGGTGATTGGATATTTTAAACATATATAATATATTAAATCAGGTAAATTTTATATTCAATAGAAAATTTGGACATAGCGCCAGCGGCCATATTGGTCGCGGAAAAATTGCCAACGCCGATAGCCGAATTTCTTCAATAATTTTTCTATTTCTTTTTTCTGCCAGGAATCAAACTCCATCCAGATTTGGCCCTCCTTCTTCAGATGGCGCCGGGCCAAGCGCAGAAACTTTTTAATATACAGCAGGCCATCGTTTCCGCCAAAAAGCGCTTTGGCTGGTTCGTATTTCAAAACCGCCGATTGAATTTTCCGCTTCCGGTTAAGAGCCAGATACGGCGGATTGGCCAAAATAAAATCGTAAAGGCCCTTTAATTTTCGCGATGCGTCTCCTTGAAAAATATGACAACGAGACGATGAAATCCGGTTGATTCGCAAATTAATTCTGATTTGTCTGGCAGCTTTTTTATCAATTTCAAAAAAATCCACTTTGGTGTTTTTGATGCTGCTTAACGCGGCGATTCCAATGCAACCCGACCCGCTAAACACATCGGCTATTTTGATTTTTGCTTGCCCACCGTAGCCTTGGCGAAGGTGGGACCTTTTCATTTCGCCAATCGCCTTTTCGGTCCAATACTCGGTTTCCGGCCGCGGAACAAGAGGCCTCAAAGATAAATCAATTTTGCAATTTAAAAACGGCTGCCAGCCGATAACGTAAGCAGTCGGTTCGCCTTTTTTCAAGCGCAAGGCATCTTTAATAAATTCCGGGTTCCAGCGGCCTTGATATTTGTCCCGAAAAAGCCAATTAATTTCCAACTCCAAATTACCCGTCATAACTTCTGTTGTTCTTTTTTATTATACTGCATTGTTAATAAATATAGAAATAAAGATGCGGGCTTGACAAGTCCTATTTATTGTTTATAATGGTATTATTCGAGTCAAAATCGGCTAGTTTTATAAAGCGATATAACATATATAAAGCATATAAATAACGCCTTTTTGTTTCGAATTAACAAGGTCGCCATAATATAGAGAAAACAAAATGGCCTACGATGATAACCAAGGTGGTTTTCAGAGAAAGATGTATCAAGGCAATTGGAAATGCTCCAAGTGTGGAAAGGAAATAACTGAACTTCCTTTTGACCCGGATCCCAGTCGACTTGACCAGCTTTTGTGCAGAGATTGCCACCGCGAGAAACGACAGACCTTTCGCAGCCGCGAACCTCGTCGTTACTAATCGAAATTAACAAAAACCGCCCCGACCTAAAGCCGGGGCGGTTTTTGTTATCTTAAATAATTTTTGCCGGATAAATTGTGACAAATTGATTAACAAGTAACATTGCGGCAATCAACAGCAAAAGCAGCACTCCGTTGCCGATTAATTTAGGATGTTGGATTTTAATTTTGATAAAAATAGTCAACGCCAAAGCCACTATCATCAGCAAACCAAAGGCAATATAAATAAAGTTGGCTGTTATTTTCGGATGGCTAAGAATTTTTTCCAAGGCCGCGGCGCGAGGCGCGGTTTTTGCAACCTCAGATGAGGCGGGACCTGGAATGGCCACCTCAGCGCCCTTCACCGCAACAAAATTATCTTTAGCCGCAAGAGGACTGGGAGTAGCCGTAACAGCAACTGGCTTGATTTCGGATTTTTGCGGCTGAGGCGAAGCGGAAATAGCCGGCACTGGTCGGCCAAATAATTGGACGACGAACGTCGCTTCCTGTCCCTGGTATTGGCCGCTCGCCATGCCAATGCCGATTTCCGTAAAATAACTATTCAAAATGTTAGCGCGATGGCCGCTTGAATTCATCCAGGCATTAAGCACATCTTGCGAATCCACGAAATTAACCGCCAGATTTTCCCCGGCATAACTGAAGCGATACCCAACTTTGTCAAACCAATACCAAGGCGTCAAACCCTCGGGGCTGGTATGAGCAAAATATCCTTTGGCCGCCATATCATTGGCTTTGAGCCGGGCCGCTTCATCCAAAATCGGATTATCTTTAAGAGCTACTAAATTGCTGGCACTGCGATTTTCATTTGTTTCATCCACCAGAACATTGGGGAAAATCAGCGCCATAAAATTAGAGCGGGGGAAAATGTGGTATATTTGCATCAGGAAAAGCAATTCGCAGAAAATGATAACAGCCGTGATAATTTTCACAGCTTTGGAGCGCAAAATATACGGCTGATGGTCATTGCCTTCGTGCGGAATAAAGTATTTTTTCAACACTTTTTTCATATCCAATAAATTACAACTTAATTATAGCATAGATTGATGGAAATTGCAATAGATAGCTCTCTCTCAACATCATAGTATGATTATAAGCCATAAAAAGGTAAACTGCCACACCAAATAGGTGTGGCAGTTTACTAAATCATTCTTATTGTGCTAATTTTATAATCTTTTACAATCCTTGCAGAGAATTAATTTTCGCTCTGGTTTTCGGTCCAACGTATCCGTATCCCGCATCCCCCGCTTTAGCAATATCATATTTCACTTGAAATTTTTCAACTGCTTTTTTGGTAAGCGAACCAGAGTATCCAGTTACTAATCCTTCAGGATAAATTTCTGTTCCTTGAGCTTTCAAAAAGATTTGAAGTTGGCGAACATCTTCACCGGAACCACCTAATTGGAGATTATGAGTGAATTGATAGCCAGTTGTAGCTCCGGCCACTATTCCCTGTTGGCCAGCCAATAACGAACGTAAGTATGCTAATTGCTGTATTAAAGCATTGAGTAAATTCTGATAATCAGCGTTAGTAGGATTAGCTGGAAGGATTGGTATGGTTACTGGTCCAATAAAAGCACCGGCAACTATTCCAGTTGGAGTTGGGGTAGGAGTTGGAGTGGAAGTGGGAGTGGGAGTGGGAGTCGGAGTGGCATAATATCCGCCGCCTACATTACTAGAAGACTGAGGAACATATTGAGTATAGGTTACAAACTTCGTGAAATGTTTGGTCCAAATGACTAAATCTAAACCGTTGGAAGCATTAATTTTACAGTCTTCTTTAAGTCCTACTAAATCGGCATTGACGGCCGCTTGGTCATCCGACGAGACACAGGTATTTGTAATTTCAGTAAAGTCTATTCCCGTTCTAACATAGCCCGCTCTTTTGCCAGCTTGGCTCGGAAGTAAGATTCTCACGGCCTTATCAAAAGATAATTTGGCGCCGGTAAATCCTATTTCAATAGCTGTGCTTAATGTTTTTGTTTGTCCTGAAGTTTCAGGCAAAGTTACGGTTGTAACGGTTGGAGCGGCAATTATACCATTCCAAGTAGTGCCCTCACTGGTCACCGTGGTTGCCGGGATCTCTATTTCCGCATTACCGGCATTATTTGAAGTGATGGTGATTTTCGGAATATCTCCCCTTCCGTTGCTAATAAATGAACTTACATCAATTGTCGGGTTTATTGTTCCACTATCCACTGTGACTGTTACTGCCCGTGTGGGGTTAGTAATCACGACTTGCGGAGTCGTGGTACTAATCGTAGCAGACCCCGATCCATCTGGGGCAGTTTGGGTAGCAGCTAGAATAGTTACGGTATAGTTGGTTTCGGTTGCCCCATCCTGAGCTGTAACCACTAAAATATTACCAGATACTACTGGGTTATTGATGCCGTCAACATCCCAAGTTGCCCCTGCCGCAGGTGTCAAAGCAGCCAAGAAAGTAGCTTTTGATGTCCCAAAAGGAACATTGGTAATAGTTTCGCTAGTTGTCCCTCCTAAGCTTACTGTATAAGTTACTGTATAAGTTGCGGGGGTTACCGTGGCGATGTTGCTTGGCATAGCAGCATTTACCGTGACGGAATAAGCTTGAGCTGTTTTGTCAACGGCAGTTACGGTATAAGTTGCCGGACTGGTGAAATCGTGAGCCGCTAAGGAAGCTGGACTAACTGATGCTCCGGTAATTGTAATCGTTGGGACAAGAGCAGTGACAACAGTTCCAAATGGAACAGTTAGTGCAATATTAGTTCCAGTAATAGTACCCGCACCTTCTGGGAAACTGAAAGAAGTAATATCTTTTGCTGCGGCTAATACGGCTGCATCTGTTTGAGCAATTGTTTGAACATCTACCATTCCAGCAGTTGCTGTATTTTGAGCTGAAGTTACTCCTGCTAA
>Ga0315289_10002964_pt1 | contig 25837 bp, 45 predicted proteins | sample YL17G11_40_MG_FD_203452 | JGI IMG/M metagenome (GOLD analysis project Ga0315289, IMG submission 203452) | Sediment microbial communities from Yellowstone Lake, YNP, Wyoming, USA - YL17G11_40 | ecosystem: Environmental > Aquatic > Freshwater > Lake > Sediment | place: USA: Wyoming | collected...
ATGCAAACAAAAACTTATAAGCCCATCACTCACAAACAATTAATAGATCTTACACTAAATAGTATTGAAGGTGCAGGATTTATATTAGGACAAGAGACATACACTTCTGCTAGAGATGGTAGAGTTGCTAATGGTCGTTACACTATTAAGAATGTAGCAGATTCTGAAATGCAATTAGAAGTGGGATGGCAGAATTCTTATGACAAGAGCTTAACATTAAAGTTTGCTATTGGTACAAGAATTATGATTTGTCAAAATGGTTGTGTATCAGGTGATTATGGTGCTTTCAAAAAGAAGCATGTAGGAACTGTTCAAGAATTCACACCATCAGCTATTACAGATTATATTAAGTCTGCTGGTGAAGCATTTACAAGAATGCAGAGAGAAAGAGATGCTATGAAGAACATTGAGCTTACAAGAAAAACTAAGGCTGAATTGATTGGTCGTATGATTATAGAAGAACAATTCATTCAGAGTACACAGTTAAATCTTATTGAGAAGGAATTAAAATCTCCTACACATGATTATGGTGCTCCAGATAGCTTATGGGAATTATATAATTTCACAACATTTGCTATGAAGGAAATTCATCCAAGCTTATGGATGCAAAACCACCAAGCAGCTCACAAATTCTTTGTAAGTGAAAGTGGTGTATTAGTTCCTTCATTTAAAGAAGATTTAGTGTTTGAACAATTAGCTATTGATTTTATAAATTAAATTATACATAATGAATTGGGAATTATTTAAAGAATGCTTTCATGAGAGCTGGCATGCTAAAATGCAACCATTTATAGAAAGTGAAGAGTGTGACAAGATTTATGCATATTTAAAAAAAGAATCAGGAAGGGGCAAGCAAATTGCTCCTTCTTCTTCTAATGTATTTAGATGTTTTCTTGAAACTCCTTTAACAAATTTAAAAGTGGTTATGATGGGTATGTGCCCCTATCATTCATTAAGTAATAATCAACCTATAGCAGATGGTCTTCTTATGGGATGTTCAATATCAAAAAAATTACAACCATCATTAGAACAGTTTTATAAAGGTATAGAACATGAATTATATGATGGTCTTAATCTTTTATATAATAAAACACCAGATGTTAATTATTTAGCTAATCAAGGAGTGTTAATGATGAATGCTGCTTTAACAACAGAAATAAACAAAGCAGGAAGTCATATAGAACTATGGGAACCATTTATAAAACATTTCTTTGAATGTATTGAAACAGAAGGTGCACCTATTATATTTTTAGGAAAAGATGCTTCTAAATATAAAAAATATACATCTCTTTTTGGTTGGACTTTTACAATATCTCATCCAGCATCTGCATCATATAGACAAACAGACTGGAGCACAGAAGGAGTTTTTACTAAAATAAATAAAATATTAAAAGAAAATAATAATTATTCAATCACTTGGCTTAATGAAGAGCCACCATTTTAATTAATTATGTTAACAACTATAGAAAATTTGCAAATAGGAGATGAAATATTAACTTCTGCAGGCAGTAATATTAGATATTTAAAAATATTAAGACTTCCTCAATTAAGTAAAACTAAAGTGAGATGGAATACTAAAGCACCATTATATAAAGCTGTTAAGTGTTCTACAAGAAAAGAAATAAAAATAACTTCATGGACTAGACACGATGGTACCATAGTAAATCGAGAAACAAATGAATATGTATGTACAGACAAAGATCACAATTTTGAATTATTTCAAAATTTAAACGATCGTGTAATTTGGTTAATTAAAACAAAATTTATATAATGACAAACATTAATGATTTAAATAAATATATTAAGAAAACACTTAATGCTCATCCTGCACACGCAGAAGAAATTAATTCCCTTTATGAATTATGTTTATCAGAAATAGAAGATGATTCTGCAAGTGTAACACATGAAATAAACTTATGTATTAATGATATTGAATATCTAATAAATAATAAATAATTATGAGAACATTAAAATATGGAGGAGACATTCAAATAGGAGATTTTATAGGTATTGCTGATGGAAACTGTCTTTCATTTGGTTGGTTTTGTGGAACTGGAAAATCTGGTACAGTACAATATTATAATTATGTAAACCCACAAAGTGCTTATAATCAATATAAAGATTGGTTAAATCAATCAGAAGCAAATAGAAGTGCATGGAGAACTAAAAGATACACTAATGGATTCACAAAGAAGTGTTTACGGAAATGTTATATAAATGCTGTACATTCAACAAGGGTGTTAAAAATTAATAATCCAGAAGAAATATTTACAAATAAAGAAGATAGAGATGACTATGAAAAATCAAAAGAAGTATTAATTACATTAAATTTCATAAAATGATCTTAGAAAAACAAACAGAAGCCACCATTTTAGAAGTGGGAGATACATCAGAATCAATTGCTATGTCATTAGACTTAGATTCTGCTCAGATATTGATGCAGATGTTAAGTAAGAATCTATATTCAGATTCAATAGGCTCCACTATCAGAGAATGTGCATCTAATGCACTTGATAGTCATAGAAGAGCTGGTGTAAATGATCCAATTATTGTAAGCTTTAAATCAAATAAAGAAAATAACTATGAGTTTTCTGTAGAAGATTTTGGTACAGGGTTAGATGCTGATGATGTAAGAAACATCATTAGTAAATATGGTAAGAGTACAAAGCGTAATTCAACTAACGAATTAGGTATGATGGGCCTTGGTTTTAAGGCTCCTCTTGCTTATAGCTCTTCGTTCTATTTTGTATGTCGTAAAGATGGAATGGAGAGAAAATATATGATGTATGAAGGAGAAGATACAAACACAATTGATCTTTTGTATGAAAAAGAAACAGAAGAGAGAAATGGTGTTAAAGTGATTGTTCCTGTTAATTATTATGATAGAAGAGAGTTTTACAATAAAATTAGTGAACAGCTTGCTTATTTTGAGAGTGTATATTTTGATGTTCCTGGAGAGATAGATAATGATTTCCAGATAATTAGGAGTGAGCATTTTCAATTCTCCACTCTTTCTTCAGATAGTAAGATGCACATATGTTTGGACAATGTATATTATCCTTTAGAAAGTGATAAGTTGGGAATAGACAAGGTTATATATTTTCCTGTAGGACTAAGATTTAGTCTTATGGATGGTATATTTCCTACACCAAACAGAGAATCAATTCGTTACACCAAAGAAGCTAAGGATATTATTATCAAGAAGATAACTATGGTGGCAGATTACATGGTTAATATGTATAATGAATCTATTATTGAGACAGACAACATAATAGAAATTATGAACTATTATTCTGAAAGCAGTAGAAATCTTAAGTTTGCTAGTGGTAAATATGACATCTCTGATCTTTCTAAACATGCCTCTGTTAAAATTGCTGAACCAAAGCTAAAAGGAATTAATATTCTAAATCTTAGATTGCTTCACAAAAACAACGATTTCATTTTTAATGAATATCAAGTGAAATATAGAATTGATAATGGTAAGTTTAGAGAGTGCAAGAATAGTTGGAACCAAAATCTTAGACTTCGTGATATGACTAATGATAGACATTTTCTACTTGAAGATAAGTTATCTGGTAAGAAGAAAGAATATCTAAAAGAAACAATTGGTAAAAATACTGGATGGAAAAATGATAAGTTTTTAATCAAGAAAGTTAAAAAGTTTAGTCTTGGTAAAGTGAATGCTTCTACAAACTATGATACATATATGGATATTCTTAATTTGAGAAATATTCAAAGACATCTTTGGAGAGCTGCAATTAAAGAGTTTCAAGGTATTGTGTCTATGTATATAGATTGTATTACAAAGATTGATGATATAGAAATTCCTCAGGATTGGATTGACAGCAAGAAGAAAACAAAAATCATGATTTCTGGAGGAACAATTTCTGGACCAAGAAGAATTAAACTAGCAGGAGAGATTGTTGGTAAAGAGGGCAAATCATTAGAGAGATATGTTGATGGTAGAAACTGTAAATGGGTGAGTACAACCTATAAACTAGAGGAAATACATCAAATGAAACACCTTGTTATATATGGTGGAGATGCTGATGTAGCTACAATGGACAAATTGTTTAATATTGTTGAAGGCAACAAAATGAAAACAAACATTAAATTTATTCAATTCTCAGAAAGAGAACTAAAGAATATAGAAAAAATAGACATTCACAACTGGATAAAACTTGAAACATTTATGGAAGGTAAAAATAAACCATTTAAAAGACTAGTCACTGCATATCTTATTCATTTACTAATGAAGAAAAATGATGATGTGTTTGAAAGAAGAGATAGATTTAAACACATTTCTAATGATCTTTATATAAAACTTAATATGTTGGAAGAGTATAAGAATAAACATTATTGTAATGCAAATGAAAACATATATAATGCAATGCTAGAAATAGCTAATGATAACAATTTGTTTGATGGAGAAATGTATCCCATATATAAAGAAGTTAAAACTATTGTAGAGAAACTTACATTCTTACAACCAATATGTGATAAACTTTCTTATTATGGTAATGACAAAGATCCACTTGTAGATGCTATTGCAGACTTGTTCAAATATTATAAAACAAGAATAGATTGGAAAAATTACAAGATTAAAATTAATCAAGACGAGATTGTTGAAACAGTAATTGAAAATTAAAAAACAAAAAACATCAGAGACAATAGGTTCTCTGATGTTTTAAATTAATCAAAATGAAAGATAAATATGTAAAATTAAAAGACACAATGTATGATATGTTTCTAGATGGAAATTTTATATTTTTAGAACTAGATGATTATCAAGTTATGTGGGAGGCATTAATGCTTAAATGGGAAATAGAAAAACCAGAAAATTGGGAAGAGTTCTTAGATGAGATAAATTGTCTAGCATCAAATAAATATGAATGGTTTACAGAAACTTTTATTAAATATTTTAACAATTAAAAACAAAACAAAATGAGCATTAGCCTAAAATGGTTTAAAGAAGCTATTAAAAATAGCATTGAAAAAGTAGTAGAAAAAAATGTAACAAAAGCTTTTAAAGAGCTTGAGAATGAAGAAAAAGAGAATGATTTAGACAACTCTTGTGAAAACAGTAAACCCTATTTAAACATTAAACTAGTTAATAATGTATTAACTATTGTATTAAATGATGGTAATATTATCACAAAACCAAATGCTAATGAAAAAGACTTTCAAGATGCAAGAAATTCATCTTGTGAAAGTCAATTATTTAACATTATTGCATCAGAAGAAGTAAAAGAAGAAAGACTTATTAGAGAAAAAGAAATACTTAAAGCTAAAGCAATAAGAAAAGGTATTGAATTATTAAAGCAGTTTTCTGATTTCACAGTTGTGGAAAATTCTGTATATTTAAAAGGAATACATAGAACACTTCCACAACTATTAATTGAAAAATTCTTAGAAATAATATCTACATATGAAGACTATTCTATTCAACAAGCAGAATCTTTATTAGAAAAAAATGAAGAATATCAATCATTAAGACGCTTCTTTATGTGGTGTTGTTTAAATCCTAGAGCTGAAGTTGCTAATGAATTATATAGATTCTTAACAGATAATTCATTTAGAATTACTAAACAAGGATTCTTTGTAGCTCTTAGAAACGTTGTAACGCTTCATGGATCTCCAGAATTAGTTCATTTTATAAGTAATGCATATAATAAGGTGAAAGCTGTATGGAAGAAAAATCCAAATGAATATACAGTGTTCTTAGAGAATGGTGAATACAAACTTGTTCATGATGACAAATTGTTTAAAACCATACTTGTTGAGGATACAACATGTTCAGATTGTGAAGGAGAAGGTGTAACTTATAATGATGATTATGAAGATTTTGATTGTGAAACATGTAATGGAACAGGAGAAGTTGAGGAATATGATTATGAACAAACAGTTTCTGTAGATCATGGTCAGAATATTGGTGGGTTAACAGAATTGTATTTAGATCTTCCTAATAGAGAAGAGAATAGATTTACAGATGATTGGACTAAAACATTTGATATTCGTATTGGTCAAGTGGTTAATATGCCTATGACAGATTGTAACTGGAGTACACAAGATTGTGCTGCTGCAGGATTACACTTCACAGCAGATCAAATTCATTATGTAGGATGTGGTGATCAATCTGTTCTTGTTCTTATTAATCCAATGAAAGTGGTGGGTATTGGTACAGCAAAAGGTAGATGTTATGAATATCTTCCATTTATGACTGTTCCTAGAGAAGAAGCAACCACTATATTACATGATGGTGATTTTGATACATTGTTTATTGATGAGAAATATGCAATTGATGAATTAGATGATTTAATTAACAAGGTTAAAGAAGGTTTTACTTCTGAGACTAAGAAACATAGTTTTAATCTTCCTAATATATCTATAGAAGAAATTAATAATATTATTCTTTCTCTTGATGATATGAAAAAGAAAATTTTGAATAGAGTGGCTATCCTTTAATATTTTTGGAATGTGTCACATTTTTTTATAACTTTGTGACACATTCCAATTTATTATGATAAAGAAAAAAGCAATAAAAAAACCTAAAAAGGTTGCAACATTAAAGACTAGAAATGCTGGTACATTAACAGAATCAGCCTTCTGGAGCTTTATTAGAAGTGGGCTTAGACAGAAATCAAGATTTTGGAAACCCATTACACAATGTAAAATGAAATCTCGTAGAGCCTATAAAGGCCCTCTTAAGAGACAAAAGTTTGAATATCAGTGTAAAGAGTGTTTAAATTGGTTTCCTGACAAGAAAATTAATGTTGATCATATATCACCTGCAGGATCTTTAAGGTGTGCTAATGACCTCCCAGGCTTTGTAGAGAGGCTATTCTGTGAGGTGGATAATCTACAGTGTTTATGTAGTGACTGCCACAATAAAAAAACACAGGATGAAAAATCCAAAAGATAATTTTAAACAATTAAAAATTAAATAGTTATGGGAAGATATTATACAGGAGATATTGAAGGTAAATTTTGGTTTGGCATTCAATCAAGTAATGCAGCAGATAGATTTGGTGTATCAGGAAATGAACCAAGTTACATTCAATATAATTTTCAAGAAGAAGATTTACAAGGTGTTGAAGAAGAAATAAAGAATATTGAAGAATCTTTAGGTGAAAAGAAACAAATTATAGATAAATTCTTTGAAGATAACAATGGTTTTAATGATGAGATGTTAGAAGAGGTAGGAATTTCTAATGATGAGCTTAGTGATTATGCAGATCTTGAACTAGGAGTTAAAATCAGAGATCAAATCAAAAACTTTGGTTCTTGTTCTTTTGATGCAGAATTATAAACAGTTAAAATTTAAAATATGGAAGATAAATATTTTACTCCAGATATAGAAGATTTTTATGTTGGATATGAATTCGAAACAAAGGTGTATGGAGAAGATGATACATGGGTTAAATGTATTTATTCAAAACCTACAGATGAGTTGTTTTGTAAAGATAGTGATGGTAATATTTGGGTAAATGATTCTCTTAGAGTTCCCTATCTCACTAAAGAACAAATAGAAGCTGAAGGATGGGGTTTTGAAACAGTATTATTTGCAGATGATGATGAGAATGATGTTTATTCTGATGGTTTTGCTAAACGTATTGATCAAGATCATTGGTATGAAATGGTTTTAAGAAAAGACAATAAAATACATATTGTTTATAAGTGGTACAGAAACTCAGTTGCACAATTATGGAGAGATATATATTATGGAGAATGTAAAGACATAAACTCTTTTAGAACAATAATAAAATTATTAAAAATCAATTAATTATGGAAGATAAACAGTTAAAAGTCTCTATCAATAGAGAACCTTCATTTACAGAAATATGGTATGAAGGATTTGTAGAACTCAATGGAGAAGAACATAAATTCTGGCTTATACATCCTCAAGGAGTAGATCCTCATGGATATGAATATGAAATAGACGTAAGATGGTTCTTCCAAAGAGTTCCTAGAGAAGTGAGAGCTATGTTACCATATATTATTGATGCATTTAAACAGAAAGCTCATGATGATGTTACAACTTAATCCAACTATGGAAGTTCACACACCGTTAGGTGATGGTGAAGCTATGTTCATTATAGATTATGGAGTGAATGTAAATACAGTGTGGGTGGTGAGACTGCCCAAAGGTGTTATTAAACATTTCTATTCAGATGATATTAGAATATATGATAATCCAATGAATGGTAATGGATGGGATGTAGAGAGATTGGATGAAATAGTAAAAAAGCTACCAAAAGGAGCAAAAAGAAATACAGATTTTTTAAATAAAAATGATTAATATGAATTTAGTAAAAACAGAATCAAGTTATAGAAAAATAAACATGGATTCATCTTCAAGTCTTAAAGAATTTTCTTTAGATAAAAGAAAGTATTATAAAAAATATATTATAAATGAAAAAACAGAAGATGAAGGTAGTAAAGCTGCTACTATAGGTAGAGTGGTAGAAACTCTTCTATTAGAACCAGAAGAATTTGATGGTAGATTTTATATGTCTTCATGTGCAACTTCTCCTACAGGACTTATGTTAGCATTTGTAGAGGCTTTATATAAACATACAGAAGCTGTTACTAATGAAGATGGTGAAGTTACTGAAGAATTTGAAGAAATTTGTAAATCTGCATATATAGACAGTGGATTTAAGATTAAAATTGAAGCAGTTTTAACAAAATTTATAGGAAGCGATGCTGAAATTTATTATAAAGAAATCAGAGAAGTTAGAAGTAAAGGACTTACAGTGATAACAACAGAAGATGTTCAAAATTCTGAAAAAATTGTTAATGAACTTAAGAATAATTTTGTCACCAGTAAAGTTATAAATTTAGTTAGTGATAAAAGATTCACTGTTAATAATCAACTACAAATAGAAGGATATGCTGTTGATGGTCATTTGTTTAAATCAATGATGGATAAAATAGTGATAGATCATGAAGAACGCACTATAAACATTTATGATCTTAAATGTACCTGGAGTGTTGAAAACTTCTATGAAGAATATTATCTATATAGAAGAAGTTATATACAAGCATATTTATATTATAATGCTGCACTATCTTTAACATTTGAAGGAGAACTTTTTGGATATAAGGTAGAATTTCCTAAATTTATAGTTTGTGATTCTATAAATTACTATAATCCATTAATATATGTTCTTTCTGAAAAAGATATGAACGATGCATATAATGGATTTGAACATAAAGGTAGAGTGTATCCTGGTGTTAAAAGTCTTATTGAAGACTTAAATTGGGCTATTGAAAATAATACATGGAACATTGATAGAAACAATTATTTAAATAATGGGATAGTAAATATTAAAAAATAATATGGAGATAAAAAAGACAATAACTAGTATATTTATAGTACCAATATTAAAAATAAACAAAGATGATTTAAAAAATAATGGATATTCAAATGGATATGTAGAAGATGGTAGAAAAGATGTACAATATGAAAACTCACTTTATTTATTATTTAAACCAGAAAATCTTGATAGATTTCGTACATTTCTTGATAATGAATACGAACGAACAAAGAATATTATAGATGATTATGATTATGAAAATGGATATGTAGTTATTGTATACAAGATTGATGATAAATTTAAAAAAGATGTTGAATTAATCAAAGAAGGCAAATATTCTAAAACCTCTAAAGTTTTTCAAGAAATGTTTCCAAAAACAATAAAGATTCAAAGAAATGGATTAAGTAGAGATGAAATATCTCTTCAATATCGTGTTTTTAATAAAACACCAGATCTTATAGAATTTTGGGAAAAAAAACTTAATGTAACATTTGATGATGCTCAAGAGTTATGGGAAATGTTTGTAAAAGAAGAAGAAATTTTAAACCTAGATAAAATAAAATAATATGTATAATACAGAAATTGCAGAACACCTATTTAAAAAATATGGTGATGAAAAGTTTATAATCTATTGTCAGATGGAATCTGATAAAAATAAACTTATAGATGAAGATTTAAAAAAAAGATTTATTAATGAACCAAATGATTATGGATTTGATTCAGAATGGTGGGATAAACAATATCAAAAATTATTAAATTATTAATTATGAACGGAATAGAATTATTAGAAAAATACTCTAAAGCTGCCACTGTTATAAAACAATGGTTTTTAGAAAGAATGTTAGAATCTTTAAAAGATGAAAGTCTTCCTGAAACTTTTAAAGAATATGCTAGACAACAAGAGATTGATAATGATAAAATTGGAAAATTAATAGATGGTAATCCTAGAACATTATTTGATGTATTTGATGAGAATGATTTGTCTATAAATATTGTAAGAACTCCTAATAGAACTGAAGGATGGGAGTGGGAAATTATGCAAGAATCTGTAGAAAATTCTATTTGTAAATCTAGAAAAGAAGCAGAGCTACTTGCTATAGAAGCTGCATTTAAACTATTAAATGAAAAGTTATGAGAAAAATAAATGAACAAACAAGAGATGCATTTATAAATAGAAAGAGGTTCAAATCATCAAATACAAAAGTTGAGATTTTAAATGGAGATTCTCATTTATATTTACATGGACATTTGATAGCTAAGATGGAAAACAATGATTTGTTAATTAATCATTGTGGATGGAAAACTGTCACTACAAAAGCAAGGTTAAACTCCCTACCTAATGTACATATTAGACTTTCTAAAGGAAGTTTTATATTAAATGAAATGGGATGTATGAAAAATGAATGGATAAATGTAAAAGATTATGAGAGATAATATAGTGGATGATGTCATAGATAAATACTATGAACGTAGTCAAGTAGGGATTGCTAAATATGGAACTACATTAGCTAAAAATGATCGTGATAACTATTTTAAGCATTTACAAGAAGAACTTATGGATGCCACTCTGTATTTAGAGAAATTAATGTCTTTAGAAAAAGAAATAACATTTTTAGTTAAAAATCATCCAAATGATTCTGAACTAGGAATGGTTATAAGAAATTTAGTTAGGTAGAATTTTTAAAATATCTTGGTTTATAATAAGAAGATTTGTATATTTGCAACCCCCCTTTTTTATAATCAATTAAAAACAAAAACATGGATTTAGGATTAGATGCGTTAAGCTCTATAACAATTTTTAGTAAATATGCGAAGTATTTGCCTCAAGAGAAAAGAAGAGAAACTTGGGATGAGATAGTTGATCGCTATCAGAACATGATGATTAAGAAATATCCTTCTCTTAAGGATGCTATAGTTAAAAGTGCTATAATGATTAGAGAGAAGAAAGTCTTACCCTCTATGAGAGCTTTACAGTTTGCAGGAAATGCTGCAGAAGTGAATAATGCTAGAATCTATAACTGTTGTTTTCTTCCTATAGATAGCTTACATAGCTTTAGTGAGACAATGTTCTTGCTATTAGGAGGAACAGGTGTAGGATATTCTGTACAGAAACATCATGTTGCACAACTTCCAGTGATTACAAAACCTGGTAAGAAGAAAACATATCTTATTGAGGATTCTATTATGGGCTGGGCTGATGCTGTAAAGGTGTTATTCAAAGCTTATATGGAAGGTAAGTTTATGCCTTCATTTGATTTTAGAGCTATTAGACACAAAGGTGCAAGACTTGTTACTGCTGGTGGTAAAGCTCCTGGTCCTGAACCATTAAAACTTTGTCTTACACATGTACAAGCTATTTTAGACAGAAAACAGGAAGGAGAAAAACTATCTCCTATAGAAGCACATGATATATTGTGTCATATTGCTAATAGTGTATTAGCAGGTGGTATTAGAAGAAGTGCAATGATCTCTTTATTCTCTCATGATGATGAAGAAATGATTACATGTAAATATGGATCTTGGTGGGAATTAAATGAACAAAGAGGTAGAAGTAATAACTCTGCTGTATTAAAGCGTGATGAAGTGTCAGAAGAAGAATTCTTTAGCTTATGGAAAAGAATAGAAGCTTCTGGAAGTGGTGAGCCTGGTGTATATTGGACTAACAATGAAGATTGGGGCACTAATCCATGTTGTGAAATAGGACTTAGACCATATCAATTTTGCAATTTGTGCGAAATAAATGTATCTGATGTTGAAAATCAAACAGATCTTAATGATCGTGTAACTGTAGCAGCATTCTTTGGAACATTACAAGCTGGTTTTACAGATTTTCACTATTTACGTGATATATGGAAAAAGACTACAGATAAAGATGCTTTATTAGGAATAGGTATGACAGGGATTGGTTCAGGAGAAATTCTTAAATATAATCTTAGTATAACTGCTAATACAGCTAAAGTGGTTAATTCTATGATTTCTGCTATAATAGGAACTAATGAAGCAGCTAGAATAACATGTGTGAAACCTTCAGGTACAACTAGTTGTGTTTTAGGAACATCTAGTGGAATTCATGCATGGCATGCTCCATTCTATGTTCGCACTATTAGATTTAATAAAAATGAGGATATTGCAGCTTATATGATGGTAAATCATCCAGAACTATGTGAGGATGATGTTTTAAGGCCCAAGGATACACTTTGTGTAAGAATACCCATCAAAGCACCAGAAGGTTCTATATTTAGAACAGAGACAGCTATTGACACATTAGAACGTGTTAAGAAGTTTGCTACAGAATGGGTCACACCTGGACATGTTAATGGTGATAATACACACAATGTTTCTGCTACTATATCTATTGATGCTAATAGAAAGTATCAAGAAATTAATGAAGATGGTTTTCATTCAATAGATGAGTGGGAAAAAGTTGGAATATGGATGTGGGATAACAAAAAACATTACAATGGTCTATCTGTACTACCATATTTTGGAGGCTCATACAAACAAGCTCCTTTTGAAGACATTACTGAGAAAGAATATAACACACGTCTTACTTCTTTAAATTCTTTAGACTTAACTAAAGTGACAGAAATTGATGATAATGTTGAGTTTGGAGCTATAGTTGCTTGTGCAGGAGGAGCATGTTCTATTGAATAAAATAAAATTTGTGTTTTTGATTTGATAATTAATAACAGGCCCAATGTTTCTACATTTGGGCCTCTTTTTTTTGTTAAATTAAAATAAATTCATTAACTTTACAATATAAAATAAATCAATCAAATATGGCAAAAACAAAAGAAGTCCTTACAGAAGGTAAAAGTAAATTTCAAGAAACATTAGACAAACTTAACAAAACTTATGGTGTAGGAACTGTTCTAACATTAGACAGTAAAACAACAGGTGATTATGATATAATCAGTACAGGAAGTATTGGATTTGATTATGTGACATTAGGTGTTGGAGGATTTGTGAAAGGAAAGATGTATGAACTTATGGGATGGGAAGGTTCAGGTAAATCAACAATTTGTGGTCATGTTGTAGCAGAATGTCAAAAGAAAGATGGTGTTGTTCTGTATATAGATGGTGAGCATGCTGTAGATAAACATTATTTTGAAGCATTGGGTGTAGACACAAAGAAGATGTTAATTGCTCAGCCTAGTTGTGGTGAGGAAGGTTTTAACATTGCTATGGAAATGATTCAAACTGGAACTGTAGATCTTATCATTATAGATTCAGATTCTAGTCTTATTCCTAAAAAGGTGTTAGATGGTGAGGTGGGTGATTCTTCTATTGGTAGAAAAGCATTATTGAATAGTAATGCCTATCCAAAGTTGAAAGCAGCTTTGTCTCAACATAATGTTTGTGTTATTGTTATTTCTCAGTATAGAGAAAAGATTGGTGTTATGTTTGGTAATCCAACCACCACTCAAGGAGGTCATGCTCTTAAGTTTTACAGTGATGTAAGAATAGAGGTGTCTAAGAGCTTAGCTAAAGAAGGTGATGTAACTTATGGTAATATCACTAAGGTGAAAGCTATTAAGAATAAAATGTCTCCTCCTTATAAGCTATCACAGTTTGAGATTGTTTATGGACAAGGTATTGATAAGCTTGGAGAAGTTATGGAACTTATTAACGAACATGGGATTGGTAGAAAGTATGGTAAGACAATGACTATCGATGAGACTAAGTATGATCTTGAGGAATTTAAGGTAATGCTTATGGATAATAAGGAATTTCAAGACTCAATTAAGGAACGTATTTTAAACAAAATTAATAACACTGAAATTAAAGAAGATGCTGCAAGTGAAATTTAAATTATTATTATTAAATTTATTAAACCAAAAAGAACAATATGAAAGTAAAAATTAAAAAGCTACATCCAAACAGTATTATACCAAAATATGCAAAAACAGGTGATGCTGGGATGGATTTAACTTGTACAGAGATAGAATATACAAAAGATTATATTTCTTATAAAACAGGACTTGCTTTTGAAATTCCTACAGGTTTTTTTGGAATGTTAGTTCCTAGAAGTAGTAATAGTAAAAAAGACTTATTATTAACTAATTCTTGTGGTATACTGGATAGTGGATACAGAGGAGAAGTTGAGTTTAGATATAAAGCAATATCAAATTATGCTTGTAATAATTCGAGTAATCCTCCAACATTATCATCTGATAACTTTGAATTATATAATACTGGAGATAGAATAGGACAAATAATAATACTTCCCTATCCACAAATAGACTTTGAAGAAGAAGAAACTCTTAGTTTTACAGAAAGGGGTGAGGGAGGATTTGGTTCTACAGGAACAGGAGCACTCAACACTATTAATTCATCTTATGATACAAAAACCACCTATGTTAAACCAACATATACAACATTAACAAATGATAAAAAAGACTAACCTTATTACATCTATTAATAATGATGAATTAGATGTATTTCAAAAACAATACATTAATCTTGTTGATATTCAAGATGAAATTAGTAAATTAGAAGATGAAGGAGATAAAATAGATAAACGTAAGAAAAAATTATACAATGAGTGGAAAAATAAAATTAACTTTTTTATAAATATGTATAATGCTAAATGTATTTATAAAACTTATAACAAAGTCAAATGAAATGTAAAACCTGTGGAAAGAATGCGGACAGTGAATATTGTTTTGCTCATAAACCTAGAAAGCCCTTACCATCGTCTGGTAAGGGTTTAACTAGTAAAAAAGTTAACAAATCACCTGAAAAACGTTTAGAAATGTTAGATGTGTTTCTATCTATGTGGAAAAAAAGACCACATTATTCAGAAGTGAGTGGTGTTTATCTTGGATCTGAAGCAATGAGTACATACTTTCATCACATACTTCCTAAAGAAAAATATCCAGAAGCTTGTTTAGATGAAGAAAATATCATAATTTTGTCACTTGATGAACATACTTCTGTAGAGAATGATATGTATAAATATGAAGAGGTGAATGAAAGACGCAAACAATTAAAAATAAAGTATGAAAGAAACTAATAGAGAGCGTAAACAAGACATTAAATACAAAATCACTCTTAATGAAGAACAAAAAGAGGTTAAAAGACTAATCCTTGAGAATCAGATAGTTGTTATCACTGGTAGGGCTGGTTGTGGTAAGAGTCTTGTAAGTGCACAATGTGCTCTAGACTTTCTCTTTAAGAAACAATGTGATCAAATCCTTGTAACTAGAGCTGCTGTAGAGGTGGGTCATTCATTAGGGTTTTTACCTGGGTCTCTTAATGAAAAGTTTGATCCCTATTTAGAAGCATTCCAAGAAAACCTAATTAAATGTTATGATAAAGTCAAAGTTGAAGAGCTTATTAGCTCAAAGAAAGTTAATGCCCTTCCAGTACAGTTTATTAGAGGAAAAACTATTGATGATGTCCTTGTGGTGGAAGAAGCTCAAAATCTTACAAAAGCTGAAATGCTGGCTATTCTCACTAGGCTTGGGAAAACAGGAAAAATGATTATCAATGGAGATAATGAACAGAAGGATATCAAGGATGGTATGAATGGACTTAGTTATGTAATTGAGCTATCCAAGAAGATCTTAGATATCAAATACATTAAGCTTAAACACAATCATAGAAGTGATCTTGTGGGTAAGATTCTGGATTTTGAATATGGGAAATAAACCTTTAAGTGTACAATTTTTATTAAACCGAGGATTTTGTTGCAACAATGGTTGTTTCAACTGTCCTTATAAATCAACAAATATGCAAAATCAATTTTTCTACACCAGAAAAGAACTGGTAAGTGGAACCCCTGAGAATCCTGAATTTAAAGAATACAGGGACAGTTTTAATGTTAAAAAGATAGTGAGAACTCTCACCATTGAGGATGGTAGAGTGTTAGTGTTATTAGATGATCTTCATGAGAGAGTTCAAGAAGTACCTGATATAGATGTTAAAACTAATAAAATGAAGGGTGTAAAACGAGAAAGAAATACTTTTCAAAGTGAAATCTATTTAGATCCTGCTGATGCAGAAAGATTCTTAAAATTAACATCTATAGGATAATGAACAACAATCCATTAATATCATGTAAGATGATCACTTATGGAAGAGTGGAAATGTTGGAGGAATCTTTACATAGTTTTCTTCAACAAACCTATTCTCCTAAAGAACTGATAATAGTTAATGATTATCCTTTACAAACTCTTGTGTTTGATCATCCTGAAGTAAAAATCTTTAATCTAGATTATACATTCAGTACAATTGGAGAAAAAGAAAACTTTGCTATGGAAAAGTGTTCTGGAGATATAATATGTCAATGGGATGATGATGATGTAGCTCTACCAAACCATCTATCTAATGTAGCTAAGCTTATAGGAGACAATAACATCATCCATTGGAAAACAGGAGTGTTATGTCATATTACAGGAATTGAACAAGTGGGCTGGATAGGTAATTCAGGAATTGTATTTACAAAAAAAGCTTGGGAAGCTGTAGGAAAACATCCTTTAGAAAATGCAGGATATGATATGACCTTTATTGAGAAGATTCATGCTTTAGATTATAGTAAGAAGTTATTTGCTGAAATGCCTAAAGAAGATGCAAGTTGGTTTTATATGTGGGGAGGAAGAGGCTATCACATGAGTGGACAAGGAGATGATGTTCCTGGAAAAGCTAATATAATACAAAGACATTCTTTACATATAGAAAATCTTAGAAAGAAAGGAAAAATCCCTACAGGAGATGTTATATTAAAACCACATTGGAATCATGATTATGTAAAAATGTTAGAAAATTTTATATTAAAAAAGTAGTGAATCTTTAATTATTTGAGGAAGTTTTTCTAAAGAACCTTTATGTTCTTCAAACACTTTTTTAAATACATTTCTATCATCAGTGGAATATCTCCAAAATACACTTTCGTATATTTTATTTGATTCTTGATTATTTTTTAACATAAGATCTTTACAACATTTGCCTGTATCAATTAAATAAATGTTTGCATCAATTTTTAAATTGGGAGGTCTAGTGTGTCTACCAGGAAGCCACTCAAAGTCTTTTCTTAATATACATGTTTTAGAAAACCAATATGTATCCAACTTACCCCAACTTCTTTGTTCTAATATTTTCTTTGTTTCATCTAAAGGAGGTTCTGAATCATGTTGCATTAATGATATACCTGTAGGTGCAATCCAATCGTTTAGTGTGTTAATAATATAATTACGTAAATCTGGATGAAAAATCCTTTCATCTTGATCAGCATATAACACTATATATCCTTCATTAATAAATCTTTTCTTAATTTCATTTTGTTTTTTAATATTATTACCCCATCCATATTTATTTATATCATAAGGTTCCATTTCATCATCTGTAAATCCTTGACTATAAAGAAAAGCACATATCTCTTTTTTATTTATATTGTGCACCATAAAACGAAATTCTTCAGGATTAAAGAATTGTTTATAATAATCAATAAAGTTTTTAGCAAAATAACCCACTCTATCAATATGAGTTATAAGCTTAAATTTTTCCATAAATTATTTTTAGTTAAATCTGTATAGTCTTCTATACTATCAGGAATATGTTGAGGCATTCCTGACATCATCCATAATCCTTCAGCAGCATCTGGAGGAGTTATATACATATTCCATCCCATAAATGTAATATTGTCTTGTGTATAAGGAATTTCAGCTCTTCCTTCATGTCTAGCTTTCTTTAACCATTTTACAGCTTCTTCATCATCTGTAAGAATCATTCCCCCTTTTCTTAATTTAAGTGTTTTCTTAGGATGAAAAGAAAGACACATAAATGTTTTAGGAATATACATTCCACTAGTAAATCTTCTAGCAGCATCATATATTGGATGAGGAGATAACTGATAAATACCTGTCCAATCTCTATCTTCAAATTTAACAGAACCACCTGCAGCCATAATAGCTTGAGGAACAGATAGATATGTTTTTTTAGGAATAACAACTTCCTTTATTTTATGATAGACACAACAAAGAAAAATAGCATCTGTACAATTATCTACAGATACAGCATAAGGAGCTCCTGTATAATGAGCAACTTCTTCTTCAAACATTTCTACTATTTTATATGGATTATGTTTCATTATCTTTCATAGGTTTACAAGGGTTACCGTAAGCAATTACATTATTAGGAATATCTTTTACAACAACTGATCCAGCTCCTATAATAGAGTTTTTACCTATTGTTATTCCATCACGAATAACAGAATTAGCACCAATTAATGTTCCTCTTCCAATTTTACATCCACCACAAATCATACTTCCTGGATTTATAGTAACAAAGTCTTCCAAAACACAATGGTGATTTACAGAAGCACTGTTTCCAACACTTACAAAATCTCCAATTTTTGCATAAGGACCTATACCAGCTAAATTATTAATTAATAATCCTATACCCAACTGAGCAGTACTAGAAATAACTGCTGTGTTATGTATGATGTTTATAAAATTTAAATTTGAAATATCAAATACATCAACTATTTTTATCTTTACATAAGGACTAGTGACACCTAAACTAAATATTCCACTTCTATGAGAAATATCCGTTACAATTTGTAACGGTTTGAATTTAGGATTGTCAAAAGGATATTTTATTGGCAAGTCCAAGTTATTCACTATTATGATTTCAGGAAAAAATGCATTACTTTCTAAAACATCTAATATTATAGAAATAGTAGCATCACTCTTTCCAAGAATGGTTAATTTTGTTAACATATCCAAGGGTTTTAAATTCTTCAGGGCTCATTGGAACAACATCCAATTCTTCCATTATTCTTAATAGCCTATGTAAAAGTTTAGAATTTGTAGCTAATTCTTTATCTTTATAATATAAATTATCTTCAAGTCCTATTCTTACACCATCTGCATACATTATTCCCATCAAATTAGCTGTCATTTGATTTTTACCAATTCCTCCAAGACACATTACACTATTGTTTGGTTTATTTGCAAGAATTGTAGTTATTGTAGAAGGATCAGCTTGTCCATTATATAAATTACCTAAAATTACATTAATATAATGTGGGCCTTTTAAAATTCCTTTATCAATCAGGTAGTTGGTGTAATTTAACATTCCACTATCAAAGCATTCTATTTCTGGAACAACACCATATTCATCCATTTTTTCTATAAGCTTAATTATTGTTTCAGGCTCATTAATAGAAGCAGCTTTTGGAAAGTTTATAGAACTCATAGTGAGACTTCCCATATCAGGCATAAGCTCAATAACAGCTGAACGTTTGTTAAATTCTGGAAAATGTCTTCCTGTTAAAGATACACATATAGATAGATTGGGACAATATTTTCTTATTCCTTCTATAATTTGATTATATACATCAATTCTCCATGTATTTTTATATTCTTCATCTCTAGCATGAATATGAACTGTTGTTATTCCTAGTTCAAATGCAAAATGCACCTCTTCAATTATTTCATTTGAAGTGAGAGGTGCATTTGAATTTTGTTTTGTAGGCTGTGTTCCCGTAGGAGTAAAATTAATTATTTTTTTTTTCATTTTGAAAGTCTTTTTTGCATCATAGGAGCCATAGGACTTTTTAATCTCTTAATTGTGTCAGCTTCCTTCATATAATTTCCATTAATAGGATTAGGAGGAGGAACTTTAGGTGCTTTTCTTGGAGCTCCTGATTTCTTAGCTTTACCAGCTGTCATTTTATTTGCAGCCATACATACATTTTTTAGTCTTACCACCTGTTTTCATCATTGAGTTTTTCATCATTGATCCATCAGGCATCATATGCATTCCTGTACCCATCATTGCTTTTTTAACTTTCATTCCTTTCTTAGCAATAACACCACGACCTTTAAGAATGTCAGCTTTAGTGATTTTACCATCTTTGTTAAGATCAGGGAATGATTTACCATTCTTAGCTTTAACAGCTCCACTCATCTGCATTTTTTTTGCAGGTTTTTTCATTGTTGCCATAATTATTTCTTTTTAGTTTGTGATTTAATCTTTTTTTCTTGTTTAAGCATTGCAGATGTTGGTTTCTTTCCAGGCTTACCAGCAGCTTTGTTTTTCTTAGCTGCACTCCTCAAATTATCCCACAATCCACGTTGAGATGTTGAACCATCAGCACGCTTCATCATCACCTTACCACCATCTTTATATCCAATAAATCCTCTAGCTCTACCACCACATTTTCCACCTACACATTCCCTTCTTAATCTTCTATCTTCTCTATTCTCTTCTCTAGACAATTGTCTATCTTCTCTATTGCTTTGTCTATCTAATCTTCTATCTTGTCTTTCTTCTTTAGTTCCAAAGATCTTGTCCTTGAGAGATTTCTTCTCTTTAACACCATTTTGAGCCTTCTTAGCTTTATATTTTAAAGTTTGTTTAGCTCCACCAGGATATGTAGTTTCTTGAGTATTATATCCTTTACTAGTAGTCATTTTTACAGAAGGATACTTTTTTACTAATGTATCACCAGCCTGAGCTTTCTTAATTTTTTTTACTGTTGCCATAATATTATTATTTTATTGTTTTAACATTTCCATTTTAAAATCTTTGAGCCTTTACTTAAATTATCTTTTGCCCAAAGAGGTTGTAAGTTTGTATAATGATTTAATTTTATAGTATCTTCTTCTGTATTAACAGATGATAAAGGTATTATATGGTCTATATGCCATTCTCCATGATTTTCTAATGTCATTCCTTCAGTAAACTTTAAAGATATATAATTTATAAATTCTTCAATTTTACACCCTAAAATAATTTCTGTCCTATCTACTTTTTTGAAAGTTTTTTTACCTCTTTTAAAAGAATGTAAAATTAAACGTCTAACATTATTTTTAAATCTAAAAATAGGTTCATTATCAAGTCTAGTTTTAAAGTAATTTCTAATATTTACTTTATTATCTTGTCTATATTGTTTAAAATAATGTTCATTTGATTCTTTCCACTTTATAATTTTATCACAATTTTCTTCTCTATACTTTTTGTTTTTTATTTTTAAGCTTTCTTTATTTACTTCTTTATAGTTTTTTAAATATTCTCTATTTACTTCTTTATTTAATTCTTTGTATTTTTTAATACATTGCTTACATATATTACGATAACCATCTTTGTATAGTTTACCTTTGTAAAAATTTTCAAAATCTTTTAAATTGTTACATTTACTACAGGTTTTCATACTATGTAAAATTTAATTACAATGCCACTTGCGAAGAGCAAGGGTTTTCCTTGTTGGTTCTCCATTAGGTTTTTTAGCAGGTCCCTTGACACCTGACATTCTTGCACAAAAAGATTTTCTACGTTTAGCAGGTTTGCTATCTGGATCAAGTTTAGAAGGCTTTGTTGTTACAGCCATCTTTAATTTACTTCCAGGATTAGCACGTTTATAACTAGCAACACCTTTTCTATTAAGACCACCTTTTGGATCTTTTCCTTCAGAGCGAGTCCAAGCTGGTGTACTGCCACCATTCTTAAGAGTGCTTCCTTTAAATTCTCCTTTCTTTTTAATAAGAGGACCATTAGGAACTGGTGTAATACCACGCATCCTAGTATCAGATTTAAGAAGTTTCTTAATTGTAGCCATTATTTTCTTTTCATTGATTTATTACCAATACTCTTTTTAGCAGAAGTAATTTTCTTTGAAACAGAAGATTTCTTAGGAATAAGTTTACCTGTTTTAGCTTTAGGTTTAGCTTCTGCTTCTGCTTTACTAACACGTGGGGCACCTCTTAAAAAGCCACCAACTGTTCTTCTAACTTTCATAGAATCAATATCTCCTTTATCACCTAATTTAATTTTAGTTACATAGTTTCCACTATCTTCTCTAAGTTTTATCTTTTTTTTAATTGTATTCATTTTATTTCTTTTTAGATTTTATTTTATAAGGATTTTCTCTATGCCATTTCTTTACAGAAGCAACACCTTGTTTAACAGTTTTAGCTTTAGACTTCTTAGTGAGATTAATCTTATCCCACTTACCTGCTGGTCTACCGCCTGTATGATCTACAACAACATCTCCTTTATCACCTATACCTTTATCAACTTTCTTCTTAAAGACTTTATGTGTTTGACCACCAACTTTAACTATTGTACCACCACTTTTTAAAACACCTTTTCCTACATAAGCTTCTGCTTTCTGTGGATTGTAAACTTTTGTTTTAGGAATTCTAGCCATATTATTTACCTTTTCTAGCTTTGCCCATTGCTTTAAGTGTCTTAGCTAGAGCTTTTCTCTTAGGAGTACATGTAGCTTTGGTCATTGGTGTACAAAAACCCTTATGAGCAGGATTAACAGCTTTCTGTATCCACTTTTTATCTGTAGCCATGATTATTTCTTTTTTGCCTTACCACCCATTTTCATCTTTGTAGCACCTAATTCTTTATCACGTGTAAGAGAAGCTTTACCCTTAGCACCTGCTAATGTTTTTTCTTGCACCTTAGTCCAAGCACCTTTAGGATCAATAGGACCTACACGTTTGTTTGATGCTTTAAGTCCAGATAGACTTCCACCATTTTTCATTTTCTTTTTAACAACACCACCTTTCTTGTTAGAAGGAGTGGTACCGTAAGCTTTTTTAGCAAGTCTGTTTTCATTAGCTCTAGCTTTCTTTGCTGCTTCAATATCTTTACTAGCATTCTTTCCAGAACCTAATTTCTTAGCTGCTTCTGCAGATAATGAATCATATCTATTAGCATAAATGTTCATGCTATCTTTTGGAGATAATATTTTTCCCTTTTGTGCTTTCTTAATAGTTGCCATAATAATTATTTTTATTTATTTTTAATTTTATTGTGCAAGTTCTTCAGGAGCTTCTTTTACAAAACCATTTTCTACAGCTTTGGATAAAACTTCTTCAATAACTGTGTTTGCTTGATTAGCAATTAACACTTTAGCTGATTCTGGAGTGTTAAGAATAGCTCTTAATGCATTTAAAACTACACCAAATTCTCCTCCAGATAGAGTGAATGAATCTTCAGGTGTCCATGTGTACTTTTTGTTTGGGTCATAAACAGGAGTGTTTTTTACCATTTCGTCTGTTACTGCTTGCATAATTTTAATTGGTTTTTTAAGTTAAATACAAAGATATATAGTTATTTTGAATATTCCAAATATTTAAATTATAATTTCAAAACAAATTGTAGCAGAAGTTTTAATACTTTTGCTCATACTAATTTTAATGTGAAACATGTTGTGGAATTTTAATAATTCCTTTATAAGCATATCATTATATTTTGGAAGGCTTGTAGCTATCCTAAATTGGTATGCTGTAGGTTTTTTTATAATCTCCATAAATGAAAGTTCATCTATTGAGTCTATAATCCCCTCCAGGTGTGCAAAATAATTAATTTCATTATCTTGCATCACCTTTGGGAAAAACTTTTTATTTATTTGCATTAACTAAGTGTTAATAAGTATAATGTTTTAGCTGCTTCTCCTGATAGAGATTGTGCTACATTTTCTATATCTGGCATGTTATTAGATTCTCCATATTCTTCCAATTCTTTAGCAAACGTTTTAAGATCGTTTACCACTGATTTTGTTATTCCTATAGAATAGTCTCTTAAAATATCATGTTTTAATGCTTTAGGACGTGTTCCAGAATAGCCCATTATTTTTTCTACAATCTCATCTTTAAGGTCAAACACTTTGTCATAAAGTCCACCAAGAGCTTGGTGTTCTGCATAACTAGTTGTTTGCCAATGTAATAGATGTAATTGATCTACAAAGTGTGTAAGCTTAGCAGCTACACTATCTAAGTTTAGAGAGCTTCCTCCCACTCCTTCAAACATTTCTTGAGGGAATAATGATTTAATTGCCATAATAAGTTGGTTTTAATCTGGTACAACATCAAATGTTAATGTTCCTACAGGACACAATGCTGTCTTTTGATCACCTGACATTACAAGTTCAATAATGTTTCCACTAGGATTAGAGAATGTTCCTAATACATTAAATGTGTTATTTAATATAATAATTAATGATGCTATTGTAGTAGAATCTGATGGAGTAAACAAATAGTGTATTTGTGTACCATTACAGAATAGTCTTAATACTACATCAGTAATTGTTGGATTGGGAACAGTGAATATTAATGTTACATCATTACAGCATTCATATCCTTGGATTTCTGTCCATTTACCCACCTTGGGTTTTTGTTTTCTAAGAATAAGACTACTTGATACCACTCTTCCACTACCATCGTAGCGAACAAATGCTTTTAATGTTCTTTTATTCATAATATTTGTTTTTATTTGTTTTTATTAATTATTTTGATTTTAAGAAATGGTTGTAGCAATTATATTGCCATTATTAATAATTCAACTTATATTTGTTTTGTAATTCTATTAATTCTGTAAGATAAAAATATGTACAATGTTTTTTACTTGTTTCATTATTTAATATTTCCATCATATGTTCATCATCTTTAAAAGGATTATTTCCTTGGTGATATTTTCCTTTATAAAATGCTGGATAACCGTTTGAATAATCTCCTGTTATTCCTGCATTATGATAAATAGCTGTAGTATTTAATTTTGTAATAAGATCAGATGCCCATGTAAAATTCATCTCAGGAACCACCTTTGTTTCTTGTTCTTTTAACCATAAATTCCAAAGAACTGCCCACATATCAGCACACCAACTTTGAAATCCTGTATTTTCATTTTTGAAGAATTGTTTATTTATTGTCATTAAATATGTACGAATAATTAAACAATCTTTCATCACTTTTTCCCAAAAATCTCCATCAATGTTTTTTAAAAAATATTGTGCTCCTCCTGAATTAAGATTGTTTTTTTCACAAATTTCTCTATTTATTCCTATTAAAGAAGTTATTTGAGTTAATACATCTAATTTTTTATATTCTTCCAATTTTTCTGGAAGAACATCTTTAATTTTACTATCAAAATATGAAGCATTTATATAACTATTTGTATCAGATAAATAATTTACATCATCATCTACAAATTTTTCTATATCAAGATTGTCTGTAAACAATACATCAGAATCACAATAAAAGATGGCTTTATCTTTCATTTCTGGATGCTCTTTAAAATATTTCATTAAACAAAAAGGACGAAGAACAGGAATATATATTCCTAACTTTTGACTCACTATATTATCTACATCTTTATAAAATACAAATTCAGCCTCTGGATATAGATCAATTATTTGTTGCCATTTTTCATTCTTTTCTCTAAAGGATGGAATAAAAATAAGAACAATAGCCTTATCTGAATGTCCAATTTTCTTTAAGCTTTCCATCCATAAATGCACTTGCCAAGTGTAATAGGTGTCATCTGGTTGAGCACAGATAAATTTAAGATCCTTCATATATGTAGTTGGTTGTTGGTTTAATCTTTATTTATTTATTTTTAATAGCTTCTAAAGCAGCTCTTGCCTCTTCATGAGTCATACCTTCTTTAATAAAATCAGATAGTTTTTTATCTTTAGCGTCTCTAATAGCTTGTTCTTCTGGGGTTACTTTTGTAATTGACATAATTATAAATTTTAAACGTTAACTTCTACATACCAT
>Ga0315289_10002965_pt1 | contig 25832 bp, 24 predicted proteins | sample YL17G11_40_MG_FD_203452 | JGI IMG/M metagenome (GOLD analysis project Ga0315289, IMG submission 203452) | Sediment microbial communities from Yellowstone Lake, YNP, Wyoming, USA - YL17G11_40 | ecosystem: Environmental > Aquatic > Freshwater > Lake > Sediment | place: USA: Wyoming | collected...
GGGTGGCTGAAGGAATGCCGGAGAATCGCCACACGATTCGAGAAACTTGCCCTCAACTTCCTGGCCATGGCCAAAGTAGCAATCATCCAGAGAATTCTCAGAATCCTTTTTTCAGACAGAGCCTAGTTCTTTTGTGTCTGGGACTTGTCCTCGTCGCAGTGATGCCGCATCTTGCGTGCCGTGCCCCTGCAGGACACATGACATCGGTTTCCAACGATGTGGAGGAGGCAACTGTGGGGTCTCCCGGCCAGCCCACCGCTGAACACATCTATGTCGCCTCGGGCGCCGTCGCTGGCGGGCTGGAGGAGCCCTATCTTGGCAGGCGGGTTGGTAAGCTGGAAATGGATAGGCCTTTGGCCGACCTTGACGAGCGTGGATACGCCAATGTTGACGAGATCTGGGTCATCCAGCGAGCCGAGGTGCAGCCTGCGCCGGAGGAGGAGACCCCCGGCAGCGGCGCGCTGATGGCGAAGCTGCCCGGCGAAGAGAAGGAAGTCCCCGTCCCGCTCAAGCACACCGACGTCAAGGCCCGCATCAGCGGCTACATCGCCACGGTCGAGGTCACGCAGCAGTTCCACAACCCATACGACACGAAGATCGAAGCGGTCTACGTCTTCCCGCTGCCGCAGAACGCAGGCGTCAACGAGTTCATCATGACCGTGGGCGATCGGCGGATCCGAGGCATCATCCGCGAACGCCAAGAGGCCGAGCGCATCTACGAGGAGGCGCGCAGCCAGGGATACGTGGCATCGCTGCTGACCCAGGAGCGGCCGAACATCTTCACGCAGAAGGTGGCCAACATCGAGCCGGGCAAGGAGATTGACGTCAACGTCAAGTATTTCCACACGCTCGCCTACGTTGACGGCTGGTATGAGTACGTGTTCCCGATGGTCGTGGGTCCGAGGTTCAACCCGCCGGGCTCGACGGAAGGGGTCGGAGCGGTGGCCCGCAGCGCGCAGGGCGCATCCGGACAGAAAACCGAAGTCCAGTACCTCAAGCCCGGCGAGCGAAGCGGACACGATATCTCACTGAGCGTCGAGATAGACGCAGGGGTTGCTGTCGAGGAGGTTGCCTGCACGAGCCACGTCATCGAGAAGAAGCAGACGTCGCCCGATAAGGTGACGGTCGGACTGGGCCGGCTCGACCGGATCCCGAACAAGGACTTCGTGCTGCGCTACAAGGTGGCGGGCAAGACGGTGAAGTCTGCGCTGATGGTGCACCGCGACGAGCGCGGCGGATTCTTCACGCTGATGCTCTATCCGCCGGAGGACCTCAGGTCGCTCAAGCGGAAACCGATGGAGATGGTGTTCGTGCTGGACTCCTCGGGCAGCATGAACGGGCAGCCGATAGCGCAGGCGAAGGCCGCAGTCGAGCGCGCGCTCATGAGCATGCAGCCCGACGACACGTTCCAGGTCATCCGCTTCTCCAACAACGCCTCGCAGCTCGGCCCCGAGCCAGTGCCGGCGACCCCCGAGAACGTGCGGAGGGGGATCCAGTACGTGCGTTCGCTCGAGGGCGAAGGCGGCACGATGATGATCGAGGGCATCAAGGCGGCGCTGGACTTCCCGCACGATGTGCGGCGCCTGCGGACGGTGACGTTCCTGACCGACGGCTACATCGGCAACGAGGTGGAGATACTCGGCGAGGTCCACAAGCGCCTCGGCGAGTCGCGCATATTCAGCTTCGGCGTAGGCTCGTCCACAAACCGTTACCTGCTGGACGGGATGGCCAAACTCGGCCGGGGCACCGTCGCCTACCTGGGGCTGCGCGACAGCGCGGCCGACGTGATGGACCTCTACTTCGAGCGCACCAGCCACCCGGCGCTCACGGACATCTCCGTGGACTGGGGCGGCATGAAGGTCTCGGACGCCTATCCCCGCCAGACACCCGACCTGTTCGTCGGGCGTCCCGTGATCCTGACGGGGCGGTTCGAGGGGAAAGGCAAAACGAAGGTCAGCGTACGGGGCAAGGTCGGCGACGAGACGCGGGAGTTCGTCCTGCGCGTGAACCTCGACGACCAGACGGCATCGCACAACGGCATCCCGGTCGTCTGGGCAAGTGGGAAGATCGCGGACCTCGCCGACCAGGCCACCTATGACGCCGCCGGCACGCTGCCCGAGCAGATCAAGCAGGTGGCGCTGGAGTTCGGCCTCATGTCCGCCTATACCGCGTTTGTTGCGGTTGACTCATTGACTCAGACGGGGGGCGACCACGGCGTGAGCGTCGCCGTCCCTGTCCCCGTGCCGGAAGGCGTCCGCTACGACACCACGGTCACGGAGTAGCGGCGCAGGGCGCCGCTGCATTTTCGATTTTCGATTGTGCAGACTCGGGTTGTGAAATGGAGAATCGGCAATCGAGAATCAGAAATCCCGTATCGGGTATCGTCCGTATTGCCGGCAGGCATCGTAGAAGGCGAAGACGTTCTGAAGCGGCGTCGAAGGCGTGACCTCGCTGGATGAGCCGATGAAGTGCCCTCCCCCGGGCGACGCGGCCTTCACGCACTGCCGCACCGCCTCTCGCACGTCCTCGATGCTGCCCAGGGGAAGCGTCTGGCTGCAATCCACGTTGCCCACGAGGATGAGCCTGCGGCCGTAGCGCTTCTTCAGGTATCCGATATCCATTCCGGCGAGCGGTTCGATCGGGTTGAGGCCGACGATGCCGATGTCGAGCAGGTCGTCCAGGATTTCCATCACGTAGCCGTCGCTGTGGAAGATGACCTTGACGCCGGCGTTGACAAGCGGTTCGCAGACGCGCTGGAGCATAGGTATGAATGTGCGGCGCAGATAGTCGGGCGAGAACATCAACCGCCCCTTGAACGCTATGTCCTCCCCTACGAAGAACAACGGGCAGAGCCGCTCCCGCGCCGCCGCTCGCGCCCACCGGGCGTTGTCCTCCGCGCGCTTATCCAGCACAGCGTGCAGCAACTCGTCGTAGTCCTTGGTCCACTCGCAGAAGCGCTGAAGCCCCGTGGCTGCGTAGAAGTCGGTCAGGCCGGTTCCGGCAGCGGGCACGCGCATGGTGAGGGGCGCGAGGAGGTCACGCTGGCGATAGTAACACTCCAAAAGCTGAGGTTCGATCTCGTCCCAGGACGACTCCGGCTCCTTCAACTCCTCCTCAAGCTGCTCCGGTGACGAGATGGATTGCGGGAACCAATGCGTGAGCGCTTCGTTTTGGTCTTCTTCGTCCAGCGGGAGCGCGTAGCCTCGGCACAGGTCAATGCCCAGCTCGTTGTAGGCGCGCGCCATCGTGACGTCCGGTTCCTCCCCCTCTCGATGGAAGAACTCGTACACGGGCGGGTTGTCGAGGTAGTCCCAGATGGGGACGCGGTCGCCCTCCTCGTGGTTCGCGGCGGCCATGATGCGCGCCTCGACCTCCGGGTCCACGTTGATCTTCCAGTCGGGCATGCGTGCATCTCCGAAGCAGAGGGCACAGACTGTAACCGGCCGCAGGCCGGGGCGCAAGTGCAGCGTGCGGCGCCCAGCCCAATCCGGCTTCGACAGGCATCCGATAAGGGTTTGACACCGCCTGAGCCGGCCGCTATTCTTGCCGGACGTGACACACAGCCGGGAGGCGCAATCATGGACGTGATGAGGATACCTTCGGAGCAGTTGGGCCGGGGAAGTTCGATAAGGGTCGAGATCCTGCCCACGGAGTATGACGTGGCAAATGACTTCGCGCGGGTCATGGCCAATACGCTGCGCGAAAACAACGCCAGGGGCCGTCCGACCTGCTACATCCTTCCGGTCGGGCCCATCCGCCAGTACCGCCGCTTCGCGCGACTGTGCAACGTCGAGGGCATAAGCTGCCGCGACCTCGTGACGGTCAACATGGACGAATACCTAACGGACGATCTTGAGCTGGTTCCGATGGACCATCCCATGTCCTTCCGCGGGTTCATGCAGCGGGAGTTCTTCGACCTGCTGGACGGGGAGAAGACTGTGCGCCCCGAGAACCGCATCTTTCCCGACCCCGAGGATCTCGGCGCAGTCGCGCGCAAGATCGAGGACGTGGGCGGGGTGGACATCGCGTTCGGCGGGATAGGCATCACCGGCCACATAGCCTTCAACGAACGCCCCGAGCCCGGAGAGGACGCCGATCCCGAAGAGTTCGCCCGTTCCACGACGCGGGTCATGCCGGTGGCGCGGGAAACCGTTGTCGTCAACTGCATCTTCAACGGCGGCGACCTGGAGAGCGTCCCGCGCTGGTGCGTGACGGTGGGCATGAAGGAGATATTGGAGGCGCGGGAGATACACTTCTACCTCGACTGGCCCTGGCAGTCGGCGATGGTGCGCCGCGCCGTCCACGGGCCCGTGACGCCCCACTTCCCGGCCAGCTACTTGCAGCGCCATCCGCGTTGCACCATAACCATAACGGAGCAGGTCGCCGCACTTCCGGGCGCCGTGCCCAAGTGAGCTGCGGCACGACGAGGTATGTGCGCGAGAGTGACCAACCCAAGCGCCATGACACTTGAGCCCGCCAACAGCCGCCTGCTGAGCACGAGTGACGCACAGAGATGAATGGGAGAAAGAGCACATGAAACACTTCCACTATGACGAGGTCGAGAGCGCGGAGGTCAACGTCAGTGGGGCCAAGGGCGTCCGCGTGCGCTGGCTGATCTCACCGGAAGACGGCGCGCCGAACTTCTGCATGCGGCGTTTCGAGATCGCGCCGGGCGGCACGACGCCCCACCATCGGCATCCCTGGGAACACGAAGTCTACATTCTGGAGGGCGCCGGCACCGTCGTGAGCGCAGGCACCGAGAAACCGCTTCGCACCGGCGACGTCGTCTACGTGCCGCCGGACGAGGACCATCACTTCGCCGGCGACCAGAAGAATGGTGTAGTCCTGTTGTGCCTCATCCCCAAGGAAGGGAAATAGTAGCGCGGCGGCGAGCGCGCAGCGTCGCTCTCTGCCGGCGACGGGTCGTCCAAGGAGCACATGATGGCTACATACAAGTCGCTTGCATTCAGATACCACAAGCCCGGCGACGTGCGCCGCGAGGAGCTGACGATTGACTGCGGGCCGCGCGAGATGATCGTGAAGGTCCTCGCGTGCGCGCGCTGCGGCACCGACCGGAACATCTTCCGCAAGGGGCACCCGAAGGTTGACCCCAACGCCCCAACGGTGCTGGGTCACGAGATCTCCGCTGAGATCGTCGAGGTCGGGGCGGAGGTGCACACGCTGACCGAGGGCATCGGCTACCGGCAGGGCCGCCCGCTCAGCGCACGCGAACTCCACTACCGCATCGGCGAGCGCGTTACGTGCCAGTCGCGCATCGCACGCTATCGCAACGGCGTCATGCTGCAAACCAACCCCATCCAGATCCTCTCGTTCCAGTTCAACGCCGGCTACTCGCAGTACATGAGGGTGACCGAGGAGATGATCCGGAGCGGCTCGGTGCTGCGGGTGCCCGACAGCGCAACGGACGAGGAGGCTGCGCTGGTCGAGCCGGCGGCTTGCGCATTGGAAACCATCTTCCAGACACCCCACGCCACGGGGGTGGATGAGGACGGTCGCCACCGGTTTCGCGCGGGCCCCAGGCCGGGAGGGCGCGCCCTCATCATCGGCTCCGGCACCGTCAGCCTGATCTACGCCCTCCTGTGCAAGATCGAGGGGTCCGCCGTGGTGCACATCCTGCTGCGCTCGCAGGCGAAGGCCGATCTCGTTCGGCAAGTACTGGGCGACGGGTTTCAGATCACGATCGCCGAGCCCATGGACGGTCTGGACTTGGAGGAGCGTCTCGAGCGGGAAGCGGCGCTGGTCGAACGCCTGCGCGAGCGGACAAGCGGCGCGCTGTTCGACGACGTCATCTCCGCCTGCGCGGACCCGCACGCGCAGCGGTTGATGCTGAAGTGCTACAACATGGAAGGCGACGCGGTCGGGGCGGCTTTCGGCGGCACTCGTGAGCTGGTGGACCAGGCGGACATTGACGTGCACCACTACCGGCAGGCGAGGACCATCGGCTCGAGCGGCTGCTCGACCCGGTGCATGGAGACCATAATCCGCTGGCTGGCCGAGGGCAAGCTCTCGCTCAAAGGGTTTACCTCGCCGCAGCACTTTACGATGGACAGCGACCCGGCGGAGTTCTTCCAGACCGACGCGGGCGGGCTCAAGCCGGTGCTCTATCCGTGGGAGTAGCGCTGGGACATGAGCAGCAAACCGTACAACCGGCTGGCGTCCGGGACGGGGGCTGGCCCGTGGGGACTCGTGGTCACAAGTCTGTTCGGCGCTGCCGCGTTCCTTGCTCTGGTCTCCATCCAGTGCGCGGTGAGCATCCCATTCATCATGCGGGACCCGCAGGGGTTCCTGTCGGACCCGGGCCGGTCCCTCATGGCTCTGCTCGCGGACGGCCGATTCCAGGGCCTTGCGTTGATCGCGTCAATGCCTGTCGCAACAGCCCTTCTCGTTCTGTTTGCGAAACTCAGGAAGGGCTATCCCCTCAGAGACTATCTCGCCTTCAGAAAAGTCACGACGGGGCAGCTACTGGGATGGCTTGCCATTTCCGTGGTTTTCATGGCGCTGTCCGACGGTGTCACGTGGCTGCTGGGCCGGTCGGTGGTGCCGCCCGTAATGGTTGACCTGTACAGGACGCCGGGCGCGGCACCGTTCCTGCACGTTGCGATACTGCTGGTGGCGCCCGTCTGCGAGGAGATATCCTCCCGAGGCTTCCTGTTTGAGGGGATAAGTTACTCACGACTCGGGCCGGTCTGGGCAGTGGTGATGTGCTCGTTCGCCTGGTCCATGCTGCACGTCCAGTATGACGCCTACGGCATCGCGACCGTCTTCGCCGTGGGCATACTGCTGGGGATTGCCAGGCTCAAGACCGGCTCAATCTACGTGCCTATTGCCATGCACGTCTTGCACAACCTCGCGGCGACGATCGAGATCTTCTGGCCGCTCCGCGTCTACTAGGCTCGCGCTGCCAGGCCGCTACATCTTGCCGGCGAGCTGACCCTTGAGCTGCTGCACCCACTTGTAGTAGTCGAGCCGCTCCAACTTCGAAGCCGCGGCCTCGTCCACGACGACGACGACGTTCGGGTGCATTTGCAGCGCGGAGGCGGTGCACATGGCCGCGATGGGGCCTTCAACGCAGCGCTTCACGGCGTCGGCCTTGCCCTCACCGTTGGCCACCATCAGGCACAGCCGCGCTCCCAGGATCGTGTGAACGCCCATGGTGATCGCGAACTTCGGCACTTCATCCTCGCTCTCGAAGTAGCGCGAGTTGTCCTCGATGGTCTCGCGCGCAAGCGTCACCACCTGCGTCCTGGAGGCAAGTGAAGTGCCGGGCTCATTGAACCCCAGGTGGCCGTCGCGTCCGATGCCGAGCACCTGCAAATCAACGCCGCCGGCCCCCTGGATCATCCTTTCGTACTGCTCGCAGTAGGCGGCGAGGTTCTCAGCCAGGCCATCGGGCACGTGAGTGTTCTTGCTCTTGATGTTTATGTGGTCGAACAGGTGGCTGTCCATGAAGTGACGATAGCTCTGCTCGTGGTCGGGCGAGATCCCCACGTACTCGTCCAGGTTGAAGGTGACCACGCGCGAGAAGTCCAGTCCCTGTCGCTTATGTGCCTCAATCAGCGCCGCGTAAAGGCCTTCCGGCGTACCGCCGGTGGCGAGTCCCAGCACGACGTTGGGTTTGCGCCTGATGGCGCCGATGACGATCTCACCTGCCACGGCGCTCATCTCGTCATAGTCCGCTGTGACGATGACTTCCATCCACCACCTCTTTCTCGGGAGACATCCGCAGAACGTGCGCCATCAGGAACGCACCATACCCCTCTCTCCGTCCCTCTCCCACCGGGAGAGGGAGTGAGGGTGAAGGGGCGCGCCAGAGATCACTCTTCTGCCAGGTAGCCGGCAATGAAATCAACCGCCTCGCCCACGCTCTGAACCTGAAGGGCGGCTTCCTCAGCCATTTCGATGCCGAACTCTTCCTCGAACGCCGCCACAAGCTCCAGGCTCTGTATCGACTCCGCCCCGAGGTCCTTGACGAACTCCGACTCTTCCTCGATCTGAGCTACCGAAACGCCCAGCACGTCGCTGACCACATCAATGACTCTGCGGAGAATCTCTTCCCTGTCCATCTACCATACCCTTTCGTGTAATCAGTCCTCGGTCTATCGAATTCTTTTGCGATGTTTCTGGACCAACTGGAGTCTCTCTTCGCGCGTGATTTCCTCGGAGTGCTTGATCAGATCCACCATGGCTTCTGTAGCCTCCACACCGCGCCGGGACATTGACGCCTCGGCTGTGCGCAGTGCGTAGTCTATCCCCAGGCCTTTGGAGATGCGGCCCTGAACGTACCACGCGAAGGACGGTATGTACTTCGGCAACACGGTCGGACCGGCAACCAGGTTGCACATTATGCCCATAATGCTGCCGGTGTTCAAGAGCGTTCCGATGCTGGTCTTCGTGTGGTCCCCGATGAAGCAGCCCACTTTCAACTGGCCGCTGTCCACCTGCTTGCCGCCCACCTGAAGAATGACGTTGCTGTAGTCGTTCTTCAGGTCGCTGTTGGACGTCATGCCCCCCAGGTTCACCCACTCGCAGACGTAGCTGTGGCCCAGGAAACCCGTGTGATACTTGTTGGAATACCCGTGGATTATGCTCTCCTCGACTTCGCCGCCGACCCGGCAAACCGGCCCGAACGAGCAGCCCTCGCGGATCTTCGCCTCGAACAGTCGTGTCCCCTCTCCCAGGAAAGCCGGCCCGTGGATGCTGGTGTGGGCGCTCACAAGCACGCCGTCGCTCAATATCACGGGGCCCTTTCGGCAGTCAACAAGCGTATGCGGCTGCAGCTCCACGTCCTCGCCGATGTAGAGGTTCTCCGTCGGTCCCATCATGGCTGAGCCGCGCAGCGGCTCGCTCTTGCGCTCGGGGACGTAGTATTCGGCAAAGTCCCGCGTGATCTGTTCAGGGTTGTGCGCAATCAGGTCCCAGGGATAGCGGATCAAAACGTCGTGCACTATCTGCGGGGACAGCTCTCTGGTGGCCGCCTCCGCCAGCCCGATGCACGCCGTCGAGTCCAGACGCTCCACCGTCTCACGCTTCAGGTAGGCCCACACGAACCGCCCGCCATCAGTGACGCCGACCTTCTCGCCCTCCGTGTAAGCCGGCGCCTCGGATGTGAGAATCGCCCCTGCATCCACCAGCAGCATGTCATCGTCCGCAAGCACGGCGTCATGACTGTTCACAACCTCGCCCCCATACTTCTCCGCTGTCACGCCGTCCAGCTCGTCCCTTGTTTCCATGTAGACCCGGCAGTTGGGGAACTTCTTCTCGATCTTCTCCTTGAGCGTGAAGACCCCGCAGCGCAGGTCGAACACAGGGCGAAGAAAGGTCAGCGGATACAGATCAGCACACTGCTCGTCTTCAAACAGAACGATCTTCATCTTTCCTCCTGACTCTGGCACTCGAAGCTTCTAACATAAACGCCGTATGTGTCAATTGCAATGTTAAGCGCCTCATCCGTGGGCACCACGAGCACGCTGACGGCGGAGTTGTCAGCACTGATGATCGCCTCCCGCCCGACCGCCCGGGCGTTCTTCTTCTCGTCGAGGCGGATGCCGAGCGGCTCCAGTCCGTCGAGCGCGCGCCGCCGCACCTCGGGGCTGTTTTCACCTATGCCCGCCGTGAAAACGATGCCGTCCAGTCGCCCGAGCACGGCATGGTACGCGCCGATGTACTTCTTCACACGGTAGCAGAAGACGCCAAGGGCCAGCTCAGCCCTCACGTTGCCGGAGCGGGCTGCGGCGATGATCTCACGCATATCGTTTCCCACGCCGCTCAGGCCGGCCAGGCCGCTGCGGCGGTTCAAGAGATCGTAGACCTCCTGCGGCGACATGCCCAACTGCTCCGCCAGGTAGAAGAACAGCGCCGGATCTATGTCGCCGCAGCGCGTGCCCATCACAAGCCCTTCCAGCGGCGTGAGCCCCATGCTCGTGTCCACGGAGCGACCTCCCCGCACGGCCGCCGCCGAGCACCCGTTGCCGAGGTGAAGCGTAATCAAGTTGCACTCCTCAAGCGCCATCGAAAGCATCTGAGCGGCCCGGTCAGCCACGTAGCGATGCGAAGTGCCGTGGAACCCGTATCGCCGAACGCCGTGCTCCTTGTAGAGCTCGTAGGGCACCGCGTAGAAATACGCCTCAGGGGGGATGGTCCCGTGAAAAGCCGTGTCAAAGACCGCCACCTGAAGCTTCCCGCCAAAGCGCTCCATGGCGGCTTTCAAACCGACGAGATTGGGCGGGTTGTGCAGCGGGGCGAGTTTGATGTTCTCCTCAACGACCTTGATCACCTCACTGTCTACGGCAACGCTGCTGGAGATCTTCTCCCCCCCGTGAACCATCCTGTGCCCGACCGCAGCGATTTCATCCAGGCTGCCGAGCACGCCGCCGCCCTCTCTCAACAAGCAGTCCAGCACGACGTCCAGTGCCGCCTTATGGTCGTCAGAGCGGCAGGGGCGACTGAGCGATACCTCCTCCCCACGCAGCGTTAGCGCCGCATCGCCCTCGCCGATCTTCTCCACCATGCAGTCTGCGAGGACGCGCCGCTCGGGCATGGCGAACAGCGTGCACTTTATCGAGGAACTACCGCAGTTGATGACCAGTATCTTCATCCTGTCTCAACCAGTTAAGCAGCCGGTGGAACGTTGCTAATCAGTACTTGCCGCGCCCGGCACAGGCCGGGACTCATGCCACTCTACGAAGCGCGAGTCGGGGGACTCCCGTGATTCGCAGGGACGCTGCTCATCCTGCGGCCGCCTGCAACACCGCAATCACCGTCGTAGCGACCACATCCTCAACGCTGGCGCTGCGCGACAGGTCGTTGACCGGCCTGGCAAAGCCCTGAAGAACGGGCCCGATTGCCTGCGCCCCGGCCAGCTCACGAACAGCTTTGTAGCAGATGTTACCGGCGTTCAAATCGGGGAATATGAGCACGTTTGCCTTGCCGGCGACCTCACTGTCGCCGGCGCCTTTCTTCGCAGCGACGGCGGGATTGAGGGCCGCGTCTATCTGAAGCTCCCCATCCACGTGGCCGTCCTTGATCCTTTCCGCGGCCAGCTCCGTCGCCTCTTTCACCTTGTCCACTGCCGCGTGAGCGGCGCTCCCGCGCGTGGAGAACGAAAGCATAGCCACGCGCGGCGTGACGCCGAGGAACTGCCGCGCGCTCCGCGCCGCAGCGACGGCTATGTCCGCGAGCTGCCCGGCGGTGGGATCCACCACAACAGCGCAATCGGCAAAGATCAGAGCCACTTCCCGCTCTCCGCGAAACTGGGGCAGTACCATTATGAAACAGCTCGACGGCGTCCTGATCCCTTCCTGGTAACCGATGGCCAGCCCGGCGGCCTGCAACAGACTCGCCGTGGGATGCGCGATCCCGGCCACCATGCCGTCTGCGTGGCCACACCGCACCATCATAGCGGCGTAGACCAGGGGTTTCTCCACGATACGACGGGCCACCCTCTCCGCCCGGCCGCCCGCCGCCTGCCCTCTGCGAGCGGCATAGATGCCGGCATATTCCTCCAAACGCGGCGAATCGTCCGTCACCTCTACGGCAACGTCACGCGGCACGCGCTTCGGAATGGCATGGGACGGTCCGACAAGCACGGGCTTCGCAATGCCGCGCTCTGCCACAAGCGAAGCCGCCTTGACAATACGCTCATCTTCCGGCTCAGGGTATACAATCGTAGCGGGGGGCAGACCCTTAGCCCTTCGCTCAAGCTCTTTCAGGAAGGACATGCCGTGACACTCCTTGCCGCCTCTCGCCGCGCTGGCGGACAAAGGGCAGGACAAACTGACGTGCGCGAACAGGCTTGTATAATGTTTGGAGGCCGGAATGTCAAACTCCAATAGCCTCTTTGCCTTGGTAAGGTGTCCCCGCCACACAGACGGCGGGCAGGCCCCAGCAGGAGTGGAGCTTGATCCCGTCCCCGGCGGGGAGGGACGGACAGCTACGACGGGAAGGCATGCCGGACCCGCAGGGAGCGCCGATCCGAGGCGTCAGAGGGCGGACCGGCGGGTCACGGAGGCTCACTGGTCCTCACCAAGCTGCGCGCGCCATCTCTCTTTCAGTTGCTGCTTGCGGGTGCTGCGGCTGAGATTTCGCTTGCTCCTGGCTATCTGCTCGCGCGGCCGCTCGACGTCGGTTTCGCGCGGCACCGACCAATGGCCGACACTCTCCAGGATTCCGACGTAGCTGTCATACCGGATCCGGCTCAACTCCCCCCGCTCCAGCGCCCGCTTGACGGCGCAGTCGGGCTCGTGAACGTGACTGCAGTCGGACATCTTGCAGTTGGGTGCGAGGTCCCAGATGTCCGGGAAGAACTCCGCCACGTCGCGCTTCTTGATGTCCCACAGGCTGAACTCCCGGACCCCCGGCGTGTCCACCACGTATGCCCCGAACTGGAGCTTCAGCAGCGAGACATTCGCAGTGATGTGCCGGCCTCTCCGCGTCACGGTGCCCGTCTTGAGTTTGAGGCCTGGCTGGATGGCGTTGATCAGGGACGACTTGCCGACCCCGCTGTGCCCGGCCAGGACGGTGGTTCTCCCTATCAGGTCCGCCTTGAGCTCCTCGACCCCCGCGCCGGTCCGGGCGCTGACGGGCCGGACGCGAAACCCCAGGGCACTGTAAAGGGCGGCGATGTCCTCATATGCTACTTTGCGAGGCTGCGGTTCGCTGCGAAGCACGAGCTCCACAGGCTCCGGCGCGAGGTCTATCTTGTTTATGCAGACCACCGGCTCGATCCCCCCGGACTGGGCGGCTATGATGTAACGATCAATGATCCCGACGGTGAGGGGAGGCTCCCGCACTGAACAGACGATGAGCAGTTGGTCCACGTTGGCGACGACGACGTGCTCGGCGCGGCGGTCGTGCGGCTGCGCGCGCGAGAGCCGGGTTCGGCGGGGCAGCACCTCGGTGACCACCCCCTCCCTCGGACCGGTGGGCTCAAGGATCACCTCATCCCCTACCGCGAAGGGCTTGGTCTGTCCGGTGTCGCTTTCGGTCAGCCTCCGCCGCGCGGCGCACTCGTAGATGCCGTCGGCGGTATCCACCCGGCATGACACGGAAGCTATGCTGATCACCTTGCCCTTCACGATGGTTCCGCGCCTCCAATACGGCAGTGATCACTGATGACTGATAACTGGCTGAACAGGTCATCCAGCGCCACCTGGCGGTTCGCATTGGCGCCGACACGCTCGATGGCGTCGAAAACCCGGTCGGCGCACTCGATCAGCGACTCAACAGAGCATCTCGAAGCCAGCTCTCGCAGCCGTTCCTCAAGTCCCCTGTTGAAGACTTCGGCCTCTCCCGGCGCTATGGCGAGGGCCGCCAGGTCCCTGTAGAAGACAGCCGCACATTCCAGCAGCTCCTGAAGCGCCGCCCTGGCCTGTGGTCGAGACTGCGCAGCATCATCGGCCCGCGCGGAAAGCCAATCAGTCAATCCATAGGCCTCCGCGGGACGCAGGGCAAGCCCGTCGGCAGCGCTCAGGGCAAGCAGCTTCTCCGCCAGCTCGCGGTTGGCCGAATGGAGCCCGATATGCTTGAAGCCGACCGCCAGGCCGGGGCTGCCCCAGCTTCGGCGCGCCAGCCACCACGCATCCTCCGCATCGAGGCCGTCCCCACGGAGGACCTCCTCCACCCGCCCCGGGGGGAGGCCGGTGAACTTGACCACCCGGCAGCGGCTGACCACGGTCTGCGGCATGTCCCACAGGCCGGCGGCGATGAGGATGAAACAGCTTCCGCCGGGCGGCTCCTCCAGCGTCTTCAAGAAGCAGTTCGCCGCCTCCTGGTTCATTCTCTCCGCGTCCTTCACCACGAACACCCGCCTGGGCGCCATGAAAGGCTTGACGGCCGCCCGGTCCTGCAACATCTGCACGAGCGCAATCGGCAGCTCCTGCTTGCCCTCCGGGACCCCCGCCTCGTAGTAGTCAGGGTGATTGCCGGACTCCAGCGAGCGACAGCTCTTGCATGCGCCGCAAGCTTTACCCTGAGCGTCGCCGAAGGGCTGTGCACCGCCCTCGGGGCAGAGCAGGACGGAAGCCAGCTCGCGCGCCATGGCAAGTCTCCCCATGCCGCTCGGCCCCACGAACAGGTACGCGTGGGCCAAACGCCCGCTCCGCAGGGCAGCCCTCAAGAGGGCAGCCGCACGCTCCTGACCCGGAATATCCTCAAGCGCCATGGCGCCGAATCCCTTCAGGCGGCATTATCCTCAATCACGGCCATCACCTGACCCACCTTGACCGTGTCACCTTCCTGACTGAGAACCCGCTTCACCGTTCCCGAAGCAGGCGACGGAATAGTGAAGGCGGCTTTGTCAGTGATCATCTCCACCAGGTCCTGACCTTCCTCGACCGTCTCACCCTCCGCGACGTACCAGAACGACACGTCCGCCTCATCGGGCGAATCCTCGCCGAGGTCCGGCAACTGCAACTTATGCTCCATCGTCCTCTCCACTCCGCGTTTCAAGCACAGCACTCGCCATCTCTCCAGCATTGTAACTGCTGCGGACAAAAGGCCCGCTGGCAACCCCCTTGAAGCCCATCTCAAAGGCCAGGTCGCGCAGCCGGTCGAACTTCTCGGGCGGGACGAACTCCACAACAGGGTGATGGCCGGGCGAAGGTTGCAGGTACTGGCCGAGGGTGATCGCGGCGCAACCGGCCTCGCGCAGGTCCGCGAGCACGCGCCCGATCTCCTCCTCCCGCTCACCCAGGCCGAGCATCAGGCCGCTCTTGCTCAGGCCGCCCAGCTCCGCCACCCTGCGCAGCAGGGCCAGCGACCGGCCGTAGTCCGCCTCGGGCCGGACCTCAGGGTAGAGCCTTGGAACGGTCTCGAGGTTGTGATTGTAGACCTCGGGCGCGGAGGCTGCCACCCGATCCACGTCCTCCACGCGACCTCCGAAGTCCGGCGTCAACACCTCAACCGTCGCCCGGCAGCGCTGGTGAACGGCCGTGACCGTTCGCGCAAACTGCCCGCTGCCGCCGTCAGGCAGGTCGTCGCGCGTCACGCTCGTGACCACCACGTGCCGAAGTCCCATCCGTCCTGCGGCCTCGGCAACCCGCCTTGGCTCCTCGGGATCCACGGGGAGCGGCTGGCCCTTCTTAACGGCGCAGAACGTGCAATTCCGCGTGCACGTGTCGCCCAGGATCATGAAGGCAGCCGTGCCGCGCGCGAAACATTCGCCGAGATTCGGACAGCGTGCCTCCTGACACACCGTGCTGAGCCGAAGCTCCCGCAGCAGGTCCAGGACGGGCGCGAGCCGTTCGGCTGCGGGCATCGTCTTCTTCAGCCAGGGCGGGAAACGTCTGACGCGGGTATTCATCTCACCTGGGCGATCTCCTGGTCCGGGACATCTACGCTACGGCCAAAACCAAACTGCTCGCAGAACAGTTGCGCGGCCCGGCGGGCAACCTCCTCCAGCGAGGGCGCATCCCCGAGAAGCGCCTCCATCGACGTCATCTCCACCCCGCTCAGCCCGCACGGAACGATCAGATCGAAGAACGAAAGGTCGGTCGCGACGTTGAGGGCAACGCCATGATAGGCCACCCAACGCCGCACCGCAATGCCGATAGAGGCGATCTTCGCTCCGCCCGCCCACACGCCCGTGTGAGGCGGGTTCATCCCGGCCTCTATCCCGTAGGCCTGCAGCAATCCGATCAGCCACGCCTCAAGTCCGCGCAGGTAAAGGTGCAGGTCCGAGCCGCAGGCCATAAGATCAATGACCGGGTACATGACGAGCTGGCCGGGGCCGTGGAACGTGACCTGCCCGCCGCGGTTCGTCGCCACGACCGCCACGCCGCGCTCCGACAGCGTCTTCCGGTCCGCCAACACGTCAGCGCCGCCGCCTGAGCGGCCGATGGTGATCACGGGGGGATGCTCAAGCAGAATCAGGAAGTTGTCTTTCCGCCCGGACTCCAGGCACTGCTGCACGAGCTTCTGTTGCAGCCCGAGCGCGGCCTCGTAGTCCTCCATCCTCGGCCCGATGACCTTCAGGACTCTGTCCACTGGTTTCGGCACGCTTTCCTCACGCTATCCGGCCCAGTTCACCGCCAGTCCCAACACGCCCTCCGCCGCCTCGTGCAGGCCCTCGGGCATGGTCGGGTGGGCGTGGATCGTCTCCGCCAGCTCCTCCGCCGTAGCCTCCAACTCCATCGCCAGCGCAGCTTCAGCGATCATGCTGCTGGCCTCAGCGGCGGCGATGTGCACCCCAAGGACCTCACCCGTCCCGGCGCGGGCGACCAGCTTGACGAATCCCTCCGTCTCGCCGTCCACGTGCGCCTTGCCGAGCACGCGCATCGGGAATTTCTTAACGATGACCTCCCCGACCTCCTGCCTCGCCCTCTCCTCCGTCATGCCCACCGTAGCCACCTCCGGAACCGTGAATGCGCAGGCAGGCACGACGCGATGGCTCATCCGCGCCGTGATCGTTCCGGTGGCATGCGCTGCGGCCACGACCCCTTCCCGGCTGGCGACGTGGGCGAGCATCATCCCCCCCGTCACGTCCCCGACGGCGTAGACGTGCGGGAGCGAGGTCTGCATGTGCTCGTTGACGACTATCGCGCCGTGCTTGCCCGTCTTGACGCCGATTCTCTCCAGGCCCATCCCCTCCGAGACAGGCCGCCGCCCCACGCAGACGAGCATCTTGGGAAAACTCAGCTCCTCACCGCTGGACAGCACCGCCTTGAGGGCGCCCTTCGGCTTGCTGAGCTTCTCCAGGCTGGTCGAGGTCATTACCTTCACGCCCTGCTTTTTCAGCGACTTCAGCACCTCCCGCCCGCAGTCAACGTCCATCTCCGGCAGGATGCGCTCTTTCAGCTCCACCAAGGTGACCTCCACGCCGAACGCAGAGAAGATTCCTGCGAACTCACAGCCTATGTAGCCCGCGCCGACGATGAGGATGGACTGCGGCAGTTCGTTCATGCGGACAGCGGCGGCGCTCTCGATCACGCGCTTGCCGTCGAACCTGGCCACGGGAAGCTCCACCGGCGCCGAGCCCGAAGCGATGATGATCTTCTCCGCCCCCAGCTTGACCGACTCCTTGTCACCCTTGACCGACAGGGTGTGCTCGTCCTCGAACGAGGCCGTCCCTCGGACCAGTTCAACCTTGTTCGACTTCAGCAGGGTCTCAACGCCGGCCCTCAACTTCTTGACCACCTCGTCGCGACGCGCCCCCAGCTTCCCGCAATCCAGGCTGACCTCGCCGACGCCAAGCCCGAACTCGCCCAGCCGCCCCTGCTGCAACATCAACCGGGCGGCGTGAGTCAGGACCTTCGTTGGGATGCAGCCGATGTTGGTGCAGACCCCTCCAAGGTGCAGCCTCTCGGCAAGCGCGACCCTGGCGCCCAGTTGCGCCGCACGAATCGCGGCGACGTATCCTCCCGGCCCACCACCGATGACGGCAAGGTCGAAATCGTGCTTCCCGCCCATGTCGGCCCTTTCTTTCTCGGCTGTGCGCTTGCGCAGGAAAATGTGCACGTCCCAGCGCTACATTCTACACTATGCCCGCCGGGGTTGCCAAAGCCGGGGCGGGCAGACGCCGCGCAGCAAAATGAGTCGCAGAAAAAGAACGAAATTCCTGACATGAACACGGGCCGTCCTATATAATCTAAGCGCTTCGGCCCTGCGAAGGGAGGACGGACTTCCGGCACCCACAAGTAGAGGAGATGCACCGATGTACGACCGCCTGATGCTCTTCACAGGCCGGGCAAGCTACTATCTTGCCGCGAAGATATCCAGGATGCTCAGGCAACTGCCGGGCCTTGGGCAGACCGAACTCTACGAGCCCGAGGTCATCAAATTCGCCAACGAGGACCTGAAGGTCAAGATCAAGGAGAGCGTGCGGGGCGCGGACGTATTCGTGGTCCAGACCGCCGCCAGCTCGTGGCACGCGCAGCGGGGCGTGAACCCCGACGTGATCGACCCGGAGAGCGCGAAAGAGCTGACACTGTCTGAGAATTTGATGGAACTGCTGATTATTGTGGACGCGCTGAAGGGCGCCTCAGCGGGGCGGATCACCGTCGTCGCGCCCTACTTCCCCTACGTGCGCAGCGACAAGAAGGACGAGCCACGCATATCCATCACCGCGCGGCTGATGGGACAGCTCTTCGGCGTGGCCGGCGCCGATCGCGTGCTCACCGTCAACCTCCACGCCCTTCAGATACAGGGCTTGGTTCCCATGCCGTGCGATCAGCTTGACGCCAATCCACTGATAGCCGAATACTTCAGGCGCAACTACGACATGAAGAACTTCGGCATCCTCGCCACCGACGCAGGCGGGGTGAAGGTCGCCACGACCTACGCCGAGAGGCTGAAAGCCCCTCTGGCCGTCTGCGACAAGCGACGATGGGCGGACAACGAGGACCCGGAGATCAGAAACGTCATCGGCATTGACGAGATCATAGACAAGGAGATAGCGATATTCGACGATGAGATACTCACCGGCGCCACAATGACCAGGGCGATGGAGGCGTTGAAAGGCAAATTCGGCCTCACGGTCTCCTACGTATCGTGCGTCCACGGCGTGTTCAGCGAGAACGCCATCGAGCGCATCTTCGACGCCGGCGCCTCCACGGTGGTCACCACGGACACGCTGCCCCCGCCCGAGGCGAACGATCGCCTGCACGTGGTCAGCACCGCCCCCTTGCTTGCCGCCGCAATCAGGAACATCCACACCAACGAGTCAGTCACGCAGATATTCAATCAGGAGACCTTCGTGTCCCAACTGTCCCAGGAGGCCCTTTGGCCCCAGGAGCACGGGGGCTGACGGCGCGCGCGGGGGTTGACCACTGAAGCCAAATGCCCGACTCCAATTCCATTCGCGGTGAAATCGTCCGGTGGCTCTCGGATAACCTGCCGCTTGACAGGGGGACCGTCGAGGACCTGCTGGAAGTGCCGCCGTCCCCCGACATGGGGGACTACGCCCTGCCCTGCTTCGCATTGGCCTCCAGGTTCAGGAGAGCGCCGGCTGAGCTGGCCGCCGAGCTGGCAGCCAGGTTCCCCACAAGCCCGCGCGTCCCGAAAGCCGCGGCCTCCGGCCCATACCTGAACTTCTCCGTAGGCCGGGAGATCATGGCGGCCGAGGTCCTGACGTGCGTGCACCGCTTGGCGGAGGGCTACGGCAGGAGCGACGCGGGGAGCGGGAAGACCGTCGTGTTGGACTACTCCAGCCCCAACATCGCCAAGCACCTGGGCGTCCATCACCTGCGCTCGGCCATCATCGGCCGGTCCCTGTACCGCATCTTCGAGGCGCTGGGATACAGGTGCGTCGGCATCAATCACCTGGGCGACTGGGGCACGAGCTTCGGCAAGTTGATAGCGGCCTTCGAGCGCTACGGCGATCTGGACGCGCAGTCCGCCACGGTGTCCGACCTCCAGGATGCGTACGTGCGATACAGCCTCGAAGCGGAGAAGAAGCCGGAGCTGGAAGACGCGGCCCGGCGCGCGTTCCGGCGTCTGGAAAGCGGCGAGCCCGGCGCTATCGGGATGTGGAAGCGCTTCACCGATGTCAGCATGGCAGAGTTCGCGAAGATCTACGAGATGCTTGACATCCGCTTCGACTCCTACGCGCCCGAAAGCTTCTACCTCGGCATGACGGACGAGTGCATCGAGCGGATGCAGAAGAGCGGCGTCGCGCAGATGAGCGAGGAGGCGCTAATCGTGCCGCTCGAGGCCTACGACATGCCGCCGTGCCTGCTGCGCAAGAGCGACGAGACCACGCTCTACGCCACGCGCGACATCTGCGCGGCGGAATATCGCTGGAACACCTATCATTTTGACCATGCCCTTTACGTCGTGGGCGGCGAGCAGAAGCTCTACTTCTCGCAGCTCCGCAAAGTCCTGGAGCTGATGGGCCACGATTGGGCGGATAGGATCGAGCACGTGGACTTCGGGCTGATCAAGCTGCGCGACGTTGAGACCGGAAGGGCCCGAAAAGGCGCCACCCGCAAGGGGGAAGTGATCCTGCTCGAAGACGTCCTGCGCGAGGGCATGGAGAAGGCCGCACAGAAGATCCGCGACAACCTGGACAGGCTCGAAGAGGGCGCCGACGTGGATCAGCTCGCAGCCGAGATAGGCATCGGCGCGGTCATGTTCAGCGATCTCTCCGTGAGACGGAGCAAGGACGTGATCTTCGACTGGGACAGGATGCTGGATTTCGAGGGCGACACGGGGCCTTACGTCCAGTACGCGCACGCGCGGCTGTGCAGCATTTTGAGGAAGGCCGGCGAGGAGGTGAGCCCCGATGCGGACTGCGCGCTGCTCCAGTTGCCTGAGGAATGGGCGCTGGTCAGGCTGGTGGAGGACTTCCCCGCCAAGGTGAGAGCAGCGGCCCAGAGCCGGGAGCCGTCGTTCATCGCAAATTATCTTCTTGAACTGTGCTCGCAACTTAGTACATACTACAGCGCAGGAATGCGCGAACCCGAGAGGCGCGTGCTGTGCCGGGACGGCGGGACCCGAGCAGCCCGCCTGCTGCTGGTGGACGCGCTGAGGCACGTGATAAGAAACGGGCTCGCCCTGCTGGGCGTGGGAGCACCGGAGCGGATGTAGCCTACCCTTTCCAGGCAGGAAGGCATGGGAAAGTTCAAGGCGGCTTTCTTCGATCTCGACGGAACGCTCTGGGACAACGCGGCCTGCTCTGACTACGTGATGGAGACCGTCCTTCTGCCCAAGCTCTCCCGCCACCTTCCCGACGAAGACCCTGCCGTCATCATACTGCGCTTCAACGCCGCGCTCATAGACGTGGTCAGGGCACACGGCCTGGGCCGGGAGCGCACTCCCCCGCTGGCCGCGCGCTTCGAGCATTTCCTGACGAGCTACGGCGTAACGGAGGCCGGTCTCGCCCGGGAGCTGAGCACAACCTACAATGCCGCCCGAAGGTTCGGCATGGGCTCATTCCTGCGCACGTCCGCAATCGAAGTGCTGCGCAGCCTGAAGGAGAGGGGTCTGAAGCTGGGCCTCATCACGAACGGCGCGCCCGCCGTCCAGCGGCACGTCATTGAGACACTCGGGCTCCAGCACTACCTGGATCATCTCGTCATCGGGGAACTCGAAGGCTACCACAAGCCCGACCCGCGCCTGTTCCAGCGCGCGCTCGAACTCGCAGGGGTCGAGCACAACCAGATGCTCTACGTCGGGGACAGCCTCATCACTGACGTGATCGGCGCCTCGCGAGCGGGCATCCCGGTGGCGTGGCTGCGGCTCGGCGACGAGCAGATACCCAGGAGCTTCCCCGTGCCCGACTACTTCATCGCGGACCTGCGCGAGGTGCTTTCAATCACCGCGGACTGAGAGCCTCTCAACGCTCCCCGCGCGCGTAGTAATCCGGATCCTCCGCGAGTTTCTGACGCACCTCCTCGAACATCGGCTCGAGCACCGAGCTGTCCCACGCGCGCTCAGTGTAGGGAGCGCTCCGCATCTTCGCGATCTCGGCTTCGAGCTTCTCGTCGCGGTAGCTGCCGTAGATGTGCAGCGAATCGCACACGTCCACGTACCGCCCGCACGTGACTGTCGCCCCCATTCTCTCGCTGATCCGCTCAGCCATCCGGCGCTGAAGATCGGTGATGGCGAACACGTTCATGAACCATGCCTTGTAGAGGTCGCGCGAGCGCCAGTGCGTGTTCAGGTTCAGCCTGTATCCGCCCCCCCCATCCGGCAGCAGGCGGGCCCAGAGCCGCTGCAGGCATGGCGGGTCGTCAGTGGCGGGGTCAGCCGTGGGGATCCAGGTCGTCGCCTGCGCCCGGCGCGAGTGGGGCACCTTGCAGAGCTTATCTATCATCCAGGCCACCTGGTCAACGGCCTTGAATCCCCCCCGCCCCTCGTTGCGCACGGGGCTTCTGAGGTCGCTGACGGGGCGATACGCGAAGAGCCGCTGATGGTAGGTGTAGGTCCACTTGCCCTCCTGCGGGCTGATCCAGTGGTCGTGGATGCCCTCCACTACCTCCTGGCGGTAGACCTCCAGGTCAGCCGGACCGCCGGGGAAGTTCTTGTGGATGCGCGGCTCGCCCAGCGGCTCGAGCACCTCAACCATCACCGTTGCGTCCAGACTCGGCGGATCGCCCGGCTTGTCGTACTCCGTTTGGAGCTTGGCGCCCTTCTCCCACACCGCAAGCAGGGCCTTCTCCCACGCCTCGGGGATCGTCCTGCCGCTCACGTGGAGGACGGGCAGATCTCCCACAGACCGATTACGATCGCTCACCGACTTCCTCCCGCACGGGCCATGCATCGCGTGAAACGCTCGGCCCCTACCATACCAGCGGGGCATTCCCCTTTCAAGCAGCGCACGCTACGGCTCATCGTTCGGCTTGTCCAGCTTCTCCTCTGCTTCGGTTCGCCGGTAGTATTTCGGCATCAGCTCCATCGGCGGCACGGCGCCGCCCTCGCGGAGAATCCTTAGCCCTAACACGGCAACGTGCTTCGCACTTCCCTGAGCCAGCGCAGTAGGTCCGACCTTCAGAGACAGCTCCTCAGCCGCGACCTGCCCCCGAACGAAGACCTCGGGGTAGGCCTCGACCCCGCTGCCGAAGATGAGCGTCCCGCGCGGCAGCCGCTCCAGCACGCGCTCCGGCTCGCCCGCCATCACGCCGGTCGTGTCCCGCCAGCGGCCGCCCTCCCAGCGGAACACCGTGCCGTATACGAACGAGCGCCTGGCGTCCAGCAGCGGACAGGTGGTGGCGCAGCCGTGGTGCTCCGGGTCAACATTCTGAGCCATCACCTCCAGCGACGGCACCCCAACGGCCTGCCAGCGGAGCAGGTGGGCGAGCGTCTTGGCGCAGGTCACGCCGACCCTCAGCCCCGTGAACGAGCCCGGCCCCTCGCTTACTGCCACCGCCCCGATGTCCGACTTCGCGACGCCGGTGCTCCTCACCACGTCGTCCACCGCGACCACGATATTCCTGGCGTGGCGCGGGCCTTCTTCAAACACGTGCTCCGCCAGGAGTTCTTGATCGCGGCACAGGGCGACGCTGCCCCGCGTCCCACTTGTCTCAATGCCGAGCACGAGCATCTCAGCCCCCCTGCTGCGGCCCCGCGGCGGCCTGCTTCGCGATGTATTCGAACGCGTCTCTCAGCGCCGAGATGGCCGCCTCCCGGTGGCTGATGCCGCGGCGCGTTCGGTCCACCGACACCGACCACAGCGGCTCTTCGGCGCCGGGCACGTAGCACGAAACGACGAACCGAATGGTCGCCTTCGAACTGGTGAGCAAGTAGCTCTCGCCCCACGCCTCCACGTGCGCCGTCAGATAGCTCGCGCACCCCAGCGCCTCGATGAAGCTCGCAAGCTGCTCCGGGGTCGGATCCAGCGTCGGCTTCATTCCGGCGCGCTTGATGGCCGCAGTCACATCCGTCGGCGGGATGACGTCCAGCCCTCCGGCCTTGGAGGCGCAGTGCGCCAGCAGTTCGGCGAATGATTCCTGCGCATGAGGCACCTGCATGACGCCCCACAGCACGGCCGCCGATTTAGGTTTCCCGAGCGGCCTGGCAGTCACCTTGAGCACAGCCGTCTTGCCCGGGGGCGTCTGCGCAAAACCGGCGGCGTTGTGAACCTGCATCTCAGGCACGCTGCACCCGGCCAGCAACGGCAGTGCGCACGCGAGCAAAAGCGCGGATGCAGGAATGCCGAGTCTCACATCTACCCTCCGTGGGGGTAAGGCAGTGAGCAGCTTGCCCGCCGTAGCCTCGTGCGAAGGCGGGTGAGTAGTCAATAGTGAGTAGTGGATGCGACGGGCACATTATAGGATCGGGAGGGCAACCGGGCAAGGCGCCGTGTCCTGTTGCAGGAGGACTGGTTGACGCTGTGCGACGTCGCCGCTATACTTGCCCCTCGCTCAGCCAGAGCGATGTGACACAAGTTTTCTGGGGCTCGTGCGGCCCCGAGGCCTGTCATCCTGAGCGAAGCGAAGGATCTGGCCTTTGGGTGCCCGCGAGGGAATGTCTGTGTACAAGCCGACGAGATGCTTCGCCTGCCATAGGACAGGCTCAGCATGACAATAACCACAGGGGTCAAGGAGTCTGACGGATGAAGGTTCTCGTTGTGGGTGGCGGAGGGCGCGAGCACGCGCTGGTGTGGAAGATCGCCCAGTCTCCGCTGGTCAGCAAGATCTACTGCGCGCCGGGCAATGCCGGCATCGCGCGTCACGCCGAGTGCGTCAACATCAAGGCCGAGGACATCGGCGACCTGCGCACCTTCGCACTGGCGAAGGCGATAGACCTGACGGTTGTCGGTCCCGAGGCGCCCCTCTGCGCGGGGATCGTTGACTCATTCGAGGCGAGGGGGCTGAAGATATTCGGGCCTTCGCGGAAAGGAGCGCGGATAGAGGGGAGCAAGGTCTTTGCCAAGCAACTTATGGCGAGGCACGGCATCCCTACCGCCGAGTTCCGGCAGTTCGACTCCGCCGAACGTGCCCAGGCCTACATCGAGATGGTGGGGGCGCCCGTGGTGGTGAAGGCGGACGGGCTCGCCGCCGGCAAGGCCGTGAGGGTCTGCTCCACGGTCGAGGAGGCTCTCGACGCGGTGAAGAGGATGATGATCGAGGGCGAGTTCGGCGCCAGCGGTGAGAAGGTCATCGTGGAGCAGCACCTCGAAGGCGAGGAGGCCAGTGTGCTGGCCTTCACGGACGGCCAGACTATAGCGCTCATCCCCTCCTGCCAGGACCACAAGCCGGTCTACGACAACGATCAGGGACCCAACACGGGCGGCATGGGCGCCTACAGCCCTGCGCCGGTGGTCACGCCCGAGATCGAAAGCGTCATCGAACGGGACATCATCGTGCAGACGGTGCACGCGATGAACTGCGAGGACAGGCCGTATTGCGGCGTGCTGTATGCGGGCCTGATGATCTCGGACGAGGGCCCGCGCGTGCTCGAGTTCAACTGCCGGCTGGGCGATCCCGAGATGCAGCCGATCGCCATGCGCCTCAAGAGCGACCTTGTGCCGATCCTGCTCGCCACCGTCGAGCGGAGGCTGGAGGAGGCCGAGATAGAGTGGCATGAGGACGCAGCGGTGTGCGTCGTCATGGCCTCAGGAGGCTATCCGCGAAAATACGAGAAGGGGAAGCTGATCACCGGCCTTGACAAGGTGGAGCAGATGGAGGACGTCGTGGTGTTCCACAGCGGAACGCAACTGGAGGACGGGCGGATCCTGACCGACGGCGGCCGCGTGCTCGGCGTGACGGCCAGGGGCAAGACCATCGCCGAGGCGCAGGCGCGCGCCTACGAGGCCGTCGGCAAGATACACTTCGAGGGGGCGCACTACCGCACCGATATCGCCCGAAAGGCCATGGCGCATGGGGGGTAGCGCCGACGGAGAGGCATCGGCAAGGCCAAGGTGAACCCTACTGGGCCTCGGCGGTCTCGATGAGGTAGAGGTCGGCGAAGCGGTCGGCGAACAGGTGATAGATCTCGCCGCAGAGCGACTTGCGGTTGCGCCGCAGCGCCTCATCCTCCACGTTGACGAACACCTTGTCGAAGAAGACGTGGACCTTCTCCGCCAGGGCGGACGAGTAGCTTTCCGCCGCCTCGGCGTATCGCTCCTCGGCGAACTGCCGGCCCAGTGCATCCCTGCTCGCCTTGAAGGTGTCCCAGAGGTCCTTCTCCTCTTGCTCGCGCAGCAGTTCCTCGCGGACACCCGCGCGCTCCGTGAGGTCGCGCTGGATGCGGAACGTTCGGTCCACCAGCTCCACCAGCGCAGGCCACCAATCGCGCTCGGCGCACTCGCGCAGGGCTTCAAGGCGCGTCCAGAATCGGAGCACGTTGTAGTTCAAGTTGGCTCCCGGGACCTCACGGTCGAACCCGACGGCCAGCGTCGCGCGCACAAGGTCGTGCGCATACCCACGGTCAATGGC
>Ga0315289_10002966_pt1 | contig 25831 bp, 43 predicted proteins | sample YL17G11_40_MG_FD_203452 | JGI IMG/M metagenome (GOLD analysis project Ga0315289, IMG submission 203452) | Sediment microbial communities from Yellowstone Lake, YNP, Wyoming, USA - YL17G11_40 | ecosystem: Environmental > Aquatic > Freshwater > Lake > Sediment | place: USA: Wyoming | collected...
TTAATCTTATTTAAGCATTCCCCGCAAAATTCGTCTTTGATAAACTGCTCTTTCTTTTCTACCCCGCATCTCTTGCAGGCCGAGTAACCCCACTTCATTTCTCATCGCCCTTTACCTTGGTTCTTTCAGTATAGTCTCTAACTTTCAGCTTCCACATTATTGGCGTTTTATCTTTTCTGAACAGCATCAAAGGAACACTTCTTGCTACTATTCCCTCAATCGGGCAATTTCCTACCGCTGACTTTGGAGGACTCTTGCACAGCGCCTCGGCTTCGACACTTGTTAAAAAGTCCAGCTCGGGAACATACCCTACATTGAGTTCGTGCGCCAGGACTTTGGTCTTGGCCGGCTCTAACCAATAACCATCTATAAGTGCATCGAAAAGAATGAAATCACAATCTTCGCAGTATTTCTTGCCAGACTGTATCTTCCCACCGTAACCCTCACCATAAAGGACTACGTTATAAGATTGTTCAAACTGCTTTCCTAATTGTTCAGCAGAGAATAATCTGCCCAATCGTTCAAGCAAAGGTAACGAGATTTCTGCATTATCTGTTTTGCCCCTAAATTCTACTTTGAATGGGCTAAGATGAGGATGATAAATTACTCTGATATTCGTTCCATCAATCTTCTCGGTAATGTGCCATAGCTTGATCGCTTTAAATTCCGAGCAAGAATAGTCTCCTTCGATTATCTGATGTGTCTTTTCGTCCCTTCTCCATATCGTATTGATTTTTGGGTATTCATCCATTACTATCGCCCCTAAGTCCTTCCTCAATCCTTTTTTGGTCTTTCAATTTCTGTGCATCTTTTCTTCTATGTTCCGCGTCTTTCCCTTTCCGTTCCTCTTCCTCTTCTTTCTTTATGAAGTCTTCCAGGTCTTTCATTTTCTCCATCCTGACTCCTTCTGGAAGCACTCGATACCACCCAATAAAGTCGGCGCACCTGTCGCAATAAAAATGATGCCTCTTACTCTTATGTCCGTCGCAGAGTTTGCACGGTCCTTCGTATTTGAGTCCGTCTTCGTGATAATCTCTCAACATTTTTATCTCCTATTAAATTCCAATAACGCCAATAAGAATATGCAGATTACTATCGAAAAACACGTTATTAAAAAGAACAATGGAAAAAGCTGATACTCCACCGATTCATTCATGGAGTCCAGCGCGACTTTCATCCGGTAATCCACATCAGAAAGAATTAAAGGCGTATTGTTCTCGCCACGACAAATTGCACTGCCATCGGTCCCAAAATCCGTATAAGTTATGTTCGGGACTCCACCGACATACTTACAGATTTGGGCATGCGCCTGTTCGTGCTGTTCTGTCTCCATCCTCAATCCAATTACCAATATAATGCCAAAAATAACGCACAGCAAAATAACTGATACTGAGAAATGCTTTACTATCTCATCCACTATCTCATCTCATCTATTTGAACCATTCTGCACCGAATAGGCGGCCCGATAGTATCTCGCTTTGTTTATTCTCTCTTATCGCTTTCTCCCAATCGGGTTGACCAGTTAACCCAGTTTCCTCCCAATCCTTCTGCAACACCCACACGGCAGATTTTTCTATATAGGTGTCGAAGCGGTGGTCTCCCCTCTTCCCGAGCATATAGTTAATTCCATTACCGCCTTTCTCCCCCTGGAACGCATTATTGATGTTCCTCCTAAGTTCTCCAATCTTATTCGGGGCTAAGCTGGGGTCGTCATACAAAACTTTATCCGCAGTTGGACTTACATAATCTTCCCAAATCCTCTTTACCTCATCTTCGTCTGGCGATACCATTTCCATCACTTGTGGGCCGGGATATAGTGGCTACTTAATAGCTACTATGGATGCGGGTGGCTTATCGTTGGAGAGGATAGCCCAGCCCAGTCTATCCCTTTTCCACCAGCCTCTGAGTCACGCGAATTGTCTCATTGCCCGAAGGCTCGCTCCAGTTATTTGATAAGCATTTGTGAGGACGGGTTGACTCATCGGGAGAAGTTGGAAGCAAAGGAGGTTTGCACGCTTCGACTTCCATACTCTTTCCAACCGGACCTCGTTGCGAAGGCATAGTCTCATTGCCCAACGAATTATCTTTTTCGACAAATTCGCCGGGCTCGCTCCCACCCATTAACTTACAACCTTGCGGAGGCACTAGTTTATGGGCTGATGAGTATTCGATAGTGATGACCTTTCCAGACTGATGCAAAGTGTTTGGAGTTCTGACAATCCTTCTCGGGTCGATGGATACGGGATAATCGAATTGAATGCCGAGCGTTTTCATAGCGTTAGCATAACCAGTCAAAAGATACCGACATTCATCTTCCCTAAAAAATGGATTGCTGTTCAAAAGAGGGAACGGGTGAAATATCCAGTAATGATAGCCAGAGCCAGTCCTGACCTTCGTATCATATTTGACCAGTTTTTCTATCGCGGAAAGATTGACTGGTGTGCAGTGCTCCTTGTCCAAATCGAGTATGAAATCACACGAGAGGATTTTGCTATTTAGCCATTTATACCCTTTCCGACCTGTTTGGGTGGGCCTCTTCCCCGATATTTCCCTCGGATCCAGCCAGGTGCTTATGGTCTGGAACACCGAGACCGGAAGAAAGTCAAGGCATAGCTTTTGGAGCTGTTCTGGAGTTTTGATAAGCTCGTTGAGGACTACCATCTTTCCGCCACGAAGGACTATCTTATACTGCCTGTGTTTCGAGTCTGGCATAAGATAAGGAAGATTGTCTTTGTAAAAGTTTCGGATTTGTTCATCCGTCAAATCCGTCTTGAACGCCACCTCATTCATCTTTCTTTGAACATTCATCTATCCCATCTCCCGTAGCTTCTGCTCTAAACAATTACGAAAACCAACGCAATCCATAGTGTTAGGTTCGCTCCAATTTACCCAAGTTAAATATTCTTTCAGCACTTCCGAGTAGGTTTGCTTTCTGACATAACTTTCTACTTGTCTCCAGCATTCTCGGCACAACAGCAATCCATTCAGGTATCTTCTCTTATGGCACCACATGCATCGGTAATTTGAGCGTGTCTCCCATTCGCCGAGACTGTCCCCTTTCTGCGTTAGTTTGAGTTTCCTCATTTGCTCACTCCCTAAACCAAATCCTTCAATTCCGGTCCTTTCTGGTTATACAGGCTTTCCTTAATCTCCAATCGTATCAATTCGTCCCTTGATCCCCCGATGTTGTACTTCTTACCGCACTTCCTACAAACATCTTTTCCGATCAGGTCATCCTCGCTTTTCACGGCTCCTTCTGGAAATTCACCGCGTATGAAATCTGACTTACAAATAGAACAAGTCCTCTCGGTTCTGGGATAATTAGATACGACCTTGCCCTTCAGTCGAGCAATAGCTGCATAGTCCACAATCGGGTACTTGGGTTTCCAGTCCATTCAAACTCCCTCCCAACCTACTGATTTATATAGATTGGCGTGCAAAATTTCTACACTAATTTTGACAGGGCAACTCTCTTGTGTGCTTATACCCTCACCATGCCTCGACCCTCCAGAGCCAGACACCGTGTTGTCGGGTATAGCGCCCATTTGCTGGGAAAGCAGATGAGTGCCCTGCCTATTCCCTTTACTCACTTCACATATATAAGCTTTCTTTTGGACATCTGACGTAAAGTTCTGCATCGTAATCTTGATCGAATCGTCTGTTACTTCCCCTCTTTCTTTCAATCTTTTTAAATATTTTTCAAGCATCGGATTGTCATTCCCTTTTATCCCTTCTTTCCCATCTATCACATTCTTAAAATAACAGCCAAGACAAGCCAGTTTGAATGGTTCGTATGAAAAACATTCCCCAAGCGGTCCGTTTTGGATATTGAATTTTATCTTGTAATCATGCATCACCGAACATGAGCATTTTTGTATGCTTTTTTGGTCATATTCAAAATAAGGGCAATCGTGCTTTGAGAACGGTTCTGGTTGCCTAAGCCCCTTATCGCACGCCCTCCACAGCTGTAAGAACTTGTGATGTACCCTGAAATTCATGCATAAGATACATTGCGCTTCCATTTTAACGCCTTCCATGTTTATCCCATTCTTCCCGTTCTTTGAAAGTCCAGGCATGTTTGTATGGATTTTCTGCTATATCAATAAACAATACAAATAACCATGCAACTAAGATTAATGCCCACCAAGACCAAGGCCAAGCCGGGTTGATAAGTGAGTTTTGGAAAGGTGGGAAAATTCCGCCTATTAAAAAAACGATTAGAAAAATAATGCATACCCAAACCAAATAAGAAAGTCCGTCAGCAAATATCCTATCCGTTATGCTGAGAGAATCCCACCATCTCCTGAAATTATTTTGATTATGCAGATTCATTTAAAGACCTATCTAATCTTATCTTCCCAATCCATTCTTTGAGCTGGTCATAAGTCTGATAACCGATAAGCCGTTCCGAATTGCTCGCTACGAATGTCGGTGTCCCGGTTATCTCGTATTGCGTGGCGTACTGCTTCATGGTTTCGTTGGCTATATCAATCGAAATTATCTGGTATCCCTCGCTTAATAATTGGTGGATTATCGGCTCTTCTTGCGTGCAGTATTCACAACCAGTCCTCCAAAAGTAAAGCACGTAGCTGGCTGGGAGATTCGCTGGCTTTGTCGTATTCATCACGGCACAATCAGAGAACGATAGGTGATATATACACGCATCTCCTCGGGGGCAGAACCAGGTCATTATCAAGACTTTATCAGTTGTGTTGATTACTGCCGTCCCGTTCCAATGGGAGTTATTAACATAAGCCGTGGTCGAGTTAAAAGTAATCGCAGTTATGCTTCCGTAGTAACTCATATTTATTTTGGTCACATCTGCCTGGGAACATATAAACGTCATAGATGAATACCCACCACGCTCTAGGCTAGTTGTGTTGGTGGCAATAACTACTGAAGGATAAAACCAGGACTTAGATATTAATGCAACCCCCATCACGCATATTAAAAATAGCAAAACATATATCATTTTATTGAGTCCCTCATCTCCCTTCTTTTTTTCTTCAGCAAGTTTGGTCTTGGCATACGCTTCCATATCTTCCTTTGAGTACTTTGTTTCCGTTTAAATCACCCCTTTTCAAACAGACGCTTTGATGGAAATGTCTCAAATAATGTTTTCACCACAAGAAACTTCATTTTTTTCGGAAGTGGTTTTAGAAAATCAATCGTTCTTTTGCACCACTCGTCAGCTTCTTTGAGTTCTGCGTCAGTATAGCTTATTGCTCCAAGTTCCGTCATTTCCTACCCCATCTCCTTCAGCTTCTGCTCAAATTCACTATGCTTCTTGTCATATTCTTCTTTATTCAACCAATCTTTATCTCGTTCTCCATTATGATATTGGTTCCAGCAATCTTCACAGTGATAACCACTATTTCGTTCTGGCATAGTTTTGCAACATGGACAATTATTATTTATCAGAAATACCATCTACTTCGTCTCCCGTAGCTTCTGTTCTAACCAGAGATAATGCCTATAAGCATCGCAATAGTCGGGATATAAGTTGCAGTCCTTACACCTGTTCTTCCAATCATCGCAAAGCATTATCTCGGCATTTTTCAGCACTTCCTCGAGGGTTTGCTTTCTGATTAGGCTATCGTGCTTGTTCATGAATTAAATCCTCCCGTAAGCCATTCTTTAATAAACTCATAAAGATTACGATGATTGTATGGAGTATTCTTTTCCAATTTACTTTCCCAATCTGGATTCTTGTCTTGCCATTCCTCAAACAAACCAAGCATCTTTCTAAAAATACTATGGCGAAACTTCTGTTCAATTCGTCTATGAAAATAAAAATCACAAAGCATTAAAAACAAAACCAATAACCCAATAATCAAAACACTTGCCCCGAACCAGTAAAACAAACCTCCTTCTCCAGTCATTTGCTCAACTCCCCGTTAACTTTATCGAACCTATCACAAGTTGGACAATAATAATAACCTTTCATTTTCTTAATTCCATAAGCTTTTGTCCTATAGTAATAAAGATTATAGCAAGTTCCTCCACAAACCCCGCAGTCTTTCATTCTTTGCTCAACCTCTTAATCCTTTTCTTTCTCTTTGAATCATCTTTTTGTGGAAACTCGTAATAACATTTATCGCAAAATGTGCGTATTGGACACGCTAAACTGCTTCGGATACATAATTTGCCATCATAAAACTCCCTTGTAATCTCTTGGGCAGTTTCAGTATGTATTCTTTTACTATGGCACTTTGGGCATTCTCTAGGGACTTTCGTCATTTGCTCAACCTCTCATAAACAAAACTATGCAAGAAGCCACATTGCGGACACTGCCTTATGCCAATAGTCAAATCTGGAAAAACTCGCCCGACTTGATGCAGTTCTCCGCTATAGTTGCAACGCTTACAGGGCTCAATCATGTTTGCTTCCACTCCTAAATATCAGCCAATGTTTTCGCAATTTCCTGACAATCTTTCTCCTGGTCTTTGCAGGTATCTTGAGCTCGCCCGTTTTCAGATCCTCGTGCCAGTTTCCCTCAATCCCCTTAAAGTCGTTCAATTCCCTTATCAGTTCAGCCATCAATGCTTCCATGTTGTTCATGAGTTTCCCCTCTTTCTTTTTCCAATAGTGAGCGTATATGGTCTTCTTCAGCAAGCGTTGGCCAGTGCCTCCCCGAACTCCTCAATTTTTGCTTATAGTGGGATTTGCACAGACCCCTAGCCCATACCTTTCCGTGACAGCCTAATACCGAGCACCTCATTTTACTTTCACATCCTCAAACTCAACCGCAAAGTCCGTATCCCTGATTGTCAGTTTGCAGTTCCCGAATGTTTCCCTCAGCAGTTCAATAGCTTGGTTAACGGGCAGTATATTTATATGCTCGGGTTCAGGTTCCGAAGTTTTGACGGCTTCTTCCTCTTCTTTCTCCATATGGACTTTATGGGCTCTTTGCGGTACTTGGGCTGGCATTATCCCCTCTTCTTGTGCTTTGTTTGTTGGAATCCGTTTCCCCCGCTCCGGTCCTTTCCATACCCTAACAGAGCCTTCTGGATACTTTCTCGGTCGTCCAATTTTCTTAGGTTCTGCGGCGAACTGAACACCTTCCTCTTCTATGCTTATCCTACTTGGTTCTGGAATGCTAACGGGTGCAATCGGTCCTATCATCTTTTCAATCGCGACAACACTTTTCTTTGGTCTCCCTACTTCAACCCGTTCGTCTGACCTATGCATCGGACAGTATTCAATCCCAACTGATATAGCCCTCCCATAGAGCTTTTCAATACAGCCGGGATGTGCGCAGAAATGCCTCCCGATTTTTGGACTTTCAATTATCTCGCGGATTTTAACCATATAATCTTCTTTTTCATCGTCAATCATGATGTCTATCTTATCGAAAAGGCAATTTGAGCATAGCTTCTCTTTTTCTTGGATAACCAGCCGTTCAGCATCCGTTATCTGAATGCCCGCTATCCTATTGTGTATCGGAGCCCATTCCTCACACATCTTTCCGCATTTGGAACATTCTTTCAGTTCGCTCATGTTACCAACCATACGATAGCCAAGCACGCGATAGCCACCAAGATAAGGATTAAAGAGGCTATCTTGGCTTGGTGCATATCCTTTACATAACCTTCAGATTTTTTCCACCGCACATATTCTTTTTCTCTTTCATCCATCTTTACTCACTCCCCTATAACTCCCCCGATTAGTATGGCGATGAATCCCCCGACCAGCATAGCCAACCACCAGGGCAAAGAGAATATAATCTCCTCGAAGAATCCGACTGCTCCAGTAAGTATCATGAGAGAACCGATTGCCACAAATGAAGCAGCCAATACGTCCTTCTGTTTTGACTTATCTTTCGTCATTTTCAAATCACTCTCTTTCTACCCACCACGAATGGTCTTCAGCCTTTATCAGCCATAGCTCCATGAAATAGCCCATGATGATTCCGAAAAGCACTACGAACCACGTAATAGCTACTGCTAACGGGTCCCTATCGCCCAGCCAGATAGATGCAAAGATAAAATACATCACAAGTACAAGTAGCTCGTATTCCGGGAAATGTAAATGTATAAACCAATTCATTTTTGACATCTCTTTTCTGGCGTTGGGTAATAATCACACCACGCTTTAGGGGCGTTAAACCAAATATTACGACCTAGCCCAATAACATTCAAATCCCAACACATGCAATCTATATAGCAATCCGTACAATTAACCTCTCTACAAACCCAATCGGGGGGTATTATAAGGTATTTTTCACTTTCGGAATAAGAAAAATTTGGATGAACTGACATCTCCTTGCTGTTCTCCATCCCGATCGATATAAAGTTGTGATATGCGAGATTTGTTGCTTGTAAATCCGATACAAAATAGGAAAATGCTATTACTATAACCACTAAAATAACAACTTTCCAAAACGCATTAAAGTTCGCATTTTGTTCTTTCTTCATTTTTTCATCTCCTTTATCTTGTCTTCTTCTTTTTGATGTGGGCAGTAACCATAATGTGCCTTTGCTTCCTGGCAGTTCCAACAAGGGACTTGTAGCTTAGGCTCTGGCGGGAAGTTATTTTTAATTAGCCACCAATAAATATTATTACTTAAACCGATACTGATTCTATGCTCTTTTCCATCATTATTTACGTGGTCAATAGTCAAAAATTCTATGCGAGATTCATTACAGCAAACACATCTGTGACCATAATGATTAAAAATAGTTTCTTTTATCTTCTGAAAATATTTTTTTCTACAGTCTTTATTAGGATTACTTTTGTAATATTCTTTCATATAATGCTTTTCACATAACCCTTTTCCAAAAACTATTTTAGCGCAACCTTCTATTTTACATATTCTTGAAAATAGCAGTTTTTTCATTTTCCATCTTTCTCTTTTTCTTTCACAGTCACGATAACGCGCTTGCCCACATAACTCAACAGGTTCACTGAGTTGATCCTGCCCGTTTCTATGTTTCCTTTCTGTTTTCTTACAGTAGCTTCGAATGTCAGTTTCATAATATCACTTATTAGTATATCCTATATGGCACGTAACTACTATTTAAGCCTATCATCAAATCACTCCGGCAGCTATCCCCGACCAGAAACCAATCAAATGAGCTAGAGACCCTAACGCCAGAAAGTTCTTCAAGCTGTAATGCCTAGCTATCAAAACCCCCACCCTACCAACTCCTTCCAGTCCTTTCTGGGTTTTGTACTTATGGACATAATCGCTTACCGCTTTGATTATTAGAACGGCTATTGCGGAGAAGGCAAAAGAGAAAGCGATCCAGATATAGAGGCTGGCGGAAATCGGCAACTCGGGATGCAGGAATAGCTTGGCTAGCGGGTTTATCTCAACCGCCGTATTGAAATAGACTCCGATAAAAGTGGTCGTGCCGTCTAATATCGTTGCTATCGCGAAGAACGCCAAAGCCCATTTGATATTCATAATCTCATCTTTTGATACCTACGTCTTTTAGATACTCTTTCCCTTCCTTGGAGTTCTGCCACCCGAGCCAGCACATTTGGCAATATGGGCCGCCGAGATGCTTCTTTACCATAACGCGCTGGGCAATGGACATCTTCAACGTGCAACGACAGCTAGGATACTCTCGTTCGATGACTTTTCCGCACCTTGGGTTTGCGCAGAGTTTCATCTACTATCCCTCAACTGACCTTCCACAATCCTTATCGCTAAATTACTTATCAGCATTTTTTCTTCTGCGGTCAAATGCTCATCGACTTTTGCGTCAAGTAATAGATTCTCTTCATCACTCTTGGCTATCCTATGTCCCAAAATAAAGTGGTAGAACTCATGTTTGACTAGCGCATCAATCTCATCATCCGTTCCCATATCCCTAACTGACTGCTTGATTAAGACTATGGCATCCAGCTCTTTCTCAATGCCGTCATCCAAGCTGAACCCATACTCTTTATACTGATCGAAAGAGATAACCGTAGCCATCGTATTCGGATTTCTCATACGCATTAAAAAAACTGAATCTGGCATATAAAGTATCTCAATCAAATAAGCCATTGTAATCTTCTGCCGCCTGGCGTTGACATCGATTTTCATATCTCTTTCTCCTCAAGCGTCTTTAGGTTCTGCTTGTAATATTTCCAGTACGGGTTCGTCTCCTTTACCCACATGGTCCCGCAGGGCATTCCTTTCCACAAGTCTCTTCTCAAGAACTTCGTTATTTTCATGCTGACCCCCTTATCAAGTCCAGGACATCGTCGTTTGATATTCTGACCTTGATTTTCGGCTTGTTCCTGCTCTCTTGGCGTTCCCTCTCCCGTCTCAGCCGGTTCTCCTGGGCAAAGCATCTTCCTATCCATGTATCGAACGCCCGGTATGCCTTGCCTTTGAGCTCTGGCGAACATTCCATCAATCCCACAAACTCCTTGCATTTCTCCTTGAGCTCATCGGCTGCCTTCTGCTTCGCAGTCTGGGGATACATAAGTTACCCTTGCTTTACGACCACTACGTTTGCTGGGAGTTTCTTTTTTTCCATCGCTTTACTTATCTCGTCCACTCTTTTCTTGGTAAGCTTCGTGGAACTTACAAAGCAGAGCAATGGCCAACAGTCGCATTTGTCGCTGATGATTAAGACCGTCTTCCTGTCTCTCGCCATCTGCATTACTTGGTCTCTTTCTTGATCTGTCAGTTCGCCCCAATGGTCTTTTACAAATTCACCCAAATCCTGTACTAATTTACTCATTTAGCTTCGCCTCCAATTTTAACTTCTTTTTTGAAGCGTATTCTTTCAAGAACTTCGCCTCTTCTTTCGTTGGCACCCTATTATAGCTCCCTTTAGCCTGGGTTATAGAGCCATTTATGTACTCCAAGGTCACTAAAGATTTATCCGGAGTCTTAGAATGCCTCAAGAAAAAAATATACGTCTTCCCTTCGAGAATTTTAGAGATGTAACTTCCAACGCAATGGTTGAGCGTTGTCCCTTCTCCCACTACGTCCTTACTGCACTTTGGTACTATAATACAATATTTATTCCCCATAAATTCAAGTTCAGATTTCCTTAATTGAGAAAATAGCTTCTCATCATACTTTTGCTTGTAGGCATTAAAGTTGCTGGTTATTATATCATGCATCGATTTCAAATATTTTGGATACTTCTTGACATCGCGCCCAATCAGGTTCGCCATGCTATAATAGTCCTTCAAAAGATTCAGGGACTCATCTAATTGAAGATTCTCAAAAGGATGCAGGTAATTGCAAGCATAACTGCAAAGGGCGACTGGCTCATATTTATACTCTTTGACCAATCTCTGAAAGTCCTCACGACGGCGTCCGCAGACTATTTCAAAAAATAGTTTCTTATTCGCTTCGTCTATCTCAGTTGATGCTGAAAGTGCCTGGGTAAAATCATTCATGAGTCGGTAGTTTTCGATAAAAGCTCCCTCTATATCCAAAGTCACTATGATGCTCATTTTTTTGAAAAAGTTAATCACGTTTTTTGAATAGAACTCCAATGGCTTGGTTAAAACCATGCTTATTAAAACTTCTACTATCGTAATAACTTATGGCTCTTTGCGTAGCTATGCCTTCGGCGATATAGTTCTCATAAATTAGGGCATCATTCAGCCTTGCGATGAAGCTGGAGATGTTATAGCAGTGCGGGTTAAGCTCCTTGGTCTTTTTAATCATCCCCATGAATTTTTCTTCCGCACTCTCTATGTCCTCTATTTTTTTCCATCTGAAGAACGGATACTGCGTTTTTACATCATGCCATCTATTCTTCCTGCTTTTCGCCTGCATCACCTTTCTTTTAAGGTCGTATCTAACAGTCTTCTTCAATTCAGGATTGTAAACATAAATCAGGCTTTTTTTGCGAGTCATCATCAGTTTTGACATTATTCCCACATCCTTGGAAACTCCTTTATCTTCTCGTCCCATTTTAAATTGTCTTTCAAGAATATTGGCACTTTAAGCATGCGAGAATTGTCTATGAGCTTCTGCACCCATTCTTTCTTTGGTTGAACATCTGGATTAGTCTGCGCCCCTATTATCACCCAATGCGTCTCAACAAGCGTCTTGGATATTTCCCCGAGCAGAGGTTCAAAGGAGACAAAGGTGGTGTTTGTATGATACATGCGCATTAAGTCGAACAGCCGTTTCTTATCCTTTTCAGTATTGATGGTCGCCCCAAGCCAGCAGTTTTTGGGAAATTTGAAATGGATATAACGGCGAGGATTCTTAGTCAGGAACTGGAAGGTGTGCCGTGGGTTATCTTCAGCTACCTTTATCACTGCCTTAATCCACTCTTTAGGAACCCAGTCGCCAAACAGGTCTCCCATGCTGACCACGAATATCCTGCTCGGCTCTTTCAGGTGGTACGGCTCCGTCAGGCGTTGTGGATGGAAAGTCGGGACAAAATTGCCGTGAAACCTCATCTCTATCTTTCTTGCGTAGCAGTAGGGACATCCATGCTTACAGCCGGTCACGGGGTTCCAGGTGTAGTCGGTCCATTCTATTTTACTTCTGTGTTTGCAGGTCATTCTATCTCTTCCATTTCTCCGATCGCAGTCCAGGTCAAGACATTCCTATTGGTGATAACATCGAAAATGGTCCCGTTATCAGTAACAGCGCCCATCTCCCTAAGTTCTTTCACCCGCCCAGTTATGGAGTTGATCGGCAATCCAACTCTCTTGGCTATCTCCCGATTGGACAAAGGACCGGTCATCTTCAGGCAGTCGAACACCTGGCGTTGGCGTTGCCCTAACTCGGTCTTGCTAAATTTGTAGTAGCTCTCGGCGCTGGTTGACTGGGCCCCTCTCCTCTTGGCTTTCCTACTCTTGTAACAGAACCATAAGAGGCCCCTAACATGATGGCAGACCCCTTTATACTTGAAACCTAAGCATTCGCAGGATAGGACTCTCGTCGAGTTGTCCATGGTAATCGTGTATTTGACTTTATCCTGACTCCAGCTCGGCACGGCTATTTGGGTTATAGCTAGGTTGTTTCCAGTTATCCATTCTTTCGGCACATTGGCTTTCAACGGCAAGACTATCATGTTAATCATTTTTTCCAGCTTCCTTGTTTAGCAGTATATGATTATGCTTCTCGCAATAGTCGTATTCTTTATCGTCTATCGTCCTTTTGCCCTTCAATTTACAAGTATCACATATTTCTTTCTTAAATTTGGTTCTGACTATCTCCTCATTCATTTTCTACCCTCCTTGAACAATCTATGCCTGGTTATTTCATCCTTGTTAATCCCAAAAATAGTCCCGTCTTTGAGCTCGAGTTTTATCTCTCCATCGGTTTCCAGAAGCAGAACCCCGAACATGCTGTGGGGATGAATGCTCTTATCCTTGAAATAGACTATGACTCGTTTCCCCAGTTCGTTTTCAAACTCAAACACAAACTCAACCTCAAACGATTAGGTACCTAACGCGATGCTCTATTTTTTAGGTACCTAATCCACACGGACACACGTGATGACCAAATCCTTAACCCCTCGGTCTATGTTGTGCAAACATGATTAGCCTCATCCCCACAGACCTTGCGGAGGCTTGTGGGTCAGCTTTGTATCCTCGTGCATCTAAGATGTTTATTATATGAACCAACTACTTTATATACTTATCTATATATTACATATACCATGAACAAAACAAAGGTTCCTGCGGAAAAAGCAGTTACTAAATCTATTACTATTTTGCCAAGACATCAACAGTTTATAGAAGAAAATACTATCAAGTTGTCTAAATTCGTACAGAAAAAGATAGATGAAGAAATAAAAAATAGAACGGCGAAAAATGAATGAAGCAATCTATAACACACTATCGGAAATTCATTAAAGACAAATGCGAAAGATGTGAGAAACCAATGCTGAGATTTTCAGACGGATGGGGGATAAAATGAAAGTAAATTGGAAGTGCCATTTAAAAGATAAAAAGACATTCATTCCTTGCAAGGGCATGAGCGCGATGATAGATAGTAGGATGACTTCTGGGATTGGTGCCGACATTCTCCATCTATTTAACTTCAAAGACGGCAGTGAAAGAGATGCTGGTGTTTTTTACCAATTCACAAAAGAAGCGGTTAAAGATAAGTTGAAGAATACAAAGATGATGTTTAATAACTGTCCCTTTTGTGATGCAGAAATATTATTTGAAAGGAGGGAGAAAAAATGAGGGACTTTGAGATAACCTTTTGGACGCTGGCTTTCCTGGCGTGGATGGTTTCGGTAATAGTCTTCTGGAGAGTACTGAACTTTGGTGAGGGGCTACTCGGCACATTGGCTTTTTTTCTCGGAGCGATGGCTATCTGGGCGTTACATACGGAAGAGGTGGACCCCGTAATAGTTGATACCAAACCACGAAGAAAGAAAGCACAAGGAGCATTAGACTATCTGATTATAATCGCGGCAGTCTTAGCCATCGCAGCTGTAGTGGTTCTTTTCATTACCGGTGCCTTTAACACTAACACTAAGCTTGGCTGGGTTTCGCACTATACATATCCCGTCTATACGACTTATGAAAGATCAACGGACGGTCTAAATGCCTGGTACAATAATGAGATAAAATCCTGCGGAACTCCTAATGGTTTCGGTACAACTAACAAATTTGAAAAAGTAGATGAGTTCCTGGTCAATGGAACGACCTACAGAGCGTATGAATTTATATGCGGTAGATAAAATGGACCTTGAAGATAAAACAAAGTTCGCAATACGACCTTGGAAAGAAGGGAATGGAATGTCTGTAATGGCAGTCCTAATCTTACAACAGATACAACACCAATTAGAGTTAGGTGATACTGTTATATTTGAAACTGAACCTAAAGATGATTTGGGATGGATGAGATAGTCAAAAACGCACTATACGGCTTGGAGCCAACTCCGCCAATTCCAAAGGGGCTGAAAGAACCATCGGAAGAACCAAAAAAGAGTTGGGCGAAAAGATTGTTTAAGAAAGAAACTATCCTAACTATAATCTTAATGATTTTAGTATTCATCGTGTTCTTTTTCAGGATATGGTTTTGGAAATGACAAAATTCACGGAGATCGCATTGGCTGGGGTATTCGGGCTAGTCCTATTGTTCTTCACTTACGGTTGGTTCAGTGCCGGGATTTTGTTCTTGGGCGCAGATCCAATATTCTGGTTCCCATTCACAATCGTTATGACCTTAGTGTTTTACATAGTCACCAGAAGCACGACCATCAAGGAGAAGTTCAGGGCGTTCTTTTCAAAGAGGGAGGAGACCGCGCTAGTCCAGCTGGAAGACCCGGAGGACCAGTTTGAGAAGTTTGAGATGCACCCGGCCAGGACAAGGCTACCGGATACGTTCACCGAAAAGCCGAGATATTTAGCTTACGAGAACATCTGGGTATATACCATAGAAACTGTGCTCGGGAGATACTACGTCCTGTTAAACGGATTGAAAGGCTATGAGATTCTCCCCCAAATCATCTACCCGAGCGATTTCAAACAGGGCGGATGGTCCGACATCAAGGACTTTTTGACCAAGGGGAGAGACAGGAGAGTAAAGGACCTGCTGAACATCGCATCCAGCGGTCAGCTTGAAGGGGTATTGAAACTAGCCGAACTATCTGGCTAAGGAGAGGATTGAAATGGGAAAGATTAGGTTAAAATGTGAAACATGCAAGGGAATGGGAAACGACTGGAATCAACAAGGAAATGGCAATAAAATAGTCCTGACTGATTGCGAACAGTGTGGCGGCTCTGGTTATGTCCCAGTAGAATTAATAGACAAGCGAATCAAAAGCAAGGGGCATGGAAGGAATTTGCCCGATTCATGGTGAAGTCTTATGAAAATTCCAATAGCAATTTTATTGATTATGGCAACAGGTTTCGCAGGGTTGAACATGACCGTCAACCAGGCCAACGTCACCCAAGTCATGACGGCAAGCGGTTACCTCTTCAACGATTCCAATTCCAGCAGTCTAATCTCCGGAGTAACCATCGTGACCTATTTCGATAATTTCGGGTTGAACTTCTCAACTACTGACTCTAACGGGTTTTACAGCAACTCAATCACCGTGCCTATGGTAGCTACGGGAAACTACTCAATAAATTCCACTGCAACGTCTGGCGAGCAGAATTTGACCAGTATCCAAGTTTTCGGCAGAACCACGGGCGTGCTGAACGTCTCCCCAAACATTATTTATACCTCAATCTCAAACTTCGTGGTTTCGACCAGTTTTAACGGAACTGCCCAGAACTTCAGCGTGAACTTCTCCGCTTTCAACATCACCTACAACTCCACGCATCTCCAAGCCAATTTCTCTATCCCGACAAATAATTTCACGAGCGGCACATACACGATACCTATAACTTCATCCTGGATAAACGACGACGGGACGATAGGAACTAGCTCCTCCAGCCTAACGGCGGTCTTGCAGAACAACTACAGCCTGTCGTATACCTGCACGTCTTTTAATCTGAACCTGGCGGTGAACTCGACTCAGAACGCATCGTGCATCCTAAAATCTAGCTCAAATACCCCCCTAACGATAGCCGTTTCGACGATGGGGACTGTGAGTCAGTGGTTGAATTTCACCAACGCTTCATTCACTTTAGGGCCAGGGCAATCCACTAACTTTTCAATCCAGATCAACATCCCATACTCAGCAAGGGCGGGCCAGTATACGGGGACCATCTTCTTCTCGAGCCAGGCAAGTTTCCAGTCATTCGCTATAGTCCTAAATCTGACTGAACCTTCATTTACCATAGTCGGGTTAGGGCCGATATACAATATAGAGGCAATTCCAACGCTCAACGTGACTCTGTTGTTGAAGAATACCGGTTCCTTGCCCGTCTATAATCTCCAGACCAATGTCACCTGCCCAAGCGGATGGGAATGTAATCTGCTCCCAAACGATTCAATCCCGATTCTAAACGCCAGCGAATCAAGGACGATACAGCTGGTGGTCGAAATCAGCAATCCACAGTCAGTCGCCAACAAGGAGATAACCCTGACTGCCTATGATGGCGTTAGGACTAATAGCGTATCGACCTTCATAACTGTCGTGGCTGTGTCGACAATCCTGACCTCGGACCAGTTCATCGTGAAAGAGCTGAAGAACCCAAACCCGACTTCCTATTACCTTTTGGGCGCGGACGGCAATCTGTTCATCTCCCAAACTCTGAATGTCACCAATGCCGTCGCCCGCACCCAGCGAAACTCTAGCCTTACTTCCTGGATTGTGAAGCTCGGCAATAGGTCGGCGGGGGTAGGGACTATATGCGATGTCTCCCTTGTAGTGGGGAGCAATAAATATGACATAAACCCAGCCACCGCTTACTCTACAGGTCAGGTCCTCGAAGGGGATGTCGGAACGTTTGTCTACGAAGCTTATCGGGTGCACCAGCTCGGGATATGCAAGATAGACCTAATCTATAGCGGGGAAGCGGAAACGGAGACCTGGCTGGTTGTATTGCCAATCCTACCCGCGGGGACGATGGAATTTACCCAGCAACAATTAAATGATACTCTTACTGGATGTGTCACGAGCTGTGATGAAAAAGTAAGCAATATGTGGGCATGGATAATAGGTATTATAATCATGGCGTTCATAGTCATGATGGTGGTATATTTCATCAGAAGGAAAGAAGGATACGTCAATGAAGACCAAGTGCCACAAACAACGCCGAAAGAATCATTAGGGGGAGAGATAGATGGAAGAGGAACAGGAAAAGAGGGAGACACCTATATCTAAAGTGACTGATTTGTTCTCAGCGCCGTTCAGAGGAAAGAAACCGGAAGACGTGCCGAACCTTTCTCAGTCCCAAAAGATAAGGTACAACCAGCGCGAAGTATTGATGAGACAATTCAACGATGTCAAGAAGATGTCCCACGAACCGAGAAGCTATGACAACGACCGTGAGAAGTTCGCCAGCCTGATCGGGGAGACCATAACCAGCGCGTATAATGACATCGCCAATCTCGAAGAATTGCTGGAGAAAAAGGATAACGTGATACACGAGCAAAATATGCAGATAGCCAGATTGAGCAGCATGATGAAGGGAGCCTAAATGGTAACTTTCTTGGACGTTGAAATCGCAGTATTGATGATTCTGATTATTGGGTTCCTTCTGCTGTTCTTCGAGATAATCGAATTCAAGAAGAAGCATAAGCTATACGAGCACAAATCCAGGAGAAAGAACAGGAACATCCTTATGCATCCTGTACTCGGACCTAAGACGATAACCGGCGGCAAGACCAGGGACGGGATAACTTACGTAACCACCTTGGAGCATGGGAAGGAGAACATACTCCCGATACCATTCAAGCCTTTTGAGACGGTAGTTCCGGAAAACCTGACGAAGATGATGCTCGGAGATCCAGACGGCAGGTACATCCGTTATCTTGGCGATGATCCCGCAAGCCTAAGCATCAAACAGTACGTTCAATCTTATAAGACCGCGCTCACCGGTGCCTTGCTGAGAAACACCTACCTTGAGAATGAGATGCTGAAGTGGAAAGCCCAGCAGGACGAGGCCCAGGAGAAGGAAATCAGGAAAGTGGGCAGGATGAGGAAGGAGCTAGGGACTACAATCATCTCCCAGGACATGCTTAGGAAATCAAGGATGCCTGTGGAAGGGGGGAATGAGTAATGCCGTTCAAAGGTAAATCTCCAAAGTGCGCGGTCTGCGGACATGCGGAGATAAAGCACCTAACCTTTACTGGCGAGGCTATGCATAAATGGCGTTGTGGGATAGCGATGTGTGATTGTAAGAAATTCATGCCAAAGGAGGGAGAGGCATGCCGCTAGAAAGACTAAGAGGGCGCATCCAGCCGATAGAGCTGATGGACGAGGATAAGTGCTATGAGATTCTGCATTTTTCCAAGTCTTACCATGGTCTGAACCAAGACGACAAGGTAAAGGTCCTCCATCAATATTTGTCGCCTATTCTTGAAAAAGGAAATGAGGTAGTCTGGAAGCACTATCCCATCCAGAAAATTGATGCAATAGACGATTCCAAAGCCAGAATCATGGCCTATGCTGAGTCTATCGCCCATCTCCCACTCTACCAAGATATGCAGTTAGTCTCCAGCCTCCTGAACGACCAGATGTTCATCTACAAGAACTACCAGGAGATGGTCGCTTATGTGACTGTCGTCTGGTACGAGCTGGATAAGTTCCTGTTGAAGGTTGAGAACGAGCGCGCCACTATGCAGGATAGGGTTGATGACCTGACCAAGAAGAATGACCGACTGCTTGAGGAGAACACGCGGTTGATCAGGCAGAAGGAGTACGAGCCAATCAAAGTCCCTGTCCAAACCCAGTTAAAGGCAAATGTCGAAACTGATTACGACGGGGAGCAACCAGAACCATCAGAAGAAAAGCCAGAGCATACTTACTCGGAAACAGAAAAAATCTCGGGCAATCAAAACACAACTGAAGAGTTTAGCGAGTCAAAAGTTATTGCGTCGGAACATGTCGGAATAGAATCGACGAATCGGAACGAAAATACCGCTATGCCAGAGGAACGTGTCGAGGAATCGGAGAATAGAATCGAGGAATCGAGGAATCGAGTCGACACGTCCCGACAGGTCGACACATCCGACACTTCAACAGATAAAATCTCACTTACGGGAAGTACAACAATTGACGATAAAATTGGAAGCAAAACAAATTTAAGTGGAACAGATAAAATATTGGCAGATGAATCAAAAAAAAACTTACCTCAACAAAAAAAAACTTTAGCAGATAAGATTTGTTCTGTTTCATCCTTGACCAAATCAGAAAAAATCACTCTCCTGCTTTTCTTGGAAAACGGCATACTGGACCGCAAAACACTTGTTGAATTGGCTTCAAAACGTGGGATTCCAAAAGGTGCCCCACACTATCACCTTATCGCGTTTCCCAGCCACGGTATCTTGATCAAACGCCCTAAAGAAGACTCGCCTACTGAATTTGAGTTCGAGCTTTCCCCCGATTGGTTCGACCACGTGATGGATATGGCCAACAGGAAAAGCCAGGCAAAAGTAAGGGGAGTTTTGGCGGGCTGGAAGGGGAGGGTAACTGGTGCCGTTCCAACAGCAGCTTAGGACCATAGCCGAAAGGACCCAATGGACAAACGACGATGGCTGGTCGCCTTTGGGTGCCTATGGGGAGTACAGGGAGCTCGAGATGACCAATGAAATCCTTCTCGGCTTTGAGGGCTGGATAGAGAACGGAAAGCCGGTGCTGGACCCGGATAGGCCCGTCTCGATACCTTTCAATCCAAAGTCAGACAACCCGCCAACGTTCCTCATCAACGGAGTCCGCGGCGACGGGAAGACAACGGTAGCGACCAACCTGTACGACCAGTTCATAAGGAGGTTTGGGTGCTACGGGTTCTATGTCGACCCGAAGGCGGATATGTGGTACCACGCCTACCCCCAGACAAATCCGGAATACGTGAGGTTCCTGGAAAGCGTCGGCATCCCCCCGTCTGGACTGCCGATGAAAATAATAACTCCCAAGTTCTTGCAATCTCCAAAATACGCGCACACGGACGTCTGGTACGCACTGTCCATGGAAGACTTCAATGACCCCAGCCTAGAGCCAGCAGTCAGAAATAATGTGATGCAGAACGTTTTGGGCATAAGCGGCGGTAATGAAGAACCTTCTGTCAGGAAGCTCAAGGCGATTATGCAGCAGGGACCAAAATCGTTCGAACAGATGCTTAAGATTTTAGAAAACATCAACGAAACCAACAAAACATTGAAAAAGGTTGAAATCCTAGACATGAACCTGAAACAGTGCCTAGCAACAAATATTTTGGCTGATGAGAACCGGATAGACATCGTATCCACCATGCAAAGAGGGATGGTTGTAGTACTTCAGGTCTCGACAGCCAACGAGCATACCTCTTCCGCCTTCACCGCCTTCGCACTTGCCCAGATCAAGGCTGGCTTCGAGAGCGGGAAATTCAAGAACAAGAAAGTCGTCATCTTCATCGATGAGGGCGACGTGCTTATCCCCTCTGGCGCGTCCAACCCGCCGAGCAAACAACCTGGGGAACAGGCCTATACCAAGTGGCGTTCAGACGGTTGCATCCCCGGCGTCTTGACTCAGGACGTATCGAAGATTTCCGAAGTCATTTTAGGGCAGGTCGGCTATATGATAACCTCGCGCGTCTCATACGGCGGACCCGACTACAACTTCATCTCCCGCCACTATCCCGACACTTGGGCATCGGGGGAGCTGAACGATTTGACAAAGCTCTTCAAAGGAAAGGAAGACGTCTACCCCAAAGAGTTCGGCATTATAGGACCGGACCAGGAAGTAAAACATTTCTTTCCATTACTTTCGCCTTCGCTTGCATCCAATCCAGAGAAGTACTGACCCTTGGTGACGAAATGAAAGATAAACGCATAGACCACCTCAAACGTACTCTTACCGTCAAAAGAAGAATCGCTCGTTTCAAAAAGAAAGAACTTAGAATCAGCAGGTTTCCAATCTACAAAAGAAATTGTTTTTTTTGCTCGAGATACTTTGAAACCCCCAAAAAGAACAAGATTTACTGCTCGGAGGTCTGCCGAAAACTGGCGGAGAAGGTCAAAAACCGCCTTAAAGGGAGAAAGAATATTAAGCAGAAAGGCTTTAGAAGAGTAACTCGGGGATTTGAAATGAAGAGAGTCTACTATTTTCCATTAGTCTTCGTCTTACTCTTTCTACCTGTGTCGTTCGCTGATAGCAATTCCAACCCGATTTACTGCCCCCCAGGCCAATACTACTCATCAAGTGGGGGATGCGTCAATAACGGCTTGGAAGCATCCCCGACTTCTTTCGGTTTTGATGAGGTGATAACTGGGGACACCATACACGATACCCTGAAGCTAACCAACAACCTGACCTCGTCCGACCTGAAATTCGTGATTGACGTTTCCTGGATCTCCGTAAGCCCGCCAGTCCTGACCATAGCTCCACAAGGGTCGGCTGATTTTAACGTCGCCCTCACAGCCCTCCCCACAAACGGGACCTATTCTGGCAACATCAAAGTCTATGCCAACAACCAGCTTGCGGCTTCAGTCCCCGTCGTCTTGAGGGTCATAAATGGCAATCCACTAGAGTCAAATGCCAGGGTGCTGCTTGGGGACGTGGGGGCTGAATACTTGACCAAGCTGACAATCATCCAACTGGTGACGTTTGCCGACAGGACCGTCTATTCGCTGCACCCCATACTCCTAGCGTTCATGGTTGGCGCGATATTCTTATACAGCAGGAGCTACATACCCGGCGCGGTTATTATGATCGTTTTCGCAATTTGCCTTGCCGTTCTGTACAACCCGATACTCTTGGGATAATTATGGATGTGAAAAAGAAAACAATATCTATGAAGAGCCACAGCAGAGGGCTCGCTGTCTTCTCCGTCTATGGTTTCCTTCTCCTCCTCTCATTGCCACTTTTAGGGACTATATACCTTGACAGCTCGAATAGCACAAATGCCCCGTCCCAAATAAGCTTTGACAGGGCTCTGGATTGCCAAGGATGCGGACAGCACAAAGCCCCGTCTGCGTCTACCGTCAATATGAGCATTACTGCCTCTTTCGACGGGACGCTGAATGATGTTGTTCTCGTTGATTATTTCCCGATCAACTGGCAGATAATAGACAGCAACGGTGGGACCATCGAAAGCTACAACTCATCGCACAATAAAATATACTGGCATTATGATAGCTTGGCTGGCCCTGTTTCCCAATGGTATATAGTCCAAGCAGCACAAGTGACGCAGCCGACCACTCAATATGATTTCATCTCTGAGTTGGATGGCGTCCAGAGTCAGCCTTGGTCTGTTTCGGTCGCTGACCCTACTTCAGATACGTATAATACTAGCCAGTTTTTTACGGCGCTTATCTATAATGGTGCCACCCAAGACCATGGAACGGCTGTCTTTAACTTGACCAATCCGACCAATAGGGAATTGACAATCAATACGGCTAATGTGAATTATTTCATTTACAATAACAATACTCCTACCACACTGATGACTGTCGAGTGGTACAACGATACTATTATAGACATTACTACTAACGCCACTCGTGGGTTCCAGCCTTTGCCTGCTCAATTATCTGCTCCTAAGGGCGTTACCTACACTTTCCGTATTTATGCTGAATGGGTTCCCAATCTGGGCTATGTGACCCGTGAATGGGTCCCTTTCATCACTTACGGTGGCACCCAGCTTAATATGTCCGAATGGGCTACCTGGATTTTCAGTCAGATATTCAAGGATGATTTTGAATCCGGCACTACGAATGGCAATTGGGTCATTACTCAGCCTGGGACTGGCACAGGTTGGACAGCTAATGCCACTGCTCCTTTGAACGGAACTTATTCCGCTAAGTGGGATACAAAACAGGGTTCTGGCACCACTTACATGAACCACACCCAGGATTTGACTGGTTGGTATAATATTTCCGTGTGCTTCCAGGCAGATACAAACGCCTTGGATGCGGGGGAGAATCTGACTTTCTATTACAAGAATGCCTCGGGTTGGCAGAAGAACTGGTCGGTTAATGATATTACCCAAACAAGCTATTGTATCCCTATAGCTGACCAGAGTATCTGGAACAAGCCTGGTTTTAATGTCTCGTTCAGCTGCACCCAGGATGCTGGTGTTAACGAGCGTTGCTGGGTCGATGACGTTGCTATCATCGGGTTTAGGTATGGTAACAACCTTAGGATAACTAACTTCACTTTGACCCCGGTCAACGCTTCTTCCCAGAGTGTCATCCAGAATATCACCTTGTTTACTGCTTCCGCGTCCATTAATTGTCTTGGCGGTGATTGTGGTGATGTCAATGCCACGCTTTACTACAATGGTACTACTGCTGGTCCAACGACTTTAGTGAGCACTGTTGCCGGGACTACTCCCTTCTATGCTTCAGTCGGTTTGAACCCTAATAACACTGCTTGTGCAAACATGGTCAATAACTCTAACTGTACTGTCTCCTGGACGGTCAATGCTACTGGACAGCCTGCTTCCTATTGGCTTAATATAACTTTCAATTCGTCCAACACAGCCCTCACGAACAACACGGGCAACTTCCAGATAAACATCACTGCCCAGGTTCTTGGTGTCCTGAACGTCACTTACCAAAGCCATACTGGGACGACTGCCTACAACCAATACGATACCTTCAACGTCACTGTTAATATGACCTGTCTCGGCGGGAATATTGGTTGTGGCACTGTGAACCAGACGCTCATGTTCAACGATACTGGTGCCTATCCAAATAACAACGTCAGCATCGTTTCTGGTGCGACTCCAATGTTCATGACTGGAACTGCTTCATCAAGACCAAATTCTTATTTATTATCGGGTATTACCTCCAATCCAACATTTGCTTATGATAATAATTACAACGATACGACTACTTTTGCTTATATCCAAGAACCACCCAGCGGAATCTCTCAGATAAATTATACATACACCGGAATTTCAGATAGTTCTACTGTGCTATTTTATACTTGGAATGGGACCGGGTCTATGTCGTTTATAGGACTATTCAATTACACATCGAATTCTTACGGTCCTAATTTATTCTCATCACAAATTAGTCCTATAACAAGTAGTATAGCTATCTCTAAAAATAATGGGTATATCAGCAGTTCTGGAAATGTTATGCTACAGATAAATGCTTCAGCTTCTGCCCCAAATCGATATTTGGATTTATGGGATACTTATATCTATTCTTCTGGCAACTCAAATCCTTATTCTTGCGGTTCTATGTCTTCTGGTTCTAACTGTTCTTCAACTTGGACCGTCAACGTCACTGGTGCCCAAGGTTCCCATTATCTTTTGAACTCCACTTTCCAGTCTACTCTTTCAACCCAGAACTCCTCAGCCAACTTCGAGATAGATGTGAATGGCGGTGCTGCCGATACTACTCCGCCGAATATAAACGGGTGGAAATGGAATGTTACTAATGCCACTAATTATTCATCAACCCAAGGCTACCAGTTCAATGCCACCGTGACCGATACTACTGGAATCAGCTACGTCTGGGTTGAGCAGAACTTCACAGGTACGCTGGTCAATACTACAGTGACTTCCTGCGGGACCGATGTCTACTGCTATAACGTCAGCTCGCTTGGCGCTAACGTCTCTTACTACATGAAGTGGTATGCGAACGACAGCTCATCCAATCATAACCTAAACAACACCGATTACATTCATTATTACCAAGTCAATAAAAGCAGTCCCATTCTTTCAGTCACGCTCAATGGAACTGCTGCCGATAGGAGCTATTTCAACAACACCGTAGTCAATATCGGGAACGCCACCACGCCCGGCTATATCAACTCATCTTTGAACTTCTATCTGGACGGGGTTTCTATCACTTCGCCGCAAGCTTTCAACGTGAATCAGTACTCCGCCAAAGCATACACTGTGATGATGAACTTCAGCGGTGACCAGAACTACACTATCGGCAATGTGAGCGTCGTCATGACCTTGAACGATTCCCGTATCATATTCAACAACTTTTCGAGCAACGTTACTTCCCTGTCGAACTATTCCAGCACGCAAGGCTATGAGTTCAATTCCACCGCGTTCAATTCCACCCAGGTCAGCAAGGTCTGGGTTAGGGCCAATTTCAGCGGATCGTTCTCTAATTATACTGCGACAAGTTCAGGCGGTAACTCATGGTACTATGACAACGCTACATTAGCTGCTGGAACCTATATTTACACCTGGTGGGCAAACGATACCTATTTAGTGTACTATAATAGCTCGAACCAGACATTCCAGGTGAACAAAAGCTACCTCCCAATCACTTTGTATATCAATGGTACCACTACTAACCCGTATACAGTCAGAAACAGCACCAGCATCAATTCCACAGCTAACTTCTCTTCCAGCTACAATTATCTGATAAATATGTGGGATAACTTTT
>Ga0315289_10002967_pt1 | contig 25827 bp, 19 predicted proteins | sample YL17G11_40_MG_FD_203452 | JGI IMG/M metagenome (GOLD analysis project Ga0315289, IMG submission 203452) | Sediment microbial communities from Yellowstone Lake, YNP, Wyoming, USA - YL17G11_40 | ecosystem: Environmental > Aquatic > Freshwater > Lake > Sediment | place: USA: Wyoming | collected...
GCCAGTTTGCACAGCGTTTTGACTATCAATCGGCTGTTGGCTTTGGCCGGGGGCTATACTACCTGGTGGGGGCTGACATCCTTTCACGGCGGGGTGTTTGCATCCCAGTTTAACTACGGCACGGTCTGTTGTTCCAACACCCGCGACGATCTTTTAAACTCCCGCCTGATCATCATGTGGGGATGGGACCCCGCCGGGACCCAGACCGGCACCAATACCCCCTGGTACCTGGCTCAGGCCCGGGAGCGCGGGATCAAAATCATCGCCGTTGACCCCTGGTACAGCGATTCGGCCGCCGCCTTCGCCGACGAATGGATCCCGATCAAGCCGGGTACGGACGCGGCGATGCTGATCGCGATGGCTTACGTGATGATCTCCGAAAACCTCGAGGACAAGGAATTTTTAGATAAATACACGGTGGGTTTCGACCGCTATCGGGAATATGTCCTCGGGAAAGATGACGGAACCCCCAAAACCCCGAAATGGGCCGAGGCCATCACCGGGGTACCCGCTGCCAGAATTGAAAAGCTGGCCCGGGACTATGCTACGATCAAACCAGCCGCCCTGATGGCCGGGATTGGACCGGGCCGGACCGCTTTTGGCGAACAGTATCACCGGGCGGCCATTACCTTGGCGGCGATGGCCGGAAACGTCGGTAAAAGCGGCGGCGATGCGGCCGCCCGGGCCTGGGAGTCCCTGTTTGGTGGATACCCTTATAAAGTCATCGGTATAGGGCCTGCCCTGCCTTTTCCCTTTAATCCCATTGAAGACTATTCCAAATCCGATGGGGTTCCGCTCGGGTATATGTATCCGAAAATTCATTTCACCAAGGTCGCGGACGCCATCCTCAAGGGTAAAGCGGGGGGCTACCCGGCGGATTACAAAATGGCTTTTCTGGTTAACTGTAATTATTTGAACTCGCTCCCGAATGTTAACAAGATCGCCCAGGCCCTCCAGGCCCTTGAATTCATCGTGGCAGAAGAGCAGTTCATGACCGCCACGGCTAGGTATGCCGATATCATTCTTCCCACCTCGACGTATTTGGAGAGGGACGACATCGTTTTCGGCGTCGGGAAAGCCTACTATGGTTTTCAGAGGAAGATTCTGGAACCCTTGGGTGAGTCAAAACCTCATAATGAGATTGCCAAATCCCTGGCCGCCCGGATGGGTATTGATGATTATGATGAAGAAACCGGAGATAACCGTTTAAGACAGCTTTCCGATACACTGGGCATTCCGGATTATGATCTCTTCAAGGAAAAAGGGGTCCACTGGATTGATAAATCCCGGCCCTATGTCGCTTTCCAGAAAGAAATTGAGGATCCGGGCAACAATCCCTTCCCGACCTCTTCAGGAAAGATCGAGATTTACTCGGAAAAGATTGAAAGGCTGGGCAATCCTTTGATTCCGCCGATCCCGAAGTACATCGAGGCGTGGGAGGGGCCCCGTGACCCCCTGGCCCGGAAATATCCCATTCAACTTGTCACCAAGCACGGAAAAAGAAGGGCGAATGCCCAATTTGAAACATTCCCGTGGCTCCGGGAGCTTGTTCCCCAGACTATTATCATTAATGTTGCGAATGCCCGGGAAAGGGATATCAAGAACGGAGACATAGTGCGGGTGTTCAACGACCGGGGGGAGACCAGAGTCCCCGCCCAGGTTACTCAGAGAATTATGCCCGGGGTTGCGATTCTGCCGGCCGGGGCATGGTATGCGCCGGATGAAAAAGGGATAGATCAAGCCGGGTCCGCGAATGTTCTCACCCGCGACGAGCCCTCCCCCGGCGGTTCATTTCCCTATAACTCGGTTCTGGTGGAGGTGGAAAAGATCTCGGATGAAATCCAAATGTCAAAATCCAAAGTTCAAATAAAGCTCTAAACTTAAAAAATTTTGAACTTGGTGTTTGATTTGGCATTTGAGCTTTGAAATTTGGAATTTTATGAGGACCTAATGCAGTACGGATTTTATTTCGACCAGACCCGCTGTACCGGATGCTACACCTGTTGTGTCGCCTGCAAGGATTGGCACGACCTTCCCGCCGGTCCGGCCAACTGGCTCCGGGTGCAAAGCATTGAGAAAGGAGAATATCCCAATCCTTTCGTTGCCAGCCTTTTCGTCCCCTGCTATCACTGCGGGGATCCCGCCTGCCGGAACGCTTGCCCGGCGGACGCTATCATCAAGAGAGAAAAGGATGGGATAGTCATCGTCAACCCGGATGAGTGCCTGGGGAGGGATTCCTGCGGATCCTGTCAGGATGCCTGCCCTTATCATGCTCCCCAGTTTGCCGGGGGGGATGATCCCCCTATGCAGAAATGCGATTTCTGTCTGGACCGGTGGGAGGAAGGTAAAAAGCCCATCTGCGTCGAGGCTTGCCCCATGAGGGCTTTGGACGCCGGCCCCCTGCCCGCGCTCGAGAAGAAATACGGCAAAGTTCGGGAAGCGGCTGGGTTTGCCTATGCTTCGAGCCTCAACCCCTCGATAATCTTTAAAAACAAGGGTAAACGCTTAAAAAATAAAACTCTTTAATTTCCAGGAGGGCGAAAACAGAAATGAAATGTTTAGTGACCGGCGCAACGGGGTGCGTGGGAGCGAATATCGTGAAACATTTAAATGATCGAGGCATCATCCCGCGGGTGCTCCTCCGAAAAACCTCAAAAACTCATGCCATCGCCGACCTTAAGTGGGAGCCATCCTATGGTGATATCACGGATCCGCGGTCCTTGGATAAAGCCGTGGAAGGATGCGAAAGGGTCTTTCACACCGCCGCGTTTATTTCCTTCTGGAAAAAACATTGGGATGAAGTAATGAGGGTAAACATCGAAGGGACCCGAAACCTTCTCGATTCGGGCCGAAGGGCCGGGGTGAGGAAATTTGTCTTTACCAGCAGCATGGCTGCCATCGGGTTTACCACCCGCCCCGACCTGCAGATAGATGAAAAATCTCCCTGGAATTATGAACCATACCATCTGATTTATCACACTTCAAAACGGCGGGCCGAGGATTTGGTGTTGAAATCCTCAAATGACCAATTCCATACTTTTGCGATCAATCCGGGGATTGTCTTCGGAGAGAGGGATGTGAACCTGACCGCCGCCCGGTACTTCAAATATGCTAAGCTCCATTATATCCCCTTCACCAGCCGGGGTGGAACCATGGTTTCCGATGCCGATGATGTCGCCGAGGGACATATTTTAGCCGCGGAAAAGGGAATCCCGGGAAATCGTTATATTGTCGCCAATCACTTTATTTTATTTAAAGAATTCCAGAATTTATTAGCCGAAATGGTCGGGCAGCGGCCGCCCCGCTGGGTTCTTCCCGGTTGGGCGCTTATCGCGATCGGCCGCCTGGGAGATTTTATCTCCTCCGTCTCCCGGCGGGAGACGGGGGTCACCTACGATATGGCGGTGATGGGAAATGCTTTTGAAAATGCTTCCTGCGAGAAAGCCCGGACCACGCTCGGGGTCGGCACCACGCCGGTTCGGGCGTCTATGGAAAAATCCTATAATTGGGTGCTCAAGCACCAGCTCATCTGATCAGGAGGGATAAGGTTATGAGGACAAAAAAGAATCCGCGCGCTGATCTGGATCCCGCGGTTCAGGAGATGCTGGACCGGCAGGCGGTCCTCCAGGTCCTCTATAACTACTGCAAGGGCTTGGACCGGTTTGACTTCGATCTCCTGAACAGTTGCTGGTGGCCCGATGGCACCGACGATCACGGTATTTTCCGGGGCACCGGCACCGAGTTCTGCGAGTGGGTTTTCCCCTTTTTAAAAGAGACCACGGAGCGGACCCAGCATAACGTCTTAAACACCTATATTGAGATCCGCGGGGATCAGGCCCACTCCGAGTGCAACTTTATTATCTGGCACCGCCAGCTGGTTAAACATGGTGTGCAAAACGATATGATTACCGGAGGCCGCTACATCGACGACTTCGAACGCCGCCGCGGGATCTGGAAGATCAAGCACCGCATGGTTATCTATGATTGGGACCGGCTGGACCTGGTCACGGGTTATTACGGCACCGCCTTCGATTCCATCCGGGGCTTGCGCGGCCGGGAGGATTACTCCTACACCCGCCGCTGGTAAGGGAAGAAGGGATTTTTACGCCTGCCGGCAGTCAATGAGAATTTTCGCGTGGTTGGCCTTTTGGAGCATCTGGAAAGCCTGGGTAATTTCTTTTAAGGGAACAACATCGCTGATCACCACATCCGGGTTAACCGCCCCTTGGGCGAGACGCTGAAGGGCTTCGCCGAAATCCTTGGGGTTGTATCCCAAGCTGAAATTAATTTGAATCTCTTTCCCAAAGCAAACCAGCGGGGTGAGGTAAACATTATTCATGTGAAGTCCCAACACCACTACCTGGCCCCGGGGCCCGGCCGCGATGACCGCATCCTGAAGTGAAGACTCCGAACCGGCGCAATCAATCACGCCGCCCGGGGCCCGGCCGGCGTGATCCAGAATGACGGAGGCAGGCTGGGTAACGGTCGGATCGATCACCATCTTTGCCCCCGCCGCCCTCGCTTTATCGGCACGATAATTGTTCGGCTCAGACACAAAGATATTCTCCGCTCCCATCGACTTGAGAGCGTAAATACTCATTAACCCAATCGGCCCCGCCCCCATCACTAAAACCGGGGCCGGCGGCTGAAAATGCAGCAAGTTAACCCCATGCCAGGCAACCGACCAGGGTTCATTCAGCGCGGCTCTTTTCAGATCCAGACCTTCCGGAACCCGGTACAACATCGATGACTTTACCAGCAGGTACTGACTAAATCCGCCCGGCGTATTTCCCAATCCGTAGCTTCTGGAAATCGTCTCGACACATAACTGATTGTTCCCGATCCGGCACATCTCGCAGGAAGAACAGTAATCAAACGGCAAAACAACCACCCGGTCTCCCTTTCTCCAATTCTCCACCCCCTCTCCCACTTCGGCCACGGACCCTGAGACCTCGTGCCCGATGATACACCCGGGTGGAAAAAGGCCGAAAGCCACCATGTGGATATCCGAGCCGCAAATGCCACAGTAAGCCACTTCCACCAGGACCTCTCCGCGATCGGGCTTTGGGGGTTGGTATTCCGAAATCTCAAACGCACCATTCGATCCGTAAAAAGCTGCCTTCATGCCTTATTATCCTCCTCGTCTCTTCCCAAAATTTAAGCTTCCTCACGTACAATCCTTTGATAAACGAATTTATATTTTTCCGAGTCTTAGCTATTGTAATAGGAAAATGAACCTCGAGAAAGATCTGATAAATTAAATAATATGTGAGAGAAGACCATATAACCCCATTCCTGGAATTCACCAACGGCAAATATGAATTTAACCTGAGGGTTTTGGGATAAGATAAATCAAAAATCGTAGGTAATAGATGTTAAATCCCCCCTCTCCCCCTTTGATAAAGGGGGGAATATTATCAATAGAAGATAAAAAAAGGAGCCCGAAACGGGCTCCTTGAAAAATACTGGATTCCGGCTTCCGCCGGAATGACGAAGCGAGAAATACCCGCAGGGCAAGCCCTGCCACTACAATCTCGTCTATTTGGTCTGTTTGGTTTCTCTAGTTTGTTTGGTTACCTGATTCCCTGAGGCCCTGATATCCACAACCTGTTTCCCTGGTAACCTGATTTCCTTCGTTAAATGTTATTCCATGTAGTGGTCGTTCATCCTGTAAGGAAGCTTGCTCGACGAAAAAGACATTACACGGCCTTCTTTCTTAATTTCTTCTTGTCCACTTTCCCCACCGCGGTCAAAGGTAGTTCCTTCCGGATTTCGAATTCCTTGGGGACCTCGTATGGAGCCAGCTTTGCCTTGGCGAAATTCATTAAATCCTTCTTGATGGCCGCCTCATCACCTCCAAATTTATTGTCGGGCTTCACGGTCAGGTAAGCCCTGACCAGCTCGGAGCCGGGCCGGTCGGGATTGGCCTCCCCGATCAGGGCGATCATGTCCACGGCCGGGTGCTCGGTGAGAATCTCCTCCACCCGCTTGGAAAAGACCTTGTAACCGCCGACGATGATCATGTCCTTGGTCCGGTCCACGATCCGCAGGTAGCCCTCCGGGTCCTGGATCGCGACATCGCCGGTATGCATGTAGCCGTCCTTATCAATGGCAAACTCGGTTTCGTCGGGTTTCTCGAAATATCCGATCATGACCTGCGGTCCCTTGACGCAGATCTCGCCCGGTTTCCCCAGCTCCACTTCCTGCCCAGTGTCGGGATCCACCAGTTTCAGCTCGGTGTTGATCAGGGGCAGGCCGATGTGGCCCAGCTTCTTCTTCCCCAGGGAGGGATTCATCACCGTGAGCGGCGCGGTCTCGGTCATTCCATACACCTCCAGGAGCTTTCCCGAACCGACGATATTCTCGAGCTGCTTCTGGGCTTCCTCCGGGAAGGGCGAGGCCGCGGAAATGCAGTTTTTCAAGCGGGAATGATCCAGGGTCTTGAAATTGGGATTAGCGAGGAGCATCTGGAAGAGCGACGGAACATTCACCAGAACGTCGGGTTTGTACTTGGTTATCTCCTTGCAGATATGGTCGGTATCCCTCGGGTTGGGGATCAGGATCTGGGTCCAGCCGAGATACGAACAGCAGATGTTGAAGAACAGGCCGGCGATATGAAAGAACGGGAAACCGGAAAGGGCGGTTCCTACCCCCTCTTCCCAGCCCAGCCACTTTTGCACCAAAAGCATGTCGGAGACGGAGTTCCGGTGGGTCAGCATCGCCCCCTTGGGAGCGCCGGTGGTCCCGCCGGTATACTGGATGTAAGCCAGATCGTCGGGTGTGATTTTTGTCTGGGGCAGTTCGGAGGAAAATTTCCTGGATTTAATCACCTCTTCCATCCGGTAAATCGTTTTCCCGGCCAGGGGGGTGACCGCCCCGGTCGGGATCTTTTTCAGTTTCTTCCCCAGGAACCTCTTCAGCGCCGGCAGGAATCCCCCTACGCTGGCGGCGACGACTAACTTTAAATTCGGCAGGTTGTCGGCGATTTTTACGAGCCGGCCCGCGAAAATGGCGTCCAGGGTCACCAGCCCCTTGGCCTTCAGGTCCTTGAGCTGGTATTCCATCTCTTCCGCCGACATCAGGGGTGAAACCCCGGAAACCACGCAGCCGGCTTTCAGAATCCCCAGCCAGGAAATGATATATTCAGGGATATTGGGCAGGTTGATCCCCACCGCGTCGCCTTTTTTCAGGCCGGAAGCGATGAGCATCTGCGCGAACCGGTTGGAATAAAGGTCCAGGTCGGCGAAAGTCACCTTGACCCCCATGAAATAGAACGCGGCCTTGTTCGGGAATTTTTTCAGCGTGGGCAGGACGGCTTCGATATAGCTCTTTTCCCACGACTTGGGATCGATATCGTCCACCCCAGGGTCGTAGGACTTCTTCCAGAATTTTTCTTTCGGCATGGTCCCCTCTCCTTATTTGATTTAATGATTTTGGTAGCTTACAGATTGAAGATATTAGCATAAATATTTTTTCAACGCATTAAAAACAATGTTTGATATAATCTTCCAAGGTTTTATAATCTGGATATTTATTAGAGTATGCTTCATTTTAAAAAGTGAGAACCCAAGATGAAGACGGCCAGGATTTTTTATGTTGTTTTTTTGACCTTATCCTTTTCTCTTCTCCTCGGCTGTTCCGGTTCTGGGGATGATATCCAGGGTCTCACCGTCGAAGCTAAAACCCCTGGCCCCCACCAGGTTGGAACCGCCACCCTGAACCTGGTTACCCCGGACGTGGAATTTGAAAAAGAAATGATACCCTAACAAGGCACGGGGCATGGAGCAAAGAGCAAAGGGCAAAGGGCAAAGCGCATAGTGCACAGAGACAAATATTAACTGCAATCCATTAACCATTCGAAACCAACCAAACATTTTGAAATTTTTCTTCCCAATCTTTATTTTTCTCTCCACCCTTTGCGCCTTGCTCTTTGCTCCCAGCGCATCCGCGGATGAGCCCATTCTCACCTTTCCCCATCCCCCGGGGATAACCTCCACCCTGCTTTCCGCCCGGGACTTCGGCACCCACCAGATCCGGGAAGGCATCTATAACGAGATCTGGACCTTCGAAGGCTATACCGACGAGGGTGAGATTATCCGCTCCGCCATCGGGATCTCGGAGGCCTTCCCCTGGGGAAGCACCCCGGTCTTTTCCGCCTCGCTCTTGAAACCCGACGGAACCATCCAACAGTTTAACCTCCGCTCGGAAAAGGAGGAGTTTCGCGCCGCGGAAGAATGGCTCGACCTCTCCATCAGGCAGAGTTTCTTCCGGGGCCCCATCGGCACCGGAAATAAAAATACCTTCCAGCTAAAAATCCAGGAAAAGGATTTCGGTCTTTCCCTTAACCTCATCTGCCTTTCCCTCGGCTGGCGGCCTCCAGGCGAAGGCCGGCTGATCTTCGGCCGGGAGAAAAAAAGCTACTGGGATATTTCGGTTCTCTGCCCCCGGACCCGTTTCGAAGGCCAGATCATCACTCCCGCGGGGCCAAGGTCGGTAAAGGGCTGGGGCTATATTGACCATACCTATTCCAATATCCGGATCCTGGAATTTTCCCGGAGCTGGATCTCCTACCGGGTGCATTTTCTCGGCTTCAGCCTGAACTTCCTGGAAATCACGGCCACCCCCAAGTATGGGAACCGGGCCATTCCCCTCCTCGCCCTGGTAAACGATAACGGGACGCGGTTGTTCCCGGAGGTCAAGGTAACCCGGGAGGAGATTGTCCGGGACGAAAAAACCGGCTACTACTACCCGCAGGTTTTGAAAATCGAGGCGCGTGACGGGGCTGATCGGATCAATATCAATCTGAGGGTAAAAAATACGACTAACCGCTCGGACGGTCTGGCCAATCTTAACTCCGCCGAGCGGACCTTCATCAAGATGTTCGGAATCAGGCCGGTGGGCTATACCTTCGCGAATGAGGCCGAGATCAAATTAACCCTGGACGGAAAAACCCAGGAATTTAAACCCGCCAGTTTCCATTCCCTGCTTATCATTAATTGATACTTCGACGGCGCACAAACCCTGCCCTTTTGGGCGGGGTTTATCCTGAAGGGACTCATCCTGAAGGAGAAGAGGCGCCGCTCAGTATCAACCCTGAGTGTAGTCGATGGGTTGATTCTGCTGAGCTCAAGCTTTAAAAAATAGGGGCGGCTATTAAAGCCGCCCCGCAAATCCTGGCAATGTAAATCCCCCCTTATCCCCCTTTTGACAAAGGGGGGAATATATAAAAACCGGTTTCTGGTTACCTGCTATCTACTCCTGATTTAAACTGCTGGTCAGTTGGTCTGCTGGTCTTATTACCAACTACTTCTTTTTCTGTTCGTACGCTTTTTCGATGAACTTGGTCTTCATCGCCGCCCGGTCCAGGGTGTTGGGGGGAAGCCATTCGATCTTGGGCCTCACCTTGAGTTTCTGGTGCATGTCCGCCTCGATCTCTTTTTCCAGCTTGGCGAGGTCCTCTTTCTTCATCCCCGCCCCGTATTCCACCTTCAGCTTGATCGGCGGCTCCACCCGCGGGGGCGGCTCGTCCAGGACGATCCGGAACTCGCCGGTCACCCGCGGCACGAACCCGGTGATAACCCCGTCAATGGAGGCGGGATAGACGATCACGCCCTTGACCTTCAGCATGTCGTCGGTCCGCCCGGTCATTTTGAGCCTCCAGCCCGGGGCCCCGCACTTGCAGGGCGAGAGGAAGATCTGGGCCACATCCCCGGAGGAGAACCGTCCCGGCGGAATGCTCACCCCCTGGAGCGGGGTCATGACCATTTCGCCGATGGCCTGGTCCTCGAAGGGAACCGGCTCCTTGGTTTCGGGATGAACCAGCTCGAAGAGGAACATGTCGTCGGTCAGGTGATGCATCCCCGCGTATTGCTTTTCATGGCAGGAGAAAAGCGTCAGGCCGCCGACCAGCCCCATCCCGTCGAAAAGCGGGGCCTGGAAACCTTCCTCGATCTTCTTCCGGACCTCCGGGATGCCGGCGCCCGGCTCGGCCCCGCAGAAGATGTATTTGAAACCGATGTCCCGGACCCGCTGGAGATTGGTATCGACCATGTATTCGGCCAGGGACGGGGTGCACCAGAGGGTGTTGGCCGCGAATTTTTCCGCGAATTTGAGGATCTTGTCGCTGCCTCCCTCGGCCCCGACGGGGATGACCCCCACCCCGAGTCGGATCAGGCATTCCACCAGCGGCACCCCGGCCCCGAACATCGAAAGCCCGAAGCCCTGGATGCATCTCATTTCGTGAATCTCCTGCTCGTTGCCGTGGGTGGCCATCCAGAGGCACCGGGACATGCCCCGGGGCATGATCTCCAGGTCTTCCGCGGTGAAAAAGTAGGGGGTGGGCTCCCCGGTGGTTCCCGAGGTGGCGCACATGAGCACGTAGTCGTTGGGATCGACCCCGACCACCGAGGCCAGCATAGTAACGATCTTGCCCTTCTCGCCCGGGCCGCTCTCCGTTATCCCCCCGCGCACGGTATCCTGGCCCATCATGGGCATGGCCTGGCGGAACTGCTCGATCGTGATCTTATCCGGTTTCAGTTCCTGGGAATCCAGGATCATCTTGAACATCGGACTGCGTCCGTAGTAAGTGCTGAGATTCTGGCGGAGCTTCTGGAGCTGGATCTCCTTGATCTCCTTGGTGTTCTGGATCTTGTACATTTTCTCATCGAAATAATTCCTAAATGCCATTACCACCCTCCTTTCAGAAAACTAGTTTAAAAACAATATGGAAATCGTCTTAAATACCCACAAAACAAGTCATCTTCTAATATAAATTGAGAGTTTTATCCAGCCCCTGCGTCGGGATTTCTTCTAGAACGCCTGCTGAATGAGAACCCTGACCGCGTGCTTGGGGATGAAGGTATCGGCCCCGTCGGCGGCGTAAGCCAGGCCCACGTTATAGGTCGCCCCCGGGGTCAGGGCGAGGTCATAAGCGTCCCCGGAATCGAGGGGAATCGTGAAGCCGATCTCGGTCGCGCTGGCCGTTTCCGAACCGCAGGCTTCCGAGGTATTGTCGGTTCCACCCAGGGCCGTGTCGGGCTGATGCGAGATCTGGGTGTCGGCATAGTCGTCGCGGAGAGAAACCGCGCCCCCGCTGTAATAACCGATGATGAGATTGCTTCCCTGCATGAAGTTCTGGGGATCGGCGATGACGCCGAAAGCCACCCAGCCGGAGGTCGGGGCGCTCACCCGCACCTTGAGATTGGCCCCTTCCACTTTCCATTTCAGGGTAATATTGCTCGACGTCACCTCGCTGAAACCGGTGCTGTCACACACCCCTCCTCCGGGATTGTTGTTTGATCCCCCTCCCCCTCCGCAGGCGGCGAGACAGGAGATTGAAAACGCGGCAACCCAGGCGAAAAAGCTTTCCCAATTTTTCATTACCCTTCACCTCCTGGAACAAACTCGTCCACATTAAACCACCGTTCTATGTTAAAACCGAAATAAAGATCGCTTCCCCGGGCCCGGGTTCCGAGCATCATTCTCCGGGGCTCGCTGGCCCAGGTGTTGGTAAACAGCAGCATGAAATGGTGCCCGGCCGTATTGTCCTTGAACCCGAAAGCGAAGGAATTCTTCGGGCCGAGCCCCGGCTCGTCCCGCTTGACCGGGTAATATTCCCCGATCAGCTCAAACTTCTTGATCAGGATGATACTCACACCCAGGCCGAGGCCGAAGCGGTGATTGTCTCCGTCGTAGCCGAGGTTTATAACCGGCGCCACTCTCTTAAAAATCGGTTCTGACTGGAGGGAGAGCAGACCGAAATAACTGTTCCGCCGGTCTCCGGTGCCGGAATCGTAGGTAAAAAACTGCGCGTCCAGCTGGCTGCGAAGGTAAGCCTGGGGAAGTAGATAAGCATAGCTGGCCCCGGCGATGATCTCTTTCGTCCGGGTCAGGTAGGAAAGATTCGCCTCGAGCTTCGACCAGATATGATACCGGATCCCGAAATTCACATTTGCCCCCTCCGTCATCCCCATCGCGGTCTTGAAGGTATTGTCATGGAAAACCCCGATGAAGCGGTGGAGGATCCGGAACTCCCCGTCCTTGACCTCGAGATTGGTGGGAACCTTCATGCTCAACATCGCCTGTTCGAAGGCGGGAAGGGATGAGGGGATCAGGAGAGCAAGCAACGCGATTGCCAGTTTTTTCATTATGGATGCTCCTCCAAACCTCATTTTTGTCATCCCCGCCCCGCCGCAGGCGGGCTTAATTGAGCGGGGATCCAGCACCGCTTAAAAAATCTGGATTCCGGCTTTCGCCGGAATGACAGCAAATAATTACAGCTTGATCTCGACTTTCCCGATCTTCTTGTGCTTGGAGGTGAAATTGTCGGCATCATTGGCCCCGGCAGCCAGGATCACCTTGTAGGTCTTCTCGGCCGAAAGCGGCTTATCCTTGTCGTCGCCGGAATTCAGCGGAATGGTAAAACTGATTTCGGTGGTTCCGTTTTCCTCCTTCCCACCCCGATTGGTGATGTCATCCTTGCCCCCGAGCTCGGTGTCGGCCTTATGGGAGAAAAGTCCGTTTCCGAAGTCATCGCGGATTTCGGCCTTCCCCTCCTGGACATAACCGATGATGTTGTTGGCGCCCTTCATCATGCGGGACGGATCGAATCCGGCCGCCACCCATCCGGTCGTCGGGGCGCTGACCTTCACCTTCAGCGTTTCCCCTTCCACCTTCCACTTAAGGGTGATGCCTTTGTCCGTGGCGGTCGAATATTCCGGGTCGGTTCCCTTCTGTTCCGGGGTCTGAGGCTGGGTCTGGGCCCGGTCCGGCCCGCCAAAAAACAACACGGCCGAGCTCACCGCCAATCCAATAATAAATCCGGTTTTTTTCATTTCCTTCCTCCTTTCAGAAATCGGCTCATTTTGGCACCCCAATTGGGAACTGAACACGACTACTTCGCACAGCGAAACCCGATATAAGCTCTCCGGCTCAGCAAATCCTGGGAGTTCCGGTTGGAGGAGCGGAAATTCGCCGGGATGCTGTTATACCAGGAGCCTCCGCGAATCCCGCGCAGGGCTCCCAGGGGCGGGCCCTGGGGATTGCGGGACGGGGAATCCTGGTAGTATTTTTCCCCATACCAGTCCCGGATCCACTCCCAGACATTCCCCGCCATGTCAAAGAGTCCATAGGGGGAAAGACCGGAGATAAAGCAGGAAACCGGCGTGGTATCTTCAAACCGGTCCCGATCCTTGCCGCCCAGAACCGAGAGTGATTTCAAGCGGGATTCTTCCTGGCCCTGGCTCTGGCAATCAAAATCGTTTCCCCAGGGATAAATCAGGCCCTCGGTCCCGCGGGCCGCTTTTTCCCACTCCGCCTCGGTCGGGAGGCGTTCTCCCTTCCAGTGGCAGTAGTTATCGGCCTGGCGCCAATCCACGCAGTTCACCGGATGGTCATCCCGCCCGTCTTTCTCCCAGTTGCAGTACCCTCCCCGGTCGGGAACACTGCATTTTCCTGCCGCTACGCACTCTTCATACTCAGCGACGGTAACCAGGAATTTATCAATGAAATATGTGCCCAGGTAAACCCGATGATAAGGCTTCTCGTCGTTTTCGCATTGATGATCGAAAGCCTCGTTACACCCCATCATGAAATCCCCGGCCGGGATCGAAACCATTCTTCCCGACCCGGCGGCTTTCTGCCCCGGGATCTGAGCCTCCAGTTCCAGGGAAACGCTCAGGGGCCGGTTCGGCCTGATTTCGATCTCCAGATCTTTGGGTTGATATCCCGGCAAATCCACCTTGATCCGGTGACGGCCGGGAGAGAGGTTCCCGGCATACGGGGTTTCCCCCCGCAGGGATCCATTCAGATAAACCCGGGCCTGCAAAGGGGTGGAAGCGATCAAAATCTTTCCCGGCTTTCCCTGCAGTTTCAGATTGGCTTCTTCGGTAGCGTGATGGCGGACCTCGATGCTCTCCTCCTCCGGTTCGTAGTCCGGATGTTCAACCCGGAGGTCATGCCGGCCGATCAAAATGTTTTCTATTTTCAATATTTTTCCCGCCCGGGGCATAACCCCGATATATTTTCCGTCCAGATAAATCGAGGTTTTTTCCTGCTCGATCGAGAGGGAATCGTCGCCGACGTTCAGGAGAATGCTTCCCGTCTGGGGATCCAAGGTTTTATTTAAAACCAGTTTTTTTCCCCTCTCAATATTGACCTCAACGGAGGCGGTGACATAGCCGTCCAGGGCCAAAACCACGTTCCGGGCCCCGGCGGGAATGCTTTCGATGATCCGGGGCGAGAAGCCGCAATCCTCCGAGTCGATGAAAATCCGGCATTTTTCCGGCCGGGTGTTGATTTCCAGGGCGCCGAAGCCCTGGGGCTGGATCCGAAGCTTGTCCGCCGCTTTCGCCAGCACGGTCCCGGGTTTGAATTCCCCCACCCGGACCACTCCGTCGAGTAAATCCTGGACCCCGTCCAGAACCACCCGCCTTAAATTGCTGAAATCACAGACCGTGGTTTCCCGGCTCACCGACTTGTCCAGGTTCGCGGTTTTGATGTCATATAATTTCAGTTTGAGGTAGCAGGCGTTGGCTGAATTGATAATTTGGGAGGTAATCAGCTTGTCCGCCTGCAATATTCTCCCGTATTCCACGTCGCCTTCCGGATCTCCGCTGCTGGAGAGGTTGATTTTTTTGTCTTTCAGGATGGCGAAGAGATTATCCTTGCTCATTACCCGGAAATTGGTAACCTCCACCGCTTTTTCCCGGATGTCATCAGCGAGAAAGCCCAACTGCTGCCTGGTTAATTCCTTCCCGGTAAAAAATATTTCCATGACCGCGAGATCGCCGGTGTTCTCGCGGGCCAGGACTGGGAAAGACAAAAATAGACTAAGGATTAGAAAAAGAAGTGATTTTCGCACGCAAACCCTCCTTGTTGGTTGCTTATATTTTATCGTTATCTGGAAAATTTTCTACTTATGAATGAAAATTCCCTCTAATTATGCGAAGGTTCTTCCTGAAAGGTCTTTTATATTTTTTATCTTGTTCGGTCATTGGAATTTAATTAGACATTAGAAATTAGTCATTAGGCATTCGTTAAAATATGGATTTTTTATTTAATCTTCCCGCGCTGTTCAAGGTCCTGGCTGCCTTCGGCCTGATTCTCTTTTTGAACCAGGTCCGGGTTCACCTCTCTCTCGCCCTTTTTCTCGGCACTATTTTTCTCGGGATCTGGACCCGGGTTCCGGTCATTTCCATTCTCAAGGTCATCGTCCGGGAATCCTCTGATTACCCGACCCTCGCCCTGGTGGCGGTGGTTACCGAGATCCTGATCCTTGCCCACCTGATGAAAACATCCGGCCAGCTTTCCCGGATCGTGGAAAGCTTCCGGGGGGTATTCAGGAGCCAGAAAGCTTTCAGCGTTTCCCTGCCGGCCCTGATCGGCCTTTTGCCCATGCCGGGCGGAGCCCTTTTTTCCGCCCCGATGCTGGAAGCGTCATTGCCTGACCGGGGACTCTCGCCCGAACGGAAAACCATTATCAACTACTGGTTCCGGCATATCTGGGAATACTGGCTCCCGCTCTATCCCGGGATGCTCCTTTCGGTCCGGCTCCTCGAGGTCAGGGTCGAAGCTTTTATCCTCGCCCAGCTCCCCCTCTCTTTTCTCGCCGTTCTGGCCGGTTGGATCCTCCTCCTCGGCCCGATCCGCGGCCGGATCGAGTCCCCGAGCGGGTCCCCGGCCCAGATCGGGGCCTTCATCCGTGAAACCACCCCGATTTGGATCGTCATCCTGACGCTGCTTGCCTCCGCGCTCATCGCCCCCCTGGTCCGCGCGTTTTCCGGGGACCCCTTCTCCTTCCCGCAATATTCCTCCGTGATTTTCGGTCTCCTGATTTCTCTGGCCTGGGTAATCAGGTCTAACCGGATCGGATCCCGCGCGGTTCTCGATTCCGTCCTCAATCCGGACATCTACCTGATGGCCATCCTGATCTTTGGAATCATGGCCTTCCGAGGCATCCTGATCGAGAGCCAGGCCATTTCCGGGATCCAGGGCGAGCTCACCCGTTTTCACATTCCTCCCCTGGCGGTAATCCTTTTTCTCCCCTTCCTTTCCGGCCTGGTTACCGGGATCACCATCGGTTTCGTCGGGGCCTCCTTCCCCGTCGTGATTTCCCTGGCCCACGGCCTGGGCGGCAGCCTGTTCGCCTGGGGAATACTCGCCTTCGGCTTCGGCTACGCCGGGATGATGCTCTCGCCGATCCATCTCTGTTTCGCCCTGACCAAGGACCACTTCCATTCCCGGTGGGGCGGCAACTACCGCTACCTCATTCCCCTGGTTCTGATCGCCCTCTCCGGCTCGGCCCTGATCAGCCTGATCCTCTTCAAGGTCTCCCACTGAAATCAATTGACGATTTACGATTGACGATTGTGGATTGAAAAAATAACATTTTTATCCGAATTTTCTGGTTTATATTCGTCAATCGTCATTCGTCAATCGTCATTCGTCAATCGTCAATCGTCATTCGTCAACCTGTCCGCCGAAGCCTTGGTGAAGGTGGATCGTCAATTTTCTCCTATACCACCATCAGTTTCACCGCGAATTTGGACTTGACATCGACTGTTTATATGCAAAGACTTAACAGTAGTACCAACTATGATGTCTGAACACAAAAATTTTACTACGCTCAGATTTTTTACCTGTATTTGGATCACTGCTTTCATCATTCTCGGGCCTGCCGGCCTTTTCGCCCGTCAATTCGTGATTCTTAAATCCCAGGATCTGGGGCCCTACAACGAAACCGTCAACGGCATCATGTCCTCGGCAAAAAACCCGCCGCAGGTCTTCAGCCTGTCCGGGGACCCCGAGAAAATCAGCCAGGTGGCGGCCATGCTGAGCACACCCCCCGATCTTTTCATCGCGATCGGGACCCAATCCGCCGCAGCGATCCGCTCGGCCTTCCCCCAGTCCTCCATGGTTTTCGCCATGATTCCCCGGGCCCGGGGGCAGTCATTGGTGGACAAGAAAACCTCCGGGATCTATCTCGACCTTACCTTCGAAAGCCAGCTGAAACTCATCCAGAAACTGCTCCCGAAAACCCAGCGGGTCGGCATCATTTTAAGCGAGGACAACCAGCTGGCCGACGAGCGGGAGCTGATCCGCAAGGGACAGGGACTGGAGATCGACATTGTGGTCCGGAGGACCCCGGACGTTTCCAGGTTTTCCGATATCCTGGGCGCCGTCATCGATCGAATCGATCTTTTCCTGATCCTCCCCGACCCTCTCTGGGGCCAGAAAGAGACGGTGATGTACCTCCGGGAAAAACTGGTCGACAAGAACATTCCCTTCGTGGCCTTCTCCCCGACCCTGGTGAAGATGGGGGCGATCATGGCCTTCAGCCCGGACTATGCCAAACTCGGAAGGCAGCTGGGTGAAATCCTGGACAATTTCGCCGCCGGCGAGCCTCTCAAGGCCCCCTCCGACCCGCCCTTCCGCGTGATCGTCAACCGGACCTTGATGAACCAGCATGGACTGGTCATCCCGTCTCAGCTCTCAGACAAAGTGGACTACCAGTGAAATCACAAAAAACTCTTTTATCCCTGCTCCTGTCCGCTTTTATTCTCAACCTCATCCCGGCCATTTCCGTCCGGGCCCAGGCCGACGACGAGGACGCCCTGCTTAAGGCGGAACTCGCCCCCTACCTGGAAAGGGAGGAAACCGCCCGCTGGTCGTTGACCAATCCATTCTCCGAGGCCCTGGTGCAAACCGCGGAAAAACAGGTGCAGACCCTGAAAAGCACCCCTGCCTCGATCGATGTGATTACCGGCGAGGAGATCCAACGCTACGGCTATCCCAACCTAATCGAATTCCTGGCCAGTCTGCCGGGTTTTTACTCTTATTATCCCCGCGACTACCGGATCGCGGGCGTCCGGGGCTTCTGCCGGCAGGGCAGCTGGAACAACCGCATCCTGATCCTGGTGGACGGGCACAGTATCAATTCCGATTTCGACGGCTCCTCCTTTGTCGAGGAGGATTTCGGGGTCAACCTCGATGCGGTGGACCGGATCGAGATCGTCCGGGGGCCCGGCTCCTCCCTTTACGGATCAAACGCCCTTTTTGCGGTGGTAAACATCATTAGTAAGAGCGGGAAAAAGATCGACGGAGTCATGGGCAAAGCCGGGATTGCCAGCTACGGAACCTGGATGGCCGGCGGTGCTTTCGGGAAAAAACTTGGCGATAAAGTCGAGGTCATGGCCAGCGGTCAGTTCCTGGACAGCTCCGGCCGCGACCTTTACTACCCCGAGTACGAAGACCCGGAAAACGGGATGTCCGGGCGGAGCCAGGACGCCGATTCCCTCCGCAACTGGGTGGCCTTCACCAAAATTTCATACCAGGATCTGAGTTTTAAATTCCAGGCCAAAGACAGGAAAAAGGGCCTGCCCCAGGGGGCCTATTTCACCACCCTGGGAGACGACCGGAATTTCCTCCGGGATGGGAGCGGATTCGCCGAGGTCCGCTGGGATCCCCGACTGACTCCCGACCTTTCCCTGTCCTCCCGGGTCTATGCGGACTTCGTCCACTACAACGGATCTTATTATTATGAGGGAGACGAATACCCTCTCTCCCTCGAAGGCTGGGACGACTGGTACACCGGCGCCGAGGTGAAGCTCAACTGGAAGCAATCCCGCTTCTTCAAGCTTCTCGGGGGCGGGGAATACCAGTATCACTGGCAGGATTTCTGGCTCAGCTATCAAACCGATGAAGGCGAGGTCGATCCCGATTCGGACCCGGACTGGACCAAGAACAGCGGCACGGGCGCGGTCTTCCTGCATGGAAAGATTGAACCCTGGGAAAAGCTGAGTCTTAACCTCGGTCTGCGCTACGATTATTTTCCGGGATTTGGAGGTGAAATCAACCCCCGGGCCGGGGTGATCTACACCCCTTACTCTTCCGGAACAATCAAACTCCTTTACGGGCAGGCCTTCCGCGCTCCCAGCCGATACGAAAACAACTATACCGACATTTATTATTATCTTCCCAACGACACCCTCGATCCGGAAAAGCTTTACACGTACGAGCTGGTCTTTGAGCAATCCATCAAGCAGAACCTGTTCCTGAGTATCTCCGCCTATCGCACCGACATCGACAATCTGATCAATCAGGTCGAAATCTATGATCCCACGCAAATTCAAGGAAACCAGAACCAGGAAGTAATCGACGGGGCGTTCGCAAACCCCGAACCGGATGAAGCTGTTTTTCTCCAGTTTCAGAATTCCGGGAGCATCCGATCCATCGGGGCCGACTTATCCCTGCGGGCCAAGTGGTCGAGCGGGATCGAGGGCTTTTTGAACACGACCCTGCAGAAAACCGAGGAAACCTCGGAAGGGGAAACCCTCAACCTCAGCAACTCCCCCGCCGTTTTCGGCAATGTGGGCTTGAGTCTACCCTTTCCCTACACCCGGAAGCACCTTTTCCTCTCCCCCCATTTCCAGTTCTCAGGTGAGCGGGATATCCAGGGGACGGAAGACGAAAACGGAAATCCCCTGACCACCGGGGCTTACCTGCTGACCAACCTGAGCCTCGTCTGGCGGGACCTGCCCAAGGGCCTCCAGGCTTCGCTCGGGGCCTACAATCTCTTTGATGTGGATTATTCCTTCCCGGGCGGAGGCGATTTCCTTCAGAACCGGATCCGGGCGGATGGGATCAATTTTCGGTTCCTGGTCAGCTACCTCATTCAATAATATTTAATACCGGCTTTATTTTCCCAAAATACGCCAGATGGTAGCCGCAACCTTTAGGTTGCGAGTAGCTATTTTTCAGAAATTTGTAGTGGCCGACCTTGGTCGGCTTTGGATGTCCCGCCCAGGCGGGACCACTGCACGCAGACTTAAGTCTGCGGCTACCAGAAAAATGATTTCAAGGTGAATCGACAATATGTTATATAAATATATTTATAAATTACAGATATAAATTTAAAGTTTTACTTTATTACCAGATCTGCGACCGGGGCCTTTCCCGGTTCATAATCGCCATGCCCCGGATCGCCATTTCCAACCCAAACATTGAGGCGGAAAAAACCTCTTCCGGGCAGAGCCGGACACAGTTATAACAATAAATACATCCGGGCATTATCCTGACCTGGGGATCTATTGAAATGATCCTGACCGGACATGCCTCCAGGCATTTTTGGCATTTGGAACATTTCTTAGGATGAATGCTGATTTTGGGCATAACCAGGCCCAGGGATTTCATGTTAACCCTCCGGGAAAGCATTCGAACCAGCGCGCGCTTGTTCTCCAAGGCCTGCCAGGCAATCGAATCCGCGAAGCCCTCCTCTTCGAACGATAGCGAAACGATCTTTTCAACCAATTTCCTCACTAAGGTCTTTTCTCCCGCATCCGGATGATTTTGGCCCAAGGGCCTTTCTCCCCGGAACATCAGGGAGTGTTTCCCGAGGAACTTGCCGGCCCCGGCGATCAGGTATCCGCGTTTTTTCAGGGAACGGGACAATTCCGAGAGGGCCTCCCCGCTGTTCACCCCGCCATACGTAACGAAGGGAACCACCGGCCGGTTATGAACCCGGGGAAGCCGGGAAACAAACCACTCTACGGGAGGAACGATATGCCAGGAATAAACCGGAGATCCTATTAGAAAAAGATCCGCCCGCTCCAGGAAATCAATTTCTAATTCCGAGATCCCCTTCCGGGTCAACCCGGTAAGATCCCGGGTCCGGGCGTCAATACCCTTCTCCTGGAAAATATCCCGGAACCATTCGGCGATAATCCGGGTGTTTTCCTGGGCGGAGAAGAAAACGATCGCAACCTTGTGAATTTTGTTCGCCATCTGCGGGAATCCTTTCCTTTTCGAAAGGGAATTCTAACAAATTCTGATTCAATTCCAATAACCGCATACGAGATCGTTCCCGAAAAATGAACCTCCCCGCGGCAGAGACCGCGGGGTTACCTTATTTCTGTCATTCCCGCCCTTCGGCTACGCTCAGGATAAACTCCAGCGGGAATCCAGTTTTTTTCGGAAATCCCTGGATCCCTGCTTTCGCAGAGCCTGCCCCGGACTTGATCCGGGGGATGACGGACAACTTAAGGATATTTCTTAGATACCCCGCGGTCTTGCCGCGGGGAGCTTTATTAACTTCTTAATAAGTTTGATCTTTTTAATTTACCTTGAAATTAAAAGCATTTTTCGGTTTAATTTACCCGGTTGAGATTCCAACCCGAAAAGGAGACCAATCATGTTCAAGACCAAAATCACCAAAATGCTGGGAATCGAGCACCCGATTATCGGCGGCACCATGATGTGGCTGGCCACCCCTGAGTTTGTCGCCGCCATTTCCAACGCCGGCGCCCTGGGCATTATAGCCTCCGCCATGTTTTCGGAAAAGGAAGAATTCCGGAAAGCCGTTAAGAAAATAAAGAGCCTGACTTCCAAACCCTTCGCGATCAATCTTAATCTTTTTCCCTCACTCCGCGCCATTCCTAACGAAGATTTCATCACCGTGATTATTGAAGAAGGAATCAAGGTAGTGGAAACCTCCGGTCATAAGGCCCCGGAGGAATATATCGACCGTCTGAAAAAAGCCGGGGTCGTCGTCATCCACAAATGCGTCGGGGTCCGCTATGCCAAGAAAGCCGAGAGCCTGGGGGTGGACGCCATCACCGTGGTGGGGTTCGAAAACGGCGGGGCCACCGGAATCCTCGACACCGGAACCATGGTTCTCGTCCCCCGGGTGGTGGAAGAGGTCAAGGTCCCGGTGATCGGAGGCGGCGGCGCGGTCGACGGCCGGGGCTTCCTGGCGGTCCTGGCCCTGGGCGCGGAGGGGGTCATCATGGGCACCCGGATGCTTATGACCGAGGAATGCCCGATTCATCAACGGGTGAAGGAAGCTTTATTGAAGGCCACGGAGCTCGACACCCGCCTGATCATGCGGAGCATCGAAAGCACCCACCGGGTCTGGTTTAACGCCGCCGCCCGCAGGGTCCTGGAGCTGGAGGCCCAGCAGGCCGGCCTCCCGGATATCGTCTCCATGGCCGCCGGCGACAAGGCCAAGAAGATGTACGATACCGGGGATCTCGACGCGGGAACCATCGCCTGCAGCCAGGGCATCGGCATGATCCGCTCGGTCAAGCCGGTGGCCGAAGTGATCAAAGACATCCTCGCCCAGGCCGAGCAGATCCGGCAGCGAATCAAAAACATGTGATTAAATTTTTCTTGATATTTTTAAAAACCGCTAATACAATAAGCTGAAATCGGTTTCAATAAAGAAAATCCAAGTTGATAACCCGGATTGAAATTTTTTCATCTCGGCAGGTTCTTCTTTTCCTGCTGCTGTTGTTTTTCACCTTTCACCTTTCACCTTTCACCTACAAGTCTTTTGCCAACCCTTTAGACTATTACGGCTACGGCTCCCGGGCCGCCGGGATGGGAAACGCCCAGACCGCGCTCGCCAACGACTTCTCCGCGGTTTACTACAACCCCGCCGCCCTGGTGATGGCGGAAAAACCCAGTATCGGCGTCGGATTTTCTTACAATTATATCGGCCTGAAAACCTCCGGTCTGTTAAAGAACCAACAGGATTTCAACATCAAGGATATTGACCCGCTTTACGGCTATACCCTGGGCATCTGCCTCCCGCTCAAGGGCAAGCTCAGGGGGAAGGCCGCCATCGGGATCGGGAGTTTTTTCCTGGGTGACTGGTACTATATCAAAACCCGCTCCCAGGAACTGGATGAACCGGAATTCATCATCGACCAGATCCGTAACCGCCGCCAGGAAGTCGCGATCGGGGCCGCCTACCGCCCCCTCAAAATCGTTTCTTTCGGTTTCGGGGTCCATATCACCCCCGATGGCAAAGGAACGTCCGCCATGTCCGTCGATGTTCCCGAGTTGAAAGGCCAGAACGGGGGTCAGCCCCCTACTTTCGTGGTGGATTGGGACTTGAAAACCCATATGTCCTTCATGGCCGGGGTTCATTTCCAGCTCAGGAAAAACCTGGCCGCCGGGATAAATTTCCGGGATAAAATCGACGTGCTCTTCTCCATCCCGGTAGAGATGAGGTTGACCAACCTGGGAATGATCATCCTGGAGCAAGAAACCGCCAAAACCCACATCATCAGTCATGTCAGCTACACCCCCCGGCATGTCAATTTCGGGGTTTTCTATTCCCCCCTCGACCGTTTGAAACTGGAAGCCGACCTTTTCTGGTACCAGTGGTCGGCTTTCCCCAACCCCGCTCCCACGATTAAAATCTCGAGCGATGTCACCATCCTTCCCCAGCCCAAGTTTGTGCCCAATCCCGACCCCAATTTCTCCAACACCTTCTCGCCCAATCTCGGGGCTGAATACAAGCTGACTCCCAAGGTGATGCTCCGGGGAGGATACTCCTTCGTTCCCACCCCGGTTCCGAGCCAGAAGAGCGAATCCAATTTCCTCGACAAGGACCGGCACATCCTGGCCGTAGGGACAGGTGTTCTTTTTCAGGATCCCTTCAATCTTTTCGGGGAACCGATCCGGATGGATCTTCATTTTCAATATCACATCCTGGGCAGCCAGAATATTTCCAAATCCGCCTCTACCCCGACTGACTATGACAACCGGACCCACCTGGGTGAATACCCCTACTCCACCCAGTACGGAATGTCGGGAAACATTTTCGGGGGAGGAATTACCTTCAGCTTAACATTGTAATGAAGAACGATCGGATTCAAACGGAGAAAATCGGATTTAAACGGATGAACTATTATATGGGTCTCCAGAACCAAATGCGGAAGTTCTTTTGCCTATTCAGGCAGTGTTTATTGGTCTCTCTTTTTCTTACCTGCCTGCTGCTTCCCGTCCGTGAGGCCCTGGCCTCCCCCTATGACCATTTTGGGCTGTCTTCCCGGGCGGCGGCCATGGGAGGGGCTTATACCGCCCTGGCCACGAACTATACCGGCAATTATTACAACCCGGCCGCCCTGGTATTCTCCCCGGGCGCCAGCGTGGGGCTGGGCGCCACCTTCTCCAGCTATTATTTATACGCCAATGACGAGAAAAGAAAGATTGACCCCTTCTATGGCATGACCATCAGCGGGGTCCTTCCTTTCAAGGGCATGTTCGAAAACCGCACCGCCCTGGGAATGCTCATTTTCCTGGCGGAGGGGAGCAAGCTGTACGATATGACTTCCCTGCCGCAGGGCACCGAGAAATTCATTATCGAGGAAGACCGCCCCGCTCATATCCAGATCCTGGCCAACCTGTCGGTCCGGCTCGCTCCCGGGCTCTCCATTGGAGGCGGCCTCCAGGTCAACCAGTATCTTTGGTCCAAAATAAACGTGGCCGTGGACTCCAACAACCTCCTGGGCACACCCAACGCCCCGGTTCCGCTCGGCGACATCGATATTATCAACGTCTACAAAGGCTATCCGATGTACAGCCTTTATTACCAGCCGATGGACAAACTGCGTTTCGGGCTCACTTACCGGGAAGACATGAACTTCCGTCTCAAGCTTGTCTCTACCGTTAATATCCAGGGCGCCAAGGATCTCCTCGGAACCGTTTCCAATCAGATCCCGGTTGAGCTCACGGTTGACTGCCATATCCTCTACACTCCCCGGCAGGCTACCCTGGGGGTCGCCTATCAACCTCTTTCCCCGCTGACCACCAGCCTGGATCTCAGCTGGATGGACTGGTCAAATTTCCCCAGCCCGGCTCCCAATATCTCGGTCTTCAGCCCCGTGCCCGAAGTCAACCAGGCCTTCCAAAATAGTAATCCCCCGCTCGTATCGCCCCGGAAACCGGGGTTTCACGACACCCTGGTCACCCGGGTGGGAGCGGAATATAAACTTTTCGATTGGTTTAGCCTCCGGGCCGGATACATGTTCACTCCCTCCCCGGTGCCTAAGCAGACGGACGGGACGACCAACTACCTGGACAGCTCCCGTCACACTATCACCTTCGGAACGGGATTCCGCTTCCTCGATCCCATCGGCATTTCCGTAAGCCCGGTGGAAGTCGGTCTCCACTTCCAATATCACCACTTCGCTCAGCGGAAAGTCACCCGCGACTTCACCACCAAAGGGTCAATGCTGAACACCGGCCTCGACGTGGCCTTCACTTTTTAATCCAGCTTTCAGCAGTCAGCGGTCAGTTTTTTTGTCTATCTGGTCCTCCTGCGCCGATCCTCCTTCGCTGAAGCTACGGAGGACATGGGCTTCGGAGGATAAATCTTTCCGGTCTATTCAGTCTATCTGGTCTCAAGTCTCTGGTCTCTGGTCTCTCGTCTCTGGTTCTGATTTTAACCCGAAACCAGAAACTAAAAACTCGAAACTTGTTATCTTTGGTTTAACTCGAAACTAGAGACGAGAAACTGGATTCCCGTTTTCACGGGAATGACGTTTTATACTCCTGCTCGTGTTTTCGACTATATCACTTGAACCCTAGAACCCTTGGACCCTTGAACCCTATCTTTTTCCATTCGTCATTCGTCAATCGTAAATCGTCAATTTCTTAGAATCTCCCCGGGATCCTCTCCCCGCAGAAGGGGCACTGGCCCTCAGGGCCGAGGAGATTTTGGAGGATGGAAAATTTATCCCTTTCGATCAGGAGGTTTTTACAGCCGGCGCAGTAGGTATTGATCCCGGTGTTTTCCTCAACATTTCCCAGGTAAACATATTCCAGTCCCTCTTCGAAACCGATGTCCCGGGCCCGCTCCATCAGCTCGACCGGGGTCGGGTTCAGACCGGAAAGCTTAGAGTACGGGAAAAAACGGGTAAGATGCCAGGGGACCCACTCCTCGAGCTCCTGCCGGATCCAGCGGGCGATCGCGCGGATTTCCTCTTCGGAATCGTTGAAGCCGGGGACCAGGTTGGTGATTATCTCCACCCACATTCCCCA
>Ga0315289_10002969_pt1 | contig 25821 bp, 21 predicted proteins | sample YL17G11_40_MG_FD_203452 | JGI IMG/M metagenome (GOLD analysis project Ga0315289, IMG submission 203452) | Sediment microbial communities from Yellowstone Lake, YNP, Wyoming, USA - YL17G11_40 | ecosystem: Environmental > Aquatic > Freshwater > Lake > Sediment | place: USA: Wyoming | collected...
TTTTTGTTAAACCAATGACACGTTAATTTTTATCGCCTTCCTTATTCTATCTCCTTACTACTCCTTGTATACCTTGCAACTATTTTTTTACTAATTTTAACATACGATGACACTTCTCGTTTCCTCTCCCCTTGTGGGAGAGGATTAAGGAGAGGGGTATGTCTCATTACAAATATTACTATTATGAAGCAATCTCACTATTAATTAAAAATGTTGGTTTTTCAGTGGTCTCTAATTGTTTATAAGATTCTAAATAGCATTTAATTATTTTTTACTATATTTGCTTAACAAAATCAAAACTCTTGTAGTCCAATCAATTTTTCGATTTACTCTCTTATTCCAGTTTTCTGATAAAGGAAAGTAGTAAGAATAACCAGCATTAACACGAGGACCAAAATCCCAAAAACCGTCTTCTTTTCTTTGCTGCCAAATCCACTCGATAAAATCATCTGCGAAGTTTTTCCATATATCAAAATTGGATAATATTTCCTGTGAATTGAACAACCTATCCAGAAAACCACTTTTAATAGATTTAGGAGGAGTGCTTAGTGGTGCATTCTGATAACCTATACCATCTTCTCTTTTGAAGAGCCATTCTAAAAGAGGTTTTTGATAACTTTTTCTTAGACCAGATTTTGATTTTCCAAGTAGTATTAACGAATATTTATTACTAATTGTGAGATAACTATCCTTTACTGTTGCACCTGTGAGTTCTTTGTGTGCGTTAATCTCTGCTTCCTGATTATATTTACCAGAAATAAACACTTTACACGCTATCTTTTCCCACAAATTTATAGCTTCTTTTACTAAAGGATGCTCTTTATCTATCAAAGAAAGTGTTAAAGATAAAAAAAGATTTTTCCCCGTTTCCCAGCGGTCGTTTTTCTCTGGATAATCGGGAATATCAATCTTCCTTTCAAAAACCTTCTCAATGTAATTTATAACTTTCTTCAATAATTTATGTTCTTTATCCAGACCAAGCACAACCGCTCTTTGGACTCCCATCTCTGTCGTCCAGACCTGTTTTTTCCCTACCTGCATTCCACCGTGAAGGGTTCCCCAACTTCCGTCTTTAAACTGAGATTTCTCCAATTGTCTTATGTTCTCACTTTTAATGAGATTTTTTCTTGCTTCTTTATATCGAAAATCTTCTTTATCCAATTCTATTACTTCTTTCATCAACTTATACTTAACTATGGGGTCGGGATTTAAATCCAATAAATTCTGTGCAATCTCTTTAACTTTAAATATCATTCTCAAACTCCTTTTTAAATTTATAATAGTGGTTATGAAAACTAAATTTGAGCATAATCTTTTCATATAATATAGTAATTTTTTCATTATACTCAAGATATTTCTATATCTTCTAATAATCAATCAGATGTGGAGAACAAATAATATAAGTGTTAGGATTGGGAGGTGTTTTATCTGTTCACTTTTTGATTGCTCTTTCATTGCAATAATTAAAGTTACCTCAACATTTTGATTATTTTCACATTTAAGCAGTTTTATCTTGACATTAGGGTATTGGTTAGTATCTACTTAGTGCCAAATAAAAACTTATAAGGTTAATTTTACCCTTTGAGTTATGTATCTTAAATTTTTTAAAGAGTAAGTTACACCAGACTGCTGGCAAGGGTGAAGTGATAACGAAAATAATTCGTTAAACCTCTGGGTTTTTATGAAACTCTTTCGTTCTTAATAATTTTTCCGTTAAGGGGATAGAACTGCTATCTTTGCATCTGCCTCGAAAAGGAATCTTATTAGACAAAGAGAAACTTAAATTTAGGAGGCATATTATTATGCAAGGTAGCAAACTGTACGTAGGTAATCTTACGTATTCTGTAACAAATCAACAATTGGAAGAGCTGTTTTCCGCTCATGGCCAAGTTAAGGAAGTTAAAATAATTGAAGGTAAAGGTTTTGCGTTTGTTGAGATGTCCACTCCTTCTGAAGCTGAAATTGCAAAAGACGCATTGAATAACACAGAATATCAGGGACGCACATTAAAAATTGACGAAGCTCGTCCACCAAAAAATAGAGATAATAGAGAAAATAGAGGAAGAAGTTTCCGTAGATATTAATATCAAAGGAAATTAATTTCCTTTTTAATCTAATGACGTTATTGGAATATGCCAGCTATTTTTGATAACTAATTGTATAGTCCGAGAACGACTATAAGCCGTTCTCGGATTTTTATTAATCAATCTTTTTCCCACAACTTACCACAGAATAAAACTTTAATCAATCTTCTATGCAAAAATAGTATTGCTACGCTTGCTTCGTAAACTCGCAACGACACTTACCCCTTACCCTTCCCTCTCCCACAACGGGAGAGGGGTATTTGGGTGTCATCGCAAGGAGCCATTGGCGACGTGACGGTTTCGTCTTTTAACGAATTCTAAATAATCAGATTATTTAATGTGGTTATAATTTAATACACCTTATAAAAAATAATTGAATTTCAAAAATTTTAGGATTAAATTTTTAATCAAAGATATTATGGTTATAAAAATTATTCGGAGGAATTAAGATGAATATATATGAATATGCTATGCAAATGGAGAAAGATGGCGAAAAGTATTATCGGGAATTGGTTCAAAAAACCAATGTTAAAGGATTGAAAAGTATTTTAAATATGATCGCCGATGATGAAGTAAAACATTATAGGATTGTTGAAAAAATGAAACAAAATGCTCAACCTCAAATGACTGAGACAACAGTTTTAACCACCGCTAAAAATATTTTTACCAAAATGAAAGACAAGGATGAGAAGTTCGATTCTGAAACCTCACAATTAGACCTCTATAAAAAGGTTTTAGATATTGAAGAAAAAAGTCGTGATTTTTACTCACAAAAAGCATAAGAAATAGAAGATGATTCTCAAAAGAAGATTTTTCTCAAACTCGCCGAAGAAGAACAGAAACATTATTATTTAATTGATAATATAATTGACTTTATTACCAAACCCAAAAATTGGGCTGAAAGCGCTGAATTCTTTAAATATGACCAATATTAAATTTGAGAATATCCAATTTGCAGACAACAAAACGCTTTCGACGACTATAAACGAAGAAAGGTTAAATTTAGTAAAAACTCATACTTTATCTTTAGTCTCTAATGTAGATTGAGAGGCTAACTTAACAACTTTTGCCCAGTCCGTAGGCAAATTCCCAATAAATCTTATGCCTACCAGATATTTTCTATATGAATATTCTTTACACCATTCTACTTTTCCTAACAAAATCAAAGGATATTGAATCTTAGATACCCGAAGATTAAGTTGTATCAGCATAGGAACCTTTATTCTCTCATCAATTAAAATACACACCCCACTTTCACTTAGATTGATAGATTGTGTAGAACCTTCCATATATGGTGTAGATAGAGAATCCATTAGGACCATATAACCAACTTTAATCCCGACATTAAATCTCGGTTCTTTTCTTTTTTCAGAGAGAAGCTTCTCCTCTTTTTGGTGTGTTTCATGATCCTGTTTTCCCTTTTTATCTCTTTTGTCTTCCATCTAATATTTAACTCGATAGATTATTTATCTTTCAATTAGTTGTAATTTATTAAGTAATTTATATGCAAATGTCAAGAAAAGTGTGACTTTAATATTAATTTGAGATTCTTAAAGATAAGCTTTCTTCGTTATAGGACTGGTTGAAATTACACTCATGGTTCGTATTGCTTGATTTAGCAGGCATAATTATTCCCCACTAAAGTGGGAACTACGAACAAAAAATCCCCACTAAAGTGAGAACTGCGAACAAATTATTTTATAATATCTTCATCCATTCTTTCATTTTCTGTAAGATAGGAGCGGTAAAATATTCGGTGAATGAGGGGTATAAAGGAGCATATTTTTCTTTGACTGATTTTATAATGTTTTTAGTGTTATATCCATCTTTGATTAATTTCTCTTTTAAGAGGGCAATAATTTGCTCACTATAATAGGGAACCATAACCTCTAAAAAAGTATTGATTCTTTTAACAGATTTTTCTGAATTATCACCCGGTTTAGAAGGAGGTGTCCAGATACCAAAAACAACAGGCTTTTTGTATTGTGCTAACAATTCAAGGTTCGAACGGTGTTCAAACCCTTCCACCAAGCCTGAAGGCAGATAAAGCTGTGTGCCTATAAATTCAGCACCTGCATCTATTTTTTTCACCAATTTCCCAAACTCAAAATTATGTTCCTCATAGGGATTAAAGGCAACACCACAACTAAATTTACCGGGGAATTCCCTGTGAATATACTTTAGTAGCTCTATGGAAGTCGCCGCACCAATTGGCGTGGGTTCAAAACCCAACTCTCTTTCTTCCAATCTATGCAGACGAGGATTTCCATCCCCACTAATGCACAGTAAATCTTTTACACCAAGATTAAGCGCACTGGTTATAATCTGGTCTAAATCCTCTTTACGATGAAAAGTATTTATATGCACAATGACTCTATCGGCAGGGAGTCCCAGATATTCTATAATCTCTGTGGACGTAAATCTTAATTTCCCCATTGGATTATCGGGTAATGAAATTCCGAATCCATTATTGTAATAATTATAAAACCTGTCCCCGAACTTCTTTACACTTTCTTCTAAGTTTGGGTCATTGATTTCTGGTGTCAGCAACTCAGCCAAAACATAATGATATATTGGTTTTGTAGAATTCGATTCTTCCATATCGACAATGTCATTTAATCCTTTTTTCTATTTTTAAGCAAAATTTTTAGATAAGGACTATCGAGATTATTATATGTATTGTCAAGAACTGTGTATGCACAGAGTAGTGAAAATTACGATAATAGAAAAATGAGATTGAATCACTTGAAGAAAAAATTAAAAATACCCCATTAGAGCATATAACACAATAAGTCCTCAAATAGAGATCCCTGAAGAACTAACCAAAACCAACTGTAGCGGTGCGATTTATCGCACGAAATACACACGTCGGATAAATCCGACCGCTACAACTGAAGTTTTTCAGATATCTCAAATAAGAATATAAGAATTAGAAATTATAAGGCTAAAAATAAAAACAATTTAATTTATTAACTTTATGAAGTAATTAGTGAAATCTCAACATTGTTAATAAACTTCACACAATCTATTCGATTGTAATTGTCAGAGTATCTTTAAGGATTCCTGCCAATGCGCCTGTGTCCTGAGTTACATCGATAATATAGTCACCTGTATTTACATCTTGGGTTTTCCACGAAAACCCGCAAGAACCACCTCCAAATTGCATTGAGCCCGAATATACCTGTTTCCCAGTCTTATCTTTAATGATTACTTGTGGTTCTACTTCTTGCCAGTTATTACCTTGAACGAAAAGTCCGTATTTTTCACCCAATTTCCCCTTAATCTCTCGAGAGATGTAAACAGTAGCCCCCTTTTTATAGACAGTTTCAAATTTGTCAGGATTCCTGTATCTATTGTTTTTATCAATCGCTTGAGCTTTCATTTTGGGCTCACCAAGAACAAGTTCTGTCGTATTATCTGCTTTGATTTCGAATAATGGATTGCTTCCCTGAAAATATAATCTCCAACCTTTCTCTCTTTCTTGAGGTCCATATTCTACTGAGCAGTTACCTAATTTGTAAGCCATCGCAGGTAATTTCTCAGTCTTGGATATCTCCGGATGTATATTAAAATTAACTTCAGAATCTGTAGCTCCATTTAGAGTTAAATATAAATTACGAATATTCATATCTGACTTTGCAAAAAAACTCGTTTTCAAAAATCCTAAAGGTGTTGTGTATTTTTGGATATTCAAACGTGTTTTATCATCTGAGAAATTGAGTTTATAAAATTGGTTATTCAGATTGATTATACGACTCAGTATGGTTCGATTATAAGACACATTTTTCTTTGGTTCATCAGGCGTAATCATACAGCTATCGTTACCGAATTGTGTAAAATCACCATCCTGACTTCCATCAAAAAGCACTATCCGATAGGGTTTCCCCTCAATTTTTCCTTTTCCTTCCCATACACAAGAAGAACCCCACATTGTGCTGCCCAATCCCCTCGATCGTATAATATAACGATAAGGATATTTTTTACCATCCGAAGATTGCATTTCAAAATTCGGAGTAAGAAAATCTATATCCTGACTGTCCTTTCTCGTGATAGGAAGAATCTTTTCGCCCTCATCCAATTTTCCATTAGCATTCAAATCTATATACAGAGCGACCGGAGCATTATTCTGATACTCGATGACCGCATAATCAGATTTTTTGAAATTAGGATTTTGAATATATTCTATCTTATCAGCTTTCAGATTTAGACTTTTCGCAAAATCACTTAATGGAGGAGCGTTTCCCTCTGTAAATGGTCCAAAAAAAGATGCATAACCATACCAGGAATTAATTCTGAGTTCCTCATCAGAGCTGTCAATCCCACGATATTTAAGAAGAAAGATTCCTTCTTCAAGAGGGGGGTTGTCTTTATCCTCAGAATAAATGAACTGCACACATAAAAACAGAATTAAAAGCGTCATTACAACTGCTGATGTTTTACTGATTGTCTTTTTACTTTCCATTTTAATCATAATAACTTCCTCTCCTTTGTTTGAAGTCCTTACTTTAGTGAGTGGAATTTTCCTGCTAATAAATTTTTCAAAAGTTCTGTTTATAAATCAATGAATATACCCCCTCACCCTTCCCTCTCCCCTCTGGGGAGAGGATTAAGGTGAGGGGTTGAATCTTTTGAGTGATACAAAATCCTGGATTTGTGAACAATATTTTTATAAATATATAAGCACGAGTCGCAAATCGATTAAGACATAAACGTATTATTAATTCTTATTGAAAAAATATTTCCAATTAGTTAAAAGCATATAATTAAAATAAAAATTGTTTCAACAAAAATCTTTTCATAGTTCAATGATTTTTATGATGTCCGATTTCTTGGATCAGTGATTGTTTAAAAACTCAAGAAATCGAAATTAATAAATTCAAAACTTCCTTTAAGGATATAAAAAATGATTAAGGAAAACAAATTAACAGTTATAATTACATTTTTCTTTGGTCTAATCATTGGACTTTGCATTGGAATTGTTATTAGCATCTCCTTAAATCCGCCTATGCCTTACTCAAGTACAAAAATTGAATCAAATTTTAGTAAAGTAAAATCTGGAATGACTTCTGGTGAAGCCCTTAAAACAATCTTCGAAAATGCATTTGTTTTTCCAGAATTGTCTCAAGAACATCCTGATTCCTCTATCGAAAAATGGTGTATCTGGGGATATGATTTAAAAAAGATGCTGGAGGCACGCTCTAAAGGTAGTAGTCCTTTTACTTTAACCGTGGATACAAAGACTGATAAAGTAATTAAGGCTGATTATGAGTACAACACTCGATTCGATTAAAATACTTTCACAAATTAGATTAGTAGCCCCGACTCTTTTATCAGAGATTCCGAAACAAGTTCGGAATGACTCTTTCCTCTTCTTGTCATGCTGAACTTGATTCAGCATCTGGACGATGATTCCGGGCTACTATAAGGTGTCAAAGCTGGGGCTTTGACAAATATATTTCTATAGAGGCATGTTGCACGTGCCCAACAATTTCAGGGCATATGCAATATGCCCCTACAAAAGAATTCTGTTCCCAAGGTGGGTCTTGGGAACAAGACATTCGTTGTGCTCATAGTGTCCTTGTGGTAAAAAAATACTAATCTAACCACAAAGAACGCAAAGTAGACGCAGAGGTCGCAGAGAAATTAATTTGAGAGCTCTGAAAAATTAACCGAAAGACAATTCTGTTCGTAGTCCCCACTTTAGTGGGAATGAATTTTACCTGCTAAAGCAGGAACTACAAACTGTCCATAATTGAAGTGCGAGATTTATCTCGCAAAAGATGCGACATAAATGTCGCACCACAGTTCTCCAGAGATTTCAAATTGGCAACCAACAACTAACACCCCCAAAATAAATCACTATAAATTATTAGTTGTCCGGTTATCGTTTCAAATACTATTAATTATCTTGCCAATCCTGTTTATCCTGTCTAAATTATTAATTGTTTTTTTAGTTATTGTAACGCCCATTTGTGCCACAGATGGTCACGAGATAAATCTCGCACCACAACAGAGACAATGTACCAAGTAACTTTACATTTTTATAATGAATTGAATAATTTTCTTCCTCCTGAAAAACGAGATATTGATTTTGAATTTGAATACAAGAATCGGCGTTCAGTCAAAGACCTGATTGAATCTTTTGGAATTCCTCATACGGAAATCGATGTGATTTTAGTGAATGATACTTCCGTGGATTTTTCATATATTCTAAATGATAGCGACAATATAAAAGTCTATCCTGCTTCTGAAACTTTAAACCTGAAACCTGTTAAACATCTGAAACCACGCTTTGAGACCATAAAATTCCTTGTCGACATTCATCTCGCCAAATTAGCACGATATCTGAGATTATTAGGACTTGATGCAATCTGTGAAAAAAATCTTACACCAGAGATGCTCATTGAGAAGGCTCTGGATGAAGACAGAATTCTCGTCACAAGAAGCAGAAATTTATTAAGAACAAAAGAAATAACTCTCGGTGTACTCATCAAAGAAGATATTCCAGAAAAACAATTAGAAGAAATTTTTCATCGCTATGATTTCTCTCCCCATTGTAATCCATTCACAAGATGTATGGAATGCAACACAATTTTACAGCCCATTGAGAAAGAAAAAATCATTGGCAGGCTTCCTCCGAAAGTCAAAGTGGCTTATCAATCATTTACGATTTGTACTAATTGCGACAAAATCTACTGGCAAGGCACTCATATTGAGAAATTGAATGAATTAATTGAGAGAATTATCAAAAAATAATACTTGAACCACGAAGGGCACGAAAAACACGAAGAAAAAATTCAAAATGTAAAACTGACAACTGATAATTTAAAAACAATTTAACCACGAATTAAACGAGTTGATATGAATTAATATTTTTATTCGCGTAGATTCGCGAGATTCGCGGTCAAAATATTTTGTATGCCTTTGTGTTCGTTATGCCGTTGTGGTAGAAAATTTTTTATTACAAAAGCTCGCATAAATATACTGGCTATCGGTAGGTAATCTTATGTTATTCAAACTCACTGCCTGTGAGGTTTTTACACGAGAGATTTGTCATTATGTGGCGAAATCACCCCATATCATCGATATAGAATTCACCGAAAAAGGCGCTCATGATAAAAGTGATTTTCTTAGAGACTTAATTCAATTGAAAATTGATGCCTCTCAAAACGGCATTAGGAAATACGATGCGATTCTCTTGTGCTATGGTTTATGTGGAAATGGAACAGTCAATTTATTATCAAGAAACAGTCAGCTTGTTATTCCAAGGGCTCATGACTGTTGCACAATTTTTCTTGGCTCAAAGAAGAAATTCAAAAAATATTTTGGTGATAATCCGAGTTTATCATTTAGCTCAGCAGGATACTTAGAACGTGGAGATTCTTACGTTCATACTGCAAGTATCAGTAAATTTCTCGGCTTAGACAAAACCTATGAAGATTACGTGAACCTATATGGTAAAGAGAACGCTGAATTTATTATACAGACTCTTAATCCTGCTCTAATTAAAGAAAAAGACAACAAGGTTATTTTTATTGAGACCAGAGAAACCAGATACTTAGGTTACGCAGAAAAATGTAAGGAAAAAGCACAAGCAGAAAATAAAGAATTCATTCTTCTTAAAGGAAGTTCAAAAATAATTAAAAATCTGATTTATGGTAATTGGAAGTCCGATGAATTCCTGATAATAAAACCGAATCAAAGAACGGTCGGGATTTATGACCATAACAAAATCATTTATGCAGAGGACGTAAAATAAATAAGCACATATTTACAAACACCGAATGTTTTTGCTATATCACTATTAATACAATTTCATTATTTCAATTCCAGTATAGTATCTCTTAAGAATGTCCTGATAAGTAAATCTTTTTAAAGCCATTCCCCAAGCACCTGTCTGACACATCCCAACCCCATGCCCGCTCCCTGCTCCTCTCAGAACTAAATTCTCTATAAAACCATCTTTCTTCTCCATCTCCATTATAAACGCAGAGCTATTGAGTCCTCCCAACAATCTTCGAATCATCAGCTCTTTTTCAACCACAACTTTCCCTCCCTCACCTGTTATCTCCAACTCGATTATTCGACTTGAAACTCCTCTTTTTAAAGCTTTCAAATCTTTAATGCGGCCAAGATTATACTGCTTGTTAACTAACATCGTTAAATTTTTACCATCAAATTCTCTCTGCCATCTCGATTTTTTCTTTATCCAATCAGGAAAAGAAGAATTTTTTGCTAAACAAAATATATTTTGTGGAGGCTGCAGTATCCACTTTTTTAAATCTGCATCATTTAACGGAAATTCCCATCCTTCAGGATGTTCTCCGTCATAAACGCTTCTTAAATAAGGTAGTGACGAACCTAACCACACATTTTCATTATCTTCTGTATGCCCACCACAATTGGAATGAAAAACCGCATCTATAATCTCACCCTTATAAACAGGGACTTCTCCCCGAGTGGCATCAACTGCTTTATCAATATTTTCAGACTCAATCTTCATTCCCCCAAAAAACTGACAATGAACAGAGGCACAAAGGTCGTATCTTGTCCCAATATGTTTAAACCCTGCCATATTCTTTATCGCATTAGCCCTTGCACAAACCGCTTGTGCCTTGAGTGCCTCCATTGGTGCATCTCCACCTATCTCTGACGAAATAACACCATATAAATATTTGTCAATCGACAATTCGTTTATCACACCAAGCTTCCCGTTTTCACCAACACAAATCTCAATCTTACTATGATAACCAATATCTGTATTGGATTGTATTATTCCCTTCTCTCCAATTTCAACTACTCCAACTTTTGATATCGCATTCTCATTTTCTGGAATAATCTTAACATAATTCTTTGCATCTTCTGAGAGAGTATTATCTTTATTATCAACTTTAATACTCCCCTCAGGTTGAGATACAATTTGAGTAATAATTGATGAAAAGAGATTCTCAGGCAATTTATCTCTCATCGCTCTTGCTTCAACTATATTCTCATAACTCCCTGCTGTAACTAAATAACGCCGATTATCAAAAATCTCTTTTCCACCTACCACTACTTTGTTCCCATACATTATTAATTCTGCATCAATATTATATTTCTCCTTGACATACTTAACCATCTCTTTCGCCTTTTTATGTTGGCTTAAAGAGAATTCCCTGATCACAGGTCTGTACACCGCTTTAGCAGGCTCTGACCTTATAATCTCAAAAAACAATGTATCAGATTTATCACTGATGAAAATCAACTTATTCCGACTATCATACAATTTAAAAGGTGAATCAACACTAACACGAATCCTCTCAACATCAGGAATAATGTTCACTCTGACATAAAAACTATCCCGCTCAATCGTGTTACTATCGGCGAATAGTCCATCCCAAAAAACAGGAAAAGAAAAAACAAAAATACAAAGTAATGATTTAATAAACATATTCATATTAAATTTACCTATAGATTTTATTTTTTTGTCATTAGGTTGTTATCATCCAATTTCTTATTTGAAAAGGATTTTGTTTGATTTTTATAAAAATATTTATTATGAAAATTATCATCGAAATAGAATATAAATAGTCCCAACTTACTTTTATCTCTATAAAAAAAATCTGTAACTGAAGAGAATATTATAATAATCCTTATGTCTGAGAATCAAAAATCATACTACAAAGGCATTCTTATTTTTATCAGAGTAGTTATTTATGTCACTTTGATTATGCTACTTTATACAATGTTAATCTACTATTTAGACACAAGAGTTTATGGACCTATTGGAACGATTACAGAAGAAGAAGCACGTAACGCAAAATGGGGTACGATGATAGGTTTTCCTTATGTTTTTATTGCGTTCCTTGCTCGATTTTTAATTCTATTGTTTGCTATTTTAACCCTGTTATTTAGGTATCACCCAAAAAAACGATTCTGGTTCATACTCATAATAGTAATTATTATTGAGATTACCTTATTTGATAAACTTGAAAGACATAAAAGTCATAAAACATTTATCAACGCTTTTACAAATGTGACAATTAAAGCAAAAGACTTAATCAATGCTATTGAGAAATACAAGGGAGAAAATGGTGTATATCCAGACAAATTAGAAGTCCTTGTCCCAAAATTTATCTCTGAAATACCAAATACAGGATTGGCAGGTTATCCTCGATTTGAATATAAAAAAGCAGATAAAGATACTTTATTTAAACATTATGAACTTTTAGTGAATACTCTCCAAGGATTTAATTTTGATGTATTTGTTTATTGGCCTGAAAGAAATTACCCCTATTACTTTTATGGTGGTGTTCCTGAGAAAATTGAAGATTGGGCATATGTCCACGAATAAAACCATTATTCCCAACCCTTATTTTTCTGAAACAAATCATTATGATAACATTGGGGAAATTAAATAGTTGGTCTTGAAAAATTGATTAGCATATTGAAAAGAGTAAGATTAAAGTGAAAAAGATCTGTCCCTGACATTGAAAATGGTAAGAAAAGACAAAAAGCTTGCAAAATGAGACATAATAGTTTTAGGGCTGAAAGCCCGAAGTATTTTAGCCCAGAGCGTAGCTCTGAGTAAAAATAACAATAAAGTGTGTTAATTTATCCTTCGCCCTTTCAGGGCTTTTATGCCTCTGTGTTCTCTTCCAGACCTATGGCTAACGCCATAGGCTAAAATACATCGCTCTTTCAGAGCTTTAATATGATTGGTAATAAATAAGGATTAAGAAACGAACACACTTTACTATCAACTACTAAAATAGGGTTTTCAAGACCAACTAAATAAAAGTTATTGACTCCACAGGCGAGTTATACTAACAAAAACTGTGTTTAAAAATTTGCTGATGTAGCTCAGTCGGTAGAGCAGCTCACTCGTAATGAGCAGGTCGTCGGTTCGATTCCGACCATCAGCTTATTTAATTGAGCTCTCTGAAAAACTAACCAAAAACGAGATTGCTTTATATGTCATGCTGAACTCGTTTCAGCATCCTAATTGAGATTCCGAAACAAGTTCGGAATGACACAATATAGTTTGTTAGTATTTCAGATATCTCTAATTGGGGGCATAGCTCAGATGGGAGAGCGATACGTTCGCAACGTATAGGTCGGGGGTTCGAATCCCCTTGCCTCCATATTGTAAAAAAATCATTGTAAAATTGTAACGCGACATTCATATTGAAAGATTTATACGAAATAAATCTCATATCGCAGTTTAAAAATTATGGTCACTCAAGAACAAATAACAGAAATAATTAATCGAATCGTAAAAGATTTTAATCCACGAAAGATAATCCTTTTTGGTTCTTACGCCAATGGAAATCCTACAGAAGAAAGTGATTTAGACCTACTCATTATTAAAGATAGTGAATTACCTTCACATATCCAGAATAGACAGGTCAGAAAAATCATTTCTGATTTAAAAGTTCCGGTGGATGTTATCGTAAAATCAAATAAAGAATTTGAAATGTATAAAGATATTATTGGCACAATTATCTACCCAGCAAACAAATATGGGAAACTTTTATATGAAGCAAGATGATAGAATCACAGATTTGGCCAACAAATGGATAGATAAAGCGGAAAAAGACCTTCTAACCGCAGAGAGAGAATTATCCTTCAAAAATCCAATTATTGACACAATATGCTTTCACTGTCAGCAAGCAGCCGAAAAATATTTGAAAGCTTTTCTTGTATATCACCAAATCTATTTCACCAAAACACATAGAATAATGGACTTGTTAGAACTATGCAATATTGCGGATTCTTCTTTTAAAGAAGAATTAAAAGATGCTGACGACCTCACTGATTATGCTGTGCAAATTCGTTATCCCGATGTCTGGCTTGAACCCAAAATAGAAGATGCTAAAGAGGCTTTAAAAATAGCCAGGAAAGTTGAAGAATTTGTCCTGAATAAGATCAAATTTAAAAATATTAACTAAGAGTAAGGAAATAGAACTATTAAAATGGTTACTCAAGATAAAAGGGCTTTGTTCTCATTAATTCTTATCAATCAGAAACATAAATCAGTTTATTAATCTTATTTCCCTTTCCCTTTCTTCAATCCAAACTTTTTCGCTGTTTCCTTTTTCAATTTATTCAGCTTCGGTGCAAGAACGGTTTTTTTAATTCGCCCCATCCTCTTAACAAATACAACACCATCAATATGGTCAACTTCATGCTGTAATACCCTTGCTAAGAGACCATCGATGTTTTGCTCACAAGATTTCCCATCTAAATCCATCCATCGCATCTTGATAGTTTTAGGGCGAACAATCTCCACTTCAATCTCAGGAAAACTCAAGCATCCTTCTTTAAACGGTTCTTTCTCTTCTGAATATTCAAATATTTCAGGATTAATAAAAACCTGTGCTTCACTCTTAGTATCTTTTTGATTCACATCAACCACAACAATCCTTTTTGAAACACCAACCTGAACTGCCGCAAGCCCAACTCCATTATACGCATACATCGTATAAATCATATCCTTAGTGAGCTGTTTTAACTCATCCGTAATATCACTAACATCTTCAGCCCGCTTCTCCAAAATCGGATGCCCGTATGTGATGATTTCCAATAATGCCATAACTTAGAACCTCAATTAGACCACGAAAAACTAACAATTAATCAATCGTCAAAACAAGAGATGCTGAAACAAGTTCAGCATGACATAATAAGAAAGGTGTCATTCCGAACTTGTTTCGGAATCTCGGTTGTCAGTTGTTAATTGTCAGTAACACGGAAAAATGAGAAAATAAAAAATTCATCCTTTTTCCGTGCTTTCTTGGTTATATTTATCATTTATCTTTATCTTTATCTTATAACAAACTTATTGGGTCAATATCAACAATAATTGATGAACGAATATGGGGTTTGACTTCATTAAATTCTTCAAGACCTGTCCGGACAAGTTCTGATAACAATTTCATATTATCGGATTTAACGATAACTCTCCATCTAAACTTATCTTTTAATTTCGCAAAGGGAGAAATGGCTGGACCGAGAACCTTTAATTTCCTGAATTGTGGTCTATAACAAAGGTTTTTCAAGATATCCGATAAAACTTTGGAATTTTCTTTTGATTTACTTTCATTTTTATGTGTCGTAATTATATTAGCAATTCGCATCTCTGGTGGAAATTTCAGAAGTTTCCTTATCCTTATCTCATAATCAAAAAATCCTTTATAATCGTGAGTCTGAGCAAACTTTATGCTATAATGTTTCGTATTATATGTTTGAATCAGAACCTCTCCCCCTCGATGACTCCGTCCAGCCCGTCCAGCCACTTGTGTTAATAAAGAAAATGTTCTTTCTGCCGACCGGAAATCAGGCAAATATAACGGCGAATCCGCTGATAATATTCCCACAAGCGTTACATTCTCTAAATCAAATCCCTTCGCAATCATCTGCGTTCCTAAAATAACATCTATCTGGTGCGTGGAAATTTTTTGCCAATAATCATCATACGCATATTTACTCGTTGTGCTATCATGGTCCATTCTCAACAATTTCGCCTTATCAAAAATCTGCTTAATTTCCTCTTCTACTCTTTGAGTCCCGGCACCCATATAAACGATATTATCACTCCCACAATAGGGACAGATTTTAATAGCGGGCTTTGAATCACCACAATAATGACATAATAAATAGTCCTTCTTCTTATGGTAAGTCATCGTCATCTCACAGTGTTCACACTTCACCGCTTGATTACAATTAAAACACATCACATAATAATTAAAGCCTCGACGATTAAGAAGAATTATGACCTGCTCATTTTTCTCTAATCTTTCTTTAATGCCATCAATGAGAGGTTGAGAGAGTTGCTTGATGTTTTTATCCTCACTTATTTCTTTCACCAAATCGATAATCCTGACTTCTGGCATTTTCCGATTATCTATTCGCTTAGTTAATTCAAGAAGTTCAAATTTTCCCTTTTTTGCATTGGCATACGATTCCATCGATGGTGTAGCACTTCCTAAAATCACCACCGCTTTCAAATTATGCGCTCGCATTATTGCCGTATCTCTGGCATTATATCGCGGATTATTCTCCTGCTTATAGGTCGTCTCGTGCTCCTCATCAATCACAACTAATCCCAATGATTTAAATGGTGTGAAAAGTGCCGACCTCGCACCAACAATAATTTTAATATCTCCCTTTTTGATTAATTGCCACAACTTGAACTTTTCTCTAATTGTAAGTCGTGAATGATAAACTCCAACAATATCTCCAAACCTGCTTTTAAATCTATCCACTGTCTGCGGTGTTAGTGATATTTCTGGAACAAGAACAATAGCCTGTTTATTCTTACTCAGCACCTCATTAATCGTCCCAAGATAAAGCTCCGTCTTACCACTACCAGTTACACCATGCAAAAGAAACGTTTTATATTCTTCAACTTCAATACTTTTTTTTATTTCTTCAAAAGCAACTTTCTGTTCATCAGTATAATCAAGACCATTATAAACTTTTTGAACTTTTGATTCCTCCGATGAAATCGGAAGAATTTTTTCAATTAATATCCCCTTCTTTATAAGAGTAGAAATAGTCGGCGGGGTAATATTACAAACCTTAGTTAATTTTTCAAGAGGTATCAAATTGGATTTTTCACTAAGAAATATGTTTACAATGGCTTGTTGCTTATTAGTAAGTTTTCGATTTAATTTCTCAATAATACTTTGATAATCACTAACCAACTGCATTGCCTTAATCGGCGGATTCTGAATATCCGCAAAGCCAATAAAAGACGTTGCACAAAGAGCCTCACCAAAACTGCAAATATAATAATCCGCTATCCACTTTGAAAATTCAATTATCTCCTCATCAACATAAAAATCCGGAGTAATAATACCTTTAATCGGTTTAATCTTTGTCTCATCGATTTCTGCCTTATCCGAAAGACGAACCACACATCCCCGCTCAGTCCTTTTCCCAAACTCTGCAGTAACAAGCCTTCCCACCTGAATTTCACTCACCAAATTCTCTGGAACTCTATACTGATAAGCCTTATCAATCGGAACATTAAACACTACATCTGCATAATGTTGATAATTGTCACTCTGATTTTTTAAACTCATTATTTTGATCCTACAAATTATCTTATCCAAATTAAACATCACTACAAACTAATGTCAATAGGAGAAAAAAAAGAAGGCTAATCCCTTTGGTTATCTTGCTTTTATTTAGAGGGAAAGAAGACAAGATTAGATAACTATTAAAGATGATTATTTATAACTTAAGGTGAGAGCTCTGAAAAACTAATAATCTTAAGCATTGTAGTAATACATATTGACAGTGTCTAAGAAGCGTATATAAAATTCTTCTAAAAAATGGAATCTTATAAAGAAATTATTATGATCCATAGTTACCGGCGAAAAGGAAGTAATTCTTATGCGACAGTCGATAAAGGATTTCGTATCTCTTGTTGTTGACTGTATTCCGATTTTTGAGCCTGTCTATGAGTTTGGTTCACTTCAGGTTCCTGGACAAGAAGGTCTTGCAGATTTGCGTTCATTGTTTCTGCAGAAAAAATATGTTGGTTGTGATATGCGCGAGGGACCAGGAGTCGATAAGATTCTAAACCTGCATAATATCGATCTCCCCCCAGAATGCGTTGGTACGGTTTTATGCCTTGATACGCTCGAACATGTTGAGTATCCCCATAAGGCATTAGTGGAGATTCATCGAATACTTAAACCTCGAGGGATTACTGTTATTAGTTCCGTAATGGATTTTCCTATTCATGATCACCCCTACGATTACTGGAGATTTACACCCGAAGCGTTTAAATCTATCTTAAAGCCTTTTTCGGATTCATTCATTGGATTTGCAGGCAACGCAAGTTTTCCTCATACAGTGGTAGGAATCGGTTTCAAGGGTGAAAAACCCCCATTGTTAGAATTTAAAAGAAGGTATGAAATCTGGCAAAAGAAACAAAACAAGTTAATAGGACATATTGTCAGGCTTGTAACTCCCCCAATACTGCTTCCGGTTCTCTTACAATTGCGTAAAGTGACATTGGGATTAACAAGGCGTCGCGTATGACCACTATTCCGCTACGCTCCATAGCAGCAGGTAAAGTCTGTCAGTAGCTATTGGTTAAAATAAAGATATGGGACTCAAATTCAAATTTTTTGGTAACAAAACACCATTTCAAAAAGGTGAAACAGTTTTATATCACGATCCTTCATTAGGATTTGTAACTTCTCTCTCATTACCTACCTATAAGATATACTTTCCACTTCCTTTGATTTGGAAGCTTGAGCTATACATAACTAATAAGCGTCTATTAATTGTGTTTTCAATGTTTGGGAAAGTAATTCAAGAATTCTGGACCTGGTTTCCGTCTCAAAAGCCTCCCGATGATAATGAGGAAATTGCACGATTTGAAGCAAAATCAAATAAGATAGGCGAATACCTGGAAATAATTACAATGTATCAGGGAAGACCCTTGTATTGGTTTTGCAGTAATAAAATAAGACTTCGATTCTATACAAGAGAGTTTAAGAGAATTTACGAAATTATGTCTTCTACAAATCGAAATCTCTGAAAAACTAAGGTTTGTAGGGGCAAACCCTCGTATTCGCCCTATACAGTGGGCAGACACAGGGATCCGCTCCCACATTTTGATTAGTATTTCAGAGATCTTAAGTATTTATCTTTTATGATAACCCTTTTTAATTTCCTCTTTTATAAGTAGCAATTCAGAAGAATTAAACCCCCTTATCAAAGAAAAGTAAAATGCGTTCACTCAAACCATACTTTATAAAACCAAGATAATAATTTTTACACCTAAAGGATTTTTCATCCTACTTCATACAAATCGTGGTGATGACTCTTAAGGCATCACCACAAAATCATCTTAATCCAAAATTCCCAAATACCCCAAAACTTGAATTAAAAACATAAAAAAACTAATTTTTTCCCATACTTTGCCGAAATAAATAATGGTACACTTTATTTGAACCATAAAATTTTTAAGAAACGGTGAGTGTTAAACAAATTAAAAGATAAAAATAAAAGTCTCACCTTAATAATATCAACATTCATCATAACAAGGGAGGAGAAAGCAATATGTTACACAAATTCAAACTCTCCACGAGAATTCTTGCACTCTGTATAATCATTGTCATCGGTTTCTCATTAGTATTGGGCTGGATTTATCCCGAGTTGAAGAAAAAGATGTACGATGCCAAATTCGTTAAAACACAACAACTTGTTGAATCAGCTTATTGCGTTTTAGATTTTTATGCAAAACAAACTAAAACGAGTAATCTACCTCTTAAAGAAGCACAAGATAAGGCTAAAGAGGCTATTAAAAATTTGCGCTATGGTGATAACGATTATTTCTGGATAAATGACACAACACCACGTATGATTATGCACCCCATTAAAACAGAAATGAACGATAAAGATCTAAATGATGAAAAAGATGCTAAAGGTAAAAAACTATTTGTAGCAATGGTTGATACTTGTAAAAAAGAGGGCGCAGGTTTCGTTGATTACTATTGGACAAAGCCCAATGAGAAAACACCCTCCCCAAAGATTTCTTACGTGAAACTGTTTCCAGAATGGCAATGGATCATAGGTTCCGGGATTTATATTGATGATGTTGAAAAAGAGATTAGGCAATTATTCTATGCTATTTTCGGAGTAGCCATTGTCATAATCATTGGCAGTTTAGCCTTAGCTGTTATGATGGCTCATTCAATAGCGAAACCTATTCAAAATATTGTTAATGGTCTCAATGATGGAGCCGACCTGGTTTCATCAGCTTCTTCTCAAGTATCAGCTGCCAGTCAGTCTCTTGCAGAAGGAGCTTCAGAATCCGCTTCTTCGCTTGAAGAAACTTCCTCCTCATTAGAAGAAATAGCCTCTATGACAAAACAAAATGCCGACAACGCCAATCAAGCAAACTCACTGATGAAAGAAGCAAATCAAGTTGTTAATAAAGCGAACGAATCTATGGTGTCTCTAACTCAATCTATGCAAGAAATTTCAAAGGCAAGTGAAGAGACCTCCAAGATTATAAAAACCATCGATGAAATCGCATTCCAGACTAATTTACTCGCATTAAACGCTGCAGTTGAAGCAGCCAGAGCAGGTGAAGCCGGAGCTGGCTTTGCCGTAGTTGCAAGCGAGGTGAGAAACTTAGCTATGCGTGCCGCTGAAGCTGCAAAAAATACGGCTACATTAATTGAAGGAACGGTCAAGAGAATCAAAGACGGCTCAGAATTAGTTAACAAAACTAACAACGCTTTTAGCGAAGTATCAAAAAGCACATCAAAGGTTGGTGAATTAGTTGGTGAAATAGCAGCAGCATCAAATGAACAGGCTCAAGGTATTGAACAGGTCAACAAAGCAGTTGCTGAAATGGATAAAGTCACACAACAGAACGCCGCCAATGCGGAAGAATCCGCCTCAGCATCTGAACAAATGAATGCTCAGGCTGAACAATTAAAAAGTTACGTAAACAAACTTGTGTCTCTGATTAATGGCTATAGAAATGGTGGCTCAATAAAAATTACTCAAGAACAATTGGACATAAAAAAACCGAAAGCTATAGCTAATAAAGCTCTTCCTATTCAGAGGAAAAATGTTTCAGGCAAAGCTCTTGTGAGACATAAAGAAAAAGAAATTAAACCTGATGAAGTTATCCCTTTGAACGACCATAATCTCAAAGATTTTTAATTGTTAAGATAAAAACATTATCGGACACCGTAACATCTTTCCAGATGAAGAATAAATTGGTTACGGCTTGACACAGATTCATTTATGTATTAAATTTTAATATTAATCTATTCCAATCTGCGTTAATCCGCGTCTAATTACTCTTTTTTTCATTGGGTTTCGTGAAATTTCGTGGCTTACTTAATCATCATTGAAATCACACCTGGTACCGCACCCCCAGAGCGATAAATATTGCCTGAACTAATCGTTCCGTTCGTAGAGTCATAAACAGTGTCAACAAGATTTCCCGGAAGAATCATCGCTTCATAAAATCTCTTCATAATGTCATATTCGGAATCAGAAGGACGAAAACCGAAAGTATTATTCGGACCACGACTTGCTAACCACCACCAGATACCTTTCGCAGGTTCATCTCCAGGATTAGATGGGTCAACTATATAAGGACCGCTTCCAGCCTGAATAACTTTATTATTAGCATTCATCAGTTCATAGGTATAACTTGATTTCTCTGGAATTAGTCCAGGGGGTCTAAAAGGGTCAAATGGATACGCATTAGGAATATAAGCAGTAGGAGTAGTTAGAACCATAAGACCGTATCTCGGAGCAGTCTGATAACCGGGAGGATAATAATTATAATCAACATAATAACTCTCTATTCCGGTTGCAAATGAACGTAAATCAGAATGGACACGACTGACACGACTTCTTGTCTGAGCTTCAAGAAAGTTCGGAACAGCAATTGCTGCCAGAATAGCAATTATTGCCACAACAATTAATAGTTCAATAAGAGTAAAACCGATTTTCCCTTCGCTTTTGAACATAAGATTAAAATAATATTCAGATTTGATAATAGATTTTCATTAATTATTGTTCCAAATCAGGGATTCTGTATCCCTGCAAAGCTTCAACCCCTCACCTTAATCCTCTCCCCAGAGGGGAGAGGGAAGGGTGAGGGGGCATATTTATTAATTTATGAACAATAATTTTTAAAAATTTATAATCAAACCTCATCATTGGACATACAATAACACATAGAGTTCGTAGTGCCTGCTTTAGCAGGTAAAATTCATCCCCACTAAAGTGGGAACTACAAACAGTCATTGCGATTAGATCAGTAGGGACAGAACAGTGTTCTGTCCCTACAAACTATATATGATTGTAACAATTAAAAAACAAAGGGCAGAAACGACTAAACTACTTTTCTGAAATAAAACTCGAGGTTTAATATCCTGCGATTCCACATAATGTTGAATCACCTCACCCAATCTAAATCCTAAAGGTGTGCAAATGGCTCCAACAATTATCGCAACAGGTAAACCCCAAATTACAAGAGGAAAACTCGTTCCAGGAACCACACAGGCAGGTATACCAGTGAATAATTTTACAGGAAGGAACATATTTGCAGAAAATATTGTGCCGATAATCCCAACTAATACTTTACCACGGAATGTTCTTAAGAGACTTTCTTTCATCAAGGATACAATAATAATAAATGCCAGAGTCTCAACAAAAAGAGCATACGCTGGATTTGCAACAGCTCCGCTTATTACAGGTGTTCCAGAAAGTCCTGCTCCATATAATCTGAATAATCCTGTAATCAAAGGAAGCAAAAGAAGAAGTAAAAGTCGATTGGAAACCACATAAGCAGCAGCAAAAAACAAAAAGGCTGTTCCTGTAAGAATTGACCCACTGTAAAGTCGTGCACAACTATTCTTCAAAATGACTCCTGCTCCAGCCTCAACCAGTCCCCAAAGACATCCTATCGTTATAAGCAAATAAAAAGAAGATTTTTTTGTGGATTTAAATATTTTCATAATGCGGTTCACAGTCAAAACCTCCATCCATAAGATAATAAATAGAAACCTCTGAAAAACTAATCTTTTTAGTTTAAGGATGAGATTGCTTCGTCGCTTTGCTCCTCGCAATGACATATACCCCTCTCCTTAATCCTCTACCACAAGGGGAGAGGAAACGAATGGTGTCATTGCGAGTCTGCCAAAGGCAGGCGTGGCAATCTCGTATTTAGGTTACTTATAAAAGCATTTCAGAGATATTAAACTCTTGTTATTATTACCACATTAACAAGTACTTATTACAGAGAATTCAACATCAAATCAAGCGATTTTTTATTTCATCCTTACCTTGTCATTCCGAACCCTGAAAGTGTCATTCTGAACTTGGTTCAGAATCTCTTCAGGGCAGGCCTGTTTCGGAATCTCAATTAAGATGCTGAAACAAGTTCAGCATGACAAATGATAATTAAAACCCTATGACAAATGATAATTAAATCCCTAATACCAAAAAAATTCCTTGTATTCATAAAAATCAATTAATAAATTTCTTATTAATCTCGTCAAATTAATTAAACTAAATTTAGAGTAGCGGTTTGATTTATCAAACATAATCGTCGCATAAATACGACCGCTACATATTATGGAGATCGATTAATATGCCTAAATTCATAAAAATAATAATTTTTTCTCTTTTTATTATGGTTTCAATAAATCTAATAGCTCAAGATACCTCCATTTATTTTAAACCGAACCCAATTCCATCATATATCACAAGACTCCCCAATCATCCTAAAATCAAATATGAAGGTGACACTTATTACAAACTAAATAAACCAATGTTACCAATATATATCCTTTTCGGATTCCCTCTTGATTTCATCGATGCATCATTTGGTGCGATAAATTATATTCCCTTAATCGGAACTTTCACCACAAGTGCCTATATGATTCCTTTTGTGTTGACCGACAAATATGATGACCAGAACTACATCACAACTCATTATAACTTCTCCCATATTAACGATAAAGGGGAAATTAAAAAAGATAGGAAATGGAAATTCTTCCCAATATTCAATCATCATTGGAATATAAAATCTGTTGATGAAAAACGAATGAACTCAGAATACGATAAGATTAACCAGCTCAATCAGAAAATCGATAATCTAATTGAAAAATACAATAAGGCTGTCGATGGCTACAAAGAATGTCTGAAAGACAATGAAGAAATAAGTTTCATTAACTTAAATAAATCGCAAACTCTAAATAATATAGAAAACGAGATTAATCGTTTTTACAAAGACTATGAAACTGTCACACAAAATAGAAAAAATGGACTGCGTTATAATCGCCACAAGTGGATGGACAAAGAGGAACTTTCTTCAGAGCTTGATTTTCAGCAAAGAACCGCTGGATTAAGAAAATATGATGATATGATGGTCTCTTATCTTGATGCTTACAAATTTAATAAAGTAAAAGATAATCTAATTAAATACAAAGGGAATTGGATTACCCCTGAAGAAAAGAAAAAGAATCAGGAATTGGAAAAGAAAGGCACTGAGGAATTATTGATTGCAAAAGATGAAGAGGAGATGAGGGCAATAATCGATGAAGAAGTCTTGAAAATTGTTAAAGGTGACTTCGAAAAACTAAACGAAGCTAAGTTAGTGGATTCAACTCCTGATTCACAATACATTCAGCTCACTGTCATTAATAATCTCGATAAAGACTTAGATATATTATTAACTGGCCCAGTCTCAAAAAAGGAATCTGTTTCCGCTAATAAATCAAATAGCATTGTTTTTAATGAAGGAGAATACTTTGTAGTTTTTAAACCCAAAGGAGTGATTCAAAAGCCTTACGTTTTATCGCAAAAATTCGATCCCGGCGGAATGTATGAAATCAATATCGGTGAGAAAAAAGAAGCTCCTACTGATTTAAGAGAAAGAAGAGAACAAAAAGGACCAAGAGAACCAGGAGAATTTAGAGGACAAAGACCAGCTGAAGGTCAAGGACAAAGAGGACAACGCGGACAGAGAAATCAGGGTGAACAACAAAAACAAGGAGAACAAAAACCAGCTGAAGGTCAAGGACAAACACCTCCTTCTGAAACAAGTAAGTAAATAAACGTAATGCGAGACAATAGAATTTTAAAAATTATTATCCATAAATTAATGAACATACCCCCTCACCCTTCCCTCTCCCCTTTGGGGAGAGGATTAAGGTGAGGGGTTGATGTAGGAGCATATTGCATATGCTCTTTATTTATAGGGCACGTGCAACGTGCCCCTACTGATACAGAATCCTTTATTTATGAACAATTATTCTTGAAAGTTTATTATGTCGAAATACAACGGAGAAACTATCTATGAAAAAGATTCTATTAATTTCAATAATTTTTATTTGTATCGCGATATCTATATTCGCTAATAATGATGACTTCTATAATAATTCAGGCATAATTTTCTTCTCAGAAAAAAATTATGACCAGGCATTCGAGCTCTTCGATAAAACTTCAGCCCAGAATCCGAAAAATGTTGATGCTCATATCTACAAAGGGATTCTCTTTGTTAAACTCGACAAAATCGATGAAGCAATAAAAGAATTTCAAACCGCCCTGGAAATTGACCCCAACAATCCTGAAATTTATGCTCATTTAGGAAATACTTATGCACTTAATAAAGAAGTTGATAAGGCAATCGAAAACATCAAAAAAGCTATCGAGCTTAATCCAGAAGAAGAGAACTACTACAATGCTCTTGGTGTGATTTTTCTCTATCAAGATAAGTACAATGAGGCGCTGGAAAATTTCAAAAAAGCAGTCGAACTAAATCCCGATTTTTCTATAGCAATTCTCAATCAGGGAAAGTGCTATTTAGGACTGAATAAATTGGACGAGGCTATAACTCTCTTGCAAGATGTAATTAACAAAACTCCCCAATCAATCGAAGCTCATTCACAATTAGGAAACATCTTCTACATTAAGGGTCAGATTGATAAAGCATTAGAAGAATACATCATTATCTTAGAATACGATGCCCAAAATTTTCCAAGTGTTTCCAATGCCGGAATAATATATCTCGAAAAAGGCGAATTGGACGAAGCTACGGCTCAATTTGAAAAAGCTCTGGAAATAAGACAGGGTGATATTCCATCCCTTGTATACCTTGGAATAGTAAACGCAATGAACAAGAATTATCAAAAGGCAATCAATTTGTGGAGCCAGGCTAAAATTAAAAATGATAAGGTGTTCAATTCTTATCTCAAAC
>Ga0315289_10002971_pt1 | contig 25808 bp, 22 predicted proteins | sample YL17G11_40_MG_FD_203452 | JGI IMG/M metagenome (GOLD analysis project Ga0315289, IMG submission 203452) | Sediment microbial communities from Yellowstone Lake, YNP, Wyoming, USA - YL17G11_40 | ecosystem: Environmental > Aquatic > Freshwater > Lake > Sediment | place: USA: Wyoming | collected...
TTGCGTGTATCTTGTTGCTTACCATATACTTCAGCTTGAGATAATACATATTGCTGATGAAAATTCTGGCAGTCATCATTTTTCCTGACACAGGGTCATACATGTTTTCCTTGCCGTCATAGCTGAGTCCAAGCTCCCTCAACTGCTGTTCCAAATCTTCAACTTTTCTTTTTGAGAACGCGGTTCCGTCCATAATCTCTCCCTTTACAGAGCCTATCTTTCCAGTAAGCAGTTCAATCAAGTAGCCGACTGACATCCTGCTTGGAATTCCGTGCGGATTGAATATCAAGTCTGGCTTTATTCCTCTTGTAGAGAATGGAATATCATTTTCCGGAACTATCAAGCCAATAACTCCCTTTTGTCCGTGCGGCGCAGAAAACTTGTCCCCAAGCTCGGGATTTCTTATGTCTCTTGTCCTGACTTGCACGACTTTGTTGCCCTCGTTATCCTCTGTCACAATAATCATGTCAATAATCCCTTTCTCTTCTTGTCTTATTGCAACGCTGTTCTCTTTTCTTGTCCTGATTGTAATTTCCCTTGCCTCTGAAAGGAACTTGGGAGGGCTTGTTTTTCCGATAACAACCTCGCCTTCTTTCATCTTCGCCTCAGGATATGCAATTCCATCATCCTCAAGATACTTGTAACTCTCTTCAGTCCTATAGCCAGGAATGTCCTTTTCAGGAATTACTATCTGGTCTTTCAAACCGCCGGCATAATTTAATTCTATTGTTGAATATGGCCTGAAATAAGTGCTCCTTCCTACTCCCCTGTCAATGCTTGCTTTGTTGAACACAATAGCATCCTCCATATTGTATCCTTCGTGCACCATGATTGCAACAATAAGATTTTGTCCTGCAGGGTAGAAGTTCAGCGTATCGTACACAAAACTTCTTACAATTGGCTTCTGAGGATAGTGCAGGATATTGACATCAGTATCCATCCTGACTGGAAAGTTAGCAGCATAGATTCCTAAAGCCTGCTTCAATGTCTTGCTTCCCCTGAGCAGCCTTGGCGGATGGTCGTGATTTGAAAAAGGCACAAGAGAAGTGATAATTCCAAGAGAAGCAATTCCGTCAATTTCCAGATGCGAATGCTCGCTTGTCAAATCTTCCTCATTCAGCGCAACTAAAGCATTATCTTCCTCGCCAGCATCAAGATATTCAATGATTCCTTGCTTGACAAGGTCCTTCCAGCTCATCTCTCCAGATTTCACCCTCTCCTTTATTATTTCATCAAGCTTGCTCTGTCCATTCTCAGCAATAATCAATGGTCTTAGCACTCTTCCTCTCTCTGTTGAAATGAACACAGCCCCAAGGTCAATGTCATGCCTTATTCCAATCTCTTCTGGAAATTCTCCTACTCGCCTCTTTTTCTTTACTTCATCGATAAAGCCTGGGCTGGCTATTCCGATAAACCTTCCATTCAGGAAAACATCAAGTCCTCCGGTCTGGCTTGCCTCGGCAAGCCCGCATTTCTGCAGATTTTTCATAATCTCTTCATTATTAAGGTCAATTGCAGTTGAAATCTTCGCGAGCAGCGCAAGATTCTTTCTCAATCCAATTTCAGTTCCTTCTGGTGTCTCAATAGGGCAGAATCTTCCGTAATGTGTTGGATGCAGGGTTCTTGCCATGAAATTTTCCTGTTCTCCAGGAAGAATGCTTGAAATTCTCTGCAATTGCGAGAAGATAGAAAGATAATTTGTCTTGTCCATGTTTTGTGTGACTCCAGTCCTTTCGCCAATCCAGCTTCCTGTTGCGATTGCACTCTCGACCCTGTGCGAAAACAAGGTGGATTTGGCAATTGATTTGATGCTGAATATTTTCCTTCTCTTAATTGTCTTTGTCAATGAATATCGGATGTCGCGGACAAGCATGTTCAAGTTGACTCTGAATAAGTCTGACAGCAGGTCCCCGCACAATTTAACGCGCTTGTTTGCATAGTGGTCTCTGTCAGTCTTGATAGAAGGATTTTCTTTGGCAGTGAAAAATTCTTTGATTAGCTTGCATAAAGTTGCTGCCTTCTCGTACCTGTCTTCTTTTCTTATGCCGATATGCGGCATGAAAAAACTGTCAATCCTTTGCTTTACCCTGTCCAGAACTTCTTTCTTTGTTCCTTGCAAAGAAGATTTCTCAGCAACATACATCAGGCTGTCTTCGCTGTTCAGCAAGTTGGCAAATTCATAGATGTTCACAACAAGGGTGTCTGTTTCCTTGCTGATTTGTTTGACAATCTCCTCGTCTTTCACCATGCCCAATGCCTTCAGCAGGACAATTGCAGGGATATTCTTGAACCTTGAAAAATTCACTTCAAGAATTCCTTCATTGTTCTCAGAAATAGAAATCGGGATTTTGTATGCGCCTTTCTGGCTGAAAATCCTTAATGCTTTTTTCCCTTTTGAAACGTTGATGAACGGCTGGTTTGAAGCCAGGTCTTCCATCAAGACCATTACTCTCTCGTTTCCATTGACAATAAAATATCCTCCAGTGTCGTTTGGATCGATATAATCCTTCACAAGTTCCTGTTCAGACATGCCATGTGTGTTGCACAAGTCGCTTTTAACCATCACTGGCATTCTTCCTATCTCAACTTCTTGCGTTTCAGAATGATTTCCCTGCTTTATTGTAATCTCAGCATTCACCGAGGCGGAATATGTCAGGTTCCTCAACCTTGCCTCAGTTGGTGTGATAAGATTTATCGAGCCGTCAGCTTCAATGACATTTGGCTTTCCAACATGCACTTTGCCAAGCCTGATTTCTATTTCTTCATCCAGTCCGGCATTAATCTCGTTGATTTCCTCGACAATCTGCTGAAGCCTCCAGCTGATGAAATTATTATAAGAAGTAATGTTTGACTCCACAAGTGAGTGCTGTTCGAGATATTTCTTGATGATAGTGTATCTGTCCTGCTTGTCCATTTTTAAACCACTACTCTGTAGTATACTTTTACTCCGTCTTCCTCTTTTCTCTCAATTTTCACCACATCGCCGATGACGCAGCCTTCCGGCGCTGCAGAGTCGTCAATCTTTATCTTTGGTAGTTGAGAAAGAGAAATATTGTACTTATTCAGTAGCTCTTGAATCTCATCAGGCTTGAGCTTTGAATGTTTGGGTTGAAGTATGTGCATTTTTAAGATGAATACTGACAAGTACGACTTAGTGATAATGAATTGAATTGAAAATTGCTTTAAAAACCTTTCGTTCACCTCATTTTGTCGTCATTACACACAAGATTTATATATTTCTTGAAAATGAGCCATTGATGAAAAAGCTTTTGGCACATATCAAAAAGCTGAAGCAGTCAGGCCTTGCAGAGCGCGTCAATGAAAAGCTTAGGGATTTTGAGTCTGCGCGGACAAGAGGAATAGGCAGCTTATTTTCCGAATTATGCTATTGTATTCTTACAGCAGGCTTTAATGCAGAGAGAGCCATCAAAATACAGCAGAGCATTGGGGGCGGGTTTTACTTGCTTCCAAAACCCGAACTTAGAAAGCAGCTGAGGCAGCTGGGACATAGGTTCCCGAATGCAAGGGCTGATTATATTATTGATGCCAGAAGGCATTATGATATCCTTCCAGAAATAGTAAGACATGAGGATAGTATCGCAAGGGAATGGCTCGCTTGCAATGTCAGGGGAATAAGCTACAAGGAGGCAAGCCACTTTCTGAGGAACATAGGAGAGAAAAATCTCGCAATAATAGACTTCCATATTCTTGATATTCTTGAGAAATACTCTTTAATCAGCAAACCAAGGCCAAGGACACTTTCCAGAAAACTTTATCTCGAAACAGAGTCTCTTCTGAGGAATATAGCCAAGAACTCTGGAATGAATCTTGCAGAACTCGACCTTTACCTCTGGTATGCAGAGACAGGCAAGATACTCAAGTAGTATTTACTTAGCTTTCTGAAGTAATTTATAATAAAGAATTAATATAATAAACGAGAGACGCTTGAAAGGGTTTGTTTGCTTGATGAATATTACTAATGCTTAATGATGCTTGAATCAAATAGATTTTAATATCCTCATTCATATGCCATAAAATGAGATTGTTCAAGACTTTGCTAATGATTTTGACGTTTCTCTTGTTTCTGCTGGCAATCAATATGCTCTTTTTCTCATATCTTAAGCCAGGCACAAGTTTTAGTCCGGTATCTATTGAACCCCCAAGGAATATCACAAGCTATAATGGAAGTTTGCAATTTTATCCAAATATGCTATTCAATCACAAAATAATTACATATACGATAGAAAATACATGCGAGAAAGCCAAATACAATAATATGATACAGGCTTTCAGCATACTTGAAAATGAAACTTCTGGATTAATAAAATTCCAGCCAGCAAGCCGCGAGCCTGATATTTTTGTAACATGCAACCAGTCAGTCCAAGAGTTAGAAAGCAAACAGAAATCCTCATACTTTATCGCAGGAGAGGGCGGCGCAGAGCGCGCAGTCTCAACAGGAGAATTTTGGGTGATTGAAAAAGGGAAAATTCTGCTTTATTATCCACGAACAAAAGAGTGTTTAACATATCATGTTGAACTCCACGAGTTGTTGCATGTCTTTGGTTTCAAGCATTCAGACAACAGGTACAGCATGATGTATCCTGTCTCAGAATGCAACCAAGTCCTGTCTGATGATATAATCCGGGAGATTCTGCGCTTGTACAATCTTCCAGAACTTGCAGACATCTACATCACAAATGTCTCTGCTGTCAAGCACGGAATTTACATTGACTTTGACATAGAAATCAAGAACCAGGGCATTGAAAATGCAAGAAATATAACTCTTATTTTATCGTCGAGAAACAAGGCAATAGACACCTTCGAGCTTAAAGACATAAACTACGGTGAGGGAAAGATTATGAATGTCGAGAATGTAAGAATTCCGATAACAATGCTGAATTTGGACGAAATAACATTCTCAGCCAGTTCTGAAAGCGAGGAAATGTCAACTGACAACAACAACATTACATTGAGCATCCAGAGTTGAAGCCCATTATTAATATTAAAACGATTTTACCCATCGGGGTGTAAGGAGCAATCATCATTAAGTAAAACAGCATTTACAAACAAAAGAATGGTTGCTTAAGCGTCCCCTCGTTTATGGCATTAATTCTTATAGACGTCGTTTAATTTAAAAACATCAAAAATCCTCATGAATTTAGATTTTTGTGGCTTAAAAATTCTGTAGTTCAAAGAATTTTTAAATCCGAATCTCCTCTTTACATCATGAAAAAAGAGGAGATTGCACAGATATTCTATCACATCGCAGATGTTCTTGAATCACAGAATGTCAAGTGGAAGCCTATTGCCTACAGAAAAGCTGCGCGTTCTCTCGAGATGCTGAAAGAAGATGTTGACAGCATTTACAACAAGAAAGGCATCAAGGGAATTGAAGAAATTCCAGGCATAGGAGAAGGGCTTGCAAGAAAAATCATCCAATATATAGAAACAGGAAAAATAAATGAATGGGAAAGATTAAAGAAAACTCTTCCAAAAGGATTTTACAAGCTGCTTGATGTTCCAGGACTTGGCATAAAGAAAGCAAAGCTCTTTTATGAGAAACTTAAAATTAAATCTATTGAACAGCTTGAGAAAGCAGCAAAAGCTCACAAGTTGATTGGCTTGCCAGGCTTTAAGGAAAAATCAGAGAAAAATATTCTTGAAGGAATAATGCTGATGAAGCAGCAAGGAGGAAGAATGCCTCTTGCAAAAGCAGAAAAGATTGCAGGCAAGATAGTTTCTCAGCTTAAGAAACTGCCAGAAGTTGAAGAAGCAATTGCAGCAGGCTCTGTGAGAAGGAAAAAATCCACAGTAAGAGACATTGACTTGATTGTCAAGACAAGATATCCAGAAAGAGTAATAGATAAATTTGTGAAGATGCCTTTTGTCAAAAAAGTTCTTGCCAAGGGCAATGAAAAAGCAACAATAATTACAAAAGAGAATGTGCAGGCTGATTTAAGGGTATTTACAAACGAGGAGTTCGGAGCAGGATTGCTTTACTTTACCGGAGACAAAGAGCACAATATCTGGCTCAGGAAAATCGCAATCAAGAAAGGACTCAAGTTAAATGAGTATGGCTTGTTTCGTGGAAGAAGAAGAATTGCAGGCAGGACAGAAAAAGAAATTTACAATGTTCTTGGCGTGAAAATGCCTTCTCCAGAAAAAAGGATTGGGCAGAGCGAATAATTTTTTCTAAGAATGTTAAAGTCCCGCCACCCAGAGTGTATTAATATCTCTCAAGATCAACTTTTTTTCTTGGATATTGTCAATTTATAATAAATCCAATATCCCAATAATCCAAACAGTCCGAATAGCATAACAATCACAAATGGAGTTATTGGTGTTTTATGCATTTGTTTAGCCCAACCTTCAAATGTGGGTTTAAAAGAGAAGAATATGGCTATCCAAAATAATGAGATTATAAAATTATCTATAAAACCTAGAGCTAATAAAATCCAAAAAATAATCCACAACTATATCGGATATTTATAAGATTTAATGTTTTTCATTGTCTTATTAGTCAAATCCTTTTATTTAAACTTGCCTTTTAATCGACTAATTTTTATTCAATCCTTTCAAGTCCGTAAATATCCCTATCACTAACAGTTGTTCCCAAGGGTTGTATTCTTCCATCTTGGCATACTTTTGTATAAATCCCCGTATTAGGCCCCTCAATAGAAACAATCTCTCCTGTCGACGTATTTCTGTAGTGTCCGGCTCTTTCCATATTAGGGTCTCTTGAGCATGATTCATTTACCATAAAACCTCAAAGAATAAATGTTTTATAAATCTGTCTTTTAAGAATCCCCCGGAAATGTTGAATATGAAAGTTCGGAAGAAATAACTGAATAAAACTTATAACAACATCCTGGAAACTTCAAAAATGAAATTTTTGAGAGTAGTCAAGAATGACTATAGAAACATTCTTGATATCATGGGCATATTATCTTCTTTTTGTATTGTGATTAATGCCTGTCTTTCTTTAGGAACTTCTTCGAAGTATAATTCAAGAGCCTCTTTTAATCTTGCTTTCGCATGTTCTATAGTATTCCCTTGAGTAACTATATTAGGAAACTGAATAGAACTTATGCTAAATATTTTATTTTTTCCTTCGCCTTCTGGCACAATTACTATATCCACTTCAATCTTGCTGCATTCCATTTTCTCTCTATTTGTTAAATTACTTAACCTATTTAAGCTTTATGAAGCCTTAAAATATCTCATCAAACTCTTCTTTATTTATACTAATTTCTTCGCATTCTTTTAAAAGATTTAACCTTACAGCATTACTTAATCGTTTTTCATTAACCAACACTATGGGCCTTCTTAGGGAAGGGCAACTTTCTTTTCTATTTATTATTATATGATCTCCTTTCATTCTTTTAATTTCTAAGTTGTGCTTGTTCAAAATTGACATAATCTTGCTTACAACCGGAGTTAATCTGTAGCCCATATTCCATTTAATCAAACACTTTATTTAAATCTACCTTTTAATGAAACCTTTGCTCCCTAGTCCAACAAGAATCTACCAACCTTTCTTTTCCTTTCTATTGTCCTGTGCTTCTCTCTTTCTCTTTTCTTCCATGTTACAAGCGAGGCACTTTCCCCTATGTGGTATTTCCCTGCCACAGCCAATGCAATAATATTTTGCATCTCCCATCAGAACCACCCCCTTTTTAATCTATTATGAAGCCTTGCATGAGAACTTCTGCTCATAACCCTTAAATTAGAACTCCTAAAATTCTTTGTATTTCCATCTTTATGGTGAACTACTGTTCCTGAAGGAGCTCTAGCAACAACTCTATGAACTAATTTACCAGAATCATTATATCGGGGGTATTTTTTCTTATCGTAATGGAATAAGCCCATATTATTTTTAAGTAACCTCTTTATTTAAATCTGTGTTTTAAGTGACTATTTTTTCTTTCTCAATATCAAAATCATTTTCTTAATACCCAAATATAGTAGAAATCCTATTCCAATTATCGCAATAAGATAACCCAAATTATACCATGAATTGTCGGAACGATACATCAAAAAGGATAGAACATTATTAATCCACCCAAGCGAAATAAATCCCAATATTATAAGAATAACCCAAGCCCATACCCTTTTCATAGAGAAACAAGTAAATTAGTCCTTAAATACTTTATTTAAATCTGTCTTTTAATTGACAAAAGTATTTTTAACTCTTTTTGATTTGTAGAAATATATCCAAATTATAGTTAAAGGAAGTGGAAACTTAATTATCCAGATGAGCAATGCCATAAAAGAGTAAGTATAAGCACTTATATCCATAAGCGCAGCAATCAATAAAGCTGTTAGTGACAAATAAGTTAAGGGTATTGCTTTTTTGCTCTCTTTAATAATAAACATTAATGTCAATACAAAAATTAATGTCATCAAAAAAAGGAGAATATTTGTTAATGAAGCCAAAAAGCCTGCCGCCATCATTCTTAATATTTTAATGCATAATGTCAAAGTAACACAAAAGAATAAAAGAACTATAACTAGGAGCCATCCAAAGATTCCTTTACTCTCAGGATTTTTATTTGAACTCATAACATCAATAAGGTTAATTCCTTTTTAAACGTTTTTTATTTGTGTCTTTTTATTATCGGAACTAACTTTTTAATCCCTAAATAAACAAAATATCCTACCAAGAGATATGCTATAATAGAACCCAAAGTGCCATAAGTATCATATTGCATTCCTTCAACAAAAGAACTCATTAAAAAGCTTAAAATTTTAAAAGAAATTACTAATCCAACATATCCTAGTACGACAAGTAAAACAATTGCTAACCACTTTTTCATTTTTTCCTGTATTTTTTATTTAGATACCAATAACCATAAACTAATGTAATCACGAGTGCACCAATATATAAGTTAGGAAAATATTTATTTATTATAAACAAAAACAGCGCCGCAGGTATTACACATTTAAATAAATCTCCTAATATATTAAACGTCTCTTTTTGTTTCTCTCTTTGTTCGTTTTGGTGTTGCTCATATGATTTAACAATAATCATTTGTGGCTTATCTTCTATACCTAATAAAAACTTCCAAACCTTGTTCATTTTTCCTCTTATTCATTTAACCATCCTCTTTATTTAAATCTGTCTTTTAACAATTAACTTTTTTGTAGAAAAAGTTTTATTCAATCCTTTCAAGTCCGTAAATATCCCTATCACTAACAGTTGTTCCCAAAGGTTGTATTCTTCCATCTTGGCACACTTTTGTATAAATCCCCGTATTAGGCCCCTCAATAGAAACAATCTCTCCTGTCGACGTATCTCTGTAGTGTCCGGCTCTTTCCATATTAGGATCTATTAAGCTTATCTCAGGTGCCATAAAACCTCAAAGAATAAATGTTTTATAAATCTGTGTTTTAAGAAATTATCATTTCTATAAATAATAAATCCAATAAATTCTAAACCCAAAATAAATCAGATAAAGAAAAACCAGTAAATAGAGAAGGATAATACTTCTCTTGAATAATTTTTCCCTTTTGAATTTTTGTCTTAAAGACATATAGATTATGAACGAGCTATTTATCGCAACAAGAATGGAGATAATGACAAATGGAAGATGATAAAAAAATCCAATCAAATTAAAAAGATAAGTGAAGTCAGAAGCAAAGAAGTTCCATAATGGGTCTATGAAATATATTGCAAAGACCAACAGAAGATATTTTCTCCATCCCTTTGGCTTTTTTGTTAGAATAAAAAGAGTTGCAGTTAATGATATCAACAGAGAAATAATCGGGGCCATAATTGTAATAAATCCGTCTGCAAGAGGAGTGTAATCCCCCCATTTTAGAGTCATTTCTTCATACCAATATTTTGGAAAGGTATTATAAGTCCAACCACCAATGATGTTCAATGGATGGATGGAAAAAGAACCATTAACTTTTGATAAAATAGAAATTCTAAAATCTGTTATTTCCCCCCCGAAGATGTATGCGGTTCCACCATGAGCGATAAACTCATGGATAAATGTTCCTAGAGTTAATCCAAAAAGCAGAAGGAATATCAAAAATAAGAGCGTTGATTTCAGCTTTCCTTTCCATCCCTTTTTTTTCATAACCTAATTAAAGAATTCCTTTATTTAAATCCATCTTTCAACAGTCCCCTTTTCATCAGAAATATAAAGTCCCCCGGGGGAGAGTCGAACTCCCGATCTTCCGGTATCAGCATTGGCTTTTCAGGTTTCATGTTTGGCTTTATGCCATAATCCACCGTAGGATTCTACAGCCAGACGCTCTACCATTGCTCTCTTTACCTGAGGTAAAGATCTGAGCTACCGGGGGATTTTAATGAAAATTCTCTTCAATTTTTAAATGTATTGCTCCCATATGTTTCTTTTCTTTTGGTAGCAATACTTGTTACAAGATTTGTATATTAAGAAGCACATATTCCGTATGTCTTCTCTTTTTGTTATTCTAAGAAGCCACAGGTTAGTTCTTTCATTTGATATTTTACCTGAATTAAAGCCCTGTTTCCTCAATAATCTGTCCATGCCTAAAATAAAGTCCTTAGAACCAGAAAATATTTTTAACATTGTAGACTTCTTTGTCTTTATTATAGAACCATCGCCGTCTATAACACCTCTGATAAAGTTCCATATAAATCTTTTATCCGCCTTAAACATAATGGCAGGTATTTTAATATTCAAAGACTTAGCCCCAAATGGAACATCTAATTGTTTAATAAAAAAATTACATAACTCCTTTGAAGAAACGTAAATCTCATAATTCGGCTTTTTATTAAAACCCGACATTCGTGACCTTACCGAAGCCTTATATTTGAATAAGTCCCAGATAGCCTCAACAATCATCTCTTTCTCTTTATCTTGGCTATTTGAAATCATTATTTTGTAGTTTCCTCGCTGTTTGTTAAAAACTATATGTCCGTCAGTGCACACTAATCCAAGGAAATAATAAAGCAAACTTGAGTTTAAAGAAGGAATCTTGGGCTTTTGCAGTATTTTAATATCATAACCAGCATTATTCATCATATTACTCCAAGAACCAAAGTATTTTCTTGAAAGAAAATATAGATTTGAGCAGTCTTTCTTAACAGGTCTCCTTTTCAATTGCTTTTCTAAATTATGAACAGCAAATATTATTTTTTCTTTGTTCCACTTCATATTTTATAGAAATTAAATCAAGTTAATAAACTTTCCTACCGGGGGGTAAAATCGTTTCTACATTAATTCCAGAACCAAACAACAAAAGAAAGCATGCCTATTACTCTTGCTCGTTCCTGTGCGCTTTCTTTTCCTCGCATGTAAAAACTACCTTATTGCTCTCTTCCTCATATACCTGCCCGTTGCAGTCATAAATCGCAATTGCAGGCGCAAGCTCGAACTTGCCGAATATTCCAATCTTTGAATATACAATGTAGCTCACAACGCGCTCCTCTCCTGCATTCATGCTGTCAAATTTCCATTCAACAACCCTCTTCTTTTCATCAATAACTGTTGGCTCAATCAGCCCGAATTTCTTGAATATCTTTACTATTCCGGGTATTCTCTCGGTAATGCTTACTTTCTGGATATTTTTCAAAGCCCTTACATATATCACAATTCTTAATGCAAATTCTCCTCCTTTAGTTTTTACAAACACGACTTTTTTCTTTACAGAGACGCATTTCCTTCCTTCGACAAATATCATCCATGCTGCGACAGCCAAGGCAATCAGCAGCAGCAACGGTATCCAGTACCTCGTCTTTACTATGACTGTAAAAGTTTCATCAGGCATCAGCTCTTTCTCGAACACAAGTATAGTCTTTCCATTCTGCTTTTCAATGTCACTCGGCTCTATGTTCGAGCTTGTAAAAAGCTTTGTGAACATTCCTTTTTCCACAAATACCCTCACAAATGCTTTTGAATTTCCTATGTTCATCTTCTTCGATGTAAATGTTCTTGTTAAGATTCCAGAGGTTTTCTCTTCTGTTTTAATATTTGTCAGCTCCCTGAAACTGAATATGCTGGTTCCTTTGCCGCTTGCAATGCCCTTGCTTACAGTATAAGACAAAAGATACTCGCCGCCGATTGCCCTGCCCAGCCTGTCCTGGTCCAATTCTGCTGCAAAACTTTTCTCTTCATACGGCGCAAGCGATAGCTGGTAATTTTTATTAAAGAACTCGGATTTTGCATTTATGCTTATATCTTGGAAGGTATAATTTGCCTTGTTCTTGACAACAAGAGTTGCTTCTTTCTGGTTGAACTGGATATCCTTAGAATTTACTGTTACTGCGCTGCCAAGGCTGAATACTCTTACAGACAGGATATCTTTTGTCACGCCAGACTTGTCTCCTGCAATCCTGTATTCAAAGCCAAAGCTTTCCCTGCCTTTCAGCATCTTTTCATCGAAACTGATTTTTACATTGACTTCTTTCTCGCCATCTTTTGAAATATAAAATGAATCTTCTGGTGTTAATGTAATTCCGCTGACTAAAGTATAGACTTGGAAATTGTCTGATGGTCCCGAGTTTTTAATCAGGATATTAAATTCAGCCTGGTTTCCGAGTTCTGTGACAACAACATCACTGACTGCAGTTTTCACAATCTCTAGTTCCGCGCTTGCAATACATAGAAAACCCAAAAGTACTAACATCAGGCATGCAATCACCAAATATTTTTTCATCTAAATTCTATCTCCCTTTTATTTTTAAATTTATCTTTTAGACTCTACAACAAGGAATGCCTTGACTTGCGCCAGGAATTCATCGCAATCTGCAAAGATTTTGTCCTCAAGTTCATTAATTCTGTTCTTGATTATGTATTTATCGTATATTGATCTTAAGAACTTCAAGAATGCCGTAGTCTCCCATCTGTTTTCATAATCTCTTTCAAGAATCCCTTTAAGGTTAATTTCAATTTCACCCTTGTTTGTCTTGACTTTCTTGCCTTCCCTTTCAGCATCAACTGTAGAAAACCCAATTATCCTCCATTCAGGCTTTATTATAAGCTTGAAATAATCAGAAACCTTCCTGAAACCCTCCCATTTTATCTCAATCTCTTTCGTATCCCCCGTAACTTTCTCAGAATATGTTTTCTCCATCATCAGATATTCTTTGTTGTCCCTGAGAAAATTGAATGCAAACTTGTAAAGTTCCTTGAAATCAAATAACCCGGCATTTTTCAATTTCCCGTTAAAAACAATTATCTGTTCTGCCATTTTCTCTTTTAAGTATCTTTTATTCTTAAAAGAACTTAGATTTAAATACTTTGCTTATTCGCTAACTTGCTCGGCTTTGTCAAAATTGTAAAATTTTGAGCACTATCAAAATTCATTGAATTTTGAAGTCTGAAGCAATTCAGAAAGAATAATACCACTCCAAAACCATAAAATTTATATTCTTTCCCTAACGTTCCTTTCTAATGAATGACAAACAGCCCATATACATCCTGCCTGAAAATGCTTCCAGAATCCTTGGAAGAGATGCCCAGAGGAATAATATAATGGCAGCGCGGATAGTTGCAGACACTGTCAAAACAACTCTCGGCCCAAAAGGAATGGACAAGATGCTTGTTGATAGTACTGGAAATATTACTGTGACAAATGATGGCGTAACTATTCTGCAGGAAATGGAAGTCGAGCATCCTGCAGCAAAAATGATGGTTGAGATAGCCAAAACCCAGGAAGAGGAAGTCGGAGATGGCACAACAACAGCCGTTATGTTGGCTGGAAAATTGCTTGAAAATGCAGAACTCCTTCTCGACAAGAAGATACACCCAACAGTAATAATAAAGGGATACAGGATGGCTGCTGAAAAATCCAGGGAAATCTTGCAGAAGCTGGTGATAGAAGTGAAGCCAGACAACATCAGCATTTTGAGGAAGATTGCCTCCACTGCCATGACAGGAAAGGGTGCAGAGACAGTCAAGGACAGGTTTGCAGATATCATCGTCGATGCAATAAAACAAATCCAGGACGGCACGAAAATTGATATTTCCTTTGTGAAGCTGCAGAAAGTCAAGGGCAGCGGCATTGAAGATACCGAGTTGATAAAAGGCATGGTAATAGACAAGGACAGGCTTTCAATTGACATGCCTTCTCGTGTTGAAAATGCTAAAATCGCTTTGATAGATTCTGCTCTTGAGATTAAAAGTCCTGAGACAGAAGCAAAAATAAGCATCTCCTCGCCAGAGCAATTGCAAAGCTTTGTGGAACAGGAAGAAAGATTCTTGAAAAATATGGTTGAGAAGATTAAAGCAACTGGCGCGAATGTTGTATTCTGCCAGAAAGGCATTGATGATATCGCCCAGTATTACCTGGCAAAATCCGGGATTTACGCATGCAGGAGAATTGCAAAATCAGACATGGAAAAATTAGCAAGAGCAACAAGTGCAAAAATAGTCTCAAATTTCAACGAGCTCTCAAGCGACCAGCTTGGCGAAGCCCAGCTTGTTGAAGAAATAAAGCAAGGTGAAGAGCCGATGACATATATTCGGGGCTGCAAGAATCCGAAATCAGTCACGATTTTGCTTCGCGGAGGCACAGAACATGTTCTTGATGAGATGGAGCGCGCAATAAAAGATGGCTTGGGTGATGTCGCAGCATCAATCCGCGACGGAAAAATCGTTTCAGGCGGCGGAGCAGTAGAGATGGAGCTTGCAAAAGAGCTCAGGAAATACAGCAATACATTAAATGGAAGAGAGCAGCTTGCAATAGAGCAGTTTGCCTCAGCACTTGAATTCATTCCATCAACTCTCGCTGAAAATGCAGGGCTCGATCCAATAGAAATTATCACCGAGTTAAAATCACGGCACGACAAGGGTGACAGGCACGCTGGCTTGAATCTTTTCACAGGAAAGATAGAAGATAATTTCATTGCAGGAATTGTCGAGCCTCTCAGGATAAAAACCCAGGCAATCAATTCAGCCAGCGAGGTTGCAATGATGATACTAAGGATAGATGATGTCATAGCCTCTGGTTCTGGAAAATCATCCCCTCCAAGGCCATCTATGGAAGAGTCTGAGTAAGAAATCAATCAGCAGAGTTAATCATTAATAAAAAACTTTTTCAATGCTGGACTCATCTTTAGGATTTTGTATTAACGATAATTATATGATTCAGAAATAATTTTATCAAAAGGAGATTCTAAAGAAATCAGAATCTCCTGAAAATAAGTTTTACGTGCCCTGAATAATTTCCATATGGAGCAGCTTGTGGCACAACAATATTCGCAAACAAGGTTTTGTTCTCTCCAGAGCCGATTAGCATGCCATTTTCCATGTCAAATGTTATCCAGCCTCTCAAGTCTCCAGAAACTTTTGCCTGTATTTTTAATGGAACATTGTAATTATTTGAAAGCGCTATTCTCTTGCTCGAGCTTCCGCCAGGCATAACCATTCCAAAATGAATGTAATCTTTGCTGACATCAAACCCGATTCTGTCAGACACAATGATATAGGCATCATAATCAATAACATTCTTTACAGAAACTAAATAGTAAAACAATACAGCCAGGCCTGCTGCGATTGCAATCAAGCACACAATTACTATAACTATCTTGATATATTCAATCGGTTTTCTCTTAATTTTTTTAACCATGTTTCTTTTTATGTTTTGTTCTGCGTAATAACAAGAAGATTACGCCTGCTGCTATCACAACACCAGCACCTATGACAATCCACATAATGTTTATCCCTTTCTCTATAAACTGGACATCATACAGCTTGCTTGATGCACTGTCCTTGAAGAAAATAGTTGCATTTAAAATATATTTTCCTGCAGCGATTCCAGAAGTGTCAAAATACTCCTTTACCTCAGTAGTCTTGTTCATGCTTGAGGCAGGCACATTGAAAGTGGCTGTCTTCTTCGTTACTATATTTTTCGCGCTTTCATTTGAGATTTTGAACTCTGCATAGACATTTTCTGCTTCTTCATTCCATCCATTGCTTACTTGCATCACAAACTGCTCAACTTCCTTGTTTGCCTGATATTCTTGTTTTATAGAAGCAATATCAAGCAGCCATTTGCCAATCCTGAACTCTTTTGTCTTCTCTACAGTATTGCTCCCAACACTGGCTATGAACTTCAGCAAATATTTTCCTTCTGCAAAGTTTGTTGTATTAAAATTCCTGGTTATTGTCTTGTCTTCATTCACTCCAATTACAATTCCATTGACAGGCACCCTTAATTTCTCAATATCATTCGCCAGAACAATGAATATAGAGCTTACATTCACTTTTTCGCTTCCAAGATTCCTTAATACAGCAGTTGCCTGCCCTTGGTCTCCAACCTCTATATCCTTAATATCCAGTATTACATCAAAAAATATCCCTTCAAATGGCACGAAAATGTTTATAGGAACTCTTATTGCGACAAGTGCAGCAAACTGCCCTTCACTAGGACTCTTTTCTTTCACTTCTATCAATATCCTATTTTTGCCTGGAATTACTTTCTTGACATCTACTTTCGTGAAATCAATATATACTGCCAGAGCCGCGCCATCCCCACTTTCCTTGAACTCGCTAAGCGTAATTGCTTTTTCAAGCTCATTGCCTGTCTCTATAACGGAATGTTCTAAACCATCCGGACCAGCGCCGCCTCCGACTGCAATCCCGAATCCTGTTTTCAAGTTAGGATCAAATATAAAGCTCACTTTTCCAGGACTCACGCTTAATGCCAGCGCGCTGTTCAAGAATAAAATCAAAATAAAAAAACATATTACTTTTCTCATCCTCTTTTCCCTCGTTAAACTCTAGGTTTTTTGGTATTTAAACATTTTGAATTCAGGGCCCATAAAGAATTAATTTTAAATCCACTTGGGGAAAAAGGCGTGCCTTGGGTTAAATGATTACAATGGCTGCTTGGACATCAAAAGTTATTTTGTATTAACTCTCAATCGAGTTTTCCCATCAGAAATTGAATTTTGCATTAATGACTCAATTTTCTTTCAAAGCTCTCGCTTGTCCTTGAAAGAAAAGAAAAAAAAATAAATTATTTTAGTTTTATCAAGCAGTTGCTGTAGCAGTAAATGTGTCTGACTTGGCGCCAGCTGTCGCATCTGAAGGTATTACCAACAATACATCAATGTATAGTTCGTCTACTGTTGGGCCTTTTTGGAAAACACTGCATATCTCTGTTCCAGGCGATGTCTTGTTTACATCATAGTACTTGATCACTGTCAGATTTGCGCATGCGCCCGAATCCTTGTCTGTTACCTTATACTGATATTTTGGAGTTGTTCCTGCAATCAATTCTGCTGCATTTTTTCCAGTCTTAAGCTGCAAGGAAACATCCTCGTTTCCAATGTTCTCTACAGTAAACCCATTGTCAACCGCACTTCCTGTGCAGTTGTTGTTGCTTTCTGTATCAACTTGACAGCTTATAACTCCTGTTGGAACAGCTAGAGTTCCAAAGTCAATTGATGCGTCTGTAAAGTTTATTGCTGTTGTTGAGTTGATATCTGCGGCCAATGTTCCTGTATTAAGTGCATTTCCAGTCATTCTCGCAGGCAGCATAAATCCTGCCAGTGCCACTGCTATTGCTACTACTACTAATAAAGCTAAAAAGTTGTTTGAGATTTCTCCTGTTTTGTTCATTTTTCAATCACAAGTTTTAAATTACCAGCATCCTGAACTGGCTTAACTATCTTCACATAAAGCTTGCCCATCGCTGTCGCCTGTGCAGGCGCAGTTCCAGTGTCTTTAGTAAGATTTGTCCACACTCCTATCACTGCTATAAATACTAACACTAAAATCAAAATTGCTATCAATGTTTTTGACACTTCCATTTTCCTCTTTTATAGTTTAATTAGATTAAATATTGTAATTTTGCCGTCTATTTAAACATTATGTTAAAAAATTTGTCACTGCAAAATTACTCACGATATTTAATTTTGCAGTAGCAATCGAACACAATGCAGTAATAGCAACCTTGTTTCATTTGTTAACTTGCGGTATCATTAGTGTTGAACATAAAAATAATTTGAACGCTTGTGCAATCGCAGTATGGCTGTGCAATGGAAACACTGAAACCCGCATGCAAGAAGTGATAATAACAAGTAAGAAGATTGCAGAATTTACTCTGCAATCTGCACATTCAGTGTGACTGTTGCATTCTTTGCTCCAGCAGGCTCCTCTGATGGCGGCGCAATCTTGATATCCATGAATACTGCGCGCTTGTTCATTTCATACAGAAGTTCTGCCAGGTTAGCAAACTCGCTGCTCGTGTCTGTGCAATTCTCCCAGTTCATTTTCGATAATGTCTCATTGAATGCTCCTGTTTCATTGACTCTGAACTTATACTGATAATGCTTGCTTGGTTCTGGCACAGTTGTCCACAGATATGTTGATGTAACTGTTCCATTCACAAGAACATTCCCATCATTCTGTATAACAAATGGATACGGATTATTGCTTGTAGTGTCATTCTCTGCAGTTGACAGCAAGCTTCCGAAATTTATAGTATTAACAGTGAAATTCACTGAAACTACCGACGGTATTTCAAAGTATTCAAAAGGACTCCATGTTCCATACTCGCCCTCGCTATAAGCCCTGACTTTCCAGTAAGCAAGTTCATCGACAGGCAGCGCAATAGTGCTATTCTGGTAAGATGTCAAATTTCCCCATGCTTCTGAATGTGTTCCGCTGCCAGAAGCTATGTCCAATCCTCTTGCTAAAATATTTGCAAACCCAGAGTCATTTGATACCATAATCTCGTAATTCACGAAATCAAGTGCTGAATTAAACCATTCAAACCAGGGTTTCCTGTCAAATACAGTCAAATTGCCTGCGGTTGGCCTGAACAATGTCGGCGCTGAGAGGGTTTGTATTGGCATCTCGCTTGTGCATTTTGTCTCGGCTTCCATGCTGCCGTCATTAGGAGTTATGCATGCTGTCCATGTTTCTCCCAAAGTTGTCTCTGCTTTCATAATGTTTCTGTAGCCAGACTCGTAAATCGATTTAATCTCGTTCGCGCCCAGGCTTCTGTTGAAAATCATTACTTCGTCGATGGTGCCATTGAATCCATAACTTGTTCCCCAATTGCCTATTTGAGTTGGATTGTTAGAGGTTGCTATTGTTCCATTAAAAAGAACTGTGCCATTGACAAGTGTCCCATTAACATATAACAACAAAGTTGTTCCATTCCATCCTCCAGCAACATGATACCATTGATTTAATGTCTGTGATACTGGTGCTTTTGCTGAAAAATATGTTATTGACTGATTAGTAACCCAAAAATTAATGTTAGCATTAATCTCAGCCAAAGCATAGGTTTGTGATGTTCCTGCCAGAGCATTCTTCGAAACAATCACCCAGTATGTTCCCAAACCATGCTGTCTTGCATTTACCCATGCGGATATTGTAAATGGCTGAGTTGTGAAGTTTAGTGAGTTTGTATTCGGTAAAGTTATATATTGATTTATTCTAAAATCATACGCCCCGCCGTATTTTCCGCCTGTTGAATTCCATGATGGGCGGGTGTATCCACCAAGAGTATAAGACGCGCTTGTTGCTGTATCAGATGCCTTGTTGCCTGTTGTCTCATTGAAATGAAGTTCTAATGTGATATTGGTTCTGTTAATGTTCACATCATTCATTCCTGCACTTTCGTTATTATAGATATTCTGTATCTCAGCTGATGTCAGTGTCCTGTTCCAAATTCTGACTTCATCAAGAGTCCCGTTCCACATACTTGCTGCAGATGTTGAGTCCCATGCACCTATTCCTATTCCAACAACAGATGTTGTCGTATAATTCACGCAAGTTGAATTGACAGCAACGCCATTGAGATATAATGTCTTATTCTTGTTTTCAATGTCTTTTACTAAAACTATGTGATTCCAAGTTCCAGTCCAATTAGCAATAGAATAATGCAGCATGGGACAATTCTCCCCACTATCAGCATACCATATTGACTGAATTTTCGCAGAATTGTTATAATAAGACAAGCCCCCGCTTCCTCCCTGCAGGTAGAAAAGAAACTTTTGTCCAGCTGCTGTCTGCCCATTATATGCCCATGCCATCCATGTTTGTGTAGTGTTGCGTTGTAGATTTAATGAGTTTATATAATTCTTTTCATATTTCAGCGCATTCCCAACTTTTCCAGCAGTTGTCCACGCGCAATAATTGTCAGGGCAGAATGTCGTGTATTTTGACATTGTTCCATTGTTCCCAAGAGCGTAATCTCTTGCATAAGATTGTTCAAAAGCAAACGGCATGTTCAGCACTGCAAATGACTGGTTGTTTACAAGCCAGTTGTAAGTGTTTATAACATTATCATTGTCAGCGTCGCTTGTTTCATTCGCGCTTGCGCCAATATCCTGGCTGTCATAAGCAAACTTGCCACTCGAAGTATTATACAGGTCTGCAATCTCGCTTGCTGTCAAGCTCCTGTTCCAGATTGCAACTTCATCTATTGAGCCGTTCCAAGCTGTTGTCGATGTTGGACCCGATGTCAGCGAACCTATTACCCATGTCCCTGAAAGATTTGAGTCAAAGGTTCTAACTCTGCCAGTTGTAACCAAAGTGCCATTACTTAAATAAACATACCCCTGAACTCGTGTAGCGTTTGCAGTTAAAGCCCAGAACTGCCATTTTCCCTTTTCAAGCGTGCAGTTATGAGTTAAAGATATGTAAGTTGTGCCTGAAATGTAAAATCTTGCTGATGCATCATTTCGCCTTCCTATATAGCTTGTATTTGCTGAATAAAGCACATACTGCATTGAGTCAGAACACTCATTATCTTTTGTCCAAGCTGTCATTGTTATGCTGCTATTTACAGGAATTGCGATGTTAGAAGAAATATTAACATAATCATTGCTTCCATCAAACTCAAACCCTTGTCCCACCCTTCCTTTGTCTGTCAGCGTCGGGCCAGTAACAGTTCCGTTGTTTATTCCTGTCTCATCATAAGTCCACGTTGCATTCGAGTTCTCGAAGCGCCATTCTCCAACCAGGCTTCTTGCAAACCTGTTATGGCTTCCAATCCACGGAATGCTTTGTGTTGGCACTGCATTCGGGACATTAAAGCAGTAAGTATCTGACTGGTTATTCAATCCTAATGTGTCATTTGCCCAGTAATACCAGCAAACACTTGAGCCTCCATTAAGTCCAATCACTGCTGTCTCGCTTGCATTGTAATTCTTGCCTGAGATATCAACTGTCTTGTTTGCCCATGTCCCAGACGCATTTGTCGCGAAAATATAGGCATCAAGATTATCATTGTAAATTGTAATGTTTGCTGTGAAATTGGTGTTCTTGGTGAAACTTGCAGAGCTATTCACAGCATTTGAAAACCAAGGAGCAAAATTTTCATTTCTTGTTACAGTTCTCTGCTCAGTCAGGTTCTCATTTCCAATGTTATTCTTTGCAGCTGCATAATAAGTGTAATTTCCAATTGATAAATTGCTCTGGTTGCTGTAGAAATACCATTGTGTCAAGTTGTATCTCTGAAGGTTTGACTTGTACATCTGCGAAATCTCGTCTGCTGATAATGTCCTGTTCCAAATTCTGACTTCGTCGATTGTGCCGTTAAAATATCTGCCTTTTGCTCCAGAGCTTGGACGGGTTTCTGCACCTATTGTCACATTAACAGTGTTTACCCATAAACTCGTTGCAGGAGTAGTATCAGTTGTCGGATCTTGAACTCCATCAATATATATCATTGCGCGTGTTCCATTATTTACTGCAACAATATGATGCCAGTTCGTGTCTGCAATCGTAGATGTAGTAAGGACATTAGTCTCCCAAGACGAGCCAGTTGCGGACTGGAGGAAATATAGCTGATTAGTTGTATGGAATATTATTGTATATGGCGCGTATTCTCCATTGCCTCCTTTTGCAACAATTCCTTGAGTTGTTCCAAGACTGTTTCTCTTTATCCATGCAGAAATAGACATGCTACTTTTGATACTTAAAGTATCGCTGCTTGACACATTAATATAATTATTTACTCCGTTAAACTGATACGCCCCACCATATTTCCCTGAAGAATTCCAAATAGCGCCTGTGACAGTCCCATTATTGCTCCATTTGCTCAAGTCAGCAACTTTCGTCGCATTCTCTCCCAGCGACGACAAATTCTCGAAATTGAACATCAGCACAAGGCTGTCATTGTACATTGTGTAATTTGTTCCATTCCAGTTGAACTTAAAGTCAGTCATTGCTTTTTCTGTAACACTCACATTTATCTCAATGCCTGTATTGTAAGTTGAAATTCCATCAGCAGGCGTTGGATTTACAAATTTTATTTGTGGATAGTTCAATGCCTCTATCTGATAAGCTGTGAAATGAGTCGCATTGAAAACATACTCGTTTCCTTGAACACTTAAGTTGATGCATGCAGGCTCTGTTGTTGCATTGCAAGTATCATAACTCCCATCATCTTCCAAGTCAACCAGGATTCTTGGATTCTCAACAGCCCTCGAAGTTGTTAATTTCATTATTGAACTCTTGTTTAATTCTGGCTTTGCAGTTGAATTCACAAATGCATAATTCTGCCTCAAGGCAACATAAACCCAGAATTTCAAAATATCTGTTAAATCAATTGCCTGCGTGAAATTAATTTCAGCATTGCTCGTATTTATCAGTCTCATGTTCGAGAGCATCTGCGTCTTCTCTATAGAGAAATTCACTGAATCATAAGCTACAAGAGGATGATTTACATTATTATAAGTCACATTCGTGAATACAAGCCCGGCAGGCTGTATCAGCCATAATCCTATGTCAGCATCCTTGATTGTTGTGTTTATGATGCTGTGGCTTGGGCTTGCTGCAGAAATATTAATTCCAACTGTTGCATTCTCAATATAATTTCCAACAAAACGGTTTGATTTTGATAATGTAGAGACAATCCACATTCCATAAATCGAGGAATTATAGATTCTGTTGTATGTTATGTTATTTCCAGTGCTATTTCTTAAGACACTTCCTGTATAGAAATAATTTCCATCGCTTCCTTCTGCAAACCCTCTTGCAGAATTTGATATTGTATTATTATCAAACACAGCATTGATATTCAGTCCTCCAAGCACGATTCCTCCAAGCGTGCAATTGTCAATAGTGTTTGAAATAACGCTGTTCTTGGAACCATGCACATAATATATCCCGTATGCCCCGCAATTTCTTATTGTGTTGTTTGCTATGACATTAGTATATATAGAATCATGCAAGGAAGTCGCGTCATTAACCCTGATTCCATAGCTTGTCGTGTCTTTTATTGTATTGTTATTTATGATATTGTTTCGTGATGGATAATTTATTCCTGCTACAAGAGAAATTCCAATTCCCCCTTTGCTGATATTATTTCCAGATACTGTAGTATAATAAATTTCATTTAACGAGATTGCCCCACTAATGCTACTTGAGTAATAGCTGCAGTTCACAAAAGTATTGTTTGCTACAGTGCCATTCCTGCATCCAGAGTATAGTAGTACTCCTGCTCTTGAAGCTCTATAAATTGTATTATTTATCACTTTGAAATACAAGGTATTATAGCCATTAATAGAAATAGCATCAGTTACAGTAGCTGTTGGATTTACATAAATCACATTGTCTCTTATCTCAATATTCTGGAGTCCGTCAAGGGTATTTATTACATTATGATTTCCTGTTGCATTAGAGTCATTTATAGTGTTTCTTATTATCTTTGAATTGTAGGCATTTGCACCAATAGAAACTGCAGTGCCAGTAACTGTCTTGTCAATGAAATTGCCTTCAATTGTTGTATTTTCTCCATTAGTGTATACTCCTGTAGATACATACACAAACGAATTATTAAGTATCTTGTTTCTCCAAGCAACATTTCCAGGGATGTAAACACCATATATTGGCTGATATGCGCCGTAAGTTCCCTTTACTGTATTATTCCTGAAAATATTGTCACTAGTGTAGCTTCCTGCTATGGATAATCCTCTCCTGTTTCCACCATCACTATCTATTGTAATATCATTGAATTCCATCACATTGCCTTTGCAATCTGAAAGATAAACCGAGCTGTCATACACCCCGGATTTTGTACTGATATTATTATTGCTTATTGTATTATTATCTGAGTAAACTACAAAGTCATAGCTTGTCTGGTTCCACATTGTGTTACCGCTTGCCTCTGTGAATGACGCATTGGTTGATAATGATATTGCTCTTGCAGTATTCAATGTGAAATTACTTCTTGTTATGTTTCCAAAATAAGTATTTGTGCCAAGAACAACTCCATACGAATTCTTCACAAAAGTATTATTCTCAAGATATACATCAGATGAATTGTATAGTGTTTGTATGCCGCGGTTGTAATTCTCAAAATAGCAATTTTTTATTGTTACTGCCTCTGTGTTATTAATCAAGAATGCATATCCTCCACTGCTGCTGCTGTTTCCTATTAGCTTTGTTCCGTAACATCCAATTTCTACTTCATCTATTGCAGAATTATTGACTTCAATCACTCTTCCGCTTGTATGATTCAATTGGTAAGTTCCATTGCATAACAATGTGTCTGTTAGTATTACCATTCCCGAGTACGGCTCAGCACAGCCTCTTGTGAATGTAAGGTTGTCAGCCCACTCTGATTTTCCAACCAGATTGTAGCCAATGCAGTTCCATTTGTATGTTCCGAATGGAATATCATAAATCTCCCATGTCACACTGTCTTCCTTGCCAGATAATGTCTTGGTTACGTTCGTAGGCTCCCATGTTCCGGATATATTTGTGTAAAGTGTTATGTTCTTCAAGCCAGAAGGGTCTGAAGCCGAACAATTAAAAATTATAGGATTATCCATTGTTGCTATTGCATTTTCAGGAGCTTCCTGCCACACAGCCAAGTCATTAGCTACCAGCTGGCAAGACTGCAGCCACGAGTTGCCCGAGCTCCATCCACTGACCTTGATTCCAATAGTAGCCCAGTTCGGCCTTATCTCCATCGAATTATTAACATAATCTGCATACCCAAAGTCATATCTTGCTTTTGAGCAATTAGTCCTGTTTATAATCAAGTCATTCATCTGGCATGTTTTCACTTTAAAGAATTTTCCTCCTATGTTCCAGAAATCATCAGCACCAATAGCAATCCAGTTTCCTCTGAAATTCCTGCTGCTGTATCCATAATTATAACCCCACCTGTCTGCACATTTGCTTAAATTTACAGTCCTTCCATAATTCAACCTGCATGTCCTTACCCATTTCACTCCGCTTCCGAAAAAAGTATTATCTAAGTTAGCTCCAACCAGCACATAATGCTCGTCAGGAGTTGTATCATTATATCCATACATCATCGTCGAAATATAGCAATCCGAGATATTTATTATCGGAGCAATCACCCTGTATGTGAAGTTGCCAGGGGCTTGGCTGCTGCCTCCTCCAGAATCATAAGCCAGGCAGTTCCAAGTTATATTGTCAAAAGTTCCTGTTGTTACATTCCATCTTGTTGAATTGCTTGTTCCTGTAATTGTTATTGTATTGCCTGCCTGCTGCCATGTTCCTCCATTGATGCTGTCATATAATGAAACATTACTTAATTCATAACTTCCAGCAGTTATATTACATAATAATTCTTGAGTATAATTGACGCTGTTCCAAGACTCAACTGCAGAATTATTTGCTGGGCTGATAAGAGTGATATTAGGAGTTATTATTGCCCTTACAGTCAGGTTATTCGAGCAGTTCGTTGCTCCATCCTGGCTGCCATCATTAGGAGTTATGCACGCTTGCCATGTATATCCTACTGCAAGTTCCTGGCTTACAATCCTGTCTGTCCTGTTGTTGAACAAAGCAGCAATTTGTTGTGCTGACAGCGAGTAATTATATATTCTTACGTCGTCAATTGTGCCGTTGAAATACCTGGCTCTTTGGTCT